>JAAUYH010229638.1_pt1 | contig 31954 bp, 28 predicted proteins | sample 7278061 | NCBI WGS metagenome assembly JAAUYH01 (sample SAMN14350203, study PRJNA611818) | marine sediment metagenome | isolation source: surface marine sediment (0.6m) | place: French Polynesia: Moorea | collected 2018-08 | reverse complement strand
TTCGGCAGCCCCTCGCCGGCCGCGTCAAACCCCCGGTGCCGACCCAGAAAACAACGCCGCCCACACGCACGGAAACGTTGAAGACAGGCGAGCAAAGCACCGGTCAAAAGGAGATGGATCTACAGCCACGGACCACCCGAGCAGCCCCCCCGAACGGAAGCGAAAGTCGATGTCATATAGACCGGTAGCGTCAGTGCGCCCGACCTGCGCGACGCCGGACCTGACAGCGCTCATTGGCGTGGCCAAGGCGTATGACTGGGAAGTTCGCCACTCGGTTAAGGTGTCTCTGGCGCTCTGTGAAAAACCTGCCTTGGCTCAGCGTCATCCAACACCCGATTGCGTTCCACAAACTTCTGCTTCAACACCACTTCATCGATCCGACGATCCGCATGGGCATTCTGTCGAATGCTGCGTGATCAGGGAAGGGACGCAATGAACGGCAAACGGACACCCGGTCGCGCTGAGCGAGTTCAAGGTTGCCAATCGAGGAAGTTGGATTTCGCCAATCTGAGGACCATAGGATTATTCGCCCATATCCCTCTCCAATGATACAATGTAGGCGACAAGATCGTCGATTTCGGCGGGCTTCATAATGAAGGCCAGTTGCGGCATACTGGCATGCTGTGGCGGATATAGCATGCGGCCCTCGATCTGTTCACGGGACCGGTATACTGCGATCGACGCGAAGCTGGGTGGATATTCCTTGAAGGCCCCGTCCGCCGAAACATCGTGGCAGGCGGTGCAGTGTTCAGCCGCAAGTGTGGCGCCGCGTTCCGCGCTCACATCGGCAACTGCAGTTGCCGCCGACACAGAGAGTCCTGCCGCAAAAATCATCGTGCCAACCATCTTCCTGGACATGACCTTCCTCCGTCTCATCTCAGTGCATTTCGGTGCGTTTAGCCGGGCTTGTATGCCCGGTTTGCCTCAGGGTCGTCGAAGGATGCAGGCAAATCCCTGGCGTCCTTCCAGAAGGCATCTGAAAGGTCCGTCGTCGCCCAAGCGAGAGTTTCCGCGACCCGTTCGGGCCGCGACACGCCTGCAATTGTCGAGGTGATCCGCGGGTCCCGCATCGAGAACCTGAGTGCCGCGGCACCCGGTGCAACTCGATGCTGTGCACAATACTCTTCCACCTGACGCACTGGCACGAGCATCGCGTCGTCTGCTTCCTGATAGGTCACGCGGCGCATTTCAGCACTGCCCTTGGCGAGCACACCCCCGGCATACGGGGCGGCGTTCAGGACAGCGATGTTGTTATCATGGGCGTAGTCGAACATCCCGTCCGCCGACCGGTTGAGCAGCGTAAATCGGTTGTGGCTGATCAGAGCATCGAAGGGCCAACTCTTCAGGATCGGCAACATCATGTCGACGCGGCCCATGGCAAGCCCGACCGCTTCAGCCAATCCCTCCTCTTTGATCTTGAACAATTCTTCCAGCGCACCGCCTTTTCCGGTGATCTCGCCCAGATCGCGGGCATGTTCTGGATCGTGTAAATGCAGGAGCGGGATTCGGTCGAGGCGGAGTACGCTCAGGCTCTCCTCCAAGGATTGCCTCGCGCGGGACGCGTCAAACCGGCCGGTATCCATGTCCCGATCAAGCTTGGTCGACAGCACGAAACCGTCCGGAAGGCCGCCGCGTTCGCGGATCACCGCGCCGATGCGTTCCTCACTGCGGCCGAAGCCATAATTGCGCGAGGTATCCAAGAAGTTCACCTCGCTGTCGAAGATCGCCCGGATCGTGGCGTAGGCGCGGTCTTCGTCCACGGCGTAACCGTAAGTGTCCGGCATGTCGCCCAAAGCGGATGTGCCGAAGCAAAGCGGTGTCACTTCAAGGGGGGTTTTGCCGATCCTGCGCTTTTTCATCCAGGACCTCCTCAGATCGAGCCAGCTTCGACCATGTAGTTGTTGGCTGTGCACATGGCCGCATCGTCGGACGCCAGAAACAGCACCATCCGCGCCACATAGACCGGTTCGATCAGGTCCGGCAGGCACTGGCGCGCGCGGTGTTTCTCAAGCGCTTCGGGCGTGGCCCATAGCTCTTTCTGCCGCTCGGTCATGATCCAGCCCGGGACGACCGTGTTGACGCGGATGCGGTGCCCGCCAAGATCCCGGGCCAGGGTACGGGTCAGGCCGTGGACCGCCGCCTTGGCCGTCGCATAGGCCGGGAACCCGCCGCCGGCCTCCCACCAGGAATTCGAGCCCATGTTGATGATCGATCCCCCTCCGGCTTCGATCATGTCGGGGGCCACCGCTTGGATCGCGAAGAACATGTGGCGCAGGTTGGTCGACATGCGCTCGTCCCAATACTCCGGCGTGACCGCTGCCCAGTCATGCCGGTCATCGCGCGCGGCGTTGTTGACAAGAACCTGCGCAGGGCCAATGCGCGACCTCAGAGCCGCGAAAGCCGCACGCAGGGCATCGGTGTCGCGCAAATCGCAGGTCTCGCAGGTGATGTCTCCTTCGGTTGACGCTGCCAGTTTTTTACTTGCTGCAGCATCCAGATCAACAAGGCCGACTCGACATCCTTGGGCCGCGAATGCGGTGACGATCTCTGCGCCGATGCCGGATGCGCCGCCGGTGACGAAAACGGTTCGTCCGCTCAGGCTGGGGTAGGTAGCGAATTCCATCGATTGGCCGTCCTATTCAGTTAAGGCTTGCGCTATGCTCGCCTGTGGCACCGGCTTAATGCAATTCCGCTTCACGACGCAGCCTCGACTTTGATCGTTCCACCCGTCTCAGCTGACCGTGCCGCGGCATCGGCCACGGCCAGAGCGGCAACCCCCTCGGCAAGAGGGACGGGCATGTCGGACCCGTTTGCAACAGCCTCGACAAAAGCCGCCCATTCGGCGGCGTAGGCCGGCATGTAGCGTTCAAGGAAAAAGTAGGTCGGTTTGGCCGAACTGACGCCATCGGCCGTGGCCTTTTCGACAGTGCTCTCCAACACATTCCCTGCGGAAAGCAGACCATCCGACCCCAACAGTTCCAGGCGTTGGTCGTAGCCATAAACAGCGCGGCGCGAATTTCGGATCACTGCCATACGGCCATCGGGCCAATTCAGGATCACCGCCGCCGTGTCCACATCGCCCGCCGCACCGATTTCCCGATCGACCAGGCACGCCCCCTTCGCGGTAACGGTTTCCGGGGCGCCCCCCATCATCCAGCACGCCATGTCGAAATCGTGGATCATCATATCGCGGAACAGGCCACCGGAGACCTTCACGTAATCCAACGGCGGCGGTGCGGGATCAAAGGACGTGATCGCCAGCATCTCGCCCTTGCCGATTGCACCGGCATCGAAATCGGCCTTGAGGGCCGAAAAATTCGGATCGAAGCGGCGGTTGAAGCCAACCATCACAGGTCGGCCAGTGGCAGACGCAGCTTGCAGGCACGCTTGCGCCCGGCTCAGGGACAGGTCCACAGGCTTTTCGCAAAGCACGGCTTTGCCGGCGGCGGTCGCCTGTTCGATCAACTCCGAATGCGTGTCGGTTGAGGTCGCGATAAGAACTGCGTCGATCGCCGGGTCGGCGAGAATACCGTCCGATGAAGTGGCCTGCGCCCCGAACTTCGAAGCCAGGGCAACTGCCGCAGGTTCATGGACATCGGAGACAGCGGCAAGATGGCTGTTGGAGTGGCCGGCAATGTTCACAGCGTGGACCTGACCGATGCGTCCGGCTCCCAGGAGACCGACATTCAGCATTGCTTGTCCCTTCGCTGCGGCCTGATGGCACCCGCCAAGAATGAGACGGCGACGCAGGGAGAGTACGCGCCGCCGCCCGTTGGTGTCGCCTACTGGATTATTGCACGCAGGTGGCGACGTTTTCGTTGTTGCAGACGTCAAGACCGGTGTAGATCGGATCGTCGACCGACTTGCCCTCGACGATGTCCTTCAGGACGTACATCGCCTTGTAGCCCATCTCGAACGGCCGCTGACCGACCAGACCGTTGCCGAGGCCGTCGGCAGTCTGCTCAAGCTGCATCGGCAGCGTGTCGGCGACCACGATGGTCAACTCGCCTGCATCCATCTTGGCTTTGTAGGGTTCGGCGGCCTGACGATAGGCGTTGTCGAACCACTGGGTGAAGGCACCAGTCGAAAGGAACAGCGTCAGGTCCGGGTTCGCGGCCAGGATGTCGGTCATCCCCTGGACGGCGACGTTGCCGTCGTCGTTGGTCACCAGCGGGCAGCCCGAAATCTCTGTCCAGCCGCCTTCGCCGGCGAGCGCTGCGCCCGGAGGCGTCCCGGTGTCGATGCCGGCCAGCGTGTCGCGGGCACCTTTCAGGCGCTCATTGTGGTTGGCCGCGGCGGCACCGCCGGTCTGCAGGCAAACCGTGCCACCATCGGGGTGACGCGCCATGGCGAGCTTGGCGAGGTTCACGCCGATATCGTAGTTATTGGTCCCGACATAGGTGGTCCGGAGGCCTTTGTCCTCGTCCAGAAGGTCGGAGTCCCAAGTCATGACCGGGATTCCGGCATCGACCGCGGCCTTCAAGACCTTGGCCATCGCCGGGGCGTTCGACGGGGCAACCGCGATGCCATCCACACCCTTGGTGATCAGGTCCTGCACGATCTGGATTTGTTCGAGTTCGGTATGCTCACCCGGGCCGATATATTCGCAGGTCACGTCGGCCAGCTCGTCCTGGGCCTTGTAGCAGCCGTCGCGCGCCAGATCGAAGAACGGGTTGTTCATTGCCTTCGGCACCAGCGCGAATGTCATGCCGTGGCTCTCGGCCATGGCGCTGGCTGGTGCGAATGCGGCGACAACTGTCGCGAGAAGCAGTTTCTTCATCGAGGTTTCCTCCCTTGGAAAGAATGCGGGGTCATTTGCCTCCGCGGTTTCGGATCTGTTCCAGAAGAACTGCGATGATGAGAAACAGACCCACAAAGAACTGCTGCCACATCGCCGGAATCCCGGCGAGAAGCAGCGAGTTTCGGATAAGCTCGATCAATGCCGCGCCGATCGGCGCCCCAAGCGCGAACACGATGCCGCCCATGAGATTGGCACCACCGATGACCGTCGCGGCGATCACCGTCAGCTCCCAGGTGAAGCCCATGCCGTTGGTGACCGAGCCGGTATAACCGACAAAGAGAAAGGCCGCGAGACCGGCGCACAACGAGCAGACGACGTAGACCGACACGATCATGCGCTCGACCGGAATGCCGCTGAGTTTGGCGGCCTGCGCATTGCCACCGATGGCAATCACCCAACGCCCCCAGGTCGAATACCGCCAGACCCACCAGAAGACGGCGGTCAGAACGATCATGATCCAAACCACATTGGGCACGCCCATGACACTTTCGCCGCCGATCCACTCGAACAGGTCCATGTCCGGGCCGAAGTCGTAGATCATCTTGTTGTCGGAAACGACCCGGGCCAGCGAAACCACGATCGACATCATGCCCAGGGTGACGACGAAAGGCGGCATCTTGAGATAGGCGATCAGTATCCCGTTGACGAGACCCACCGCTGCGGCGGTCAGCATGCATCCAATGAACCCCAGTTCGATGCCGTAGCCGGCCTGCATGATCAGGCCAGTCACGATACCGGTAAGCCCGACCAGCGACCCGACACTGAGGTCGATCCCGGCCGTACAGATCACGGCGGACATGCCGAGCGCCATGATGCCGAAGAACGCGAAATTGCGCGTGATGTTGAACATGTTGCGTTCGGTAAAGAACACGTCCGACACAAAAGACATCACAACGCCAAGTGTCAGAATAGCCATGAAAACCCAGAAGGGCTGTGTGCGAAGGATGGCCGCGAACCCCGAAACCTCTTGGCGCGACGTGATGCTCTCGTCGATTTCGGCGTGCGAGGCTTGATCGTGCGTCTGGTCAGTCATGCCGCTGCAATCGCCCCCGTGATCAGGCCCGTGACTTCTTCGGGGCTCGTTTCGTCAATCCGTTTGTCCGCCACCTTGGTGCCGCGCCTCAGGACAGCGACCCGATCGCACACCTCGAACACGTCAGGCATCCGGTGACTGACCAGGATCACCGCGTGGCCGGTTTCCTTTAGGCGCTTGATCAGCGCCAGAACCTCTGCCACCTGCCGGACCGAGATCGCCGCCGTCGGTTCGTCCATCAGCACGAGTTTCGGATCGCTGAGGCGCGTGCGGGCAATTGCGACCGCCTGCCGCTGACCGCCCGACATCTGTCGCACCAGATCGCGCGGCCGCGTTTCTGATTTCAGCTCGGCGAAAAGCTCGCCCGACTTTTGATACATCGTCTTGTAGTCGAGCATTTTGAACGGACCGATCCGTTTCTTCGCTTCGCGGCCCAGAAACACGTTTGCCGCCGCGGTTAGATTGTCGCAAAGCGCAAGGTCCTGATACACAATCTCAATTCCGGCCTCGCGCGCATCGAGCGGCTGGCTGAAGGTTACTTCGTTGCCCTCGATCCTAATGGCGCCCTCGGTCGGCGGGAAATTCCCTGCAATGATCTTCATGAGTGTCGACTTGCCGGCGCCATTGTCGCCCATTAAGCCGACGGCCTCTCCGGCCGATACTTCCAAGTCGACCCCCTGCAACGCATGGATCGCCCCGAAGCTTTTCGTGATGCTGTTCAGTTCCAGCAGACTCATCCGTTTCTCCCCCTCAAATCGCCTGAGGTGCGTAGTCGCTTCCTGCCACGGGCATGACGCCTTTCAGAAGTGCGACCGATTTTTCCAGGCCTTCGAGGCTGTTCAAAAGCACGTCCTCGTGCTCGATGCAGAGCCAACCGTCATATCCGGCCATGCGCAGAGCATAGCAGAACTTTCGCCACCATTCTTCGCCGTGTCCGAAACCGAGCGTGATGTAGCTCCAACTGCGGGCGGGGATGTCCATCAGGCTACCGTTTTCCAGAAGGCTGGTGTTGGCTTGCACGGGGCTATTCAGCATAGTGTCCTTGGCGTGAACGTGATGAACGGCATCGCCCAGTGTTCCGGCGGCGACCAGCGGGTCCGCCCCCATCCAGAACAGGTGCGACGGGTCTAGGTTGGCCCCCACGCTCGGTCCGACCGCCTCGCGCAGCCGCAACAGGGAGGGGACGTTGTAGACGCATTGGTTGCCGTGAAGCTCCAGCGCGATCCGCTCGACGCCGCAGTCCTTCGCCAAGGCAACGATTTCGGTCCAGAACGGCAGCAAAACGTCGTCCCATTGGTAGCGGAGGATGGCCTGGGTTTCCGGCGGCCATGACGAGACGACCCAGTTCGGCATCCTATCGGTCGCATTGCCCGCCGGTAGGCCGGACATGGCACAGACTGTCGTGATCCCCATCTCTCCCGCGATGCGGATCGTGTCTTCAAGACGGGCACGCTGCGCGGGATCCGTAGGGTGCAGTGGATTTCCGTTCGCGTTCAGAGCGATGATCTCCAAACCCCGTGCCTCAAACGCTTGCCCGAAGGCGCGGCGCGCATCGGCGCTGTCGCGCATTGCTGCAAGGTCGAAATGCGGTGCAGTCGACCAGCCGCCGGTGTTCACCTCAACTCCGTCGAGCCCCAAACGAGCGGCGTGGTCGAGAACGTTTTCGAAGCTCAATGAGCCCAGACTATCCGAAACGAACCCAAGCTTCATGCCGCCTCCCGGAGGTCCCGGTAAAACGCGGGCACCTCTCTCGGTTCGATTGCGACCCTGCGACCCTCGTTAAGGGCCTGCACGCCAGCCTCTGCCACCACAGCCGCTTGATACCCATCCCAGGCATTTGCCGCGATCGGAGAGGGGGCGCCGGTTTCGATGGAATGTATCCATGCCTTGTTTTGCAGCCGATACGCCTCGGCAAATCGCGGACGCCAGTCCGGTGCATAGTGTTCTGCTGACCGAAGTCCGAGGTTGTACCGAGCATGCACCGGCGCAGTGAGGAAAACCGACCCTTGCTCGCCGACCAGTTCGCCGCGAACGTCATAGCCGTAAGCCGCGTTGTTGTTGACCTCGATGTTGACGAGTTGTCCGCTCGCAGTCTCAAGCACCATCATCACAGGCGCCGTCCTCTCGTCACGGCGCTTGGGCTGCCAGACAGAGATTCCGGTGTATTCAGTGCCCAGCACGAAGCGTGCGACATCGAATTCGTGGCTTGCCGAATTGGTGATCGCCATGTCGCCGGTGAACCAGGTACCCGGGCTGTCCACATTACGGTGGAAGTTGTGCATCATCAGCGCCGAGCCGATAGAACCGTCGTCGAGCGCTGCCTTCATCGCCGAATAGGAGGGATCGAAACGGCGCATGAAACCGAGTTGCACGATCGGGCGGGTACAGTTCTTCTCGGCCTCGATCACTCTCAGGCATTCCTCGGCCGTCGGCGCCAACGGTTTCTCGCATAGAACAGGTTTGCCCGCCTCGATCGCAGCTATCGCCAGTGTCGAATGAGTATCGTCTGGACTGGCGATCACCGCTGCATCGACATCGGTGCGGGAGATTACCGCGATGGGATCTGATCCGACGCCGAACGCTCCGAATTCGTCTGCAACGATGCGAGCCTTGACCTCCTCCGCGTCGCAAACCACTTGCAGTTGGGCGCCCGGCAGTTCCCCGGCAATTATCCGGGCATGATCAGTGCCCATAACTCCCGCGCCAATGACTGCAACTCTAACGGCCATTCATCGCCACACCGAATTGTTCGGTGCCTCCTCCCAGTTGGCACTCAGAAGTATGCGGACGCGAATTGCATCAGAAAAGCGTCTTGATACCCGTTTTCTGATGTTTTACGCATCAAATTGTGCTGCACATGCGAAAGAAGACAGGATTTCACAACAACAAATGGAATATTGAGTCATTCTTGATGCAAAACAAATCAGAATTGGGGGTGAAATTGCTCAACAAATTAGACAATACAAGCTGGAAGGGGCCGACGATTCGGGAAATCGCCGAGGTTGCGGGGGTGGGTCCTGCGACCGTGGATCGCGTTCTGAACAGTCGTGATGGCGTTAAGGAGAAGACGCGACAAAGGGTACTCGCGGCATATGAGAAACTGACGCGCGAAAGCAAAGCGGGTATGGAAACACTGAACATCCGGCTGTTCTGCGAGTCAGGCGAGACGTTCAACGCCGCTATGGCCTCTGCCGCAGACCAAGTGAACCGCACAGTACCCGGCACGGCAATCGACTGCCATTTCGTCAGCACAAGCCAACTCGATCCGGCCGAATTCTCTCGCAGGATTGCCGAGGAGGGTGCCGTTGCCGACGGTGTCATACTTGTGGCGCGCGAACATCCCGCGATCAATCGTGCGGTACGGCGACTTCGCTCCGAGGGCATTCCTGCCATTTGCGTGACGACCGACCTGCCAAGTTCGCGGCGGAGCGCCTATGTCGGCAACGACCAATACGCAGCCGGAAGCGTTGCCGCACAATTGATTGGGCACGCCTGCAATGCAACAGCGAGCAAAATCCTGTTGGTGATGAGCGTGCCGTTCCGGTGCCAGCAAGAGCGCGAGATGGGATTCCGGCGTGTCCTTCGATCCGAATTTCCACATCTCAGGATCGAAGAACGTGTGATCTCGGACGACGTTCCGGAGACGACATTCGAGCATCTTGTAAGATACTTCGAAGAGAATGGCTTGCCCGACGCGATCTACAACGTGGCCGGCGCCAACCGCGGTGTGGCCGATGCGTTGGCGCGGTCAGATAGAGCCGAGGACACGATATTCGTCGGCCACGAGTTGACGCCAATATCGCGTCGGCTGCTCGAAGCCGGCACGATGGACTATGTGATCTCGCACGACTTCGTGGGTGAGGTTGCGCAGTCCGTACGCACCATTCGCGACTTTCTGGCTGGAATGACGACAGAGCCTGCGCCCACGCAAATTTTGGTCCATACCAAGCACAATTGCGGATTGTGAATCTCGCAATTCGCAGAATTCCGCGCGTGTGCCGGATGGCCGCCGTCTTGATGAAGCAGCATTCGACAACGCTTTTAGCAATAAGCACTGATGGTCATGGCAGTGACTGGGTCGCGGGACTTTGCCCTCATCGGACCTTTGTAAGCTTCGATTGAGAGTCGGCTACTCCCTTTCCAGTCTCGATCGCATTCGCCACCTTAGGCGTGCGCAGTTTTTCAGGCGCTGAACCAATGACAACCCACCGTCTGCAAAAGCCGATCTTCGTCGGCTGCCGCAAGCTCAGGCTCGACGCCGAGGTCCGCCGCGACCTGCGGCTGCGCGTCACCGGAAAGCCCAGCCTCGCCGCCATGACCGAGGCCGAGATGCAGAGCGTCGCTGCCAAACTTAAGAATTCCGGCTTCAGGCCGGAGTCCGGGACCTGCACCGTTTCATAACCGTACCGTCGTGCTCGACCGGCGGCGTCGTAGGCGCACCGACCATCCGTCACCTGGCGAAAGTCGGCTGCAAGGACGTCTGCTTAATCGCGCGCAACGTTCCGACCGCAAGATCCCGCTGGCATGTCGCTGGCACAGCGCGTTAGGCTAAATCGATATGGTGACGGAAAACCAGGATCCTGCTCAAGGCCGGCGGCGCCGACGGCGTGGCGCGTCCACCGCTCGCGAGCTGAAGCGCGAGGTCGACTACCGGCACCTCCGCAACCCGTTTCCGGTGATGGATGTGTTTGCGCCGGATCAGATTGCCGATATGCACGATGCATCTTTGCGGCTGTTGGAGGACCTGGGGATCAGGGTTCTGCTGCCCGAGGCACGGCAGGTATTTGCCCGGGGCGGCGCGCGCGTCGATGAGACGAGCGAAATGGTCCATATTGGCCGGGACATGATTGCGGCGGCGCTGGCCACGGCACCGAAAACCATCTCCTGCCGCGCCGGCGCGCGAAACCGGGATCTGGTTTTGGAACTGGGCAGCCTTGCCTTTCAGCCGGGCGCGGGCGCACCACATGCCACGGATCTCGAACGAGGGCGCCGCCCGGGTTCGGCCCGCGACTACCGGGAATACACCCAACTTGCGCATCATTTCGATGTGTTCCAGATGATGTCTCCTTCGGTCGAACCGCAGGATGTTCCGACCCATGTCAGGCATTACTTCACCACCGAAACGCAGCTGACGCTGACCGACAAATTCCCCTTCCTGTTCGCCAGGGGCACACCGCAAAGCCTCGATAATTTCGAAATGCTGTGCGATTTTCGCGGCCTGTCGGATGACGAATTCCGCGCCACGCCGCACAGTTACACCATCATCAACACCAACAGTCCCCGCACGCTGGATGTGCCGATGGCGCAAGGGTTGATCGACTTTGCCCGCTACGGACAGATGTCCATCGTGACCCCGTTCACGTTGATGGGGGCGATGGCGCCGATCACGGTAGCGGGATCGATCACGCTAAGCCACGCTGAGGCGCTGGCGTCGATCGCGCTGACCCAGCTGGTCAATCCGGGCGCGCCGGTCTGCTATGGCACCTTTACGTCGAATGTGGACATGAAAACCGGTGCCCCGGCTTTTGGCACACCCGCCCATTTCCAGGCCTCGTTGGCGGCGGGTCAATTGGCCCGTCACCTGGGTCTGCCATGGCGATCGGCGGCAGGTTCGGCCTCGAACCTCAACGACGTACAGGCGGCCAATGAAAACCAGTTCGGACTTTGGGGCTGCCTCCTGGCGGGCGCCACGGTCATCATCCATTCCGCCGGCTGGCTCGAAGGAGGGCTTACCGTGTCATACGAAAAGCTCGTGACCGATGCCGAGGTTCTGAACATGGTGGCCGAGCTCTGCGCGGGCGCGCAGGCCGGAACCGACGAGATCGGCTTTGAGAACGCACTGGCCCAGGTCGAGCCCAGCGGGCATTTCTTCGCCGCGCCTCAGACGATGGAACGCTACAACACCGAATTCTACGAACCGATCGTGCATGATTATGCTAATTTCGGCACCTGGACCGAACGCGGCGCGCGCGACGCGACGACCCGCGCCACCGACGTCTGGAAGTCCATTCTTGCCGCCGACACGCGTCCTGCGGTCGATCCTGTACGCGTCGAGGCGCTACGCGCATTCATCGAAAAACGCACGGCGGAAGGTGGCGCGCCGCCGGAGAGTTGATCGCCTATATTTTCCGCTTGCGTGAAATACTCCAACGGCAAGCTCTACCTTCAGAACGTCAAGACAGATCGTGCCTTGAAAATTTCCTCATCGTTCCAGCCCGCCGAGATCTCTATTGCAGCTTGGCGTCCCGTGCCCAAACCGCCCGCGCGCAGACAACACTGAACGTTCGCAATCCCGTCGGACCGTCGAATTTCTATTTCGTGCCGTATCTCACAGATCGCCCTTGCCGGATCGAAGGATGGAACGGAATACTCGGCCGAGGTCTGGTAGGACAAGGCCACATCGATGCTCTCGAATCGCAGGGTCACCGACGGCTGCCGCCACGACGATGTCAGACAATCCTCAACGACTGCCGCAGGCACGCGCTGCAGCGGTTCGGGGGAATGGATAGCCCAGGTTTTCCGCTTCGGCAGGTCCTTTGGCGGCGGAAATGATGAGGGCGACGCCTTTGCCTTGTCGGCGTGTTCCGGCAGGGCGAGTGTCGCGCCCGTGGTTGAAACCTGGAGGCCCGCGGGCTCGGACGTTGGCCAGACGAGCGGCCAATACGAGGATGCCAGCGCAAGTCGCAATCGATGACCCGAAAGGAAGCGATAGGCTGTGGTCGGGAACTTGATGCGGTACCGGATCAGCCTGTCGGGTCGGAACTCACGCCGCGCATCGAGGCCTTCATCGAGTTCGAGGTTGAGGATGGTCCGGGTGACGAGATTGGACCGTCCATCCGGTGCGACATCGCAGAGGCGGCAGACGAGCTGCGCGGGCATCTTGCGCGTTGACGCCTTAAGGCAAAGCGTGGCGCTGCCGACAAGCGAGATTGCTTCAACGAGCGGTGCGCTGTCGAAACACAGCGCTCTGGCATCATCCGCCGACTGGTCCAATGGTTGCCCGCCTACACGTCCGAAATACCCCGTATCGCCGGCGCATTCCCCATGCCGGATATCGAATGGAACCGCGAGGCGAACGGTCTCGTGAGGTGAAGAGTTCTCGAGGGTCCCGTTCCCCAAATGCAAGATGCCCGGTTCCACTTCGGCCGGGTTGCGCAGCTTGATCCAGCCGCCGCGGCGTTCCTCGAGACGGTTTTGAGGCGGGTCAAATTCTCGACGCCAGAGGCGAAGGGAGGGCCATTCGGGCGCGGCCGGCGCGGCGGGTTTCAACCAGTGGTCCCACCATTCCAGCACCACATCCTGAAAGCTGATGGCGGGGCCCGGTTCGCCATGGTCGGGATAGTGATGCCCCCAGGGCCCCACGATGCCCCAGCACAAATCGGGTCGGGCGCGGACCAGCGGCACGACAGAGTTTGAATACCGGTCCGACCAGCCGCCGACGGCCAGGATCGGGCAGGTCAAACGGTCCGCGGCAAATCGCACAGAGCCATGCCGCCAATAGTCCCCGCGGGTGCGATGTGCGATCCAGTTCTCATGCGGGAAAGCCAGGTTCTCGAGCCGTGACTTCCACATCTGCATCCAATTCTCACCGACTGTGGCACGATCCGGCGGCGCGGCCAATATCGCCGGCAGCGTTGCACCCCACTCGAGGCTGTCGGTCAGCAGGCAGCCACCCATCCAGTGAATGTCATCCTCGAACCGGTCGATGGTCGCGCAATTCGCGATCACAGCCTTCAACGGGTTCGGGGCATCGACGGCAGCTTGCAGACCGGCCGTGCCTCCCCAGGAGGTTCCGAACATGCCCACCCGCCCGTTGCACCACGGCTGTGCGGCAATCCAGTTGATCACATGGCGGGCGTCGTCCAGTTCATCGGCGGTGTACATGTCAGGCATCACGCCTTCGCTGTCGCCCGATCCGCGCATGTCGACGCGCAGGCAGGCATAGCCGTTTTCGGCGAAGTACGGGTGGTTCCGCTCGTCCCGCGCACGCACCATGTCGCGCTTGCGGTAGGGGATGTATTCCAGGATCGCTGGAAATCGGCCATTCGCCCGGGGCAGCCAGATGCGCGCCGCAAGGCGCACCCCATCCGGCATCTCAATCCAGCGATGTTCGATCTCGCGGACGCCGTCGCCGTGGTGAGGGTTTTGTCGTTTTCGGTCAGACACTTGCTGGCGACCTTTTGAAGTTGCGTCCGGCTGGCCGGCCAGAAAACCGTACCCCCATACAAGAATTTCTCAAGAAAATTCTTGGTAGAGCGCAATTCTGTGGCAAAATTCCAAAACGACTCACCCCGTTGCACAGGGCGGATTGCGGTGCCCAAGGGCGAAAAGTCTCCGGTACAGAATGTCACCGCCCTGGCGGAAACTCTGACCTCGCTCGGCTCGGAAGTGCGCCAGGTGCGCAAGGCTCGGCAGATGACGCTAAGGGATCTTTCCGCCGAAACCGGGATCTCGGTCAGCCATCTCAGCGCGATCGAACGCGGTGCCGTCAACCCGTCTGTTGAATTCGTCCACCGGATTGCCGAGGCGCTGAACATTTCCTCGGACTGGTTCTTTGCCCGGCGGGCGGGATCCGGTCCGATGGAGCGCGCCTATGTCGTGCGCCGGCAGAACAGGCGTGACCTGAACAAACTCTACGGCGAGGGCATCAAGACACTCGGGCTAACGGACGAATTGCTGTCCAGTTCCATCGGCGGCAGCTTTTTCATGGGTATTGCGACCTATGAGCCGAACTCGTCGCGGCCCGGCCACCCGATGTACCAGCACGACGGCGAACAGCATGGGTTTATCCTGAAGGGCGAACTGGAGCTTCAGATCGCAGACGAAAAGATCACGCTGCGCGAGGGCGACAGCTATTCCTTCCCGACGGACATCATCCACAACGCGCGGAATGTGATGGACGAGCCGTGCCAGTTGGTCTGGTCGATCTCGCCGATCACCATTCCAAAGGACGTCGTTGTGGATTTCTGGGCGGCACCGTCCAGCGCCAAATCAAAACATCAGAGCTAGCGAAAGACAAAACCGATATATCCAACGACAAACGCAGGGAGTGGAATATGACACAATCCAGAGATTTTGGGGTTTCCCGAAGGTCGTTCCTGGCAGCGGCGGGTGCCTTTGGTGCCGCGAGCGTGGCGGTGCCGCGCATGGCACTGTCGCAGGATGGCAGCGTTCTGACGGTACGGTCCTATTCGGACCTGCAGGTGCTCGACCCCGCCTTCCGGCTGTCGTTGCCGGAAGACGATATTATCCGTTCGATCTTCGCGCCGCTGCTTATCCCGCAGGCCGGAGACACGTGGGGCTGGAAAGCGATCGCAGTGGACAGCATCGAACAGCTCGATGACGTCACCGTGTCGTTCAGGTTGAAGGACAACATCGGCTTTACCGACGGCTTCGGTCAGATGACCGCGGAGGATGTGAAGTTTTCGATCGAGCGGATGGCGGATCCGGCGATGGAAAGCCCCTATGCCGGGGATTGGGCCACGTTGAAGGAGGTTGAAGTCAAGGACAAGCTTTCGGGCCTCATTCACCTGAAAAACAAATTCGTGCCGCTTTGGACGACGACGCTGCCGACGCCGGCTTCGTGCATCCTGTCCAAGCGCGCAATGGAAGAACTTGGCGACAAGATCACCACCAAGCCGGTAGCCCAGTCCGGGCAATACCTGCTGGCCGACTGGCAGCCCAAGCAGAAGACCATCCTCAAGCGCAATCCCGATTGGGCGCATGAACCAGGCGGCTTCGACGAAATCCATATCATCCCGATTGAAGACCCGGCCACGGCCGAACGTGGCTTTGAGGCCGGCGATCTGGATTACACCTGGACCTCGGTCAGCTCGCTGCCGCGGCTCAAGGAAAACCCGCCGGCCGGGTCGGTCGTGTTGGAAAAACCGTCACTCGCCTATGTCTGGCTGGGCATGAACCAGGATAATGAGGCGCTGAAGGACATCAGGATCCGCCGCGCCATCCAGCATGCCATCGACCGTCAAACGGTGGTGGACGCCGCCTATTTCGGCGCCGCTTCGGTCGGCAACGGCATCATTGCGCCGGGTCTGCCGGGGTCTCGCGACAGCGTCGCCTACGACTACGACCCCGACAAGGCGCGCGCGCTGCTGGCGGAGGCGGGGGCCTCGAATCTGTTCGTCACATTGGATATCCTGAACCAGTCGGAACGTCTGACTGCTGCGCAGGTCATCCAGGCGAACCTGGCGGACGTCGGCGTCACCTGCGAGATCAAGCAGAACGATTCCGGGACTTTCTGGACGCTCGGTTCCAAGGATGGCGAGTATTTCATGAACCTGCAGCTTTTGCTCCAGCGCTTCTCGATGCAGCCGGATCCGAGCTGGGCGACAGTCTGGTTTACGCCCGAACAGGTCGGCGTCTGGAACTGGGAACGGTTCGACAACGCCGAATACAAGGCGCTGCATGATCAGGGCCTGTCCGAAAGCGATGAAGGTAAGCGCGACGAGATCTACAGGAAGATGCAGGGTTTGATGGACGAAAGCGGATGCTACGTGTTTCTGACCCATGAAGTCGTCGGCGCGATCCATCGCGACACGATCGTTCCGGGTCTGAAGCCGAACGGCGAATCGCTTCTCTCCGAGTTCAAGTCCGCCTGAAACGAGGCTGGCGGCCCTGCGGGGCCGCCCGTTACCGATGCTGATGTATTCCGTCAAACGCCTCGGACTGGCCGTCATCATCGTCTCGCTGGCGATGCTGATGCTGTTCTCGATGATCTACCTGATCCCGGGTGATCCGGCTGCGGTTGCCTTGGGGCCCCGCGCCACCGAGGCCATGCGCGAGGCATTGCGCATCAAGATGGGGCTGGATCAGCCGGTCTGGGTACAGTTCTGGAATTTCTTCACAAATGCCTGGACGGGCGATCTGGGCAACGAGGTTCTGTCTGACCGGCCGGTGGCCGAGGTGGTGATGGAACAACTTCCCTACACACTGGCCCTGATCGCCGGCGGGATCAGCTGGTCGGTGGCACTGGGCATTCCGCTGGGCTGCTGGGCTGCCGTCAAACGCGGCAGCATGCCCGACCGGATCGTCGGGATCTTGTCGGTGGCCGTCATCGCCGTGCCGTCCTTCGTGGTCGCGATCTATGCGTTGCTGATCTTCGCGGTCACGCTTCGGTGGCTGCCCGCCATCGGCGCCGGTGAGCCCGGCGATCTTGGCGACCAGCTTGTCCACCTGATCCTCCCGTCTCTGGCGGTGGGCCTCGGTTGGGTCGGCTACATAGCCCGCATGGTGCGCGCCTCGATGCTGGAGGTTCTGGAAGCCCAGCATATCCGCACCGCCCGTGCCTTCGGACTGCCGGAAAACATGATCACCTATCGCTACGCGCTGACGATCGCGATCCTGCCGACCGTCACGCTTCTGGGCGTCGGCATCGGCCAGATGCTGTCCTCCGCCGTCTTCGCCGAGATCGTCTTTGCCCGCCCCGGTGTCGGCAAGCTGGTCTACGACGCGATCCTCACCCGCAACTACCCGCTGGTGACCGGTGCCGTACTGGTCACCACCGTTCTCTTCGTTCTTCTCAACCTGATTGCCGATTTGATCGTAGGAGCCCTGGACCCCCGTGTTCGCAGCCGCTTCTGAAGACCGCCGCCAGTGGCTCAAGCCGCTGGTGCGCATCCTGCGCGAGCCACTCGGCGCCCTTGGGATCGCCTTGGTGATCCTGATGGTCGGCGGCGCGGCCCTTGCCGATTTCCTGTCGGCCTTCGAGCCCAACAAGATCTCGCCGCGCGACCGGTTTCAGGGCCCGTCGCTTACACATCTGTTGGGCACCGACCAGTTGGGGCGCGATCTGTTTTCGCGCGTGCTGCATGGGGGGCGCATTGCCCTGTCGGTCGCGCTCTTTGCGACCGCGGCGTCCCTGATCATCGGTATCGTCCTGGGCCTTATTGCGGGGTACGGTCCACGCTGGCTCGACAACCTCATGATCCTGCTCTTCGACTCGATCAAGAGCTTTCCCACCGTGATGCTGGCACTGGCGCTGGTGACCCTCTTTGGCCCTTCACTGACAGCCGTGGTCGTGGTCGTCGTGTTGGTGAACGTGCCGGGCTACGCGCGCATCATCCGCACTCAGACCCTGGCGCTGAAGACATCCGAATTCGTCACCGCCGCGCAAAGCATGGGCGCCAGCACCGCCCGCATTCTGCGGCATCACATCATGCCCAACGTGATCGGCCCGCTCTTGATCCTTGCGTCGATGGACATCCCCGTCGTGATTGCCATCGAGGCCGGCATGTCGTTTCTCGGCCTCGGTGTCCGTCCGCCCACGCCCAGCTGGGGCGCGATCCTCAACGATGGCTTCACCGCGATCCGCGACACGCCATGGATCGCAATTGCCGGCGGACTGCCGATTATTCTGACGACGCTTGGCTTCACCTTCCTCGGCGAGACATTGCGCGATGTCTTCGACCCCCGTTTGAAGGCACGCGGATGACGGTTTTGACGATCAAGGATCTCAATGTCACCTTCTCCACCGAAGGCGGCGATCTGCGCGCGTTGCGGGATGTGTCTTTCGAGGTGCCGGAGCGGCGGATCGTCGGCATTGTCGGAGAGTCTGGCTGTGGCAAATCCACCCTGATCAACGCGATCCTGGGTTTGCTGGCGGACAATGGCCGGATCGACGGCGGCAGCATCCTTTTCGAAGGCCAGGAGCTGACCGCGCTCTCTGCGCCAAAGATGCGCGATCTTCGCGGCCAACGCATCTCGACCGTGTTTCAGGATCCGATGGGCGCCCTGAACCCGGTGCTCTCGGTGGGCAGGCAGATGCAGAACATTCAGTACCGGTCCGGCTTGTCGCGGGCCGAGAAAGACGCGCGGTCGGTCGACATGCTGCGGTTGGTTCGTATACCGGATCCCGAACATGCATGGGCCCGCTATCCGCACGAGTTCTCGGGCGGCATGAAGCAGCGCATCGCCATCGCCATGGCGCTGATGATGGAACCGGCGTTACTGATCGCCGACGAACCGACGACGGCATTGGACGCCACCCTGGAAGTCGCCACGATCGAGCTGTTGCAGGACCTGCAGCAGCAGATCGGCTGTTCTGTTCTGTTCATCTCGCATCACTTGGGTGTCATCGCAGAACTCTGCGATGACGTGGTGGTGATGTATGCCGGCGAAGTGGTCGAACGCGGTACGACGCGGCAGGTCTTCAACACACCGCGCCACCCCTATTCCATCCGGCTTCTGGAATGCGATCCGGCGCGGCAGGCAGAGCGAACGCGGAACTTGCCGACGATCCCCGGCGAGATACCCGACCTGCGCCGCCGCCCCCAGGGCTGCATCTTCGCCAACCGCTGCGACCGGAAGGTCGCCGCCTGCGACGAACTTCCGCCCGACGTCGCTGTCGGCGATGGCCAGGTGGCCCGATGCATATTGGCAGAGGCGGTATGAGCGCGATCCTCGACGTCCGCGACCTGCGGGTCACCTTCCGGGTCGGTTCGATCACCCAACGGCGGGACATCCTTGGCGTGGCGGGTGTGAGCTTCGAGGTCAATCCGGGCGAGACCTTTGCACTGGTCGGCGAAAGCGGGTCGGGCAAGACGACGCTTGCACGCGCCGTGAACGGTTTGCAGGAGATTTCCTCGGGCAGCGTGACCTTCGAGGGGAACCGCATCGACACGCTTGACACACGGTCGATGAAACCGGTCCGCCGGCGCATGTCGATGATGTTCCAAGACCCGGTCGGTTCGCTTAGTCCGCGGATGAAGGTCGGCGATCTGGTGACGGAACCGTTCCGCATCCATGGGGTCGCCGACGTCAACCTGCGCGAGGAAACCCGCCGGCTCTTGTCTCTGGTGGGTCTGCCCGCAGATTTCGCCGAGCGCTACCCGCACCAGCTATCCGGCGGTCAGGCCCGCCGCGTCGGCGTGGCGCGCGCGGTGGCTCTGAATCCTGCCATGATCATCGCCGACGAACCCACCGCAGGGCTCGACGTGTCGGTGCAGGGCGAGGTGCTGAACCTGCTCAACGATCTGCGCGAGCGCATGGGACTTGCGATGGTCATCATCACCCACAACCTCCATGTGGTTCATCATGTAGCCGACCGGATGGCCGTGATGTATCTGGGGCGGTTTGTGGAAACCGGCGACACCGAGGAAATCTTCCAGGCCCCGGCGCATCCCTACACGGCGGCCCTGCTTTCGGCGAATCCCGAGCCTGACCCCGACAAGGCACATGACCGCATCATGCTGCCCGCCGAAGTGCCGTCGCTTCTGGCCCGCCCGCCCGGCTGCGAGTTCCACACCCGATGCCCCTGGGCCCAGTCCAAATGCAGCACGGAACCGCCCGCAATCGTAGAGCGGGATGAACGGCGAATTGCATGCCATTTCCCGCTGGACCCCGGCGCGCGTCCACCCGAGCAAAAGGGGGCCGCATGACGGAAGCCATCGAGACCGTCTGGATCGCGATGCCGGACGGCGTACGCCTTGCGGCACGGCTGTGGCTCCCGGACTGTGCGCGTACCGAACCTGTCCCCTGCATCCTGGAATACATCCCCTACCGCCGCCGTGACCGGACCCGGATGCGCGACGAGTCGATGCATCCCCGCTTCGCCGAGGCCGGCTTTGCCGCGATCCGTGTCGACATGCGTGGGTCTGGCGACAGCGAGGGCGTGATGCTCGACGAATATACCGAGCAGGAGACGCAGGACGGCGTGGATGTCATCGCCTGGATTGCCGAGCAGCCATGGTGCGACGGCAAAGTCGGAATGTTCGGAAAGAGCTGGGGTGCCTACAACTCCTTCCAAGTCGCCTCGAAACGCCCGCCGGCACTGAAGGCCATAGCGCCAGTGATGGGCTGCGACGACCGCTGGCGCGAAGATATCCACTTCTATGGCGGCTGCCTGGCGAACGACAATTTCTGGTGGGGCTCGATCATGCAGCTCTACAACGCCATGCCGCCCGATCCCCGGATCGTCGGCGAAGACCGCTGGCGCGAGATGTGGAAAGAGCGGCTCGAGGCGATGACCTATTGGCCCGCCCAGTGGCTGGAACATCAGACACATGACGAGATGTGGCGCCGCGGCTCGATCTGCGAAAATTACGACGACATCGACGTGCCGGTCTATTTCTTCGGCGGTTGGGCCGATCTCTTCCGCGACACGCCGTTCCGCATCGCCGAACAACTGACGGGCCCGGTCAAGGTGCTGATGGGCCCCTGGGCGCATCTTTACCCGCACGAGGGCGTGCCAGGGCCAAAGGTGGATTTTCTGGCCGAGGCGATCCGGTTCTGGGACCATTACCTCAGGGGCATCGACACCGGTCTGATGGACGAACCTCGGTTCCGTTTCTACCTGCAGGACTCGGTTTCCCCCTCCGGGACCCACAAAACCCGGCCGGGCACATGGGTCGAGGAACCCGCCTGGCCCTCACCAAATGTGCAAGTCGAGACGCTTTTTCTGAATACCGGCAAGCTTGCCAAGATGGCCGAGAATGGGCCGGCGATGCCCATCTGCTCACCCGGCACGTTCGGGGTTTCGGGAGGAGACATGTGCTCATTCGCGATCCCCGGCGACATGCCCAGCGATTGCCGGATCGATGCAGGTGGCGCGTTGAGTTTCCGCGGCGTTCGCATCGCGGCACCGCTCGATATCCTGGGCCAGCCCACCCTGCAGCTCACGGTCAAGGCCGACCGTCCCCAGGGATTGGTCGCAGCACTCTTGGTCGACGAGGCCCCCGACGGCGCTCAAACCCTCATTTCCCGCGGTTTCGCCAACCTGACGCACCGGCGCTCCGATACCGCTCCCGAGCCGGTCGTCCCAGGCGAAGAAATGCAGATCACGGTGCCGCTGCACGGCATCGGCTACCGAATGGCCGCTGGACACCATCTCGTGGTGCAAATTGCGTCGACCTACTGGCCGATCCTCTGGCCTGCGCCCGAACCGGTGACGCTGACAATGACGCCTGGCACATCTTCCCTCTCGCTGCCGGTCCGACGCTCGACCCCCGGCACGCCGCGCGCTTTGCCGGAACCGGCCAGGCCCAGGACAAAGCGCGCCATCACCCGCACCCGCGAGGGGTCGATGGAGCGCTCGCTTCATACAGATCTCACGACCGGCGAACACATCTCGCGCTTTTTCCTCGATGGCGGAGTTTTCGGCCCCGTGGGGAGGATGCGGCTCGAAGAAACCGGCACGGAAATGGGAGATATCTCCGACCGCCGCTACAGCATTCACCCCGACGATCCCTTGTCGGCCCGCGCAACGATGGATCAGGAAAGCGAGTTTCGGCGCGACGACTGGAACGTCCGGATTGAAACCAAGGCAGAGATGACCGCCAGCATGGTGGATTTCCACCTTCGTGCCTCCGTCACCTGTTGGGACGGCGAGACCGAATTTCACCATGTGGTCTGGGATCATACGATCCCGCGCAACGGGATGTGACGCATGGCTGAGGACATCCAAATCAGAACCGAGTTCCCCCGGCAAATCCGCGAGATCGAAAATACCTGGATTTCGATGCCGGACGGCACCAAGCTCGCCGCCCGCATCTGGCTTCCCGAGGATGCCGAGGACGACCCGGTCCCGGCGATCCTCGAATATCTGCCCTACCGCAAGCGCGACGGCACGGTAGAGCGGGATCATCTGACCCATCCCTATTTCGCCGGCTTCGGCTATGCGGGTGTGCGCGTTGACATGCGCGGGACCGGCGACAGCGAGGGTGTTTGCCTGGGCGAATATCTCAAGCAGGAACAGGACGATGCGCTGGCGGTAATCGAGTGGCTGGCCGCGCAGGACTGGTGCTCTGGCAAAGTGGGCATGATCGGCATCAGTTGGGGCGGGTTCAACGGATTGCAGATCGCTGCGCGACGCCCACCGGCACTGGGCGCGGTGATCTCGCTCTGCTCGACCGACGACCGATACGCCGATGACATCCACTTCATGGGCGGCTGCCTGCTGACCGACAAGGTGGCCTGGGGCGCCACCGCCTTTTCCATCGCCAACACCCCGCCCGACCCAGCCATCGTCGGCGACGGCTGGCGGGATATGTGCGCGGAGCGGTTGCAGAGCAACGGGCTCTGGATGCTCGACTGGTTTCGCCATCAACGTCGCGACGCCTTCTACGCCCATGGCTCGGTCTGCGAAAACCACGCTGATATCGAGGTGCCGGTCTACATGGTCGGCGGTTGGGCCGACGGCTACACCAATGCGGTTTTCCGGACGCTTGAGAACTTGCCGGGACCGAAGAAAGGACTGGTCGGTCCCTGGGCGCACAAGTATCCGCATTTCGCCAAGCCCGGACCCCGGATCGGGTTTTTGCAGGAATGCCTGCGATGGTGGGACCAGCACCTGAAGGGCATCGACACCGGCATCATGGAGGAACCGCAGCTACGCGCTTGGGTCCAGGACCCCGCCCCGCCGACGACCTACCGCGAAGACTGGCCCGGGCACTGGGTGACGCTTCCGGGCTGGGAAGGGGCGGCAGCGGAGACACGGGCTTTGGAGTTGCCGGCGCTCGCTGCGCCGATCACGCTCTCGTCACCGGAAACGGCCGGCCATGCGGCGGGCGCCTGGTGCGGCTATGGCCTGATCGCCGACGGACCGCTGGATCAGAGCCACGAGACCGGAATGACTTGGTTCGAGACCGCACCCTTGGACAACGATCTGGAGCTTCTGGGCTTCCCCATCCTCACGGCTATGGCCCAATCAAAGACGCCGCAAGCCAATCTCGCCGCCGTTCTCTCGGCGGTCGATGCAGACGGGAAAGCCACGCTCGTCAGCTACGGCGTCTTGAACCTCACCCACCGCGAAAGCCATGCCGATCCCGCCCCGATGCCCGAAGGGTCCGTGCCGATCCGCCTGCAGCTAAACGCCTGCGGACAGCGCATCGCCAAGGGACAAAAGCTGCGCCTGGCGCTCTCGACCGCCTATTGGCCGGTGATCTGGCCATCACAGGAAAGAGCGCGCGTGACATTGACGAACACCCGGCTGGACCTGCCGCTGTGCACCGGCACGCCTGCCGAGGCCCCTTTCGAGCCGGCTGAGAGCGCCGCGCCGGTCGAGACCGAAGTGCTGAGCGAGGGCCAGTTCGACCGGACGCGATCGATCGATCTGACCACCGGTCTCGAGACCTATGCGCGAAAGGCCGATACCGGGCGCAATCGGCACCTCCATACCGGGATCGAAACCCGCTACACCACCGACGAGGTATTCAGGATCCATCCTGATGATCCCAACTCCGCCGTCTGCGAGATCAAGTGGCAGAAGACATACGCGCGGGGCGAGTGGCGGGCCTCGGTGGCGACCCAAGTTCGGGTGGAGGCTTTGGCGGACACTTGGTACATCACTGCGTCGCTTGAGGCGCGCGACGGCGAAGAAATCGTCGCGGCGCGCGATTGGTCGGAACGCATTCAAAGGGACCTCGTGTGACTGTCTTTCCCGATTTCGGTTCCGGCATAGAATCTCATAGTTTTGCTGCTCATGGCGTCACCATGCGCGTCGTGATCGACGGCAATGGCCCGGATGTGATTTTCATCCCAGGCGGCGACAGCACCGCCGAAAGCTATGCCCAGCAATTCGAACTTCTCTCCGGCCAGTTCCGATGCATCTCCTACGACCCGCGCGGGTCGGGCGAAACCACGGCGCCACCGGCGCCCTGGACCATGGTCGACTACGCCCGCGACTGCGCGGCGGTGATCGACGCGTTCTGCGGCGGCAACGCGGTCGTCTGTGGCCTGTCGCTGGGCGGTCTGGTCACCCAACAGGTGGCCATCGACTTCCCCGACAAAGTAAGACTGGCGATCCCCATGGGTACCGCAGCCTATATCGACGGCTTCACCCGCGACTGGATGCAGGCCGAGATTGACCTGCGCCGGCAGGGCATCGCGCTACCGGATTTTTTCCTAGCGCCGCACTACGCGCCCTTTGCGTTCCCGGCCAAGGCACTGCACGACCCTGAACTCTGGGCGCAAATCAAGCCCGCCTACACTGCCCGGTTCGCGGACCGAGACCCGCAGGACCTGATCGATCAGTGGCAGGCCTGCCTCGACTTCGACTGTCGCGAGGCGTTGACAACCTGCCCGGTGCCGATGCACGTCGTCAGCTTTTCGGAAGACGTGCAGACCGCGCCGGCAATGTGCAAGGTGGTTGCCGATCTGGCGCCGCACGGCGTGTTTCACGAAATTGCAGGCCTCGGTCATGTCTCGATGACCCGCCACAAACCCGAAGCCGTGGCCGCCAAGCTGCGCGAGATCCTCGATGCGAACCCGGAGGTGTAGCGACGTGGCGCCGGCGTTCGGCTTCGCGGTCTGAAGGACCGGTTCAGGCATGCGCATCGCCGTCGCCGGGTTTCAGCACGAAACCAACACATTCGCCCCGGGGAGTGCGGGATTTGAACAGTTCCGTTTGGCCGACAGTTGGCCGGGGTTGTTACAAGGAACCGAGGTCGTTTCGGGCACACGCGCCATGAACCTGCCAATTGCCGGCGCTGTCGCGGCATTGGAAGGCATTGAAGACGTACAGATTTGCCCCCTTCTGTGGTGCGCCGCCGAGCCTTGCGGACCAGTCACCGACGAGGCCTTCGACAAGATCAGCGGCATGATCCTGGACGATCTGGCCGCTGCCGGACCGCTCGACGGGCTCTTCCTCGACCTGCATGGCGCCATGGTCACCGAAACCCACGACGATGGCGAAGGCGAATTGCTGGCTCGCATCCGTGCCGTGGCGGGACCCGACCTTCCGATCGGCGTCAGTCTCGATCTGCATGCAAACCTTTCCGCCCAAATGGTCGATGCGGCGACGTTGATCACCGTCTTCCGCACCTATCCTCATCTTGACATGGCAGTTACCGGTGCGCGTTGCATTGCCGAGATGATGCGCCGGATCAATGGCTTAAGCCGCTGCGTCGCGTTTCGCCAGGCGCCGTTCCTGATACCGGCTCCCGCCCAACACACGGGCTCCGAACCGTGCCGATCCCTTTATGCCAAGCTCGATGACCGCGCGCCCGGAACGGGCGAATATGTGGAGCTCGCTCTCGGTTTCACCGCATCAGACATTGCCGATTGCGGACCCTCGGTCCTGGCCTATGCCGAGACGCAAACCCGTGCGGACACGCTCGCCGACGAGGCAATGGCACGCCTCTGCGTCGCCGAGCCGACGTTCGACGCGCGCCTCCTCAGCGCAGAAGACGCGGTGAAAGCGGCGATGAAGCTGCCCGGTCATGGGCCGGTCGTGCTTGCCGACGTACAGGACAATCCCGGGGCCGGCGCGACGTCCGACACCACCGGCCTCCTGCAAGCGCTGATTGATTGCCAGGCGTCCGGAGCCTTGCTTGGGGTGATGCATGACCCGGACATCGCGGCTCGGGCGCATTCGGTTGGGATTGGCGCAGGCATCGACGGCGCGCTGGGTGGACGATCCGGCCATTCGGGACACCAGCCAGTGTCCGGCAGGTTCAAGGTCCTTTCGCTCAGCGATGGCCAGATCGCCTACACAGGTGAGATGTATGGCGGTGGGACGGCCGAGGTCGGACCGAGCTGCTTGCTGGCGTTCGAGGACGTGCCCATGGATATCAAGGTCGTCGTGAGCTCAGAGCGCATACAATGCCTTGATCGCGCGCTTTTCACCCATTTCGGCGCCGATCCGGACAAGGCGAAAATCGTCTGCGTCAAGAGCACAGTGCACTTCCGGGCCGATTTCGAGAAAGGCAGCCGCGCCGTTTTGAATGTCGGTTCGCCCGGCGCGTTTCTATGCCAACTGGACATTGTGCCGTACCGAAACCTCAGGCCCGGACTCCGGCTCGGGCCAAGGGGCCCGGCATTCTCGGCGCAAGTCGGAACATCGCGTTCAAGTATTGCACGTGGTTCAATCTGATGCGCTCAACTCGTCGAGCCCTTGGGCCAGGGCGACGCCCATGCCGGACGCCTCCATCTTCAGGCGGAGCCGCTGATTGTAACCATCGGGCGTATTGAGCGCCTCGATCAGAGCTGCCGCCGTGAGCCCGCCACCGAGGCTGGAACTGATCAGCGCACGCAGGAACGCTTCGCCCTGGGTGGGATCGGACAGGCGCGGGCCAAGCCAGGCTGCTGCGTCGTCAAGCATCCGCGCAATTGGAGACAGCACAGCCTGGGCGCAGAGACAGGCATGCATCTCGCCACCTGTTGCAAGAGCGAACACGGTGTTGCGCCGACCGAAAAGCTGTTCAACGAGATCGACATCGCCCAGTGCAAGGATGGGCGAGCCGCCCTCGGCAATCCGGGGGAAGGGCAGCATCAACGCCGCCGCGTTTGCGGGCGCCACCATATCGGCGACGACGTCGCGAGATGTTCCAGCCATGAACGAGATCACCCGCTGATCGGGCCGGAATGCCAATTGGTCAAGAACAGCCGGCGCGGCCTGATCGGTGAGCCCGAGAAAAACGATGTCGCTGCGCTCCACAACCGCCTGATTTTCCCCTACACGGACGTTTGGGTAAGCCTTTGCCAGCAGGGCGGCGTTCCCCGCATTGCGCTGCGAAACCGTGATCTCGTGCCCGTCCATCGCGATGCCATGCACGACGGCCGTGGCAATAATCCCTGTCCCGATAAAACCAAGTTTCATGCCTTCCCTCTCATTTCGCAGCAGATGACTCCCAACCTGCGGGCTGTAGGATGCGACAACGATCGCGGCAGTCTGCATGCGCCCCGATAGTCAGATGTCCTTCAGCAATCTCAGCGCGTCGTAGATGGCAGCGTGCGTGTTGCGGGCGCTGACGGCGTCGCCGATACGATAAAGCTGGAATCGTCCCTCGTCGTTACGGGTGATCCCCTGCGGCTCGCCCGCAATCAACGCGTCGTAATCCACCGCGCCTCCGTTGGAGGAAAGCGGTTTGAGGTCCCAATAAAGCTCGTCCAGGGGCAAGGTGCCGTAATTCACGACCACCTGATCGCAGGTCTTCTGTGTTGTTAGATCACTGTAATCGGTCCCGACCTTCGCCGAAAGCCGGTTGCCGTCCCGCGTCACGTCCAGAAGGCGCCGAGCGACGGTGAATGTTACGTCCTTGTCCTGCAGATTGCGCATATAGGGCACAAGGTTCATTGCCATGATTTCAGGCGCAAAGACACGGTCCGGTGTCATCACCTCGACCCGTGCACCGGCGTTCGCCGCGATTTCGGCTGCCATGAGCGCCGGATGATCGCCGCTTTCATCGTAGATCAAGACATTTTCGCCCGGCTTCACGTCGCCTGATATGATCTCCCAGCTGGTGACTGCCAATTCCAGCTCTTTCCCCGTCTCGAAGAGTTCCCTGTTGGGAAGACCGCCAGTGGCGACGATCACCACATCGGGCGACAATGCGGTTACGTCCCCAGCCTCTGCCCAGTTATTGAATCGGAACTCCACGTCGCGCGCGGCGCATTGGGCCATGCGCCAGTCGATGATCGACATCATCTCGCGCCGCCGTTCGGACCGCGCTGTCAGCCGGACCTGGCCGCCCGGATCGGGTTGCGCCTCGAAGACGGTGACATCGTGGCCGCGTTCGGCCGCCACCCGTGCCGCCTCCAGCCCTGCCGGACCCGCACCGACGATCGCGATCGTCTTCCGGACCGGCGCGAGAGAGATCTCGTGCGGCATGGTCAGCTCGCGCCCTGTCGCCGCGTTATGGATGCAAAGAGCATCGCCGGCCTGATAGATCCGGTCCAGGCAATAGGTCGTGCCGACGCAGGGACGAATGTCGTCTTCGCGTCCCTCGACGATCTTCCGCACGATATGCGGGTCGGCCATATGCGCGCGGGTCATGCCGACCATGTCAAGCAGCCCCGCCGCCACGGCATGGCGCGCGGTCGCGACATCCGGAATCCTTGACGCATGAAAGGTCGGCATCCCGGTCGCCGCCTTCACGGCACCTGCGAAGTCGAGATGTGGCGCGCTCTTCATGCCCTGAACCGGGATCACGTCAGTCATCGCCGGATCGGTGTGGATGCGCCCACGGATCACATTGAGGAAATCGACCATACCGCTTGCGGCGAGCCGTCTTGAGATTTCAACGCCCTCTTTTGGGGTGATCCCGCCTTCCTCTGCCTCGTCGGCGGTGTAGCGCAATCCGACGATGAAGTCGTTTCCGACCCGATCTCGAATTGCCCGCAATACGTCGAAGGGAAGTGCCAGCCGGCTTTCGAGGTCTCTGCCACCGTGCGGCCCGTCGAGATCATTGGTCAGGGGCGACCAGAACTGATCGAGCAGGTGGCCGTAAACCTGCAGCTCGATGCCATCCATACCGCCATCTTTCATCCGCTCAGCGGCGTCGGCGAAATCCGATATGATCCGCTCGATGTCCCAGTCCTCGGCGCGTTTCGGGAAAGCGCGATGCGCCGGTTCGCGATGCTTGGACGAGGACACTGACGGCAGCCAATCGCCTTTGTTCCAACCAGTGCGGCGGCCCAGATGGGTCAGTTGGATCATCACGGCGCAGCCATGATCATGGCAGGCATCGGTCAGCTTTCGGATCCACGGCACGACCTCGTCCTTATAGGCGAGGATGTTGTTGAAGACGGGCGGGCTGTCCTTCGAAACGGTTGCCGATCCCGCCGTCATCGCCAGCGCCACCCCGGCCTTGGCCCGCTCGGCGTGGTACGCAACATAGCGCTCCTTGGGCATCCCACCCTCGGCATAGGCCGGTTCGTGGCTGGTGGTCATTATCCGATTGCGAAGGGTGAGGTGCTTCAACTGATAGCGTTGCAGCAGCGGGTCTTTGGACATTGCGCGTGGGTTCCTGTGGACCGTGACCGTAATCCACTCTGACGCAGATTTGACCAACATCAAGATCGGCGTTCGAGAAATCGCATCGCTTCTATTCAGTTCATCGGAAATCGCGACGCGTGCGGCCAATTGTGGGTTGGACCGGCGAACTGACACAGCACGCCGATTCGTGCTGCGTGGTCGATGACCTGCGCAAAACGTGGGGTCGATACAAGGCGCAGGCGTCATCCGCGGTGAGTATCTTTGTCTTCGGCACCATGACCACTGTGATCTACGAAACCTGGTTCGGCCTCTTTGAGAGACAGACAGCAATCCAGCTCTGCGGCGCCATGATGTTCTTTGTCTTCATCCTGTTCTATATCGAGCGCCTGTCCCGCGGGCGCCAGCGCCATGACCAGCTGGGCGGGAAAGCTAAACCGTTGACCGTCATTCGGCTCAATGGGCGCAGGGCGTGGCTCGCTGCAAGCTATCCGTTTGCAATCGTTGCCTTTGCCTTCATCTACCATTTGACTACCTTGCTGGTGTGGAACGCGCAAAGCCTTGGGCAGCAAAATGCGCGCAGTTATTGGGATACTGCCGAACTGGCGTTCAATTCGGCGTCCATTGCGATCTTGGCCGCGGTAATCATCGTGGCGATCTCGGTCTTCGTTTGCCATTCGCGCCGCATCATGCCGAATAACAAACTGGTCAACACGCTGACCATGCTGGGCGTGTCCGGCTTCGTGCTGCCAGGCACGATCATAGCCCTTGGCGTGATGATCCATCTGGTCTGGCTCGACGATATGCTCAACATCGTCTCGGAGCGGCTGTTTGACACGACCCCGGACCTTGTGATCACGGGCAGTATCGCCGGGCTTCTCGTCGCCCATATGATCCGCTTCTTCGCGGTCGGGTACTACTTCTCGGATGCAGGTCTTTCAAAGGTGTCGCCCTCGATGGACGATGCTGGTCAGACGATGGGCGCCCATTGGGGCCGCATTTTCTGGAGGATCCATTTGCACCTGATGCGTGGCAGCTTGATGATCGGCGGCCTGATCGTCTTTATCGATGTCTGCAAGGAGATGGCGGCGACCCTGGTCATTCGGACATTTGCCTTTGACACGCTTGCCACCAAGATCTGGGAGCTGAGCGCGGAATCATACTTGAAGGACGCTGCACTGCCATCGCTCTTCATTGTCCTCGTGATGTTGCCTGCGGTGGCTCTTCTTATCAAATTCAGCGGACGGGCACGACATGCAGATCCTTAGCTGCGCGGCCGTAACCAAGAGCTTCGGAGACAGACCGATCCTGCAGGGGATCAGCTTTGATCTTGCGGAGCAGGAGTTCGTCTGCCTGCTCGGCGCATCCGGCTGCGGGAAGACGACTCTGTTGCGGATCATTGCCGGACGCGAGACACCGGACACCGGTCGCGTCACGTTGAACGGTCGTTCGGTCTCGGAGCCCGGTGTTATGGTTCCACCGCAGGACCGGGGCATCGGACTGGTGTTCCAAGATGTCGCCCTTTTCCCGAACATGACCGTTTCGCAAAACATCGCCTTCGGTCTACGCGGCAGCACCAGGAGACATGCAAAGCGGATCGATAAGCTCTTGGAGTTGATCGACCTCGAGAGATTCCACAATCTCTATCCGTTCGAAATCAGCGGCGGTCAGTAGCAGCGGGTCGCGCTGGCGCCCTCACCGAAGCTGATCATGCTGGACGAACCCTTCAGCTCTTTGGATGCGCAGCTTCGCATGCAGGTCCGGGACGAGCTGCACCGGGTTCTGCGGAATGCGGGCGTAAGCGCCATTTTGGTCACCCATGACCAGTCCAAGGCCTTTGGCTTCGCCGACCGTGTGCTGGTCCGGTCGGAGGGGGCTGTCGTTCAAGAAGGCAATCCGGAGGAGTTTTACCGCACGCCCGAAACGCCTTGGATCGCGCGCTTTGTCGGAGCGTCCAATTTCATCAAAGTCAACGACATGATTGACCTGGTCCCTGACCCGTCCCGTGTGGCGCATCTCGATCCCGCGGCAGAGATACTTGTGCGTCCGGAGGATGTGTCGATTTCTATCGCGGAAGACCTGGGCACCAACGCGGTCATCGAAGAGGCGAAATTTGCAGGAAACCATATGGACATCGCCGTTCACCTGAAGAGCAGCGGGACACCGTTGCGATTGATGGCCGGCCGCAATACCGATTGGTATCCCGGTCAGGAAGTTTCTCTGTAAATAATGGATTTTCGATCCTTTGAGTAACGCAAGGGCGGATGCGAAGGCGTTTCAGGATCGCGCCTGGGTGGTTCGGGGATGAAGGTCGGGTGGTCGGTGGATGTGATTTGGTCGATTTTGACCGGTGCTTTGGTCGCCCGTCTTCGACGTTTCCATGCGTTTGGGCGGCGTTGTTTTCGGGGTCGGCACCGGGGGTTGGCGAGGGCGGGCGGCGGGCCTGCCGGATGCG
>JAAUYH010054517.1_pt1 | contig 31969 bp, 31 predicted proteins | sample 7278061 | NCBI WGS metagenome assembly JAAUYH01 (sample SAMN14350203, study PRJNA611818) | marine sediment metagenome | isolation source: surface marine sediment (0.6m) | place: French Polynesia: Moorea | collected 2018-08 | reverse complement strand
TATTATTGGTGAACATTAGGATGAAGCTTATTGAAAAACATATAATTTACATTCCTTTGAAAATGAGATAATGTTAATCTAGAATATTCAGAGCTATTCTCCACTAATCAGGGGAAACAATCCAAAAGATCAATGCAGATGTACTTCCTCTACTGAAATTTATACCATAATTTCAGCCCGTGGATTCAAGTGCTACTGGATTGCAAGAAGTATTCTGAAGAGCACGAAATATCAATACGAGCAGTGCTACTAAATTAGTTCTATCCACTATAAAAAATCTACGATAATTGAGCTAAAAATTAAAATAAGATTTATTTATGCGTGAACGAAATATGTCGAGAGGTGCCTAGTCAGTATAACATTTCAGAAAAGTAACTTGATTTGACAGGAAGTTAAATAAATTCATAAATGGCACACGATCTTTAGCTGAAAACAATGATTTATGATAGGATGTAGAAATGAAACATCAAGCAATCAATTCATTGTTCCGAGCCGCGAATTGGGTTCAAAATCAGAAGAAGACATTATTTTCTGAGATTTGGGCCAAAAAAATGCGTACTGTGACACATATAAGAACAAGATTATCGGTACGGTTAAGGTTGCTAATTTATTTGAAACGTCAAATTATTTTTTTATAAAGAGCAAGCAACAGGCCGTTATACTACATGTTGAGAATTGAGTGGAAGTTGTGAGATGAGTTAAAGTGGGGCTGGGCTGCTGCGTGATAAAGTTAGCCTTTGCAAGTCTTGCCGGACGAAAATTCTGTGCCTCACCTGGCGGAAGATATCTTCAAAAATTATTCTTGCATACCTTCGTTAATATGCAGGATTGTCTTTCCGCATCAGAATTGACCAGGATATCGAGATACGGACTCTCAGCCATTGTTTTGCAACTTGCTTTCGGTGTTTCTATCGTAATAATCAATTTCACGCACTTTCGTCAACTAGGGTGGATTCCGGAAGGGCAAATTCAGTGGATGGCACAACACAAGAATTCAGACGTAAAATTGCTTCGATTTTAGTTGTAATGCAAAAAAATAGTTTACTTGCAATCTCAGGCACACAAAAAGTAAAATTTTGCAAAAGGCAAACATCCGTGCGTACAGAATACCCAACCTGAATTTTTCAATTATCGAACAATCGGATGCTCAACAGAAACAAGTCAAAGAACACTAAAACGAAATTAGTCAGGTACAGCACCAGTGACGAGCCATTTTACATGTATACAACCTACCGAAATACATCTATACAAGCTAGCCAATCAATCCTTGTTGTATCCTACTTCCGTAATAAGTTCAGTTCACGTAACTCTGAACAGCGTTACCCCTCGAGTGGACATGCTGTTACGTTGTACGAACTACCAGTACGTCAATCCGAACGATGCGAGCCCAACCTACGCCTGCGTGTTTCTTCGTCGTGTGCTGCGCGTTTGCCCTCGTGCTCGTTAGCGCGGAGAGCGGGTGGAAGCCGTCGGAGCTGCCGAGCCCGCAACACGACCGTCGCGACGTGTGTCGGCGTGGCAAGAAATCCGCTGTTTGCGACCCGGACAGCATTCTCGCTTTGAGTGAGCGCGACGAACTGGACGGACTCATCAACTTTATCGCTGAGGGCACTAATGGCTATGAAATCGCCCCATGCGGGAGCCGTTACGAGGGCTACCAACTCGCTGTCCTCATCATCAACAGGATGAGCAGTGGCTATTACCCTTTTCGCGACTCCGCGCAACGCGCGAAACGGTTCGCGAAGGATATCCATGACAAGTGGGGCGTGGGCGATGCGGAGTGTCACAATGGTGTGGTCATCTTTGTTTCGATTGATGACCGACAAATGTACATTTCTACTGGAAAAGGCACGAAGATGGTCCTCACCGACCCGAAAGTACAGAGCGTACTCGCACATATGAAACCATATATGCGAGAAGAGCTGTATGGAAGAGCTTTACTATCCGCGGTACACCGCATTGGGAGTATACTTAGCGGGAAGGCAGTTCCCGAGGACGAGTCGTCAGGCGGCGAACTTGTATTTTTCAGTTTGTTCGGCTTCATTTTCCTCACCTGCTGCTGCTTGGGCGGCGCGCAGTCTGTTCGGCAGCGAAGGAAGTACAGCAAATGCAAAGCCGCGCTGAAGCGAATCGACGATGACACGGTATCAGCGCGCAACGGCACGTACCGGGCCAAGAGTTGTCCGATTTGCTTGGAAGACTTCGAGACCAGCGAGGAGAAGAAGAGTGAGGACGAAGTGCCCCTCATCGCATCGAACAAGAAGGATGATAACCCGCGCGTGGCGCTGCCGTGCGGCCATGTGTTCCACGAGAAGTGCATCCTCGAATGGACCGAAGGGGAGGGTGGAAACCGCAGCACGTGCCCGGTCTGCCGGAGACCGGTGGATGGCGGCGAAACGTCTCCTGAACCCCCGGGTAACTACAGCGGGTTCGAGGAAGAGAGAAATTTCCGCATCATGCGTGCGCACTACCTGTACCCCGATTTCGTCAGTTACAGCATGGCACAACACTACGCCAGAGACTCGACTATCTTGATGCAGAGCCATTCCGACTTTGTGAATCTAGACCCAGTTGTACTCGCCGAAGCTCGTTCGGCGGGACACGGTGGAAGTACCTTCTCCTTCGGTGGCTCGAGTTCGGCTGGCGGCGGCGGGGGTGGAAGCTCGTGGTAACTGCAATCGGGAAAAGATTATTCTTACTTTAATTGACTGTCTTCTGCTTGACGAACCCATCCCGGTAGTTATTCTTTATGAAGACCTCGGGCGGTGAAAAGTCCCACTGTACAATAAAGTTAGTATCCGCATGTAGGCGGAGGGTGTGAATGGGTGCACTTTCTTGCAGCGGTGTGGGGGGTACATGTACGGTAATCGACTGTATCCTCGACCAACCAATTGACCGAGCAATGCAAACCTTGTTCATCTGCCTTGCTCGCCACGAGATTCCAGGACGTTCCTGCACTCAGTTTGCTAGGTTTGGTGCGCGAGGTGTCGTGGCTGGCATGGGCTGGTGCAAGTACAGTAGTGAACAGTAATCCCATGCAAGCTGTGCATTGCAAAACACTAAACCGCCTTTCTTTAACAAAAATGTCTGTTACAGCAACGTCTGCGCAAACACACGACCTCGGAGCTGCGCTAGATGCTTGAGTCAGAACTACCAGCCTAATCGGTTGCCTTGCTCGGTGCATTGAAATTGTAATGATTGTGGTTGTGGAAGTTGTATCGATTCCCGGTGACCTGAACGGTGTGCCGCCCCTGTGCCTGCAAAAAGTCGCCGTTGGTCACTGAAGGCTGCTGGCCCCCGTTCCCATTGACGTTCGGAGTTCCGCCGTTGTCAGACTCACTGCTATGTTCACGGTTCGCATTGTTTTCTCCTGCAGTATTTCGATGTTCAGGCGTGCCTGCGTCTTCGATTCCGTCTCCAATATCGTGTTCTTCAGGGGCATTTTTTTCGTCGGGCTTTGCGTTCCAGCAGCATAGTCCACGGCTGTTCAAGTGCCATGCTACGACTGAACCGATTATAGCCGCCGCTATTCCGCCAAACACAATAATGAGAGTATTCCGCAACGAAGTATCGTCCTCGCCATGGTTTGTAGGTCTTTCAGGCTCATTTGACGCACTTGCTGAGGGAGTGGACTTCGTTGGCTCATCTGGTACTCTTGTTGGAGGAGTGTGCGTTTTTGGCTCATCCGACGCTCTTGTTGACGGCGGGAGCGGTGTTGGCTCACGTGACACTCTTCTTGGAGGAGGGACCGTAGTTGGCTCGTCGGATGCTCCAGCTGACGGAGGAAACGTTCCAACAATAGTGCGGTTGAACTGGTTTGAATTGCCATCAACGGTCTCCAGCCTTCCCGTCCCATTTGATACTCTTGTGAGCCGAGGCAACGTTGTTCGAATAACCGTGCCCCTGAGCTCATTATAGACGCAGTAATGTCTATTTCCTTGATTCCGAATCACAACATACCGCCGTCCCTTGACATGACGAACGGGGCGTGGACATGCATACGATGGATACGCAACAGAATGAGTGGATTCTGCACGTCGAATGAAAATTTCCAGCAAGTACGAAATTCCGGTGATTGTCGCGCCACATACCAGCTCGGGGAATATTGGAGCGGATCGCAAGCCAATCCCATCGGAGACCGCAGCACCTCCTACTTTTGCTAGTTGTGCAGGTAGTTCGCACTGTTCTTTCCCATTAAATCGAAGGCTGGTCAGGTAGTGGCCCGTGTCGTTTGAAATACTCTTCACTTCGAGCAATGGCAAGCAAAAGCCGACGTTTTGACACTCGAGTTTGTATACACCGTTCGCTTCGGAGTATGAGAGCACGGCCAGCACCAAATTGAGCTTCACAGCAAGAGCCGCAACCAGCAAAGACCCCGGAATTCTGTGCGACATCAACACTGCGGGAGTAGTTCATTCAACTCGATAGATACTCTTACGTCACTAACTCGGCATGTGGTGGAAGGCGGGGCATTCTGCGTCGTGTAGGTAGGTTGATAGCAAAGCCATGCTGATGCATAGTCAGCTCAAAAGCAACTTAAATTCTGTTTATTGTTCCCTTATACTGTACTTTAGAAACAAGCTGTGTTCTTTGGTGTAGCGCAATATCCTTTTTTCAGGGGTCCTGTTAATTTCGGCTTTTTCATTGTTAGTGCTGCACAATCAGCAGCTGCACCCTATTTTCCTGGTTAGGACAGTACGAGTTCGGTGCAGTAGTACCGTACCATACTTGTACCGTATAGGGGATTGTCGGATTGTAAAATACACCAGCATTAGTAAGTGTTACTATTTTACCTGATTGTGCTATATCGGCATAGTGCACTACAACTACCGTACAGTACTAGTGTATTAAAGAAATGCCTTTCTTGTTTGAAAGGGGCTTAGAAAGAAAAACATAATTACTCAGCAGCCATCCTTGAACCCTAATTCAATATGGTACCATCGGGCTAAAGATTCAAACAGACCTCGTCATCACTAATTACGATGATCGCTCCTGGTTCTGCAATAGGATCAAAATTTCTCTCGACCTCACAGTAATGTAGTAATATCAACTTTTGGCTCCTCGATTCCTTCTTGTTGAATGAACCAAGTGTTTATTACTTCGCAATTTTTTAAACCAGATTCTTCAAAAGTAATATTTTTATTTCGTTCAAGTCAAGAATAGTGAAAAAATAGAGTATTTGAACCGAATATGATTACTGAATAAGCAATATTTCTGAGACTGGGATAGGAATAAATAAATTATTCATAATCCTTAGTTGTTTTCAGTAACACCATAAAATTCTGTCCATTTGCTTATCCGAGAGTCAATATTTTTTATGAATAAACAGAAAAATGAAATATACGCACTGTACGAATTATATTCATGCACCACACAGTCACAGTCAATACGTCTGATTCGGATCGCAGCTGTATCATAGACCTTGTAATGATAGAAAAATATAAAAAAACAGCAATACCTATTTGGGCAGCTGTGCCATGACTTCTGATGCGAAAAAAGGTGCACAGCTAGAGCAGATGATTGAGTGCCATAATACTTATCAAGAATAAACTTTCTCAACCTGAAAGTAAGCGATTATTCTGTCCCTAGAGCTCAACGCCACGAGATTGCAAACCTTGATATCGACAAGTGGGCTGATAGCGATTGCTTGCCAACTAGCCTTCTGAGCTCTTTGTTAAATAATCTGCAGTTTCATTTCAATCCACTCTCGCATATTTGCTGGAACTCGGGAGTCGCAAATTCACTGCGTTACTGATCACAAGAATTTGGCACTCGTCAACTAGGTTCGATTCTACTTAATATTCTTTTAGTTGCAATCGCTTTGGCAAAACACGTAGAACTTCAAAGAACGTTATCTATTCATTTGGATCAACAACGCCAACCTGAATTAATTGCTCCCCATACAGATGCTCAACCAAAACCAAACGTATAAGAACACAGAACGAGATCAGTGTCGATGACGAGCAATTTTCGACTATATACAGCGATCCACAGTACATTTGTAGATGCCAGCAAAGCACTCCTTGTTGTATTCGACCCCTGAATAGTGTTTGTAACTCAGGACAGCCCTACCCCTCAGGTGGGCTTGCTGCGTTGTATGCACTACCAGTTCATCAATCCGGACTATGCGGGCCGTACCTTCCCGTGCTTATCTCTTTATCGTGTGCTGCACGTTTCCCTTCGTGCTTGTTAGCGCGAAGAATGGGTGGAACCCGTCGGACCTGCCCAGTCCGCAGCAGGACCGTCGCGATGTGTGTCGCCGTGGCAAGAAATCCGCGGTCTGCGACCCGAACAGCATTCTCACGTTGAGGGAGCGTGATGAGTTGGATGGACTCATGAATTTTATTGCGGAAGGTACGAATGGCAATGAAAAGGCTCCTTGTGGAGAGCGTTACGAAGGCTACCAACTCGCTGTTCTCATCATCGACCGGATGAGCAGTAGCTATTACCGTTTTCACAGCACCGCGCAGCGTGCGAAGCAATTCGCGAAGGACATCCATGACAAGTGGGCCGTAGGCGATGCGGAGTGTCACAATGGTGTGGTCATCTTTGTCTCCATTGACGACAGGCAAATGTACATTTCTACTGGAAAGGGTACGAGGGAGGCCCTTACCAACTCGAAAGTACACAGTGTACTGGCATGCATGCGGCCATATATGCGAGAAGAGGCTTATGGAAGAGCTTTATTTTGTGCGGTACAAGGCATTGGGAAAACACGCACCGCTAGGATACTTCCCACGCGCCAGTTATCAGGCGGTGGCCTAGGACTTTTTGGTTGGTTCGTTCTCGCTCTCCTCGCTTGTTGCTGTTGTTGGGGAGTTTATCGTTGTTGTTTCGGTGGTGCGCAGTCTGCTCGGGAACGAAAAAAACAACGCAAACCTAAAGCACAATTGAAGCGAACTGATGACGATATGGTATCAGGATGCAACGGCACGTACTGGGCCAGGAGTCGTCCAACTGGTTCGGAAGAATCCGAAAACAAAAACGAGGACAGTGAGGATGAAGCACGGCAAATCTGGTGGAACATGAACAATGAGAACTCTCGTGTGCGTCGCCGTTTCGGTGGTGGACAGCCTGCACGGGAACTAAGAATTTATCGCGAATGTGAAGACCCGGATGTGCTTGCAGAAGCTAGTTCAGCGGGATCCGCAGGAAGCACCTTTTCTTTCGGTGGTTCGAGTTCGGCAGACAGCGGCGGAGGTGGAAGCTCGTGGTGACTGCAAGCGGGAAAAGGGACTTCTGACTTTACCTGGGCTTCTTCTGTTTGGCTAGCCCTACGCCGGTGGTCATCGTTTCTCAAATGAACACTTCTGACGCCGATAAGCTCCACTGTACAGTAGACTTAATGTCCGCGGTAGGCGGACAGTATGAATGGGTGCACTTTCTAGTAACATGGCGATGGTGTCGATTACATTTACGGAGATTGAATGTACACAAAGCAGCCGACCGACCAACGTACCCCAACTTGCTCATACTCTCTGCCCACCACGTGATTTAATGACGTTCCTGCATTCAGCTTGCCTTGTTCGGTGTGTGAGGTGTCGCAGCTGCAGTTGCTTGTGCAAGTAGAGGTGGTGGCGGTGGCGCAAGTAGTGAACAATAATCTCATGCAAACCGTGCATTGCAAAGCACTACACGGCCTTTCTTTAACAAGAAAATGTCTGTTACAGCAAAGTTTGCGAAAGCTCAGGACCTCGGAGCTGCGCCAGATGCTTGAATCAGAACTATTAGTCTAGTGAGTTGCCTTGCCCAGTCCGTTGAAATTGTAATGATTGTGGTTGTGGAAATTGTAGCGGTCCCCGGTGGCCTGGGAATTGTTGTCACCCCGTGCCACCAAAATGTCACCGTTGGTAACTGAAAACCGCTCGCCTCCATTCCCGTTGGTGTTCTGAGTTTCAGTGTTGTCAGGTTCCCTGCCATTTCCTCCGTTCGCATTATTTTCGTCTGGATTCTCGTGGTCTTCTGGAACAATATCGTCTTCACTTTCTCCGGGCTTCACGTTCCAGCAGCATCGCCTACGTTTGTTTAAGTGCCACGTTAGCATTGCACCGATGGTAGCCGCTGCTATTGCCCCAGACGCAATAATAACAGGAGTTCGCCACCAAAGATTGTCTTCAGCGTCCTTCGGCTTCTCTGTCCCACCTGGCGCTTTCGTTGGCTGAGGCAATGCTGTTCCAGCCATAGTGCCATTCAGCTGGTTCGTATTGTTATTAACGCCTCTCGACGTTTCTGTCTCATCTGGCGCTGTTGTGGGCGGAGGCAAAGTTGTCCCAGTAGCTGTGCTACTGAGCTCATTGTAGACGCAGTAATGTCCATTTCCTCGATTACGAATCAGAACATACCGCCGTCCCTTGACATGGCGAACAGGACGTGGGCATGCATACAATGGGTATGCAGGAGAATGATTGGATTCTGGGCGTCGAATGAAAATCTCCAACAAATAAGGAGCTCCGCCGTTTGTCTCACCACAGACAAGACCAGGGGATTCTGGAGGCGCTCGCAGACCAATACCATCGGCGACCGGAGCGCCTCCTACCTCCGCAAGTTGTATTGGTAGTTCGCACTGTTCTTTCCCATTAAATCGAAGACTGGTCAGATAGTGGCCCGTGCCGTTCGAAATACTCTCCACTTCGAGTTTCGACAAACAAAAGTTGACATTTTGGCACTCGAGTTTGTAGACACCGCCGGCATCGGAGAATGAGAGAGCGGCTAGCACCAAATTGAACTTCACGGCAAAAGCAGCACCTAGAAGAGCCGCATGAATTATGTGCGACATCAACACAGCGTGAGCAGTTCATACAACTCGATAAAATGCTTTGGTGTCACGTAAGGAACAGGAGTTGGAAGGCGGCACATTGTGTGCCGTATTCGAAAGTTCAAGACAGCAAATCAGCTACACAGCAGGTCAAAAGTGGGCATTAATTCTGTTGATTGCTTCCTATAGCAAAAAAGGAACCATCTTTGTCATGTTGACAGTCGACAACACCAAAACGTGGCATGGCGACCCACCTTGTACGTTTGAAAAGGTTTTCTACATTTGTAAGAACAATTGCGTTGTTTTCTGGTCAAACTTTGTACCGCTTCACCATAAATCTACGTATGTGGTTCTCTAGATAATGAGACTCTTCTTATACGTACGTTAAAGCCGTTACCACGCAATGTCTCTAGAACTATTGTAATTGGCAGTAGCAAACTTACTTGCTCTGTCCTTTTGTCAAATCTGATGTCTACAGTATAGATAAATCGAATCGTTTACTCCGATTTTCAAGATAGATTAAAAACGTTATATGTCGAGAAATGTTAGAACCGGTGATTCGAGTTCTCCTTCGTTCTCGTCGACATCAGCGATGGTGACTATGCGGACCTCCGGTCTCTTGCGTTTCTGGCATTGTTTCTGGTTTTGAGACAGCTTAATGTCCTTTTCAGAAGAGCTCTGCGTAGAGCTTGCGGAAGAAAATAATGTTCAGTTCTTTTTTTACCTCTTCACTTGCCCTCTTTCCGGAGGAGTGTCTGTTTTCTACTCTATTCTAGGAGTCATGAATTGGAAACCTACACTTGTGCTTCCTGTTCATTCTACGGATTTTGAATTGGTCGTGTAAGTTGGAGACTGTGTGGCCTTGTGAATTGTGAGTTGTGTCAAGTCAAATGCAATTTCAAACACAAGTTAACATATCAACATACGAACAAGAAACTTGCTCGCATAATCCAACTTCCTGCAGACATAAACATGAGCCCAAACAGTCTCTTCAAGAGAAAGGCCTAGGAAACACGCCATCTCAGACTATTCTGTGTCAAGTTTCTGAACGAGTAGATTATTCAGTTTTTAAAAGAGCAAGAGATATGTCATCTTTATTGCAAATCTGACAGAATAGATACTAAAATATATTCAAGTAATCCAAATATAATCTTTTATGATATACTCTATCTATTCCTGTGCTCCGATAAATGAGAGTTAAAAATGTGGAAATATTGGTTTCTAATACATCTGGATCCGAAGATATGAAGCGGCTCAGAAAATAGAAACTCAAACCAATTTTTATTGAAGCACCAATCGTGTGTTTACATAGCAAAGCTGATCTACTTAAATCTTTTTGCGTTTTCATGAATCGATCCACTTAGAAGCACTTTGTCAGTTCAGAAGGGCTACATTGTATTAAAGAATCATCCAGATTACTCATGAAAACTGCTACAGTCTCCAGTATACTGTACTTTAAAATCGTGAAAGAATATTGGTTTAAGAGTATAGTTAACAATAATCGTGTTCTTGACATTCGTAGATACCAACATGAGAGATGCGCCTTCTCTTCTCGATGGATCATCAATCTATCGAATCTCAGCGATTGTTCTGATTTTTAATCTTGCACGTTTAATATGGAATTTGTTTATACACTGCTACCGTGCCCTCCTGCAGTACTGCTGAAACATTTGCACATCGATCCTGCTTCAGCAACTTGCGTGAATCAACTTCCATGTCCTTGTCTTTCTAATGTGCGGTTTTGTTCATTAGTTCGTTTATTTCGGCTCTAAGAAACAGATGAGGTCGATTTCCCCACAAAATGACGTTCGTGTGACTCAGATAATTACGTCGTCGTGGATTTCCACCACAATTTTTTTCTTTCGTTCCCGTTTCATTTAGAACTATTTTAATTTCAAAAAGTAGATTACTATGGAAGCAGGCCAAGGAATATCGACAGACACAAGCGAATGCGCCCTAGTTCTGTATACTGTAAATAAATTGCATTGTTCAAGAAATACGAAAGTCTGAAGTAAAACTCTAGGCTTTAGAGTAGTAGGAAGGACATACAGAACGGTTTTTTATAAAGCTATAGTACAAGATCTAGAGATTCTGTTATGCGCTACCAGAATTTGTATAGTATTGCCGTTCATTTCTTTGACTCGGAGAAACATGCTGCTGCTCAAGATATGCCAATTTCGGTGGATCTGAAGTCAATGTGAAAGAAGTGAATCTTAATGCAAACTGAGTTTCAAGAATTGTAACATAAATTCAAGCAACATTATTAACCGACATCAAATCAGAAAGATAAAAAATTTAATTTTTTCAGCGGAAACTCTGTTATTAGCTCTACCAGTAACGAAATGCAACATACTTGTTCGCAAACAAAAGTATTTCATTTGATTAATAATCGAATTTCGGGAAGTCATCTGAAATTTGCAGGTGCAATATTGGTTCATATGCTGCGAAACAAGATATAATATGCCACCGCCCTGTAAAGGTTTCCCAATTGCTGAAAACTTCTGTACGATGTAGGGCCACTTCTTACGAGGGCTGAATAATCCAATAAAGCAGCTGTGAAACAGCGAAAACTAATTTAATGCTTTTTGGTATACTGAGAATCTGCATAACGCAAGATAGGAGTTACAATTATACAAAGTAGAATGTTTTTGAAACACTGTCGATATGTTCCTTATGATTAAAATGAATCCCGAAATAATCAGGTTAAGAAGAAACTGAAGTGTGCTGGAAATCATTTTTGCTGCAAAAAATCTCTTTCAGAACTATGTCGGCTGGACAGTTTTTGCTCTAGTCACTTGTCTGAGAAAATTTCGAGCGGTACTAAGAATGTAAGACAATTATTTGGTACAGAGGAGGCTTTTCTAGCAGGCCTCTGTTCACAGAAGAATTGTGTGGAAATTGTAGCTCAATTTAGTCGATTTTATTCATGCTTCTAATCTCTTCATTAATTGTTAGTCTGCAGTACATTTTAGTCTAATGCTGTATTTAGAGCATTCAATCGATATTTGAGTTGCAGTTCGGTGCAGATTTCCTGTGCACTAGAGCTGGTTTCGGTAGCCTACCTAAATCTAGTATGGACTGTTCGTAACTGGATATGTCCCAATTGTGTGTTCAGCAACGCCACGGCGGTTACCTCTGCTTGATCACCGATCCTTAATCCTTGATCTAGCTATCCAAACCCCCCGCTCCTTTTCGGCCGGATGCGTGTGCTAAATTTTGTTTAGATTGACTGCTCTTCAATTAAATAAGTCAAAGAGCAGCGAACAATACAAGGAAAAACGAAAACAAATCTATCTATAGTTTTGCTTGTTATAGACAGACATTTGAGTGTATTTTAAGATTTCACCTAGTATTTAGCTTTATTTAATTCAGTAAAATTCAGTTAATGTAAATGCTAGTCTTCGTGATAAAAGTAACTATAATTGGGAGACTTTACGAAAATTTTAAGTTGCTAAGTGATAGCTATGTCAATAATTGATTTCTGACATTTGTACTTGGGCCGCACTACCTTTTTAAAACATCTGGACCGTGATGCTTTTACTCAAATTAAAAATGAAAAGTAAGAAATTTGAGTTTCTTCAAATTGTAGTTGAGATATCTATAGATTTAATTATTTGAGCTAGTGATTGGAACTTGTTGGTCACGTATCAGTACAATATCTGACATTTAGCCAATATTCCGTATTTCAGATCGTCTACAACCTTGATTAACTATTTGCGCTCTCGCCAGTTAGAAAATTTTCGAACTAACATACTTTGACTCATAGTCCATTTACTTTGCTCTCTCTTTTTTCTAAACAATTGAGCGGATTCACGTTTTGCTCAAGATTACCGCTTTCTTCGACTTCGTAGGTTTGTTGCTTGATGTAGGGACTGGTCACAGGTTTTCTCGTCGAGTGTCACTGCAGGGGGTCCTCGCTTTAGGCGCACCCTGACAGCTATGCGCCTTATGCGAGGTGGCACTTAGAGCGAAGGAGGTCCGGATTGGGCACTGTATAATTTTCGAATCCCCAATATTGCACTCAACCAAATCCGGTGGTTCGAGAAACCAACAGGCGTGCACCTCTGTCCGGACAAATGGCGTGTGTAACATTTTCCACAAGTATGAAGAATACACCAGCATTAGTAAATTCCCATTTACTGTCGGTGCCATATTGGCACTTTAGTTCTAGCACTATTAAAGAACTGTCCTTCGTTATTTCGAAGGGTAAGAAAACAATAACAACTACAACTCAACAACACGATCACAAGTTTCCGAAAACCATGTTGTAACACGGTAGCATCGGTCTCAAAGACCGAAACTGGTTTCACTTTCATCATCACTGCTGATGACGATGACTTCGTCGTTTTGATCAACCTGACCACTTGTCTCGTTCTCAATGAATTCATCCGGCAATACGAATTCAGGGTCACTTTTATTATTTTCAATGGCTCCTACAATTTCTTCAACATCATCCAGGACAGCCTCAGTCGCTTCCTTCGCCTGTTCTGCGATGTACACTGCAATCATTGCCGATTTCCGTGATTGATCTGATTTGAGATCAATTTTTCGAATAATTTTCTCCAAAACTCCGAGCCTGATTTTCGCTGAATTCGCCGAATTGCGAACCAACTTCGTCAACCCCGAAACTTGGCAGCTTAGTACGTCCACCGATTGTTGCAGACGAGTGATTTGATCGATGCAATCCATGTTGTGCTGATGATCCAAAATGGTGAAAATCTTTTAATACCACTTTGTTTTATTTGGCTAACGTTGCATTTGTATGTATGTAAGTGGAAGGAGTTGTATAATTAATGCTGACATATACCTGATTAATCAATCCTGTCTTATCTTTCTGTGTACGCACAGTACAGCAAGGCGAACCCATCTCATTTATCACAATTAATGCTGTATAATACATGGAGTATTGCTTATTTTCGTTATACAGCAAGTAATTTATTTAGTTGTTATTTGTTATGGCACCTGAATTATTAATTGGGTAGAGCAATGGATTATTCAATTATTCCTTATTTTGGCACTTGTACTAATAATTCGGCACAGCTAGGAAATGACTTAATTATTCCTTATTATAATACCTGCATTATCTTGACATTATTAGAGAATAATCCTGACTGTTTCTTATTATTAACCTGGTGTAAATAATTAGGTACAGCAAGTGAACAATTTAATTATTACCTTATTCTGCTTCCAATGCATTTAAAGAAATGTATAGTTCTACATTATTTAAGCACAATCAAAAGGGTAACTAGAAAAATTTTGGGAGGAAGGAGAAGAAGAACACCAAAAAAAATTTCTACTGCTACAACAATTACTTCTATATCCATTTTCATTGTACCTCAACCCGAATTTTGCACAAAATCTTCCACTTCTGGACGACTATTTAACTGAGCAATTGTACTCAATTGACCCAGCACGAAACCTGTTCGACCGAAATCACCTAACAGAATCTGTTTTCGTTCCAGTTGAAGCAGACAATCAAGACTATCCCAATGCAAGACCAGGAAAAAATGCTTACAAGCTGCCCGTCAAACCCCTTGAAGAAATCAACGGTTACCCACACTGGCGCCGCAACCCAAGAGCGTACCTCAGTCGTCAAGATACCTTGCTCTTGGGACTTGAAAGGAAACCAATTGAAGAAAATGAGGAAGCTGAAAAGGCATGGAAGTCAGCTAATGCTCAAGCCAAGGCCACAATCATTCTCCTGTTAAGTACACCAGTGCAGATTCGAGCCATAACCATCTGCGACGATTTATCCAAGACTGCTACGACCTTTGGAACTTCTTGGAGTCGATATATACAGCTAGTAATGAACAAACCATTCATAGCTTGCGTGTTCAATTAGACAAGTCGGTGTTTGTTGAAGGAACAAGTCGGGATAATCATCTCAACGATTCAATACTATTATTGCCCAACTAGCCATGCAGAATATTACTATCGACGATCATCAAAAGAATTCAATGACCATCCGCTCACGTCGTGAATATTTGTCGGTCATATCCACAGTTGCAAGTGCTCAGCAAAACAGGACCATTGAAAGTCTTGATGCTCTTATCCGAGCTGAGCTTGACCGAAAGAAGAATCCCCACAATCCGCAAGGTCAAAAAGGAATATCCACAACAATTTCTATGCCCGTAAAGGCTAAAATCGCAAAAACTAATGCCACATCTTGGGGCGGTAACAAGCCAATCAACCCAGTTCGAAAGAAAGGCAAATGTCATTGGTGCAAGAAACCTAGACATTTCAAACGAGAATGCCGAAAGTAAAAAGCATTTTTGAAGAACAAAAATCGTCATGAACAATACCAGAGAAACGAAACAATATATAATCAAAGAAATCAGAGCAATCAAAATTTTGGTAACACCAACAATCAAAATATTGACATGCAAGGGCTTATATCTGCACTACAAACCATCGCTCGAAAACAATCTCAAGATATTAGCCTCAAGAACGAACCTCCATTCGGTGGATTCATGGCTAAGATTAAATTGAAGAGTAACACTGTTGAGGTGTCTGAAGAAAAATGTTCCAATTCCTACATCGATTCTGGAGCAATCCGTCACTTCTTGCACAATCACTCTGTATTTTTGAGCTACGCTCAAACGGATGAAGAACCAGTCAAATGAGCAGCAGGAATCACTAAGATCGTCGGAAAAGGATTGGTACAAATTCTTATTAACAATGGCATGATTGTTGAAGCGTACCATGCTCCAGCATTTTCTTCCAACATTTTGGCCGTTCGATTACTCTCAAATTAATTCGAGGTCCTGTTTTCGAATTCTATCAAAGAATATCCAGGTTGTTTTATTAGCGAGTACCCGCTACAAAACGGTCTGTATCCAATCAAGATGAGCAAACCCAAGCGCCAAAATCAACTATTCCGCGCAAGTACTGCTACAATGAATCCGATTGATTCCTGGCACCGAAAATTGGGTCATCTTAATGGTGATCGCCTGCACCAACTATCTATGATCTCGTATGAACTTCCTCAGTTTACAAAAAGACTTATTAAGTGTAGTGCAACCCGCGAGGGGAAAGACACAACACACACTAAACCCAGAAGGGAGGTCGCCCACGAGGGTAAGGATCACCAAAGAGGGGAACGTGGGACTGTAAACCACACCCCAACCAACACGACCGCCCGCCCTAGGATGGGTGTGTCACCCGTGAAGGGAGTAGGTAGGAAAAGGGGGACCGGCTGACGTCGCCAAACGACTACCCGAGAGTGATGTGCACCACTGTGCCCCGGGGGGTATCGTGCGCCCAACGTAGGGAGTAGCCCAAGTTACAGCCGTAGGGATCTGTGAACCAAAGCAACCCGCTCGGGAGATAAGTGTTGGGCCGGAAAACTCCTTGCTTTTCCAAAGGATCCCCCGGGCTATATATACCACTCGGTTAGAATACGATCTACCTAAAAAGGGAACTACTAAAATACTACAGTACTAAAAAAGGAGGGTTGGGCCACTCAGAGCATCGAAAAACATCACCCATCGAGGGAGAGAGGCCAACCAATTAGAAGCCCGTAAGGGAAATAGAGGGGATTCTTGCACCACATTAATTCATCAATGCATACCATGTATTACTGCAAAAGCAAGACGCTCATTGATTTCTTTCTCAACTAGGAAGACTTCTTGACCTCTTGAACTGGTTCATATCGATATTTCTGGCCCAGTCGAGGATTTGCTTGAAAATTTACGGTATACTGTTGCTTTCCTGGATGATTTTACACCCAAGTCGGACGTATATCTTTTGAAAGCCAGAGCAGAATTGTTTGATGCACTTTTCGAGTACAAAGCAAGATCCCAAAATGAGCTACAAGAGCAAGGACACCGTCTAACCAACATTAGATTGGATCGTGCTGGAGAAAACTTATCAACAGCGGTACATGAATTTGCAGAAATCACGGTATCGGATTAGAACCATCTCCAGCCTATGCTAAGCAAAGCAACGGCGTCGCCGAAAGATAAATTCAAGAACATTGGACTCGTGCTCTTGTAATGTTGTTTGCCTCCAACTTACCTCTGGCCGAAGCAATCATGCATGGAAATTGACTGAGGAATCGACTCCAAGCTAGGCTGAATAATGGAGATATTCCTTTAAAGCGATGGAACCCCAGTACCTGAATCAATTACTTAAAAATCTTCGAATTTAGTGCACCAGGCTTCGCCTACATATACCGAGTCGACAATACGTCAGGGAAGAAGCTATTGCCTCATAGGTATTCGGATATTTCGTTGGAATGGCAAGTGACCTGGTACTTATCAAAGTGTTTTTTCCTCAAACTGCAAAAATAATCTTCGTTCGCACTCCGGATTTCAAACTTCAAGACAAGACCAGTCTCTCTGGGATTAAAGTATTGTTGGACGGTATTGACAGACAATTGGCAAATGAACAAGAAGACACAAGGATGAGAACACAAGAAGCGCACATTGTGAATGCATTGTTATCAGTACGCCAAGTTTTACCATAATGCCATTCTTCGAAGAAGAAATACGACCCATATTCCAATTAGCTTTGAAGAAGCTTGCCAATATTCAGGATGGAGATCCGCTATCGATAGCGAATACAATGCACTTCAGAAAAGACGAACCTGGTCTTATGCGAAACTCCAACCTGGGATGACACCAGTCCCGTTCACTTGGGTATTCAAACTCAAGCCGCTTGATGCTGAAGGAAAGAATTTCATGGAAAAGGCTCGCTGTTGTGTATGAGTCGATCGTCAACTGGCGTATGTTGATTACGATCCATCCAACACTTACGCTCCTGTTGCCTCACACGATTCTATTCGTATGCTTGTATCACTCGCTGCCTCCCAGGACATGAACCTCTAAGGGGCAGATGTAAGCAATATATACCTATACGGCGATTTGGATATCCCAATAATTATGGAACAACCCACTAATTCCAGTCAAGAGCTTGCCAAACCTGGTTACGCTTGTAAGCTACTCAAATCTATCTACGTCGCTAAACAAGCTGGTGAAATCTGGGGATCCTTATTGGATAAATCGTTAAGGCAATGGAGCTTCGAAGTCTCTCAATTTGATGAACGAATATACTTATTCTTCCAAGGCTATGAGTTTTTAATTCTCGCTATCTTCATCGGTGATCTTGCCTTTGCTTCTAACTCTACCAAACTTATGACACACTTGAAACAAAAATTAGCAGCTAATTTCGATGTGAAATTATTTGGACAGCTAACTTCATTTGTGGGTTGGAATGTATCTCGCTCAGAGAAAGGCATCAAGACCAATCAAAGTGGATATGTAAGAAATTATCGAGAGACCATGGCATGCAAAGCGCGAATGCTGTCAAAACGCCGCTGCCGAAAACTGTTGATTTATTGCCAGCTCATGAAAATGAAGATTTACTCGATGAATTCTGGCTCAAGAAATATGGTTCAATGATCGGCAGCCTCCTCTACTTGGCTATATGCACAAGACCAGATATTTCATTTTCTGTGGCAGCATTGGTTCGGCAAGTACACGCCCCTACCTCCCGACATCTGGCTCTTGTCAAGCGAATCATGAGCTATGTCGCAGCGACGGTAGATGTTGGTCTCTTGTACCCTCGTTCTCGTCCAGTTTTATCCCAGTCTCTATGCGCTTCCGTGCTGCCGATTGGGTCTGATGCAAAGAGACTAGGAATTCAACCTCTGGTTGGATAATCCCCAGCAACGGCACGCCTATAGTCTGTAGAACAAGGAAGCAGTCGATTATTGCGACTTCATCAGTTGAGTCAGAATACATCGCACTGTTTGATTGCGCAAAATAAGTGTGCTGGATACGCAAATTATTTTGGGAAATGTCTGTCAAGAAGCCCTGGCCAGAGAGAGGTATTGCATTTGAGCCGACAACTGTGCAAATCGACAGTTCAGCGGCTAAAGCGCTTGCTCTGAAGAAACAAGTCTCTGCCAGAAACAAGCACATTGACTCCAAGTATCATTTCGTGAAAGCTGCAATGCTAGCAGAAAAATTCATTTGGTGGATGTGAAGTCAGAAAACAATCCTGCTGACATGCTCACAAAAATTATTGAGGTCCCAACTTTTGTTGCACTTATGTCAAATTACTCGGTTAATTTGAAATTAATTATTCGTCACAGGTTCATATTTCCTCACAACACGGTACGTAATTTTGTTTCTATTTGTTCTAACATATTTTCAATTCATTTTTCATTCAAATTATCTGCTTATCAAGTGCAACTGGTATCCACAACTGAATGAGACTATAATTGTTGTGACGAATTCATTCATTTAATTAAGGTGATTATCCGGAAAATAACAATGACGAATTTTATTTTCCGAGGGACGGTGAAGAATACACCAGCATTAGTAAATTCCCATTAACTGTCAGTGCCATATTGGCACTTTAGTTCTAGCACTATGAAAGAAGTGCCCTTCGTTATTTTGAAGGTTAAGAAAGCAATAACAACTACAACTCAACACGAAAATTCTCCCAACACTTTTATGTGGACTAGATCTGTAGAGAACGCAACTCAGTATCATGTCTGTTTCAAGAATCTTTCGCTGGGGCCTGGCGTAGTCGCTACAGCCTTCTGATTACAGGTGTTTTATGAAATGTACAAAAATGGGTGGATTACCTATAAAAAATGATTTCTGCTGCTATTTATTGTAGTTAGAGTCAATCAATAATTATGTGCTGCGATAGAGTTACAAGAATTCACAGATTTAGACTTATTCAAGACTTTTGCTGGATTCTGTAGCGTACATTGACTTCTCAAAATTTCCTGGCCTCCGCAAAGCTCGTTTGCCAGAAGATTTCTTATCAGAGTCTCCCGAGTCGAAAACCTAAATTCCTGATGAATTTTGGTCGGTTTAGTCATTGCTGGAAATACTGCAAATTAGGGTGTTCTAAACTTTTGCTCACATACCGTACTCTACATTTCATTACTCATTGTAGTAATGTATGCTCTGCTGAGTAATTGTAAAGTGTTCAGTGGAGAAAATGATTTGACATATTACAATACTCACAGCCATGAAATGCTCCATGTGGAAATCGTTACGTAGGTTATCAACTCGTTGTCCTCGATAGGTTGCATGAACAGCGGTTATCATCGTTTTCCGACTCTGCACAGCCCGCAAACCAGAAGTGGGATGTAGGCAATGCGGAATGTCACGATAGTGTCGACATCTTTGCTTCTATTGCCGACAGATAGATATCCATTTCACCTTGAAGAGGTACGATGAAGAACCTTACAGACTGGAAAGTCGGTGTGTACTACCGCTGTTTCGGTGGTGTTTGGTCTGCTCGACAATGAAGAAAAAGTCGCAAAGGTAAATATCGGGTTATACTTGCCGAAGCTCGTTCACAGTCAGCGTGACACGGAAGAGTCCCTTTCTTTCGGTGGTTCGAGTTCTATTGGCTGCGGCGGAGATGGAAGTTCATGGTGAATGCGATCGAGAACAAAATACTTTTACTTTATATTTCACCTTGTTTTGTTTGGCTAACTCTATACAGGCAGTCAATCTGTACGAAGACTTCAGGGGTTGATAAGCTCCACTGTACAATAAAGTTAATGTCCGCTATTTTGGGGAGGGTAAGAATAAGTACACTGTCTAGTAACATGACGACGGTGTAGAATGTACATTTACGAAAATCGACTGCGCCCACAGCCGACCAACTGACCGACCGATACAAACCTTGTTCATCTGCTTTACTGGCCACGCAATTTAAGGCCTTTCTGTATTCAACTTGCCTTGTCCTAAAAAATTTCCATGAAGCCTATACTACTATTTCCGATTGTGTTGATATGAGTATTACCACGAAATATCATCGTTTGATATGGTACATTACGAAATACCTAACTTCTTTTAGCTGTCCCGAGAGATGATACATTGACGCTAATGAATCTTTGCTAAAACCCCAGAAGAAGCATAAAAGACTAATAACAAGAAGTTTATCAAATCGGCAGTCACATAGTTTCATTCCTCAATCCATCACAAATTTGTCATAATGCGAATTGCTTCAGATCTGCTGAGAAAAATATTGCAAAACTTTTGATCCACCAAGACCACCCACAATCCGAAAATATTTATCATTATGAAATCGATCAACTGAACGTAGTCGACATGAACGAATAACGTCCGGTCTGTAACTCTTTATGTCAATTATTTCGCAGAAATTTAGTTCAATCTCTATCAGACATTTTATCTCAAAGCATTGGATCAACAAATCGACCAGAGTGAAGACAACTATATCTATGAAATTTACTGAAAATGAACAATAATCGTGAACTACCGTACTTATGTACCTACCGTAGTGTACGTAAAGACCCTGTCTAACTTGCGGAAGCTTGTTCAGCGCGACACGGAGGAGTTCGGTTGGTGGCGGCGGAGGTGGAAGTTCATGGTGACTGCAATCGACAAAAGATTATTCTTACTTTGTTTAACCGTATTTTGGTGGGCTAACTCTATTCCGATAATCAACCTATATGAAGGCTTCGGGCGATGATAAGCTCCGCTGTACAATAAGTTAATGTCCGCTGGTTGGCGGAGGGACCGAATGGGAGCAGTTTCTAGTAATATGACGACGGTGTGGACTGTACATTTACGGAAATCGACTGCACCCACAGCCGATCAACTGACCGACCGAAGCAAGCCTCTTTCATCTGCCTTGCTCGCCAAGTGAGTAGAGGCCGTTCTTGCATTCAGCTCGCCTTGTTTGGTGTGTGAGGTGTGGCAGCTGCCATGGCCTGTGGAACTTGCGGCGGTGCAAGCAGTGAATTGTAATCCCGACGATTCTGAAGAACGCGTACCGCTTCCGCTAATTGAGAGTCGTTTCGAAGTTCTGCCTTGAGGCGTACCGAATCCGGCTGCAATCGAAATCGGATTGCCGACTCCAAACTTTTCTTCAACTCCGTTTCGTGTCGAACAAAGTCCTCACGCATTTCTTGCTCCGTTGCTCGTTTTAGGTCGACGATTCGACCCCGCGCCGAATCGTAACCCACCGACTCCAGCATCATGTCAAGCTCGTCAAACGCCTCGTCGAATTGCGACTGATACTTGAACTTGTTGCTGCCAACGAACGTCATGAAGTCACGGAAAATCCCATCGGTTACTGTGAATGCTTCTGGAAGCGTTTCCAGGTTACGCTCGGCCGCGTATCGGTTCGCATACTTGAAGAACATGTTCTGCCGTACGAGCGCGGCTTCGAGGAAGGTGGCTTGCTTCGAAATTGTAATATCAGGTTCAATGCCACCTCCATCTCGAACACGCCGCCCGCTTGCTGTGAGAAATTCTTTCCGTTGTCCATCAGGAATCTTACGCGCCTCATATGTTCCGATGGATGGTCTTCTCACCTTATCCTTCTCCCCAATTTCCCCTTTCGCTTCTTGTACGACATCCGTATTTCCCTGATGATAGTCAAGTGCTTGGATGCATCGCCCACTGGGTGTCAGGTACTTGCCAACCGTGTACTTGAGCGCTGTGCGATAAGGAAGTTCTTGAACGTTTTGAACTAGTCCTTTTCCGAACGTCTTCGACCCGACAACAACACCCAAGTCAAGGTCTTGTACCGCGCCCGCAACAATTTCAGAGGCCGACGCTGTTTGACCATTTACAAGCACGGCGAGTCGAGTGCCCGCAGGTAAAACCGGGTCGTTTTTCGAGCGGTAGGTGGGTCCATCCCCAATACCGCGGCCCTGTGTTGATACAATAACCGAATCACGCGGTACGATACACTCCGATACTTCGACGGCCGCATTCAGCAATCCCCCTGGATTTCCACGCAAATCCAAAACGAGCCCACGCAGACCTTGCCCAGGAGACGTAGATTCGGCTTCCGCAATGAGTTGCTTAATGGACTGCCGAACTTCATCCGCCGCACCCTTGGAGAACGACTCCAACCGTATGTAGCCAATCCCAGGCGCACCGATGCCCGGAGAATTAATCAAGGTGGAAACCGGGACATTTCGAATCTGGATTTGGCGTCGCTCGAGCAAGAACGTGAGTGGCTTCGGATGGCCCTCGCGACGCACGTCTATCGAAACACGAGTGCCAGGCTCGCCGCGAAGGAGGTTCGTGACTTGTTCCAACGAGAGGCCCGCCACTTTCTTCTCATCCACACTTTCAATCACATCCCCAGGCCGCACGCCTTCGTCAAACGCATATCCCTCAAACGCGGATATCACGGTTATTTGCCGCGGCGGCTTCGTGTCGTTCTCCGTTGATTTCTCAATACCGCTAGCACTGCCGTCCTTTCTTGGCGACGACGACAAATCTATAGGTGTAGCGCGACTGACGTCAGTGTTCGGATTAAAGTTGCGCTCGGGCTCCGTCGCCGAGATGCCGAGCCCGACGCCGGCGTACCGGCCCGACGTCCGCAACGACATCTCGAGCGCCTCCGCGTTGTTCTCGAACTGTGTGTACGGGTCGAGTGTCGCCAGCATCGAGTTGACGCCAGTTTCAAAAAGTTTGTCAATGTCGACGCGCTCCACGTAGGACGAGTTGATGTCCTGCAATATCAAGTCGAAGATGGCGACCTTCTCGCGCAGCGACTGGTCGATGGAGCCGTCGGGTAGGAAAAATACAGTGACCGCGAGGGCGACGCCGGCGGCCAGACCCCAAGCGAAGCCGCCAGGCGCGAACGCCGCACGTATTGCGGCGATAAGCCGGTCAAAAAGAGCTCGCGGTGACAGGTCCTCTAATTGAGATTTCGATGTCGAGGCGCTGCCATTAGTTGCGGTGGTTGTGGATGCGGCCCCGGCAGCGGGTTGTTCGGAGGCGGATTGCTGCGCGTTGGGTGCGGGGGTGGTGTCGTCACGGGGAGTGGAAGAATTATTGTTGGGAGCGCCAGGAGTCGCACAGGCACGAAAATTGAGCCGGCAGGGCCGCGGCGCCGGGAACGGATTGGAGCGGAAACGCACACATCGTGGCCGTCGCGGGGAGGAGAAACGAGAATAAGCAGGCGGGGAGAGGGTGAGCTGCAGTTGGGGAGTGGAGGTGACAAAAACAGTCAAGGTCATGACCGAGGCCGGGGTGGTGGTGGGTGCCGGGTTTGGTGGAGGGATTCAGTTGACGGAAAGCGATGGTGGGGGTGGGGAGGATGCGTTGAAAATGAGAAAAACTTTTATGATAGGATAAATTCGAGCTACTAACATTGGAGCATTATCCGCAAGTGTGAGGTGCTAATCCATCGCACCCACACCACGAGTCTCGTCCCACAAACCGCCCGACGAGTGCCTGTGGGCTACAGACAGATTCATCGTTGGTCGTACAAAGACGGCACGAAAGTCAATCACGTATAGATAGCCACCCAAAACCCCAACCCATCGCTGCTTGTTTAACTCAACTCTACTTCGCCGCTGCCTTCTTCCCTCCGTTCACCACATGGTAGACCATGCCCACGAGCAGCGCGCCGCCCACTATGTTGCCCAGGGTCACGGGGATGATGTTGCTCATAATCAAAGACTTGACCGTGAGGTCGCCGCCGCATGCCAGCCCCAGCGGTAGGAAGAACATGTTCGCGATACATTGGTCGAAACCGAGCGTAACGAACATAGACACCACCGCAAGTGCCGCCATGAACTTGCCCACCAAATCTCGGCTTCCCGTCGCGGCGAGCACACCCACGCACACAATCCAATTGCAGCCGATACCGCGCAAGAACGCGACTTCCCACGGCACCGCCACCTTGGCCGAGGCCAACGCCGCCACGTATGCTGCCGCGCCCGCCGTCACAGCCTGACTCTTGAGCGCGAACCACACGACCGCAAGCGCACCGACGCAGTTAGCGACGAACACGAGCAGCCACTTGGCGATGACTGTAGGCCAGTTGGTTTTGCCGCGCAACGCCGCGGTGGTCATTAGCATGGAGTTCCCGGTGAACAGTTCGGCGCCAGTGGTCAGCACCATGAACAACCCCCACGGCTGGCCGACGAAACCGAAGATAAACTTGCTCAGACCCGGATTTGCCATGTTCAATCCCGGCGAATTACCAGTGATTGCAAGCGACATCAGACAACCTGAAAGTGGTGAAACGCAATAGAAAGTTAGTGGACTGAATCATGTGACTCGAAACGAAGACGAACGCGATGCGGTGCATAACTTACCGATAGCGATGTATGCACCAGCGGCGATGCCCATGAGAATGATCGCAGTAACACTTTTGTTGGCCTTGGTGGTACCAAGAGCAACAGCGGCGTTGAACACACCAGGAGGTCCGGAAAGGGTGGCCACCTCGCCACTTGGTGCGGCAGGAACGATTGGAGCGGGTGCCGGCTTCTGGGTTTGCACGAGGGAGACGGAGATTTTGTCTGCAGTGGCGGTCACCGGTGCTGCCGGTTGGGGGGCAGCTCCCGAGACACTGAATGACTCATTTCCAGTGGCGGTCACCGACGGTGCTGTCGCTGGCGTGGCATTTTTGGCGGGCGCGTAGCTCTGCGCTTGGTTGAGGTTGACGGAGAATAGGTCATCTCCCATGGGGGTTCCCGGTGCTGCTGGTTGGGAGGTAGCTCCCGAGACACTGAACGAATCAGTTCCACTGACGGACACCGAAGGTGTTGCCGCTGTCGAGGCATTTTTCGAAGGTGCATATTTCTGTGCTTCGGTGTAGGAGACCGAAAATAGATCATCCCCTCCCGCGGCGGTTACCCGAGGTCCTTGTTGGGAGGTAGCTGGCGAGACATTTTTGGAAGGTGCATACTTCTGAGCTTCGGTAACGTCGACAGAAAATGCATCTGCCCCTTGATGAGCAACAGAGCCATTCATCCCGGGGTCACCGTCAGGTTTAGGCGGGCCGGTAGATGGGATGGGTGACACTTTGATGGGATCACCACCCGGTGGGATCGGCGAGACATTGATGGCCTTGGGCAACATCCAAGTCGATCTTCGAACAGAGAAGAATCGATCATAGTTGGTGGTGAAGGCGGTGGGCTTTGCGGCGGGTAGAAACGACGAGCGTCTCAACGAACACGGTGCGGAGTTGGGGTTGGAGCGCGAAGAGACGGGTACAGCGAAGCTGAAGGCGGCAAGAACCATTGCAGATTCTATCGACAAGCACGCGCGTAGGTGTGTGTGAGTGTGTGCAAGAGTGAAAGGGGGGTCCAGCAGCAGGGACGCTAGAGAGATTTGAGATAGAGCACGGTGGGAGATTGAGACGAAACTTGAAGGACTCAAATTGTGGTGGAAGAGTACTATCAGAGCGAAACGTGCAGAGGTATGGTACGATAACAAGTGGCGTGGTATCAGGGCGAAAAAATAGACGAAATATATTGGGTCGTGCATGTGATCCCCAACAATGGCGGTCAAAGAGAGGGTCGCAGTGCTTGTTGCCACGCGCCGAAATGGCGGCATCATTGACGTCACCGCGCTACGAGTGCCTCGCGAGGTCAGGCTACACTACCATTACCTCAGCGTCTCATTGATTGTGGACCTCAATTCTGCGCCGTTATCGGCTTGCCATCCCCGTTACGAACGTGGACGCCCTAATCAGTCTGCAGTTCGCAGCGTCCCAAAGCGCCTCCCTTGTCTCTTCCCCACGCACGCGACTACAACCACCACCGCCAGTTTCGGAATTGTACGCTGCCGTGCAGGGCCGTGATGCAGTACTGTAGAAATGAATGACCACTACTGTAACATGAGCAACTACGGTATGCAGCATTACCTAGTTGCTCCCTGGCTGACATTTGCTAACTGTACTGTACAGTACGGTACTAACCGTTCTTCCGTCACTAGATCCTTTGCGAATGCAACGCTTCGAGTCCTACATTCGCCCTTTCATTGCCAACCGGCAATCATGCCAACACTTTTGCTTCCCTTGATACGTCATCTTGCTCGCGTCAAAATTACAGTGTGGCCCGTCTTTGTCTTTCTTACTGTATCCCGTAGGGTACTTCGTCTAAGATCCGCCATGATTGACAGGCCCTCACCACAGATACTAACGTCAATATTCAATCCTGAAGTACAAAGTTAATCACGAGACCCTACCTCATATTCGATTTATTGCATTCCTTTTTCTTCCTCACTACCCTCCAACTCCGCATATCCTTACGCGGCAGAGCCCCCCCTCAGCGGCGCCAACACATCCATCTTGGGCGGTTCCACCACCACCACCAAAACTATCTGCACACAACACGACTGAGCCACGGGTTAGTTTTGATGAATCACTCGCTCAATCTATCGACTCAGGATAGACAAGTAGCTGATCGACATGGTTTAGTTCCGCCTGGGGCGGCAAAGCCAAAGCGCTTGTTACTCATCACCGCCGATACGTGTGGAGCATTTTGTTCGAAACATACCGTTCTAATTGCAACACATATCGCAGCACGTTCTCTTTTCACTAGTTCGGCAGTTCCGCGCTGACCTGATCTGCAAATGGCAAGAGTAGACACTCGGTTAGTAACTACTAACAATTACTTCGTACCCGCTCGACGACTCAGGATAGACATGTAGCTGATCGACATGGTGGAGTTCCGCCTGGGGCGGCAAAGCCTAAAGCGCTTTTTGCTCATCATTGTCGTCGCGCGATGGGCCATGGTTGTGACGTACCTTCACTGCAAGCGCTTGCCACTTCATCGAGATATATGAAGTCAAATCCAGTCCCATTTGGAGATGTTCCGGTCATCTACAAGAGAAAATAGTCTGGAGACAGTACAGTAACAATAATTGTTAGTAAATGTCACCGACTATTTCGGGCTGCATCTTGTGGGCTCGGACTGACGTGCGTGCTAATCGACATGATTCGATTCCGCCTTTGGCGATATTGCCTAGCGATTATTTGTCGTCATTGCGATAGAGTGAGGGTTCGTTCGGTAAACTTACGCTCTTCACATGAACTCTGCACTTGCTTCATGCCGGACATGCCTGTACATTTCCAAACACGCTCAGGTTACGTGAACTCGGCCGACGACGTCACAGTCATTCACATGCTACATTCGTAGTCACCGATCTCCGCGTACCCGCGGTTCCGCGGCGAGGCACCAAGAAATTGTAGTGAGGTGAGTACCTGGACTACGAGATTGTCGACGGCGGCAGAGCAACGTATAAATGGGTTTCATACTAGGGTTTAATTTGTGTAACCTCAATTTTAGTACGCATCATATTTTTGTGTGTATACGTAAATCATGGTTGTGCTCGTATTTGGCATCACTACAGTGGCATTTTGTCTGCAACTGGTGATTGAGTTGACGGCGGAACCAGCGCCTTGTAGCGAAGGAAGATGTTGAACGCGGGGCAGCCGGGGTTCGTGAACGCCCCGGTGACGAAATTGGTGGTGGGCGTCGTCGTAATAGCGACGTTGTTCGGGTCGATCTTGGGTTCACAAAAGCGGCTTGTTCTGTCGATGGATGCCGTGTTTAAATATGGACAAGTGTGGCGACTAGCGACGCACAACTTCGTGTTCAGCACGCCGGGCGAGCTGCTGTTTGGTGTCGTGCTACTCTACTACTTCCGCCAGTTCGAGCGCCAAATGGGGTCGTCGCGATTCGCCGCGTTGGCCACGTTTGTCGCCGCGTTCCACACCGCGGGGCTCTGCTTATTCCACTTCCTGCTGCCGTCCTCGACGCCCAGCCCCGCGTCGGGGCCATATGCGCTCGTATTCGCGTGCCTCGTTCGCTTCGCGTTCGACACCCCCGCGCTGTACGTGTTCCAGATTGTTGGCTCACTGTCTTTGAGCGACAAAACGTTCCCATACATTCTCGCGTTACAGCTGGCTTTATCCGCGCCTGCAAGATCATTGCCGCCGATGCTGACGGCAACAATGGCCGGACTAGCCGCACGCATCCCATTCATCGCGCAAAGGCTGGACACCCCGAAAGTGTTGGTCAATCTGTTCTCGTCTACTTTGCTTCCATTGCTAAACACCGCACCTCCGCCATCGCGAATACTACCGAGCCAACGCACGCGGCAAAGAAGAGGAAGGCCGAATCAGGGTGAGACGAACGCAGCAGCGGCGGAAAGAGATGAAGCACGCCCGATATCGACGGTGGAAGCGCAAGCGTCGGTTAGTGGCGCCCACATCGATACGCTGATAGCGATGGGATTCTCGCGACAGAGTTCGATAGCAGCATTGTTAAGAGCGAATGACGACGTTCAAATGGCTACGGAACAATTGCTAGCGGAAGCTGCGCAGTGATTTACACCGAAAGGAACTTGGTATAATCCGAACTCCAATTTGTACCTTCTTTCATTAGCCTTGCCATCTTTACAAAAAGTTGAGTACTTGAGAAACGGCCTGCGATTCCGTTTTTTCGGAGGTCTGGACGGGAAGCGATACGCACTGGTAAAGCGAACTAGAAGTAGCGCCATACATCTTGCCGTCACAAAGATGGTTTTACGGAACATGCCAGAGCATGCACGAAATACTACAGTACAACGTTATCAACACAATGGCTCGCAACATAACGCACGGTTTCGGAGAGAGGTTCTAGAAAGTCGGCAGACTTCGAAAAGGGAGCTTGTGTAGTGGATTTAGCGGCCGTGCGCTCGGGGACTACCCAGTAGAGGTTTACGACCCATCGATTCCATCATCTTCGCCAAATCCGAGTCCGCTGGCACTACAACGCCACTCATGGAGTCTGGGTCTTCTATTATAGGCCGTATTCGATTGAGTGGTGGCCTCACTTGGTTGGTAGTTGATGGCAGCGATGGCAATTCTTTCAGCACATCTTGCAGCGCTTCAGATGGTAGTCCTGGGGTCACGGAAGACAGCCAAATGAAAGCAGCGGCGCAAGCCGCGCTCGCACCCGCGGCCGCCGAAGGGAGCACGAATGCACTTGAGGTCGATCTCATTCCTGGGTTTCAATGACTCTTTTCATGCAGAGCTGGGGTTGCTTACTGACTAGTGCTTTATAGGTAATAGTGCGCGAGAAGAATGGATATCCCAGAAGTTTATTTATTATAGCATAGCGGTTTATGCAAAACTATATAATGCGGTATCAAATAGTGCAGTTCAGTTTTATCGTATCCTGCCTTTTGCTTCACAGGTTTGTCTAGAGAGTTCTTTCTTCAACAACCAAGTTGTTGAACCTCACTTGCAATGTCGGACGACAGATACCAACGGCGCCGCGAGCCAAGCTACGACCGACACTACAAAAGAGACAGACGACATCATCGCGAGCGTTCACTTGAATGGCGCCATCGCGAGTATGACGACGACAAACGTCACAGCGACCGGAGACGTCACCATGACGATTATCCTCGGCATCGGTTTTCAACACACGAGCGAGACTACAACTTGAAGGGTTCCCGCCGTGAAAACGACGGTTATGACGACGATTATCGGCATAGACGACCCAGTCGGCGCAGTCGAACCGAGGGCGGTAACGATGATACTCGCCATTATTCCCGACATCGAAGACATAATTATGGAGATGACGAACGTGCTTTAGAAGAGAAACAAGTGGAGAGTAAGTATGAAAATGATGGGTTTGAACGATGGGACCCAAACGCTCGGCCCCGCGTACCGCTGTGGAAACAAGAAGAGGATGTGAAACGTGCAGGAATCGTGGAAACTGATGCGCAACGGCGGGATAGAATGAGAGCGAATGCTGTCGTACCGTCGGTATGGGGGCGTTCGCCATCGCCGCCGCCACGCCTCGAAGACCGAATAGAAATGATGGGAGATAAGCGTGTTTTGAAAGAACGCAAACGACTTCGAAAAGAAGAGCGTGCGAAACGTCGAGACGCGAAACGTGCGCGTCGGGAAGCGCGAGCTCGTCGGCAAGCCGGGGAAGATTCCATACCACCCGATGAAAAGAATGCGAATTCACAAGAAATGAAACCCGACGGAGCACCTTCGAATATGGATGACAGCAAAAGTGAAGAAGTACCAAGTAAGGATGACTATGAGGAACAATCCGTCGACGCGCAGGCGAATTCGAGTGACGGTGGTGGAGCGAAGAAGAGTGAAGGGCCGAAAGCGGACTATCATGGCAGGGCACTTTTGCCAGGTGAAGGAAACGCAATGGCTGCGTTTATAGCCGAAGGGAAACGCATACCTCGGCGTGGTGAGATTGGACTGCGAAGCGAACAAATCGAGGCGTTTGAGAAGGTGGGCTATGTGATGAGCGGTTCGCGGAATCGACGAATGGAAGCAGTGCGAATACGCAAGGAAAGTCAGGTGTATTCGGCGGAGGAACAAGCCGCGTTGGCTCAGCTCAATCATGAAGAACGAAACAAACAACAGGAACTCGTGCAGAATCAGTTCCGCGAGCTCGTCGAGGCGAAAATGGGACGTGGTAGTACAGTATTTCGGCCTAATAATGAGAGGAAGAGTAAACGTTGAATGGTCAGTCTACATACTTATCAGCGTTGTGTTCACTCTTGTTATCCAAACTTGCACTAAAAACGAAAATAAATAACTCTACACTGAGCGAGTCGACTGTCCCTTATTCAATTCTTAGTGGTACAGTAGACTGCACCCAGTTCGATTACCGTTCAGTGCATCACTACCGTAGCGTAGATTTTCGAACTTGCAAATCCTCTTACTTGTAAAAAGTTCTGTAGCCCGCAAATTGCAAATATACAGTAGATGGACCACGATTAGTCCAATGTTGTAAGCAACCAGCTCGGCATCCTCAGTCGCAAGCGACCACAAAACACACATCGCATGATACCCGTATGCCGTTGGTCTCATGGCCGAAGGCTACTTAACCAATTTCCAGTGTACTGTGTTGTACAACTTTCGATATTCCATTTAATTCTCAACTCTTTAAAAATTGAATCACAGTGACAGCAATTTACAGATTAGACAACCCACTACCTCCACACGCTCCGACTCACTTTCTCTGGTCGACTCTTGTTTTTTGTGCCATAAACATATACTATAGCTCTGATTGGGACGCTCGAGGTAAGTTTCACTCGAATTCCTGGATTTGACCTCGAATCGTTTCACGCATTCTGAAGTTATTGTGCGAGACGAAAATTAGATTTCTTTAGAGGTGAGTGTTCTCCCAATTCGAAATCATCATAAAAATAATTGATTCGAGATGACGATTTGTGAGGAAGACAGGGACATGAGAGAGGAAGCAACAGACATTTCCCGCAAATCATAAGACACAATAATTACCCCAAGTGAAAGCGCAAAACTACTGATGATGAGAAATAGCTGATGAGCTTTGAGATATGTGGTTCTCTGATATCAAACCTAGTATCAAACAATTCCAGGTTTAAGATCAGTGAAGCTCAATCGTATACTGAAAATGGCAATGAAATTAGCTAAATTCGGTGTTAGATGAAGGCAAGATGATAGATTCTGCTAATG
>JAAUYH010065213.1_pt1 | contig 31984 bp, 28 predicted proteins | sample 7278061 | NCBI WGS metagenome assembly JAAUYH01 (sample SAMN14350203, study PRJNA611818) | marine sediment metagenome | isolation source: surface marine sediment (0.6m) | place: French Polynesia: Moorea | collected 2018-08 | reverse complement strand
GGGAACTTGAGTGAATATACTTTACAGTTAAGTCTATTTAATCAAGAAAATAACCATCCCGACAGGGATTCGTTATGAATCTCCTCGGCTTTAGCCAGGAGAGCGTCAATACTATCCTATTAATAGCATCTCGTGGTCAAGTTTATCAGTAAGGGTTGTGTTGGGTTTCCTTCCGTCAACCCAACCTACAAGATCAGCGATCGCACTACATTTGTGAAAGTTTATCTATTAAATCACCACGCCTAAAGGTAGCCGACAATTGTTGCAAAGATGTTTCTCTGTCTCCATACAGATCCTGGAGTGCTTGTCCAATATCTTCTACTGAGGCATTAAAATAAACTTCACCATTTTGTTGAATTAACTGTTGAGCGGATTCAAAATTTTTGTGATTAATATCTTGCATTTGAATATTCATATCACTGAGAATTCTTCGTCCCATTTGCATTGCAATAAAACATGAAGCATAGCGAACAAAATCCGGATCATTGGGATTGGGTCGTTTACGACGATTTTCAGCAATTCTATACAATTGAACAGCAAGAACAACTTGTGCGCCATTGAGTTGATGAGTGAAGATTGAATCATATAATTTTCCAAAATGTTCACGAGAAAAAAACTTGGCCTGATGAGGTTTTTTTCGCCAAACAGATAGTATTGCTTCAGCAGCTACCCCTGAACTAATATCGGTAGATCGGTTACTGCTACTGCTAGAGCGTTTACGGCGATAATTAAATCCTAATTGCTCAATATCCATCTCCAATCTTAACTGACGTTCATCATTAGCTCGTAGGTCTTTGAGATCAACTGGATTTTGACTGTTCGTCGCATAAGTGATTTTTTGTACTAAATCGTCATTCTCAGTAGGCAATTGATAGAGTCTTAGTAGAACATAAGCCTGAGCATTTTGATGGAATAAATTTGATTCCTGTAAAGTTTTAGCAATTGTCATACAGGTCTGACCACCATTAATAATTTGGAGATTTTCAATCTTTACCTGATAATCGCCATGTTGTAAGGCATTGTAGGAAAAATTGTCACAAGTCATTGTCACTCCATTATTGTAAAAATAAAAATTATTTCCTTCGCCACTGTTTAACGTATGACGAATGCCTTCATTGACACGATTGCCTTGCAAACCTAAATAACGACGAATGTTGCGTTCTAGTAGTCGTTCCCCGTGTCGGTCAATAAGAGCTGCAATTTCAGTGACCGAGATTTTTCCCACAAGCACTCTACTATAGTCCATATCTTCTACTATCGCTTTGCCTGTAAGCTGTAAATTATCCTTTACAGGTTGAGAAGCTTGAAGAATTTTTACTAAGCGTTCATGATTGACGTGTTCCCAGGTAACTTGATCGCCAAAACCAGCAAGCTTAATAGCTTCTTGGGCAGATGAGTTCCAGGTTAGTCCGTTATTACAAGCCAATGCTCGAACCTGTGGAATATACCCGTCTCGAATTAAGCTACGAGCTTCTTCTACTTTGGCAAGTAGTCTTGGATTGATATGTTCTAATTTTGCTGTGGGATTAAATAAATACTTGATTGCATTAATGAGACTTTTAATCCCTCCTTCGGGGAAGTTAGCATTACCCTCTAAATTATTCTTATATTTAGCTTGAAATAAACTAACAGTAAATTCACCATCATATTCTTCCGAGATGTGCATGGCATCTACCCCAAAATCCCCACCCCCTTCGGTCAAACAATCAAATGTTTTATCCTTGTCGATGTCTAAGATGGTTTTAACACATAAATAGACAAATGCTAATGACTTCAGCCTACTTTTATCACTAACGCCTAGTTCTTCAGTAGCCTGTTGTTGAATCTCATTAGCTACTGATTCTAAACGTTGGTCAATAATAGAGGCAGAGATATTCATATCGTGTTCAACACCTAATAATGGTCTGTGGCCGTTATTTACAGTTTCGGCTATTTTTCTAAAGACTATAGTAGGGTGGGCAATGCCCACCCAACAAGTTAATTATTTAGCCGGGGTTAAGGTTTTTTCCTCAACCATAACGGGGTTAGGGTTCGTTTCAGGACTGTTTGCCTCAGAAGGGGGAACCACTTGCCAGAATTTGCCCACATATTCTCCCCAGTTATTGAGGATATGTTCGGCTTTTTTACTGCCTGTCCGTTCAAAATGAGACTGAATTAATCCCTTTAATTGTCCTTCACCAGCTTCCGTACAAATGTGTTGAATTTCCACAATTTCAGGGTTAACTTTTTCAGGGAAACTGTTATCTTCATCCAAAAAGTAACCAATACCGCCGGTCATTCCTGCGCCCACATTACGGCCAACGGAACCGAGGACAACAATAACACCACCGGTCATGTATTCACAACAGTGATCGCCGGCCCCTTCAATAACCGCTTTACCCATGGAGTTACGCACCCCAAACCGTTCACCAGCGCGGCCATTGGCGTATAAAACACCGCCAGTTGACCCGTAAAGGCAGGTATTACCGACAATAACGTTGTCTGCTGCCTCGTAGTTAGCAGTTTTGGGAGGAACGATGACAACCTCCCCTCCGTGCATTCCTTTGCATACATAGTCGTTTGCTTCCCCTTCTAGGTGCATAATCATACCAGGAAGGTTAAACGCGGCAAAGCTTTGACCCGCAGCACCGGTAAAGTTAAAGGTTAACTCCCCAGAAAAGCCTGTATTACCGTATTTTTTGGCTAATGTTCCAGAAATACGCGCCCCAACGGTGCGATCAGTATTGACAATTTTGACATTTTTTGCTAAGGTTCCGTGGGTATTAATGGCGGAACTAACGGCAGCGTCAGCCAATAACTGATCATCCAATACAGGACCGTTGCTGTGAACCTCTTCATGGTTTAACCAACTGCGATCGCTTTTCACATCGGGAAGGTTCAACAGACAGTCTAAGTTAATGGACTGAGTTTTGGTTAAATTGGCGTTTTTCCGCATTTTCAGCAGATCAGACCGGCCAATGACTTCATCTAAGGAACGATAGCCTAATTTTGCTAAAATTGAACGGACTTCCTCTGCAATAAAATAGAAGAAGTTGACCACATTTTCGGGAACGCCGGTGAACCGTTGACGCAACCGTTCTTGTTGCGTTGCCACACCCACAGGACAGTTATTGGTGTGACAGATACGCGCCATAATGCAGCCTTCGGCGATCATAGCAATGGAACCGAACCCATATTGTTCTGCACCCATCAAAGCGGCCATCATTACGTCCCAACCGGTTTTTAAGCCACCGTCGGCCCGTAAAACGACGCGATCGCGCAGTTTATTCTCCATCAACATCCGATGCACTTCGGTTACACCCAGTTCCCAAGGACAACCCGCGTGTTTAATGGAACTCAACGGTGATGCACCGGTACCACCGTCATGACCGGAGATTTGGATCACATCTGCGTTAGCTTTAGCTACACCAGCAGCAATGGTTCCGATGCCGATCTCTGCCACTAATTTAACCGATACTTTAGCACTGGGGTTAATTTGGTGCAAGTCAAAGATTAACTGGGCCAAGTCTTCAATGGAATAGATATCGTGGTGAGGAGGGGGAGAAATGAGGGTAACACCGGCTTTTGAACGGCGTAACATGGCAATATAAGAACTCACTTTCTTGCCAGGGAGTTGTCCTCCTTCCCCTGGTTTTGCCCCTTGGGCCATTTTAATCTCTATTTGCTTCCCATTCATCAAGTATTCAGGGGTGACCCCAAACCGTCCCGAAGCGACTTGTTTAATGGCAGAACTCGCGGTATCACCGTTCCGTAGACCGTTAAGATGGGGAAATGTAGGAGAATGTCCCTCACCATCGACATCAGATAGGGTAATAAAACGGGTGGGATCTTCTCCCCCTTCTCCTGAGTTGGACTTACCGCCTAAACGGTTCATGGCGATCGCCAGGGTTTCGTGGGCTTCTCGTGATAGGGCCCCTAGAGACATTCCACCGGTACAGAAACGGGTAACAATATCTTCAACCGCTTCAACTTCTTCTATGGGGATAGAAGGTTGATCACTCTTGAACTCTAATAAGTCCCGCAGGGCAGTAATGGGGCGTTCTTCGAGGTATTGTTGATACATTTCGTAGTGATCAAACGCCTCTTTATTAGCCCCATTTTCTCCAATTTTATAGGCTTTAACCGCTTTATGGAGAGATTTGGCCATTTCTGGGGAGTTCATGTGGTATTCTCCCCCTGGACGATAGTTAATGAAGCCGAAGTTTTTCAGTTTCTTGTCCGTTAAACTGGGGAAGGCGCGACTATGAACGGCGATGATTTCTTGAGCCAGTTCTGCTATATTTAAACCACCGACACGGCTAGTGGTCCCTTTAAAGGCCATATCAACCAACTCCATACCGAGACCAATGGCTTCAAAGATTTGGGCCCCGTGATAGGATGCTAAGAGGGATATGCCCATTTTGGAGAGAATTTTTAATAACCCGGCTTCCACTGCGTGACGATAGTTTCCTAATGCGTCTTCGAGGGTAATGGTTTCCAGTTTCCCGTTGGCCATTAATTTTTGAGTTTTGCTATCATTCCACCATTGACGGATGGTTTCGAGGGTAAGGTAAGGACACACCGCAGAGGCCCCGTAACCCACTAAACAAGCAAAATGGTGGGTACTCCAACATTGCGCCGTATCTACCACTAAAGAGGTTTCTAAGCGTAACCCTTGTTTAATTAAATGATGGTGTACGGTTCCTACTGCAAGTAAAGGGGGAATGTAACTGGTTGTCTCATTAATACTTGTGACTCCTGAGATACTTCTGACTTCTGAAAGGCGATCGCTTAAAATAAGGATTTTTGCCCCGTTTTCTACTGCTTGGGTGGCTTCATCACACAGTCTATCTAAGGCGGTTTTTAACCCGTCTGGCCCTGTTTTAATATCGAACAGTGTAGATAACTCAGTGACGTTAAAATCTGACGTTTTGATCTGTTCTAGTTCCGTTTCGTTGAGAACAGGACTGTCTACTTTTAGCAGTTTAGCGTCTTCTGGTTGGGGATTGAGTAAGTTACCTTTTGACCCTAACAACATCTCCAGCGACATGACCAAACTTTCTCTTAAGGGATCAATAGGAGGGTTAGTAACTTGGGCAAACCGTTGTTTAAAGTAGTCGTAGAGTAGGTGAGGTTTATCGGATAACACCGCTAAGGGAATATCATCCCCCATACAGAAAGTGGGTTCTTTTCCTTGGGTGGCCATGGGAACCACGATCATGTCTACGTCTTCTGCGGTGTAACCAAAAGCGGTTTGTTGTTGTAGCAGTTGGCCCGAGTCTGCTAATAAAACGGTGTCAGAAAATTGTTGCGGAGTAATTTCTTGACGATGACTTCGTAACCATTCCCCGTAAGGATGAGTTTGGGCAATACGTTGTTTAATCTCCCAATTTTTTAATACTTCTTGGGTGGTTAAGTCTACGGAAATGGTTTGTCCGGGCCCTAGTCTGCCTTTTTCAATGATATCAGTCTCAGGAATGTCTACCACCCCCGCTTCTGATCCAACAACGACATAATCATCTTTAGTAATACAATATCTTGCCGGCCGTAACCCGTTGCGATCTAAACAAGCCCCCACCATTTTACCATCGCTAAATGCAAGCAAGGCCGGACCGTCCCAAGGTTCTTGGAAACCACTATAATAGTTGTAAAAATCCGTAATTTCGGGATAATCTTTGAGATCCGGCTGATTATTGTAAGCTTCGGGGACTAAGATCATCGCCGCTTCTAAGGGACTCCGATCGGTTCTGACTAATAATTCTAAGGCACTATCTAAGTTGTAAGAATCACTGTTTGCGGTATTAACAACGGGGGTTAATGCTTCGAGTTCCTCTTTGGTCCACCCTGGAACTTCGAGATGGACTTCTCGGGTAGCCATAGAGTTAATATTACCGATGAGGGTGTTAATTTCTCCATTATGACCCAATAGACGCATCGGTTGAGCCAACGGCCATTTGGGCATAGTATTGGTACTAAACCGCCGATGATACAAAGCAAAGCGACTGATATAGTTGGGATCGCTTAAATCTTGATAAAATTCCCCTAATACGGCACTGCGTACCATCCCCTTATAAACAATGGTACGGCAACTAAAGGAACAGATGTAAAAATCATCCGCTAACCGTTTCCCGATCTGCGATCGCACCACATACAGCAGACGATCTAACTCATCCCCTGATAACCCGTCAGGAGATGTCACCATGATCTGTTCAATACAGGGTTGGTTTTCCTTCGCTTGAACCCCTAAAACGTCAGGTTTAACTGGAACTTCACGCCATCCTAAGACTGTTAGGTTTGCACCCTTGACTACTGTTTCAACGTGCGATCGCTCTTCTTCTCGCTTACTGCTATCTTGAGGTAAGAAGACCATACCCACCCCTAACTGTTCTACGGGAGGCATTGTGATCCCTTTTTCTGTGAACCAAGGAGACAATAACTCATGGGGAATAGCTGTCATGATCCCCGATCCATCTCCTGAGTCATTATCTGCGCTACAACCGCCTCTATGTTCCATACAGGTTAACGCAGTTAAGGTTTGTTGGATCAGTTTATGACTGCCCTTTCCTTTCACATCTGCAATAAATCCTACCCCACAAGCGTCTCTTTCTTCAACGAGGGAGGGTATTCCCATGTAGGTTGCGTTGGGTTGGTTATGGGTCTTTTGGGTCATATTCATTATGGTACGCTCATCCATACAAGTCAAAATTTAAGGGTTACGGAGTTGCCTAAGTTTGGTTTAGTGATGATGCAACTAAACCGCAGCTTAAGGAATGGTTAAGGTATCGATTCGGTCAGAAGGTCTTTGTTTAACCTGTGTCTATGGGGGACAAGTATTGAACGGTTGGGTGAATCAACGGGCCTCTACTTCCTATGCTATCGAACCTGAGAGTATTTGATCTATGGAGTTTATTAAGACAATTTATACTACAGGATTTCGATTTTAACGGTTTTTTCGGGATGTTCTTATATTTGCCCTGATTTTTTTAAGATTCGTTTAATATTTTGAGATTGAAGAAAGAACAAGATTAAGATAATTCTAGATAAGATAGTGTTTAGATTTGTTCTTAATATTCGGACGATTTGGAAAGTTACTTCCACAAATGCGAATCCTCGTCTTATTTCTGCGTTTATTAAGTAGGTATCATGAACAATATTTTAATGTTAGATACAGTAACAATTATCAATCCAATTGCTATGGAAAGATTAACCTTAGTTGACCCTGAATTTATGTCTATTGAAAGCTTACCGAGTGGACAGGTGGGAACGGTGGTAGAAATTTATGAAAACAGGGAGAAAAGCAATATTTAGTGGAGTTTGCTAATAGTCAAGGACGGGAATATGCGATGGCAATTTTGAAGGAAGATGAGTTATTAGTTTTACATTATGAACTTGAGGTTGCTTAATCTGCTAAATTCGTTACCTAATTTCCAGCATAGGAGAAGCAAAAATCACATTTCTTCTATTTTCTCAAGTCCAATTAACTAAAGATATTCCTGAGTTTAATCTCAAAATTAATAAAATGTGAGTCTACTCTGCTTGATAAAGCTTGATGTTTTGTTGAGGAGCAGCCAATTCAATATTAGCCTCTTGCAGACCCATTTGAATCGCTTTCAACAATTCAACGTAAACTGGCCAAAAGTCTTCAGTGGGAATCCAAGCAGACAAGCCGACACTGATATAGTATTCATAGTGACTGTTCCAAGGAAACCAGCCGGGGGCAGGGTCTTTTAAGACTTTGGGGTGTGACGAAGCAATATCCAGCCAGATTTTCTTGATTTCCTCCAGGTCTTGGGTAAACTTGACATAGATGGAAATCATGAACTTACGAGTGTCTGCATGGGTATAGTTAATAATATCGCTACCCCAAACCGTGTTGTTGGGCAGGGTCACGATACTTCCCGAAAAAGCTTTAAGCTTGGTACTAGCCAAGGAAATGGAGTCCACATAAGCCCAGTAACCCCCCACTTTCACCTCATCCCCCACATCGAAGGGTTTATTAAGCAGCAACATGATGCCACTGGCAAAATTTCCCAAGTTGCTTTGTAGTGCAAAAGCTAAGACAAAACTCGCCCCACCAACTACGGCTAAAATCGGTCCCAGGTTGACCCCAAGGGACGCTAGAGCCAGCAATGCTCCAATCACCAGCACCCCCCGTTTCACGATGACCACTATAAAGTCACGAAACAGATTGGATATGTTGGTGACGCGAGCGAGCGCACTATCGGCTAACCGACCTAACTTCGGTGCGACGACAATGGCTACAATAAGAATTCCCACAAACTTGAGGAGATTGAACCCTAAGCGAATACCCCCTTCTGGTGATGTAACCCAGGTGGTGAATCTTAGTCCTAAACTCTCCGCATCGGTGAGATTAAACTTAATGCCACTCACAACCCCAACATATTGCCGATAGGTGGTGGTGTCTCCTCCTTTGGCATCTAAGGCATCTAAAACAGTCGTGAAGCGATTGACGAGATTAGACTGCTCGATTTCTAATTGGCTGACAGTGACGATATTTTCTTCCCTTTCTGTATCAACTTCTCCAGAAATTGCCTCCTGACCGGCTTGCTGCTGAATTGCAACTTCTTTGTCGCTGATTTCTTCAGCTTTGGCTTTCACAAGAGCAAACCAAGCGTCGGCCTCGGCTTGGAGATTGTCCTGCGGTAACGGCTTCAATAAGACTTCCAAGAGTTCAAGGGAAATGTTGGGGTCTTTGTCCGTCACAGTTGGGAGTGAGGGTTTATCTTCTACCTCTTTATCTTCACTGGGAGATTCAGTTGTTTCAACCGAAGTCGATTGTTCCTGTGCGAAAACATTTGAAGATAGGAGAGGAACACTGACAAAGGTGAATACTGAAACAATTGTGGTAGTCGTAATGACTTGAACCCTGAAAAAAACGGATAATCGATTCATGGACTTTCTATGTTCTATTTAAAAGAGAGTGGTGAGTGTTAGAACATCCATAATATATAACAAAAACACAATTTTTTCTCGCTGATAACAGAGAAAGTTTACCAAGAGACAGCATTATCAACAGATTGGTTAGACAACCTCAGAAATCGGTCTTGACACTCCCACGGGTAGAATCGCGTGGGATTCTTCTCTCAAAGGCTCTTATCTAGCCAATCAAACATTGACCCCGACAGAACGCCTCCAGAAGCTATTTCATTCACGGGCTGCCCGACCGCTACTAATCCACGATTTCTGATGACTTGGCTAGCCGCTACGTCCCTATTAGTTTGATATCCACAATTAGAACAATTGTGAACTCTATCAGATAGGTTCTTTTTGCCTGTATGGGTATTACAATTAGGACAAATTTGACTGGTATAGTTTTTATCTACCTTGAGAAAATAGACATCTCTTTTCCAGCAGACATAAGCCAAGATGTTGAAAAACTGACCAAAGCCAGCATCTAAAGTATGTTGACCAAATAATCCTTTAGCCCAAGCTTTAAAGTTGATCTCTTCTACAAATATCATGCCAGCTTGGTCACATAAATGATGAGCTAGTTTAAAATGCCAGTCTTTTCTAGTGTCGTGGCTTTTTTGATAAACTCTAGCTATTTTAGATTGAAGTTTTTGCCAATTATTAGACCCTTTTTTCTTGTTCTTTAACCTTTTTTGCAGCGATTTAAGCTGGCCATGAAGTTGATTAAAAAACCGAGGTCTTTTAACTAATTCTCCTTCTGAAGTAGCTAGATACGAATCGAGTCCTATATCTACCCCTAATGGATATCCTTGTATATGAGTCTCAGGAATATCAACAGCCAATTGATAAATTAACTGTACAAAATACCCTGATGCCCGTTTAACGACCCTGATCTGTTTTAAGAGAAAACCATTGGGAATTGGTCTAGACATCCTCATATTAACCTTCCCAATTTTAGGAAGTTTAACCCATCCATTACCTATCCATTCCTGCTTAACTGATGGATAAAGAAAACTTCTCATTTTCTTTTTGAAGCGTGGAAAACCAAAGCTTCTCTCCCACATATTGACAAATGCAGCCTCTAACGTTCTTAGGGCTTGCTGCAAAACTTGTGAATGGGGTTCTTTTAGTTCAGGATAGGTTTTCTTGGCTTCTGTTAAAGACTTACATTGAGAATTGTAGGTAGGTCTAGGAGTGTTTGGATTGATTATGTATTCAGAATGAATTGAACAGGCTAGAGCAGGAGACTTACGACTGTTCACCCAATCCTTCCTTTCTTGAAGTGCATAATTATAAACTTTTCGGCACGTTTCAAGGTGCATCTCAATCAATTGAACTTGAGACTTTTTAGGTTTGAGTTTAAAATCGTAGGTCATGGTTATCATGACATATATTATAATATACTTAATAAATATTGCTATACTTATTAAGTATAAGTTTCACTCCGACTTAAGTCGGGCATTCTACATCCCACGAGCGAACTGCGTGGGCTTTTAATGCAGCATCCTGTAAATCGGGAATGGCTTCCCGAAGTTTTGAGAAAGACCAAGCCCCTTCGCGCAATAGTTGACTCGGTGAACAGGTAAAATCGACAAGGGTAGAAGGTTGTTGTTCAGGGTTGGGTCCACCATCGAGAACCAAAGGAACTCTCTCTCCCAATTGCTCGGCCACTTTTGGGGCTGTTTTTTGAGTCTCCATTCCTGAAACATTAGCACTGGTGACAGCCAAGGGATGACCAACCTCACGGACTAATTCCAAACAAAGCTCATGGTTGGGAATTCTAACTGCGACGGTATTTTTTCCGGATGTCACAAATGAGGGGACAACTTCAGTTTTAAAGAAAATGCCAGACATGGCTCCCGGCCAGATTTTGCTTAGGGACTGGAGGGTAGTTTCAGAAATTTCTTGAGTCACTTGTTGTAGCTGTTCAAAATTGGCCACATAAATGATCAGGGGTTTATCTGGTGATCGCGATTTGACCTCAAAAATCTTTTTAATCCCTGATTCCTGGGAAATACTGGCTCCAATGCCATAAATAGTATCGGTTGAGAACACGACTACTTCACCATTTTTGAGCAAATCAACGGCTTTTTTTCGTGCCATGTCGTTATCTGCGGGTAAAATCTCTGTCATAGTTGGATTCAAAGAAACGTAACTATATATTACTATTATTTAGAAGTCGCCACCAACTATGGAAATAGTCTCGGTCTACTGAACAGTAGCGCAAATGGCGACGTTGATTTTGTCTTCCAATACCGGTACGTCCATGTAGGATACGATGGTTGTCAAACATGACCAAATCTCCAGGTTGCAGACTTTGTTTCAGGTAATATCTGGAATCAGTATAGAGTTGCATCAGCTTTCTGTATGCACCATAGAATGGCTCCATAATCTCTTCTGGTAAGTCTAAGGGAGCAGGAAATAGGTTGCTAATGCGAACTTCCTTCACATTACCACCACTATCTAAGCCAAAAACAGGACTGCTGAACTGCATATCAATGCGCTTGCTGTAATATTTTCGGAAAGAAACCTCGTAACGACAGAGTAAATTGAACGCTTCTGAATCTTCCTGACGAAGCGTCTCTGCTATTTGGAAACCATCCACAAAAATAGATTGACCACTACCATCGTTATTGGCTATTAAACAGTGGAAAAAAATGATTCCTGGAGGCGCATATTGATAGGCATCATCTGTATGAGGTATGAGGTCAATTTCAGAATTAGCAACACTTTTCTGGCTTTCTTCTGGGTCTACAATAATCTCGAAGATACGTCCGTAATTTGTCTCTAATAGAGGACCAAATGACTGAGCAAAAGCTTCGAGTTTTCCCTTCTCAGGAGGCATATTTCGTACAAAACAAAGCCCGTAATCTCTGAGATTTTCTAACAATTTTAATCGACCTGAATTCCCATTGATAACTTGTTCATAGGCAATTTCTGGTAGGTTAGAAACAATCTTGCTATCCCCAAAAATAGGTCGATACTGACGGTTTTCCCTCTCGATGTGAGAATAACAGTGTTGTCGTAACCATTGAGTATTATAGAGGCTTTTGTGACCGTCTGGTTTCCAAAGAATTTCCAGTGTATTACTGCTATCCCACGTAACTGACAGGGGTTCTATATCCATTGGAACATCAGTAATTTGAAAACGCTTTTCCCCATGTTTGGGATCACCACAAATAGAACAATAACAGTTATCTCGTAGCCAAATATAATGAAAGGTGCTACGATGACCATCAGCCCAATTAAGAAAAAGTTTGTTTCTCTCTTGTTGAATTTTACAGATTTGATATTGTTGATTCTGACTTTTCATAACCTGTTAACCATTTATGACAAGGTATAATCATTGACGGCTGTAATATCATACCGAATCCATAACAATCTTATTTTAGAGGAGTAGCACTTAAATGGAAACAAAAAAAAATTCCATGATAGAAAAATCCATAGTTTCACCTTTTGCAGAAATTTGGGAAGATTCGATTAGTCAAAACAAATCTCTCTATACTACGGTTAAGTTTGAGCATGGACAAGTCATAGCCAATTTTGGACCTAAAGAAATTCTAGATAGTCCTAATTATTTAACGGTTCAAGTTGGAGATAATAAACATATTATGCTTGCTCCAGAATTTTTGCAATATATTAATCATGGCTGTGATCCCAATGTTTTTTTTGATACTGACAATTGGGTTTTAATTGCCCTCAGAAATATAGAAATTGGAGAGGAATTAAGATTTTTCTATCCCTCAACAGAATGGTCAATGGACCAAGGATTTGATTGTACTTGTCAAAGCGAGAAGTGTTTGCAAAATATTCAAGGAGCCGCCCATTTACCCCTCAATATTTTAACAAAATATAAGCTGTCGAACCATATAGTAGCAAAGTTGGAAAGTGTAAAATAAACCTCGTCCTTAAGGACTGGGTCTTTTTCAAGGAGATATCAAGATATAAATGGTTATTAAAAAATGTCCAGTTATTAACTTTAATGATTTAGAAACTAGCGAGAATTCACTTGAATATTACCTAAAGGAATTTGGAGTGATCGCTATTAATGAATCAGAAGCATTTCAGGAGAAAACAAGCTATTTTGAGTCCCTAAAAACCTTGTTTGATCAGATGTTATGTTATAACACCCCGCAATCTTTTCCCCTGTTGGAAGATTGTTATTGTATTTATCTTCCGACAGGAGTTGAAAATATTGCCAAAACGCAAGAAGATTGTAAAGCTGTATTAGATGTTTTCCCAAGAGAAAGCTACAGCTACCAATATTATCTAGAACGAGGATTGCTAGAAACAAAAAATTTAGAATTTGACTGGAATGACTATCAAAAATTACTTTCATGGAATCAAAAATACTTACAATTTTTATCAACAGTTAGTAGTCAATTAGTTGATAATATATTATTGCCAGATGAAGTTAAAAAGAACTGGTTAATCCGTTTAATCTATTATCCTCCTGTTCCCAATGCAGAATTTCTACGACTAGCAGAACATATAGATGACGATCTATTGACTATTGTTATCGCTGAAGATTTGAGTAGCTTAGAAATAAAGAATCAAAATGATAGTTTCCAAAAAATTAATGTTCCGCAAACCTCTTTTCTATTGTTCGGAGGAAACTGTCTAGAACATATAACTAATGGTCAAATAAAAGCCCTTCCTCACCGTGTAGTGGGAGGAGACTTTTATCTGAATTCAAGATATATTATCAACCTTAATTTAGGGGCAAACTTAGAACGAGATTCCATTAAGAGTTACTATGAAAATATTCTTAAAAATAAGTATTTTTTAAATAAATCTTAGTAACCTTGTTGATAATCTACCACATTTTGCAAAGGAAGACCAGCACGAAGACAACTAATAGCATTTATAATCGATTGTAGGCAATAATCAGAATCAGTTTGAGTTGCTATATGGGGTGTAACTGTAATTTGAGGATGAGACCAAAATGGATGATTTTTAGGTAAAGGTTCTTGATGGAAAACATCTAAACAAGCTCCCGAAAGTTGACCTGAATCTAATGCTTCTAATAAATCTTTTTCTACTAAATGTTGTCCTCGTGCTACATTAATCAAATAACTGCCTTGAGACAGAAATGAAAATGTTTCACGATTAAGAATTCCTTCTGTTTGTGGAGTTAAGGGAAGTAAACAGACAAGCACTCGACATTTACTCAGGCAAAGTTTTAACTGCTCTTGTCCAGAAAAACACTCTATCCCATCAATATTTTTGGGTGTCCGACTCCAACCCCGAACGGGAAAACCAAGAATATTAAGTTTGCGAGCAACATCCGAACCAAGAACACCAAGACCTAAAATTCCGATATTACACTCGCTAGTTTCTGGTAAAGGTAAAGGTTGCCAATGTTGCGCTTTTTGCAATTTTTGATATTCAAGTCCTTGTCTATGAAAACGAAGAACAGCTAATAATATGTATTCGCTCATTCTGGATGTCAAGTCAGGTTCAACGATGCGGACAATTGGCACATTTTGGGGAAGATGGGGGTCTTTTAAAATATGTTCTACTCCAGCCCCCAGAGAAATAATTAGTTTTAACTGAGGAAATTTAGCCATTATTCCCAAGGGAGGCTCCCATGTTATGATAGCCTCTATTTTCTCTGGTTGATTGACTTTCGGCCAGATATAGACATCAATATCTGATATGCTTTTCTTAAGTTCAGTAATCAATGGTTCCAGATTTTCAGATTCATACACTATCAGTATTGAAAACATAAGCCAAAGTAATACTACTAAGAATATTGATATTTTCCAATCAATTATTCATGTTTATTGGCAATATTCAAACAAATCAATTATATGACCATCAGGATCGATTAGGCTCATTTTTTTTCCCCATTCAGTTTCTCTTGGTGGTAGATAAAGGTATTGCCTAAAAAATTCAGATTGATTCAAAATAGTTTTATGTGAAGTTACCTTGATCCCGATTTTTATATTTTTGGTCACATTCTGATTGTCAGAATTCGGAAGAGGGTAGATTTCAAGTAATACATCATTATTTTTACAGACAAGGTGTTGCTCTCCATCGCCATGCTGATGTTTTTCAATATTAAACCCTATTTTAGAATAGAATTTATCTGATTCAAGCAAATTGTGAGAATATATAACAATATAGAAAAGAAATGCTGCCATGATTATTACTTGTATCCTAATTATTTACTGAAGTGCAATTCCTTGTCTAGGTGCAATATCAAGCTCATCAATAGTACAATTTATTGAATTTTTAAGCATAAACAAGACACTAGCAGCAACTTCATCACTGGAAACCATTTTTTTGTGATTATAGTCCCCTTCAATATAGTTCCATATATCAGTATCTACAGACGAAGGATTGAGAATCATAATACGAATATTATCCTTTTTGAGTTCTTCTTTGACAGCTAAAGACATTCCTCGCAAGCCAAATTTTGATGCACAATGAATACTGAAATTGGGATATCCTGTCTTACCTAAACCCGAACAAATATTAACAATCGAACCTGAAGAGTTTTGTTTCATGTATGGAATGACATACTTCATCGTTAGAAATGGACCCTTTAAATTTGTATCAATCAAGAGTTCCCAATCTTCTTCACTCATTTCTTCAATTAATCCAGTTCGGATTGTAGCTGCGTTGTTGATCAGGATATCAATCTTGCCAAAGGAGCTGTAAACTTCTTCAATAAATGATGAAACGGCTTCCCCTTTTCTAATGTCCACAATACGACAAAGGGGAGCCTTGTCTGTAACCATTTTCAATTCTTTTTCAAGCAAGTCTAATCCTTCCGCATTTTTTGAACAAATTGCCAACTGCACTCCTTCCTTCAGCAAAGTTTTACTAATAGCTTTTCCTATACCTCTTTTTCCTCCAGTTACTATGGCAACTTTTCCATGTAAATCCATAATTCTTCTCCTATAAAGTTGGTTCTTCGGAACTTGTTATCCCTACAAATTGATCTGGGTGAAATTGGCGCAAAGTTCATTGACTACTCTTTCAAATTCATCATGCGAGTAAAACTTTTATCCCCACCATAGGTTGAACAAGCTTGTTCTAAAACCTCGCATAACCGTTCTGAAAATTCTAGGGGTGTTTCAAAACTTTGATTGAGTTCATTGACTAAACAGGCATCTTTATGGGCTAAATTCAAGGTAAACGCAGGGCCAGGATTCCCTTCTAAGATTGAAGGCAGTAACTTTTCTGCCACCCAACTACTCCCTGAACCAGCTTGAATCATATTGGTGAGTTGTTTGGGATCAATTCCTGCTTCTGTTCCTAAAGATAGCACTTCTCCCAAAGCTTTAGTATTGATGAAGCAAAGATAATTAATCAGCAACTTAGACAGAATTGCATGAGTAAGTGGCCCCACATAATAAATTTGAGAACCAATAGCCTCTAATATCGCCTTAATTTTGTCAAAAGTCTCTTGATTTCCCCCGACAAACATAGATAGCGTGCCAGTTTCAGCCCCTTTTGCTCCTCCAGAAACTGGTGCAGCGATGGAGTCAATTTCCTTTTCAGATGCAAGGGAAGAAATTTTTGTCATAATTTCGATGGAATTGGTTCCTGTATCGAGCCAAACCGTTTTAGGACGAGCATGAGCAATCACTCCAGTATCCCCTAACATAACTGCTTCTAACTGTTTGGGACCAGGCAAACTGGTCATAATAACATCAGCATCCCCCACCACTTCTGGGATAGAATTACGCCAACTTGCCCCGGCTGCAAGCAATACTTCTGCCTTTTCAGGTTGAATATCATACACTGATACATCAAATCCTGTTGTGAGCAGATTAGTAACCATTCCACTGCCCATATTACCCAGACCAATAAATCCAATTTTCATAGAAACTCTCTCCTATTTCTTAACCTTCGTAAGCTTCATCAGCAATATTCAAAGCATCATCAATGATGGCCAAACCTTCTTCAAGCTGCTCCTCATTAATACAAAGTGGGGGGGACATAAACACCCAATTCCAGCGCATAAGACCATGTAAACCCAATTCCCTCAGACGGGCTGCCATTTTACCCATAACCGCCATTTCGTGGGGTTTAGCATTCCAGGGAGCCATGGGTTCTCGCGTTTCTCGATTCTTGACACATTCTATAACGCCATACAGTCCTAAACTACGGACATCTCCCACCGATGGATGTTTAGACTTCATTTCCTGTAACTTTTCTGCCAGGCGATCGCCCATAATGCGACTATTTTCCACCAGATTTTCTTCTTCATAAACCTTCATGGTTGCCAAAGCAGCAGCGCAACCAATAGGATGACTACCAAAAGTCAGTCCGCAAACAAAGGGGTTGGTTTCAAAATAATCAGCGATGTGTTGTCGAACGATGACTGCACCCATAGGAATATAGCCACAGGTGAGTCCTTTCGCCATAGCCATAATATCGGGAACCACGCCATAGTGTTCAATGGCAAACATTTTCCCTGTACGCCCAAAGCCGGCGAGAACTTCGTCACATATTAGCAAGATGCCGTGTTGATCAGCATATTCCCGTAAAGCTGGCCAGTAACTATCGGGGGGAATAATCACACCATTGAACCCAGTAACTGTTTCCATGAGAATCGCTGCCACATTTTCTGGCCCTTCAAACTCGATGGTTTGAATAACGTGATCGATGTAAACTTGGGGATTTCCTTCTGGTGCGTAGCCAAAGGGACAACGGTAAGCATAGGGATCGTGAACTCGAACAATACCACTCATACCCGGTTCGTGGGGCAAGCGTCTGGGATCGCCTCCTGCGGTTGCCGCACCAATGGTTGCACCATGATAGCTACGATAGCGGGTGACAATTTTATGTCGTCCGGTGTACATACGGGCTATTTTGATGGCATTTTCAATGGCCTCGGCCCCACTCAGGGTAAAGAAAGTTTTAGTGAGATCCCCTGGTGTAATTTCAGCTAACTTAGCTGCGGTGGCTGCACGAATTTCTGTCGCTGTACCAGGATGGGCAAAGGCAAGTTGATCGGCTTGCTCTTTTATCGCTGCGATCACCTTGGGATGGCTATGACCAATATTCATGTTGACATACTGGCTGGAAAAATCCAGGTACTTTTTGCCATCTTTATCCCAGAAATATACACCCTCAGCATGATCCATAACGATGGGGTTTTGGATATTTTTTTGAGGTACCCAGGAAAAAAAGATGTGATCGCGATGGGTTTGGACAATTTCTTGTGGGTTCATTACTGTTTCTAATTAATTTCTGGGAATTGACGATTAGATATAGCTGATGATATCTAATCGCCTGAAACCCTGATTGTTTGCTAACTTTGTGAGCTACTGAGACTTTTTACGGAGACGTTGTTTGAACCGTTTCCATGCGGTAAGAGATTGTCGTCCAATACCTGAAAGTAGGTTATCTGAGGTAGCACCCCCTGCACCTTCCTCATCCGAAGCACATTCAAGGGGAGTAATGTTAGAAAAGTCAGAATAAGGGAGAGGACAATTTCCAGCATCATCATTGGGTTGGGGTTCGATGCCATCTTCGATCGCATCCCGTGCCACCAATACTAAGCGAATCAGTTCCTCCATCACTTCTGGGGTAATGTTGACATTCATCGGATAAGCTTTCACCGCATAGATGAACCCTGGTTCCACGTCATCATTATCATAGTCTGTGGGGCGGAAACCACTGGTGTAGCTGATGTAGGGTGCATAACTACCTCCATGCAATTGACCGTCACGGTGCCATTGCCAGAGCATATCGGCGATATCTTGCTGTAGCTTATTATTAGCCTCAAGCTCTTCCCTTGCATCGGGATCGTTTAATTCCCTGTCGTATTGCTTCTTGGCATTCACACCTTTTTTATACACCCGAAATAGGGTCACAAAACCTCGATCTGCGGAGTTGACACAGACGACTGTTTTCTCATTAGCAATGACTTCATCACGTAGGTAGTGTTGTATTTCGAGAATGCCACCTAGAATTGAGCGAAACCCTTCATAACCCATAAATTTCAGGGTTGCCCAAGCAGCCATAGAATAGGAACCAGAACGAGATACTTCCAAAGTATACAGACCAGGATTATAACAGGTACGAGCTTGAAGATAGGCTGAACCTGGACGACTGAGGAGTTCTTGGAATTTATGCAGACTGCGAACCATAATCACGCTGCAATTATAGGTTGCCCAACCGGTCTTATGAAAGTCGCAACCAATGGCATCAGCATGAATTACCTTTTTGATGGCGTTGTAGTTTTTCTCGATATCCTTTAAAACATCGGGTTCAAAACCTAAAGGATTTTCCTTGAAGTCATACCCTTTGAAGGTCAACCAAGACCAACCAATGACGGCATCAGCGTAAATCATTGGTCGTCCAACGCCATCGGGATGTTTTTCGATGGGATAGAGTTCATCCACCAATTCCCTTACTTTATCGATGGGGTCGATAGCAAAAGCATCTGTTGTCCCCATGGTGCAGACGATCGCAGCAATAGGAGTCCCCGCAGCATAGAGTTCTCGCACCACTTCTTCGAGGTGATCAAAATCCATGGCATTGGTGGTATCATTGGTGTCGATCTCGATGTAGTTCTCCATTCCCAAACCTGTCCAGTCGGTGGAGTTCTGTTTTGCGTAGTGACCTTGTTGAGACACTAAGACCTTAGCATCGGTACGAATGCCATTACAACGGGAATCCATGCCTAAACAACTGGTGAGAGCGTATTTAATGCCGTAAAAATAGCAGCCTGAACCCCCAAAGGTGAATAACCCCCCTGCTTCTTCAGTGGGCCAGCCAATCAAATCAGCTAGGATAGCAGAGGTTTCCATTTCAGTCCGTTCCACATCCCAGGAATACTCCCCTTCAATGATGTTGGGACTGAAAACATTGGTCATCATGGCCGAGATAATGGCGGCAGTATTAGCAGGGGGAATAACGTTAGGCATCACCAGAGGGTGATTCCAGTTGGGCATTCCTTTAAAGAGATCGGCTGCATCTTGTAGCACATCAGCTATGGAGGCCATATTTTCCCCTAATCTGGCTTCCGTTACCTTGCCATAGTGAGGCCCAGAGGGATCGTTCCCCAGATACCCTGGGTTGCCTCCTGGTTCGGTGGACTGGGGTGGTTTGAGTCGATTGAGATAACTAATGGCTTGGCCAACCAGATCAGCAAAGGGATCTGAACTTCCGGTGGAATAGTAAGTGGGAAAGGCACTTCGCATCTGGGCACGCAAATTAGCCCAACGGGGTGCATCGGCTTCAACACTGCCATCTTTCTTCCACAAGCGTTTAGAAACCATGATTTTGCTCCATTGATTTTTGATTGAATATTAGAGGCGATCGCAGCTACAATGAGCTACGATGGTCAGGAGTTGTTATATGAAATCCGCTTTCCTATTAACAGCCCTTCGGGCGAGGCAAGGGGCAGGAGATAGGAGGAAAAATTTTGTCACAAAGCAAGCCTTTCTGCGTCGCCCAACCGGGTCCCGCGTCCCCCACCAAAATCTGCGATTTGGTGGTCTTCAGTTAGAGGTGGGTCAAAATCCCCCTCTAACTGGCCTCGGAGCCTCCTGCCTTTCAACTCCTGCCTCCTTTAAGGACGGCGATAATGAAATAGACCCCAGGTAAACAAACCTTCCTGGGCAGATTCCACCCATTGACATAGGCCATTCTTAGAAGCTTCTAAAAATTCTGGGCTACATTTTTGGCTCAGTTCGTCGTAATGGGCAATAACAGAATCTCTCAATTTCGTGTAATGGACAAGCAACTGATGGGATTTGTCAATCACGTTGATGGTTTCAAAACCAAGACTTTGCGCTTTACTGGTATAGGAATGGAAAGAGCCGATGCGATCGTGCAGAATATTAACCCGTTGTAGTGAATCTTTTAACACTCCATCGGGACAATCATCTGCTTGCAGAATATCCATAAATAGTAATTGTCCACCAGGTTTGAGTACCCGATAGGCTTCTTCTAGCACACGATCTTGTCCGTCAGAGTGGAATAGGGCATCTTGGGACCAAACGAGGTCAAAGCTGCCATCATCAAAGGGAATGTCCTTAAAATTGCCAAAGACAATCTCAATCAAATTATCAAGGCCTTGCTCACGATTTCGTCGTTCATTTTCCTGATTTTGTTCCTCGCTAATATTGAGACAGGTGACGTGACAGCCATATTTACCCGCCAAGTGTCGTGCTGCTGGCCCATATCCAGAACCGAGATCGAGGACGCGAAAATTGGGGTTGAGGTTTTCCACTTGTTCTGCCATCCATTCGGTGGTTTTTGCCATCCCCTCTGCAATGGGGCGATCAGGATCGTCCTCGTACATTCCTAAATTTAAGGTATCACTACCAATGGCAATCTCATATAAATTACGAGCATTTTCACTGTTGTAATGGACTCTGGCTCTTTCTGTAGCTTGTTCGGACTGTGCTGTGGTGGTCATAGAATTTTGCTAGGTCTTACTATTTTGGGACAATGTGCAGAAAAATCGATTAACTTTGCAGTTGGTATTGGGATTCTAAGTGAAATCTTTCCCTATCTTCCTTGTCAATGGAATATAAATGGGGATGAAGACGACACAAGCGACTGACTTCCTCTCGAACTTTTGCGATCGTCTCAACTGCCGGTTCGCTGCTGAGTATTTGAGCGATTAGTTCCCCAAGACAATACATTTCCTCAGAACCAAATCCCCGCGTGGTAATGGCCGATGTCCCGATACGAATGCCACTACAGATGGTCGGTTTCTGGGAATCATAAGGAAGCATATTTTTATTGACAGTAATGCCAACATTTGCCAAACGCTCTTCCGCTTCTTTTCCTGTGATCCCTTTATCTGTCAGATCAATCAGCATCAGATGGTTATCGGTACCGCCAGAAACCAGACGGAATCCCTTTTTCAGCAAATCTGTTGCTAATATCTGGGAATTTTCCAGGTTTTGACGTTGATAGGCAACGAAACTGGGAGACATGGCTTCTTTGAGCATCACGGCCTTGGCGGCGATCGCATGGACGTGAACGGCTCCTTGTACCCCAGGAAACACTGAACTGTCGATCTTACGAGCCAATTCTGGTGCGGAATGTTCTCCCAACAAAATCATGCCACTACGGGGTCCACGCAGGGTTTTTTGGGTGCTACTGGTGACAAAATGAGCATAGGGAACAGGAGACTGATGTAATCCTGCGGCCACTAATCCTGAAATGTGGGCGATATCTGCTAATAAATAGGCTCCTACTTCGTCAGCAATTTCCCGAAAGCGTTGGAAATCGATGCTTCGGGGATAGGCACTGGCACCAGCAATAATTAGTTTGGGACGGATTTCTTTGGCTTGGGTAAGAATCTGCTCATAGTTCAGACGCTCTGTCTCTGGATCGACTTGGTAAAAATGACAGTCGTAGTGTTTACCTGTCATGGTAAATTTTGCACCGTGGCTCAGATGTCCTCCGTGACCGAGATCCATCCCTAAGATGCGATCGCCGGGTTTGAGGACGGTGAGGTATACGGCATGATTAGCTTGTGATCCTGTATAGGGTTCAAGATTAGCATGGGCCGCTCCAAATAATTCCTTGGCACGGGCGATCGCTAAATTTTCCAACTCGTCGATATTCTCACAGCCACTAAAATAGCGACGACCTGGATATCCTTCAGCCACTTTGTTTGTGAGGATAGAACCGGTGGCTTCTAATACAGCCTCACTCACAAAGTTAGCTGAGGCAATCAATTCAATATTGTCTGTTTGCCTTTGTTTTTCCTTTTCAATAATTGCGAAGACTTCTGGATCTATCGAACCTAAACCATCGTTTCTTACCATTCTTTTCTGGGAAATCGTCAACTCTTTTTCCTCCTAAAACTTTGGTTTTGTTTGATTGTTCTTTAGTTATTTGGCTAACAAAAATCTCCCTGCCAGCATCAATTAAAACTTTCTGTTTATTTAGCTGTTAGCGATTATACTACTCAAAATAGGGCTTACAGTCTTAAAAAAAAATTAAAATAATGCCACCTGTAAATTTTGGTTCTACAGGACTTATTATGCTAAAATGTTAGCATAATAAGTCCTGTAGAACCACTTTAAGAGAGACCAGCTATAATCAAAAAGAATAAAACGATTACAAATCAGGAGGTTATTTAACCCATGAATATCACGTTAAGTCGAGAACAAGAACAGTTTATTCAATCCCAAATTGCTAGGGGAAAATATACAAATATTCAGCAGGTGATTGATTCTGCTTTAAAATTGTTAGAAAAACAAGACCGAAATTATGAACAATGGCTGGATGAAACTCGCCAAAAAGTTAAGGTGGGTTTAGAACAATTAGAAAGTGGAGATAAGGTTGATGGTGAAATTGTTATTGCTCAATTAGAAGCCAAATTTAAGCGGATGAGAGAGGAAAACTTTAATGAGTAAGTATAGTCTTTCTCAAGAAGCAATTCATGATTTGGATGAGATTTCTAGTTATTTTGCTAAGGTGAGTATAGAAGCAGGAGAACGCTTTGTTAAACGGTTTGCTGATAAGTGTATAAATTTAATTAAGTTTCCCAGTATGGGACGCAGTTATTCTGAAATTATGCCTAGTTTACGGGGTGTTCCTCTTGATGGTTATATCATTTTATATCAGGTGAAGGGTGATGAAATTGAAGTTGTTAGGGTTGTTAGTGGATACCGCGATTTAGATTATCTTTTTTCAAATGATGAGGAAAGTTAAGGTGCATTACATTTCATTAATGCACCCTACAAGATCGGCGATCGCACTGCATCCTATTTGCGATCGCAATATCAATTCTCGTTTTGGGATAGTCTAATTATAGCAAGTGCCTTGTCTGCTAATGCAGATATTTTTTAGTTATATATCTTGAATGGAAGTAGGTTTTTCTCGATTTGCTTTCAAGAAATTACATACTTTCGTGGGTGAATGACTTGAATCAGGAATTTGCCGTTCATTAGGATTAAATAGGGGTTGGTCATAATCATTCATTTGACGTAATTCCATAACATTATTTTTTATTTTGTTAAGCTCATTTTTGATAGAACTAAGCTCTAAACCTTCTTCTAAGAAGATAATTAATAAGTTAACCCAACCCCCCCAAAATTTTGATAATAGGAAAGATGTTTTGGGTTCACTTTTACTTTTTGGTTTATCATGCTTAAAAACAGAGAAAATAAAATTAAAATAGCATTCAAATAGAATTGTACTTTTTTTAACTAAGACCTCTCTTTCAGATAAGTTTATAATAGTATCATCAAATAGTTTTTCAATAAAGTTGGAAACTTCCTGTAATTCTTTCACTTACTAAACTATAGGCAATTATCTTATGTCGAGCTCAGGTCAAGTAGATTAATTTTAGCTAGTTTTTTTATAGTAACTAGCTTGAATTGCTGTGTTTATTTTTCTTAAAATGCTATTTCTTTTTTAGAAATTTACGGTTTTTTCTTACATCGAACTCAGGTTAATAGTTATTCCTTGTTCGTGCCGATAACTCTTAACCATCACCTGCATTAATTCAAACTGCTTACTGCGAAGTGATCGCTCTCCTTCCCCATACTCATTACCATTTCGTTTTCTTCTCTGCACCATAGGCGATCGCTTCTAGTCCCGTTTCGTGAGGAGGTTCCGACAATTAGTCAATCTTGACTTTTGAGCCTTTTTTCCTTACTCTTAAGGATAGCCAAATCAAGATAATTTCACAATATAATATTGTTAACAAAAAGCCAAAAATGTGTGTTGATAAATAGGAATTAGTAGATTTTTATTCATTTCATTTGTCTCCTAATATTTCAATAACTGGCGTAGAAATCGGCAGAGAGACAGTTTGATAAACTTCTTGATTAAAAACATTCTGCACAATAAATAACAAAATAAAGCTAATAACAGCAGCAATAACAGGAGTTGTGAGCCAACCGGAGGCAATACCACCTAGAACCCCCCATTTAACTTGTCTAACCCCTTTTATCCCTTTTAAAAGAGCAATACCAATAACTGCACCCACCACTGCTTGAGAACTAGAGACAGGAATGAGAGGAATAGGAGGTAAACCCAAACTAACCACAAAATTTGATAATTCTTGGGAGGAAAAAGTAAATAATACGAAGGAGTTAGCCAAAACCACCACTAATGCACCCACAGGAGATAACGTCATTAAACTACCACCCACCGTCATCATTACTTGCTTAGAATAGGTAAACACCCCAACAGCAATGGCGATGGCTCCCAACAAAAACAGTTGTTCTACTGCGGATATATCCAAAATTCCCGCGATTTTTAGGTTTTCAAAGGGAGAAGAAGGCACAAAAACCCCCATGACATTACCAATATTATTCGCTCCCAAAGTATAAGAACCAAAAGCACCAACAATAATTAAACCCCAACGAATATTACTATCTAAACTCAAAAGATGGGGTTTAGTATTGTCAATCAAGAGTACAACTAATTTATAGATAACCGCCGCAAATATAGCCGCCAAAATAGGACAAGCTACCCATGTCCCCATAATTTTGATTAAATCATTAATATTTGTGGGGGAACCACTAAACCAGTTCCAACCCACGATCGCCCCTACAACGGCTTGAGAAGTGGATACTGGCAGTCCTAACTTAGTCATCCATAAAACCGTTATAGCAGCCGCTAAAGCAACGGTAAAAGAACCAGCCAAAGCATTGACTGCACCTAGTTTGCCCAGTCCTCCGGCTGCCCCGGCTCCTGCGGTTACTGAACCGATAATAATAAAAACACTACAGATAACCGCAGCAGTGGAAAAACGCACCATGCGACTCCCCACAGCAGTTCCAAAGACATTGGAAGCATCATTTGCTCCTAATGACCATCCCAAAAACAAGCCACTAGAGAGAAAAATAAAAGTGCTAATTAGGTCCATAAATTTAATCTAACTAATTTGACAAGTTAAGTTATCATAACTATAAGCTGCGTTGAATTGCATAAATATCTAAGTCATCTGCCACATTTTCAGCGAGATCAGCAATAGCATCGATGGCGTTGACAATATCTCGTAAGTTAATTTTTTCGGAGAATTTATAGTCAGTCGCAAAAATTTTCTTTTTCAAACCAATGGCTATTTTATCGGCTTCAGATTCATAAACTCTGACTTGATAAGTATGATCTTTTACCGATTTAGGATCACGGAAAAAATTACGAGCAGCAATAATCACTGATTCTATACTTTTAACAACCACTTGCACTAAATCTAAAAATTCTTTTTTCCCAATTTGATTATCTGTCTCATCTGTTTTTGATTCTATTTCTTGCTTCTGATCCCGTTCAATCATTAAGTCTTGAAAATTTTTCCCCATCAAATCCAGAAGAGAAAATAAATCAGTCAGTAATCTCAGAACATCAGCCCGAAAATCAGGAATTAACATTTCACTATAAAGAATATTAACAATGGAACGTTGTAAATCCCTACATCTTTGTTTTAATTCAATAATTTGTGATAGTTTTTCCTCACAAGTTTCTGAGTTATTTCTTGTGTCAAGAAAAGCCATAATTCCCCTTTCAAAATAAATTCCCCCTTCTGCTACTTTATCAAGGAATTCATCAATTTGCCCTTCTAGGAATTTTGTCTTACCAAATAAAGCCGGTGTTTCTTTAGACATAAGTTAAATTAATTTCAATCAATGAGGGTTGTTTGTCTGCAATAGTATTCTCTGATTAACAGGGGTTTCAGATGAGACCCTTTGGCTAGGTTCTAACAGTAATTTAGTAACATCAGATTCTTCTTCATTAGCTTTGCCTTAAAACTCGCAATCTATCAGGCGGGAGAGAAAAAAGTTAGCTAGTTTAGCTCCATAGGGAGAAGCCCACCATTGCATGGGGAAACATCCTTTGGGAGCCTTTAAACTGAAATCAAGCTCCTCGTAGTTTCGTAGTTGTAGACTATTTATATTATCTAGCCAGCCAAATTCAACGACTGTTTGGGATAAGATTTTCAGATCTCCAGCCACAGCCAAGTTTTTTGACCCTCCTTTCTCTTGGTAAATTTGTCGTTGAACGCTAAAGCCAAAGTGTCCCTGACTATGTTCTTTCCAAAGTTGATCAATGACTCGCAAGACATTAGTTGGCAAAGTTTTAAGAAGGGCTGGGGTTAGGTCATCTTGAGTCGTTTGCCCCACTACTTCTAAGAGAATTTTGGTGGTTTCGAGATCAGCTTCTTTAAACTTTTGGGCTCCCAGTAAATCTCTGAGATTTTGATACCGATAAATATCAGTAACCAACTTCAACATTTCCGATAATTGAGCTAACTGTCCTTCCATTTGAGTCAATCTTTGAGCTAGTTCTTTTTCGGTTTTATTTGCCTCAGAAGAGACTTCCAGTGAAGTCGTCAGGCTCTCGTTTTGTGGCATTGGTTCAGACATTTTTGCCTCTTCCCTTACGAAGTTTCGGTGTCTTTCTCAATGATATTTTACCTCTTCCTTCTCCTGCAACATAACTAAAACTTATTTATTTTGGCGGCGATCGCCTACCTCAAATTGACCTTTCTATACCCCTTCTGGCTTTAAGCCTTCTTCGTGTTATCACTGCGAATATGTAAATCTCTTTGTGGGAAGGGAATTTCAATCTGATGAACTGCTAACGCTTTCCAGATAGCTCGGTAGAGATCGCTCCTCACAGTGAACCGGATGGAGGGATCGTTGATAAAAACCGCCAGGCGAAAATCTACACTAGAATCACCATAGCCCATCAAGTGAACAGAAGGTTCAGGGTCAGTTTGCACGTCATTATTCTGCCGAGCTACATCCAACAGAATCTCAATAACCTCCTCTGGATCGCAATTATAGCTAACTCCCACTGGAACTAAGACACGAATCACTGGATCTGTCCCCGTGTAGGTTGTGACAATAGAGGTGAAAAAGGTTTGGTTGGGGACTATTTTTTCAACATTGTCAACGGTTTTGACAGTTGTGGCGCGAATACTGACTTTTTCAACAGTGGTGGGTTCTCCTTCAACTTCCACTATATCACCGGGACGCAAAGAGCCTTCAAAGAGAAGACCAATTCCACTGACAAAATTACCGATAATTTCTTTCAAACTAAATCCAATGCCCACAGATAGTCCCCCACTAATAGCCGCCAGGGCAGTTGCATCAAACCCTAAGTAACCGAAAAATAAAACGATGCCAATGCCGATCAGAAAGTAGCGGATAATAATAGAAATTGCTCTTGCTGCCCCAGTTTGTTGCTGGGCGATGAGAAAAGAGACGGACAAAAATATTTGTTCAACTATGGATACACCCATCACCCAGAAATAAATTCCGATTGTAATTATGAAGATAGCTCCTAAAGTCACTGGGGTCTCAAATAAGCGAATAACTGCCACTTGAAACAATTTGTCTATGTCTATTAATAAACCTCCGATAGTATTGATGACAAATAAGATAAATAGAGGTGCGGAGAATAGACGGCGATAGCGGCTGACATGAGCAGAAGGAAACACCTCATAGCAGATTATTAAAAAGCCACGATAGAAAAAAAAAGTCCACAAGATTTTGATGCCAACGGTTATTAGTCCTGCTCTCCAACCCCTTTGGCTGAAACCAATTTCCAGAAGGCTAACCACCATTAAACCGAGAACTGGGGTAAGCATTAAGCGAAGCAAGTTAGTTGCATAGTGCTTAAGGGAGGGCGGGCGATCGCTTAATTCCCCATCATTCATGGTCGGAAATCGTCTTAGCCAGAGAATCCATATTCCTTGAGAAATGAGCCAAGCCAGAGTCAAGCTAATGATAATGCCAAACAACTGAATCTCAACGAGAGGACGTTCTAGAGCGTGTAAACATCTCCAGATTAGTTCAAAAATGGGGTTTAAATCCAACACAGTTGTTTCTGTCATCTGCTTCTATTTTTAAGGGGTTTTAAATTGAGTGTTGACAGTTTGAGTGAGTTGACTTACGGCTTGCTCAGGAGAAATTGCTCCTGCCATCACCCTCTTATACAAATCTCTACCATATTTTCTGACAGCATTTATTTTGTTCGTCTCATCTAAACTAAATGCGGTAACTGATAGAGTTTGCTTTTGCAAAATTCCTTGAAGCGGAAACAAGCGAAGATCGATCAAGGCTTCTCTATTTGCTGGTATAAAGGAGCGTAATTGGGTAGCTAGTGCTGTTTGCTGTTCGGTATTAGCTAAAAACTGAGCAAACAAGAGGGAAATTTTGGTTTGATTGCTACTTGATACAGAACTAAACAACAAACCATTTACAAGCAAGGGGGGGGCTGCTTGCCCATTTTCTTCTCCAGGTAAGAGAGCGATTCCAAATTTATTGGCACCCAATGATTCTTTCAAAAAGGGAATTTTGTCGGACCAGCAGACATGATAAACTAAGCGTTCCTCAATAAAAGCATTTTGTAGCAGAATTGAATCTTCGTTGAGGATAAAATTAGGCTCGTTTCTAGCATTTTTAAGCCATTCCATCCATTTTACCCAACCCAAACCTTGGTCTAAAATTACACGCCCTTGATCATCCAATAGTTGACCGCCAAAAATTTGCGTTCCCCAAAAAGCATCGCTAAAATTGGATAAAATGCCGACAGAATATCCTGCTCTAGCTTGATTAATCAGTTCTGACAGGGTTTTTGGTGGTTCTTTAACTCTGTTCTTGTTATAGCAGAGAACCTGGGTACTCAAGTCTAAAGGCACTCCATATATTTTGTTTTGATAAAAGAATTGATCTAGGGCTTCAGAGCGAAACTGTAACAAATCAAGAGCATCTTCTTCAAGAGGAAGCAAGGCTTTTGCTTTAATGAGGGGAAGAATATAGATGGATCTGGTATAGATCAGATCCGGCCCTAAACCCTTTTTTAATTCTCTTCCTAACTCTGCAACTAACTGTTCTTCCTCTATCAACTTCGTGATGATCTTGACTTGGGGATAGAGTTGGGTAAACTTGCCAATGTACTCGTCAAAAACTTCCCTATATTGAGAAATTAAGGATTCTGTCAACTCACTCCGAGAAAAGCTCTGCCAAACTATGATAGTTCCCGATAGTCCAGTTTCTAGGTTATTACTATTATTGTTTACTTCTATTGTTGTACTACAAGCCACCGAGAACCAAGCAACAAGCAGAATTGACAAAATTCTTTTCAAGCAAGTAAACACGATCATTTCGTTTTTTAGTTTGTTAATTTATATTACTAATTGTTTCAACGAATTTGAAACAAACGGTTATCAGGAAAGTTACTAACTGCCCTTTGTAGGGCATTTAGGGACTGATTATATTGAATAATTGCTTGTAGAAATTCTCCCCGTGCTTCAGACAAATCCCGTTGCGTATCAATAACATCGGTTTGAGTGACCACCCCTGCCTGAAAGCTCAAACGAGCAAGTCTTAGTGCTTCTTCACGAGTCACTACATTCTTACGGGTACTCTCAATATTTTCCTGGTTAGCCATCAAGCTATAATAAGCCGTTTCTACTTCCAAGCGAATTTGATTGCGTAGATCAGCAAATTGACTATTAGCTTGGTCAATACGACGTTCTGCTGATCTGGCTCCGGCAAAAGCTTTTCCGCCATCGAAGAATTCCCAGGTTAAGCGAGCTTCAAAACGATAGTTAACCAGTGCGCCCAGAGAATTATCAAAATCATCATCAAAGCCATAATCTGCCTGAAAATCCAATTGGGGAATAACTCCAGCAATAGCAATACGACGATCCTGCTCTCCAATTTCCCGTTGAATTAACTGTTGTTCTAACTCAGCGCGGTTTTGATAAGCCAGGACAATTGTTTCTTCTAGAGATAGATCCCAGCTTCCTGAGTCACTAATTTCGTCAGCAGCTACTATCTGAAATTGCTGTCCTAAACTCATGGTTTCTGCTAATGTCCGTCTTGCTATTCGTTGCTCAGCAATAGCTCGTGTTAATCTCGCATTAGCAGCCTCAAGATCCCCGTCCGCTCGTAGGACATCCAATTTTGTTCCCACACCTGCTTGTTTCAATAATTTAGCATCCCGTAAGGTTCGAGAAGCATTTTCGACATCAGCTTCAGCAATAGCCACTTGAGCATCCGCATTTTGTAACCGATAATAGTTATCCGCAGCTTCAAAGCGTACTTGTTCAGCGATTTGTTCTAGTTGTAATTGACGATCTCGAATTTCCAATTCTGCTCGTCTAATGAGGCCATCTCTTTTGCCACCTGTATAAATATCGTAAAGTAGAGACACTCCAAAAATGCCTGTGGTTTCCCGTACTTCGACTACACGATTGGGAATAACTTCACCCCTGACAAAGTCCGCCGACTCCACTTCAACAAATCGACGATTTAATCGGGAATCTATTCGTAAACTTGGATAAAGAGCCGATCTTTGTTCAATTAAGCGGGCTTGAATTTCCTCAACTTCAATACGAGCATTTTCCAGTTCTCGATTATTTTGTAGGGTAATGGCAATCACCTCATTTAGCGTCAGGGGTTTATTGATAGTTATCTCAACTTCCTTCGGCTTGGTGGGAAACATCAAAGAATTACCACTTTGATTCAGATTATTAAGGGGAGATTTTGCTTGATTTGTTTCTGAATCACCCAAAGACTCTTCAAGTAATGGAGGGTTGTTTGTCTGCAATAGTCTTCTGTGATCTTGGTCTATTTTCCCCTCTAGCTCTGTCGATAATTCTGTTTCTACTCCAGATTTTACGGATGAGGGAATCATCCGTAAAATCTCATTAACACGGGGTTCAGATGAGACCCTTTGGCTAGGTTCTAACAGTAATTTAGTAACATCAGATTCTTCTTCAAGGACAAGTTCGGTTTGAGCTACTAACAGTTTCTCTGTCAAAAACACTGCCAAAAGGCTAATTATACTTACCTTCACCCCATAAATTAGCATAAACATCATCTTAACCATAGTATAAAAATTCAGGTCAAATAATTTATAGCTAACAATATAAACTATTCACGCTGCAGCCATGGTTATTGCTAGACGAGCATTAGGGTTTTCTGAGTGAAATGTCTAAGTGAAGATTTTCTCATTTCATTTGGCTGAACCGAACCAGCTTATTAATAGACCTGTTATGAAACTTACTTTTCATGCCATCTCTGAAAGCCCCTTCAAATAAGGGTTTTCCTCCAAGGCTGATTCTCATTAATTGATGCTTAATGAAAATGAGTAACGAGAGAATCAGCCTTGG
>JAAUYH010141266.1_pt1 | contig 32038 bp, 24 predicted proteins | sample 7278061 | NCBI WGS metagenome assembly JAAUYH01 (sample SAMN14350203, study PRJNA611818) | marine sediment metagenome | isolation source: surface marine sediment (0.6m) | place: French Polynesia: Moorea | collected 2018-08 | reverse complement strand
TCTTCAATTAATGCCCTTCGTGCCATTTCTTCAAGAACATTTAAATCTACATCTGAATTAGATAAACTTTCTTGCCATTTCAACTCATTTTCAATATCTTCTAGTAATTGCTGTGCAAGTTCATCCTGAAGATCGTTTGAGAGCTTTTGTGCCTCCTTGAATGCTTGCTCCAATAACTCAGTCATAAATTTCTTCCAGATTATTAAAACACAATTACGGTCTCATTATTCTAACTCGATCAATTGCCTTTTTAACTGCTTTGCGCTTTGCACATCTGAGGAGATCGCTATTTGATGGGTAGTACTGATTTACCTTAAGGCTTCTACAGCAGAATTATTCCGCTTTATTGAGAATCGCGCCTTAAATCAGAGATTTTAAGGCGCGATTCTTGCCCCACATTGAGTAATTAATCTTAGGCGATCGCATTTTTCTAAATACTGCTGAACATCAATTTACCTAAGCGGTTTTTTTACCATAATTTACCTTAGCTACTCTACCTACAAACTCAACTGTATCTTGAGATAATTTATCTAAAATATTCAGTGGAGTAAAACGATTTTCAGCAACAGCCAGACGCACGTAAGAATTACTATCATTAGCTAATTGTTCTAAAACCAATGAGGGGGTACAGCGATTTTTCCCAACTGCTTCACGCACCCATGTATTAGAATCGTAGGCTAATTTTTCTAAAATTGATGGTGAACTATTGGGGTTTCGAGCAACATTAAGACGAATCTGAGAACTAGAATCTCTGGCTAATTCTTCTAGATTGGATAAAGGTGTCTTGCGCTGTCTTGCAACAACTTCTCTAACAGGGGCTTCTGAATCAGTTGCTAAACCCACTAAGATTTGTATCGAAGTTTTTTTATTTCTAGCTACCGCAGCGCGGACTTCTGCCATCTTATCTGTTGCTAATTGTTCTAGAATATTTAATGGAGTATTGGGATTTAAAGCTATTTTTTTACGGGTATGTTTGCTGCGATCGCTTGCTAGTTTAATTAATAATTTTACTGGTATTTCAGAATTTTGAGCCACTCCTACACGAACGCGCTATACTCGATGTTCAGCTAGTTTCTCAAGGTTTTTCCTAAGAATACGGGGATTTTGAGCTACTTTTGCACGGACATATTCATTATCATCATTTGCTAATTGTTCTAAAATTTCCGCAGCAATATTAGGGTGTTTACTAACTAATAAACGAGTATAGTAATTAGGACTATTAGCTAATTTTTGAAATAAACTAAGGTCGGGAGTGAGTTTTCCTTCAAGACATAGAACAATCTCCCTCATGTGAGGAGAAAAACAAGGATGTTTTAATACCTCAAGACGAATACTTTGTTCTCGATGGCTGGCTAATTTTTCTAAGGTTAAAGCAGAAGTTTTAGGGTGTTTTGCCATTTGGCGATGAATATCAAAATAAGAGTATTCATTAATATCTCCCAGTAATTTATCGAGAATCTCTGGAGAGGCACTCTTGTTACTAGCAATTGCTTCATGAAGATATATTCCTTCTTGGGGATTACTAGCCAATCGCTCTAATAAATCTAATGGAGTATTAACATTGGCTGCAACGGCGATTCTAACTTTTCTATCTCGATGTTCAACTAATTTTACCAGTGTTTCTTGGGGTGTTGTCGAACTACGCGCTAGAGACAGCCGAATAAACTCACTATCAGGATTGTCCAATAATAATAAATCAAAAACAGGATTTCCCGTCACTGCTTCAGGAAACTCCTCGCTTAAATTTTTTAAAACTTCTACAGGGGTATTAGGATTACCTGCTACTGCTTCACGTATAGCAGCATCCTCATCTTTACTCAATTCTTCAAGAACATCGGTAGGGGTATCTTCCTCTGTAGCTGTTTGTTTTTTGGAATCGAAATTAGAATTTAACACCGTAAGGATTAATAAAAATTGAATGGGGGAAAGATACACAGAAAAAATAAATAGGGCGTATGCCATACGCCCCTACAGGATATGTGATTAAAGAGAAATGATATTAACTTTCACCATCAATTTCTTTAAGGATAGCTGTTGTTTTTTCACATAGAGTATCATGGCAATGACCATTAGTAGCCATAATGCAACCCCACTTTTTCACATCACCTTGATTATAAAAAACTGGTTCACCAGTATGGTAAGTAAATTTACCTCCTGCTTCAGTTAGAATCAACTCAGGAGCAGCAAAGTCCCAATCTTTAGCAGCAGATTTACCAGAGAGAGAAATATAAACATCAGATTGTTGTTCGAGAATTGTGGATATTTTACCTCCCACACTACCCATATATTTTTTACCTTTAAGAGGTAGGCTATCTATTAAATTTTGGAATCTGTCATCTCGATGAGAGCGACTCACAATTAAATATAGTTCTTCAGGATTTTTGCGTTGTGAAACTTGAATTGGGGTAACTTTTTGATCGGCTTTAGTTTGCACAAATGTACCTTGTCCTTTAACGGCATAATATAATTTAGCTGCTTCAGGAATCGCTACAATACCAATCATAGGACGACCTTCATGAGCTAAGGCAATATGCAGACAGTATTCTCCTGTTTTATCAATAAAGTCTCTAGTACCATCTAAAGGATCAATGATCCAAACCCAAGATTTGTTTATGGCTTCAGCTTTTTTAACATCAAAAGTTTCTTCAGAAAGATAGCCAAAATCTTGTGTACCTAATTCAGCTTGTAAGTTTTCTAAAATATAGTGATTAGCAGCTAGATCGGCTTCTGTGACTGGTCCATCTTTTTTATCTTGAACATCTAGTTCGTTGTCTTTTGCTTTTCCATGATAATAAGAACTGAGAATATCAGATGCACCCCAGGCTATAGAACGAGCTATAGTCATGATTTCCCTTAGCCTTTCAGGTTGGTTGATGTTCAAAGCTATCTCCCTATATTTATATAAGTATTACTAACAAAAATTATGGCACTGATTTTTGATTAATGATGGTTGGCTCAAAAAATTACACAATGGCAACAAGCTACTACAACCGATTAAAGGGATTTCCTACCAATAATGCTATTAATAGTGTCAAATAATTCTTGCTCGTCACAAGGTTTAATTAGATAAGCGGATGCACCCAACTGTAAAGCTAGTTTGCGATGTTTGTCACTATCTCTGGAAGTCAAAATAATTACAGGAGTGTCCCGAAGATTTTGATTTTGACGCAATGCTTTCAAAAATTGAAACCCATTCATCATCGGCATTTCTAAATCACAGACCACAAGATTAACATCTTTAGACTGTTGTAACTTTTCTAAAGCATTTAAGCCATTTTCTGCCTGAATTACTGTTTGACTCACTTTTTCTAGAGACATAGCAATACTCCGTCTTAAACTAGAAGAATCATCTACTACTAGCAAAGTTTGAGCCAAATGGGAGCTACCTAAAAGTAGTTGCTGGTTATTATTTCCAGGGAGTTGTTGAGGATGAGAATCAGCTAAATAAGCATTTTGAGTAATAGCAGATGCGGTATTGGGATTTTTTAGTAATACGTTACCATCTATCACCAGAGTTAGACTACTGTCTTTAAGAACACTACAGCCATATATATATTGGGGGGGTGCGATCGCACTACCTAAAGGTCTAATTACTAATTCTTGTTCTCCGAAAACTTTTTCTACTTCTAATCCTACTAAGTCTCCTTGACGACGTAATAATAAGATGGGATTGTTACTCCCGCTATCAGATTCACCAGGATTTCTAGTTCTTCCTAAAACAGTGCGAGGATATTCAATTAAATCTCCTAGTTTTCTAACAGGAATACTTTGAATTTCTGAGTTAGTTTCCCAATGGAGTACTTTATGTCCTTCAAAAACTCGAATTTGATTAGAAATTGGTACAACAATTCTTTCTATGGAATCTGTGAGTAGGGCATAAGTAAGACCATCTGCTTGAGTAAGCATTAGTTTGGCGATGGTCAAAGTTAGGGGGATTTGTAAAGAAAACACTGTACCTTTATTGGGTACAGATTCAATAGAAATATTCCCTTCCATTTCTTGGATTTGAGAGCGAACTACGTCTAATCCTACACCTCTTCCTGATAGAGAACTAACTTTTTCCGCAGTGGAAAATCCTGCTTCAAATAGTAATTCTAGGAGACTAGAAGCTGGCATACGGTCTGCATCTTGTGCTGTAATTAATTTCTTCTTAATAGCACTATTTTTAATTTTTTCTAAATTGATTCCTTTCCCATCATCTTTGATTTCGATAATAGTTTTACCACCTTGATAATAGGCTCTGAGTTCTATGGTTCCTGTCTCTGGCTTGCCATTTTGAAGACGAACTTCGGGCATTTCTAAGCCATGATCGAAACCATTACGAATCAAATGTAATAGAGGGTCATACAGTTTTTCTTCTACTGTTTTATCAATTAAGATATGACCTCCAGTAATTTTAAGCTCGACCTTTTTATTATAGGTGCTTGATAATTGCTGTATCATGCGAGGGAAACGATTAAAAACTCTGCCAATAGGAGACATTCTGGTATCAATTAGTTCATCTCTCATGTTTAACAGCATTCTTTGTTGTTTTTGTGTACTTCTTTGGGCTTGTTTGTTGTAGTTTTTAATTTTTTCGGCTATTTCTGATAGTTCGGAATTGCTGCTCAGAGCGATTTTAACTAGCTGTTCTAGATTAGTTTCACTATCATTATTGGATTGTAGTTGCGTAATCTCAGATGTATCTGGATTAACTTTAACTAATTGTCGTATTTTATTAGGTAAGGATTGCCTGATTTTTTGCTGTTCGGGGGAGATATAAACTTCATCAACAAAATTAATGATGCTGTTAATTATTTGCTCATTATAATTAAGTTTATCTAGTAAGCCTTGAACTAAATCATAAATTTTTTCGTCCTTAAGAATATTTTGGTTTTGATTGATTAAAATCTCTCCTACTAAATCATTTAATTTTTCTAGGGACTCTAAATTAACTCTAACTGTTTGATTGACAGATTTTTTAGGATTTTTTTGAGATTTGCTAGGAGGCTTTAGTTTTGATTTTGTAGAATTAATAACTGTAGGTTTTTCAGCAGTGGTCGAAGGTACTCCGTCGTCAGAAAGCCCAAGCCCACTGGAGTTCGTCAGAGATTTTTCTACTAATGTAGAAAACACTTCTGATTTATCAGTTTGATCTTGAGATTCGTTAAGAGTAATAGGTGATATAGTGGTTATTTCAGGAGTAACTGGCTCGGAAGTTTTATTGAATATTGGGGTGGCTTCAACTTCCTCTCCCCAAATTTCTCCTAGTAATTCTGGTGAAGAGTTATTTTTATTAATTGCTTCTGGAGGTTGTGGTAATATCACAGATGCCATACTATTTTCTAGCTCTTCACTGATTACATCAAATGGGGATTCTTCTTCTGACTTTTCTGACTCTACAGAAGCAGCAGGAGAGTCTTCTAATAGTTTTAAATCTGCTTCTGATAAAGACAGCACATTATCATCATCATCTTCTTCTTCTGCTTCTGATTGATTGAGTGCACATTCTGAGTTTTCTTCTGGATCAGGAGATGGAATTTGACTTAAATCTTGAGTGGGAAGTTGATCTTGCATCTTGATGAATAATTCCATCTCTTCTGAAGATGCGGGTGCAATATCTTCTTCTTCTGGTGTATCTATGAGACTTGTAAATGTGTCTGTTTCATCTTGTTTATTTCCATAGGATGAATCAACAATTTGAGAATCTAAATCCACATAGGATGTTGAGATGTCTTCAATAGATTCGGTTACTGGAAGACCACTAGCTAATTGTAGTAAAGCAGGAGAGGGTTCTCCGCCTCTTTCTCGATCGCCTTCTAAGACTTGTTTTTGCGCCTGTTCGATATTGGCGATCGCTGCTTGAGCTATTTCCAGAATGCGATCGCTGCTCCGTTCTAAAGCAGTGATAATATTTTGTGCCACTTCCCCAAATCCAGGCAGACCTAGGGATTCAGCCAAACCTAAAAATATTTCAGCCTGAGAGCGTAAAACATCGGAAATTTGAGTATCATTAGCTCCAGCTAAAGCGGTATGAAGTTCTTGTAATCTTTCGGGAATGACGGCTTGAAAGAAAGACTCTACAACATCTAGACCCAACTCTTCAGAAGTAGGAAAAGCGTCTTGATCGGTGAGATAGTCACCAAATATTTCTTGTAACTCAGCAAAAACCGTAGCAGCACGGTCTAAAATTGCATCTCGATCAATAGATATTTTACTAAATTCCGCCGTTAGAGGTTCACGGAGACATTCATAGCTTTCATAAATGAGTCTTTTTGTTTCTGCATCAAGCTCTAACTCAGGATTATAAAGAGCCTTAAAAACATCTTCCATTGAGTGAGCTACAGTTTTAATGGTTTCTAGCCCCACATTAGCAGCCCCACCCTTGAGAGTATGAGCAGCCCGCATCAGATGGTTAACCCTTAAAGCACGGTCTTGAAGCTCTACTTCACCTTCATTGATGGCAAAGATTTCCTCTTCAATAGTTTGGAGCAATTCTGGTGCTTCTTCGAGAAAATACTGATAGGCTTGGTCACGAATATCAGGATCACTAATCATTTTATATAGAATTTGATAACTAAGTTAAGTAGTCTGTGCAAAATTAATTAGATAGTTGAGATAAGGAATAGGGAATATACAAATAATTCTGTCATGGTACTTATTTCCTATAGAGGTCTAATAATAAATCCGATTCTCATACCCCCATAATTTCTTTTAGTCTAGATTTTGTTTGTATAGCACTACTGTTTCAACCGCGTAAATAAAGAGTGGGTTTTGACAACAGGATTTGGTATTAGTCCTCTTGAGAGGACTTTTTTGTATTAGCCAAGAAATTTATTTCTTGGTGATGTATCGCACTGGTGCAAAATATGAGTGAACCCTAAAACAGAGTCGATCTGTTTCAGAATTCAGGATTGGTAGTGCAGAATTTATCTTGCGAGCGGGAAGACATCTTAGTCCCGCTCCAGATGAGAGCGAGCGCAATAACCTATGAGGCTTATCTTGACAATTTTGAATTGAAATCTTCAGGTAACAAGGATTTAAAGCACTGTAGAATATTTGTATTCGGGAGAAGGATAATAGCCTAACCGAACCAACCAAGAAAACTAAATAGATATGGGGTTGTAACCATAGTCTCAGGTAGCTCTCTGGAAATGTAAAATCTATTGGGAGTCTGAGTGAGTAGTAAATCAATTTTCGATCTCTACAAAAAGTGGTGGCGGGCGGTCATCACTATAAAATGCTTAACGGCTAACTTCGGTTAGGTCTGAAGAATCTCTCACTTGAGCGTGAGAGAGCGTCAATTGACTTTGAACTGGGCTACACTAGATTGCAAATTATTAGCCAGTTTTTCTAGTTGTTGGAATGAAGCGGAGATTTTCTGAGACTCATTAGAGGTTTCATTGGCGATTTCCGCTACTTGTCCCATTACCTGAGTTACAGACTCCGCTTGTTGAGTTTGCTCACTAGCAGCAGTACTAATATCTTGTACTAAGGTTCTAATTTCATTAGTAGCAGCAACAATCTCATTGAGACTATCACGAGTATCATTAACTAAATTTGTTCCTTCTGCTACTTGTTGTACCCCTGCTTCCATCGCAGCAGCAACTTCTTGAGTTTCATCTTGAATTTCTCTGACTAGTTTTTCAATTTCGGTAGTAGCCTCAGAAGATTGTAACGAGAGGTTGCGGACTTCGTCTGCTACCACAGCAAAGCCTTTACCGTATTCTCCTGCGCGAGTCGCTTCTAGAGCAGCATTGAGAGCGAGTAAGTTAGTTTGAGCAGCAAATGAGCTAATGAGGTTGACCACCCGAGAAATCTTCTGAGAAGAATCGCTAAGTCGTTTAACTCGTTTACCAGCATCAGCTACAGTTTGACGAATACCCACAATACTATCTACAGTTTTGTTCATGGCGCGATCGCCTTCTTTAACCGTGCGGTCTGCTTGTTGGATGGCTACTTCTACTTTTTGGGCTTTTTTAGTTGTGGTATTAGAAGCTTCAATGGTAGCTTTGACTTTATTCAAAGCTTTTTCTAATTCTTGCATTTGCTTCTGAGACTTGAAGGAGAGATTTTCTACCACACCACTACTGACTTGAGTAGTTTGAGCTACCTGTCCTACAGCTTCTTGTACTTGCACAACAATTTGTTTGAGAGAATCAAGGGTAGTATTATATGCTCCTGCAATTGTTCCGATTTCATTTTCTGTAACCTTAGCTCTAACAGTCAAATCTCCAGTAAAAGCAGGTCTAACAGTGCGAAGCATATCTACTGCTTGTTTCTGTAGTTGTTCTTTGGCTGCTTTTTCTCTAGCTAGAGTTTGAGTAAGATTTTCTGACTGAATGCGTAGTTGGTCTGCTTTCTCAGCTTGTTCAATAGCAATTCCCAGTTGAGGAGCAATCTTAAGGAGCAAATTCAATTCGTTAACTTCCCAGTCTCGCGCTCCAGAGTTTTGATAAACTCCAAATAAACCCCAAAGTTTAGTGTCTTGGAAAATTGGCACAATAATGTAAGCTCTAGCTTGATATTTTTCTAGAGATTGCAGATAGCAAGAAGAAAATCCAGCAGCATAGACATCATTAACTACATTGAATTGTTTGCCTCTAGTGTAGTCTCCTCCTTGGCTATTGATAAAATAAGTGTCTTTATCGAGAGCGGAACCTTCTTTCATATTTTTCAAGGTACATTGCTCATTGGCGTTCATTTCTGTACTAAATAGGTTTTGATCAGTGTCCTGAATTTCCATTACGGATATCCATTCCGAACCAGCAGATTCAGCCAGAACTTCTCCACTCCAGTCAGGATTGAAACGATAAACTACAGCACGATCTACTTCAAGCAGCTTGCGAACTTGTTGAGTAGCAGTACGGAAAATTTCTTGAAGCTTCAGGGAACTACTAATACGTTGGACAATACTAGAGATGGCTTTTTCTTGTTTTGCCTTAGTTTGCAACTCTTGTAAATACTGTTTCTGTTGAATGACGATTCCAATTTGTACGACTATTTGCTTGAGGAATTGAATGTCATCTTCTTCCCAAAAGCGAGTTTGAGATTGATAGATATTGATTATCCCCCATAGCTTCTGATCGACAAATATCGGCATTCTTACATAAGCCTTGATATCTAATTTTGTCAGAACTTCGATGAGGCGTTGTTCTAGACGGGATTTACTAATATCATTAACGACATCGGATTCCCCATTTTTATAGCTTCCACCTTGATTGTTTCGTAGATAAGGATAGGGGTTTTTGGCAAAAGTAGCTTGGAAACAAGAAGCTTGGAAAGATTTGAAATCATTATCAATAGGGGATTCTACAACATTTGCTCCAGTCCAGTCAGAATTAAAACGATAGATACTGCTTCTTTCTACTTCCAATAATTTACGAGTTTCTTGAGCAGCAATTTCTAAAACATTCTCTAAGGATGAAGCATTTTGCATACCATCGACTATCCGAGCTAGATTCTTTTGCCTAACTACTGCTTTTCTGAGTTGTTCAGACTGTTGACTTTTTTGAATGCCGATACCTACTTGTAAACCAATTTGTCTGAGAACCTCAATTTCTTCTTTTTTCCATTTGCGAGAGCCAGAGTTTTGATAAACTGCTACTAATCCCCAGAGTTTCTTATCAGTAAGCATATCTCCGATAAAGATGGGTGCGATGGCATAAGCTCTAGCTTCAAACTGCTCTAATAACTCAATATGACAAGATTGATGACCAACCATATAGATATCGTCAACAGCAAAACACTCACCAAACTTATAACGTCCTCCCTGATTCTCTTGAAGGAAAGTGTCTTTTACAATAGGAATACTCTCAATCAGTTTCGACCATCCCGAAGCTACGGACTCTGCAATAAATTCCCCACTCCAATCATCATTAAAACGATAAATAGCTAAACGATCTGCTTGGAGTAATTTTCTTCCTTCTTGGGTTGCCACTTGGAAAATGGCTTTTTCGTCGCTAGCAATCTGCATTCTTTCTAGCATTTTGCTTAAACCTTTCTCTCGTTGAATTGCGTTTTCCATTTGTTTAGTTTGGAATTTGCTATTACGGAGAAATAGAGTCTGTTGCAGAGGAAATGCAAACTTAGTAGCTTGTTTGACTACTTGATTAACTTCTGACTTTTGCCAATTACGAGAATTAGAGTTTTGATAGATTCCTAAAACCCCTAAAAGCTGATTGTTATATTCAATGGGAACAACAATATAAGCTTTAATTTGTACGGCTTCTAAAGTTTCGATAAAACAGCGAGCAAAGCCTTTTGTATAAATATCATTAACTACATAGTAGGGCTTATATTCATCTGTTTTGAGGAAATAATCAAAATCAAAAGAGGATCCTGCTTTTGACCAATTACTTCCTACTGATTCTGTTAAAATTTGACCACTCCAGTCAGGATTAAAAGCATAAACTAAAGCTCGATCTACTTTGAGAGACTCTCTTATTTGATGCAAAGAATCTTGCATTAATTCCTGCATTTCTAGGTTAATTTTACCTAAAATGTCTTGCTGATATCCAAATTGAAACCCTGGTTGATTCTTTTCAACAACAATAGTTAATTCATGAGCAATGCGGTCAATTAAGTTAATTTCTTCTTCTTCCCAAGAGCGGGGCTTAGAACATTGCTGAACTACTAGTAAACCCCAAACTTTATTAGCAGCATAATCATCTGTTTCTAAAGAAAAAGAGTTAAGAGTTATGGGAATACTGACAGAGGCTTGTACTTGAAACTTCTCTAATAATTGTTTTTGATAAGGAGTTAGTCGGCTTTGTTCAATATCTTCAATAGCCAACAAGCCTTTAGCTTGATAATCTAAGATTTTCTGACCGCCAAAACTACTACAAGGTAAAATCTCATCAATAGTAGGAGTCCAACCTTCTGCTATTGATTCTGCAATAATTCTTCCTTCATCCCCCCGCTCTTCAAATTGATAAATCAGAACTCGGTCTGCTTTTAAATTTTGACCTATTACAGATACTGTTTTAGCTAAAAAATCCTCAAAGTTTTTAGCTTTACGAATTTGTTTAATAATTTTTGCTGCTCGTTCTCTCTCTCCTTTAAAAAGATTGGTTTTGATTTTTCTAATTAGCTCATCTTTTGATGACGATTGCTGATTATCTTTGTTGTTTACTGTATTATGGTTACTCATAGAAATAGTTGAAGAAGTCATAATCTTGTTCCAGATGTCTTGATGCTTAAAACTCTAAAATATGGATTTGAATTATCTTGATTGCACTGAAAAATAACAATTTAAAATTTTCAGTAAAGCTGATTTGGCTTGGGTTGTTAATTTCAAATCTGAATCCCCTATGTGATACCAATTAGATATGGAGCTTAAATTGTAAGTTGGGTTAAATTAAGGATTCAGAACCCAACCTATCAAGTCTCCAATTACTTCTCATAAACTGTATGAAGTTTTTTGATTTGTTGATTTAAAGTTTTCCAATTCCTTGGGTTATACCAAATCAAACAATGTTTGCGACACATAAAATTTGATCTATAGGTTTGGCGATGCCCCACCCTTACGATATCTGTTGCATTCTTTTTTCAAATTGGGACTAATGTCGATTGAAAAATGAAGTTTAGGCATTAATTTTGATACGAAAAGCCAAGTACTATTTTTATATAAATAATAAACAATGTAATTATATCTTTTCAAGATTTCTGACTATTTATAACTACTGAAATTTGGGTTAATCGCAAAAAAGTGAAAAATCTCTTTCCCATTAATTACCATCACTATGTTGTTGCTTTTATCGGTTAAATATCCATTAATAAAAGGTAAGATATCTTCAGAAAAAATTTCCGAGGAAGGTGATTTAAACTGCTCTAAATCTTGTTCGGTAATGTTATCAATTTGAGGAATCACCAATCCTAGTGATTGTCCTTCTATTTGAACTACCATCACCAAGATAGTTTTATCAGTTATGGACAAAGAAGGAGGATAACCTAGAAGATTCTCTAAATCCACAATCCAAAGCATTTCACTACGCCAACTATAGATGCCAAGAATACAATAAGGCATCTGAGGCACAGATAAAATTTCTGATACAGAGACAGTAATAACCTCTGTGACGATTTCCGCTTCTATTAAGGCGAGGTCTTTACCATTAGAAGCACTAGTAACGCTATCGTTGCTCCCAAGATAAAATTGCAGAAATTTATCAACTTGTTGAGTTGTTGATTCTTGATCAATCTTGGAATTAATACTGACGGATAAAGGACTAGAAGAAGTGCTTAACATAACATTTTTCTTAAGTAATTAGTTGCTGTATTTTTCCCAATAATTCATCCCGATTAACAGGCTTTGTTAGGTAAGCATCTGCTCCTACAACATCCCCCCACATCTTGTCAGCTTCAGTAGATTTGGAAGAACAAAGAATCACTGGAATGGGTTTTGTGCTTTGATCTGCTTTGAGGCTACGACACAATTCAAAACCACTTTGACCCCCCATCACTACGTCTAAAACTATCAGTTGAGGTTGATAGTCAGCGATTTTTTCCATTGCTTCTTCTGCGCTTTCTGCATCTAGTACAGTTAAGCCAGCTTCTGTAAGATAGGTAGTTAAAACTTGTCTATCCATTAAGCTGTCATCAACAACTAACACTTTACTCATAATCTGGTTGCTCTAAGGCAAAATACGTAAATTGAACTATTTAAAGAGTTCCCAAAAACTTTTTGAAACTAACAATGAGATTTACAAAAGTTTAAGGGGATTAAATTATGGAGCATGACTAAGTTATACTGGGTTAGGAGTCATCTGGCTCTGAGTTTCATCAGCTTGACCCTTAGAAGGCAGATTTTGAGCGATCGCCTCATGAATTTTCTCGATCTCAACAGGCTTTGCTACAAAGTCGTTAGCTCCTACCACCTTGGCTCTGACACGATCTACGATTCCATCATTTCCTGTGAGAATAATGATGGGAATATGTTTGAGTTTAGAGACTCTTTTAATCTGAGAACAAATTTCGTAACCATTGACAATTGGCATCCCAATATCGAGAAAAATTAAATCAGGATTAGCAGCAATCAACCCAGGAACAGCTTGTATAGCTTGTTGAATTCCCACAAATCTATATCCTGCTTTAGTAATAATTTGTTCCATGATGTTACAAATTTGGGGACTATCATCAATGCAAGCAATTAAGGGTTTATTACCAGAAGTTCTTGATTGGGAAGAATTAGACTTTTGAACTTTAAGATTAGGTGGTTCGATATCATCAATCATCAACAGTTCCAGTAGTCCTTTATTAAGATAGGGGACTAGTGAAGAAGTTAGTCTGCGTACATCTTTGTTCATCCGCGCTGCTAAATCAATGAGGGTTCTTTGACCGTCAAGAAGTTTGAGAAAATTTTGAAAGACTATACCAGATACTTCTTCTCGTAATTTCTCTTGTTGTTTCATCATGGGTGCTAAATGAGGCGACCATTTTCCTAGTCCTTTTTCTTGCCAAATCAACCATGCTTGTTCCGACTCTACTAGTACTTCTTCGATATTGACTAAAGAAATGGACATCTGTAAGCCAGATGTTAAAAAGGATGAGGTAGATGCTGTTTCTGGGGTAATTTTTAGAGTACTTTGGCTTTCGTGTTGTAAGAGGTCAAAAAAAACTTCACTAGCTCTAGCTCTGATTACTTCTGTTGCTTGTTCTCGTTGGAGTAATTTTCTCTGTAATAAGACGGTTAAAGCGTAATAATCCCCATATTCAAACTGGGAATCCTGTATAATCTGAATGTTTTTACCATTAACTTGAGGACAATATTTATCCATTAGTCTTTTCCATGAACGATTGGGATGAATTCCGCCATCAGTCCAAACTAATCTGCCCAAACAAAGATAAAGTGACCATTCAACTCCTTTGGCGGATTGTACTTTGACTTTGCCTGTAAATTGTTTTTGTTTGATAAAGACTAATTGATTTGCTAATCGACTATTAGATTGATGCACCATAACTAAACCATACTTTTATAGATACGAAAACAAAATATAAAGTGCCGTGAAAAGATATTGATTTATTACAAAATCAATTTTTTTATCTTAGCTGGTATTATTATGGCATAGAGTTTTTTTTTTATCCCTTAAAAATCAGCATCATAATATATCATTTTTTTTTAATGTTTTCGTGCAATTTCTTAATTATGATATTTTTTTAGGCAGTGGTTACTATTACTTAAGGAAGATTACGTAGTTAAGATTGTCTTAGGGTGATTTGTCTGAAACCCTGGTTTTCGCGCTCTTGCTAATTGCTAATTGCTCTATTGTTCATTGTGGTGTACTTTATAAGACTAAGGTAGGTTGGGTTAAACATTGTGTTGGTTTGAGGAACGAAACCCAACCTACTAGCTTGTCAGCAGAAAACTATTGTTGTATTTTGAGATAAATTTTAGGGATATCGGGAATTTCTAAGAGTCTCAAATAACCTTTGAAAAAGTAGGGCATTAAACCATTAGCCACTTCTAATACATCTTTATCCATTTTGATTGCTAAGTCTCTAAGGGTACTTTTTCCATCAAGTAATCTCAGCATATTTTGAAATATTATGGGGGATAACTGTTTCTTAAGTTCTTGATAGTTTTTGAGTAGTGGAGCTAAATTAGGAGAACAAGAAGCTAATCCTTTATTAGTCCAATTAACCCATTGTCCCTCTGCTTCTTTAAGTAATTTTGGGGTTTCTGATGGGGTCAATGATAAATTAAACCCAGATTTTAATAGAAATAAAGGTTGCTGCTCTTGAATAGTAAAATCAATCTTGGCTTTGGCTTCATTTTGTAATATTTCAAAGAAAGTATCTATAGCACTACAATTAATTAATTTTAATAATTTTTCTCTGCTAACTAATTTATTTTCCCGTAGGGTGTTAATTAAATAATAGTCAGAAATATCATTGTTTTTAACCTTTTCAAATTTGTGTTGTGTTGTGGTAACTTGAGGGCATAGTTTAGATAAATTTCTTTGCCAAAAGCGATTCCTGTGGATGCTGCTTTCTGTCCATAGTAGTTGACCTAAATACAAATATATATTCCAAGATTGAGAATTTTTTGTAGTTATAGTAACTATCCCTGTAAATTGGTTATGGTGAAGAGAAGCTAATTTACTGATTAGCTGACTGTTCAAGTTCATTTAAAGCAAAAATTATAGATATTAATATAATTAAGGGTTTAACAGGTTTAAAATACAAGACTCCATTTCCCTGTTTTAACTTATAAATTAGAATACTAGTAGATGAAGGAAGTGGCGATTTTAGGAAAATTGTATTTGGTGGGAACACCAATTGGGAATTTGGAGGATATGACTTGGCGAGGGGTGCGTATTCTTCAGGAAGTTGATCTTATTGCAGCAGAAGACACTCGCCATACGGGAAAACTACTACAACATTTTAAAATTACTACACCTCAAATTAGCTATCACGAGCATAACAAACAGTCTCGTACTGTGGAATTAGTCCAGAAACTACAAGAGGGGATGAATATTGCTGTAGTCAGTGACGCAGGAATGCCTAGTATTTCTGATCCTGGTCAAGAAATTGTCGTAGCAGCGATCGCTGCTGGAGTTACAATAATACCGATTCCTGGTGTCAGTGCTAGTTTGACTGCTTTAACTGCTTCTGGGTTGGTGACGGAGCGTTTTGTTTTTGAGGGGTTTCTCCCCACTAAACACAGTCTGCGGAAAGAAAGGCTAGAAAGTTTAAAACAGGAAACTAGAACTTTAATTTTTTACGAAGCACCCCATCGTCTTTCTACTACTCTAAAAGATTTGAGCATTGTCATGGGTCAAGACCGCCCAGTAGTTTTGGGAAGGGAGTTAACTAAGATCCATGAGGAATTTTGGCGTGGTACTTTGGGAGAGGCGATCGCACTTTATCAGGAAACTCGTCAACCGAAAGGGGAATATACTTTAGTGGTAGCTGGTGCTATTACAGAAGCTTTGCTCTCATCAGAAGCAGAAATCAAACAGGAATTAAGAGAGTTGTTGCAACAGGGAATGACGAGATCGCAAGCTAGTCGCCATTTAGCAAAACTCACTTCTTTTTCCCGCAGAGAGATTTATCAATTGGCTTTAGAGATAGAGGTTTCAGGATAAGTTGTAATCAAGGTGACAGGATTGAGGGGAGAGATACGGGTTAAATTAGCGATCGCAGTAGAACGAGATATTTGCAATTGCAATAGGTTATAGTGCCAGTTGTGGGTTTTAATCCAGTGGAGAGTTTCATAACAGTGTTCTATAGTTGCTAAAGCGATCACTAATAATCCTTGGGGTAAAAGTTTCTGGGAACAGACTTCTAAAATTGATGCTAAATTGCCACCACTCCCACCGATAAAAATGCGATCTGGATTAGGTAATTGAGATAGTATTTCTGGTGCTTGACTATTAAACACTTTGACATTTTCTACTTGAAACCGCCGACAGTTTTGTTTGATTAAGGAATAGCCAATTGCAGTTTTTTCTACAGCAAAAATTTCTGACTGAGGACACATCCGCGCTATTTCTATAGATACCGATCCTGTTCCTGCGCCGATATCCCAGATTACTTGGGATGATTGTAATGCTAGTTGTCCTAAGATAGCAATTCTAATTTCTTTTTTGGTCATTAAACCAGGGCGATCGCGATAGCTTAAAAATGCGCTATCTGGTAAGCCAAACTTTGGTAATGCTTCTAGTTTTAAGATTTTTTCTGAAGCATAATTACGTAGTAAAATCAGAATATTCAAACTACTAAAACTCTCAGATTTGGAGTAGGCTAATTTCTCAATTTTATCTGAAGCAAAATAGCTAATCTTTTCATCTTCACCTGCAAGATTTTCACAAATATAAAAATCGTACTCTATAGGTATATCTAAATCTAAACATAGTTTTGCAATTTCTCTAGGGTTATAATCACTGTCAGTAAATACAGCAATTTTTTCTACACCTTGTTTTAAGGTTTTAATTAATTCTTCAGTACTGCGACCATGAACACTTATAAATTGAGCATCTTGCCAAGGAATTTTAATCCTACTAAAAGCTAACTGAATCGAACTAACATGAGGATGAAACCGTAATCTTTCTGAAGGAAGTTGAGATAATAAAAGCCGACCAATACCAAAAAAAAGAGGGTCGCCACTAGCTAGAATAACAATATATTCATCTGGCTTTTGAGATATGAGATCGAGAATGCGATCGATTCCTTGTTGTAAATTCTGTAGGGTAATTTTTTGAGCAGGATGATCTCGAAAGTAGCTTAGGTGGCGCGGACTCCCGATTAATACTTTAGCGGAATCAATGATGTTAAGAGTCTTAGTATTCAGTCCTGCTACGCCATCTAAACCAATACCAATTACTTCGATTTGGCTCACATTCAATATTTATGATACTGTTATTTGGTTTCAGAAGCAGAAAATAAATATTTGTATAATCCATAAAGAATCAAACTAAAAATAGCTAAAGTAATCAGCTTGGTAATCAAACTCACAAAAAGATTAAGAACAGAAAACCCTACTATAACTCCTACAATTCCGACAATCAGTTTACCTGCTTGGGGGAGTTTATTAAACCAATTACGAATTGCACTAATTCCATTACTTATCTGTGGGGAAAAACCAAATTCTGTTTCTGTGTAAGGGGGGGTGCTTTGTTCTTGGGTAGTTTGATATACTTGGGCTTCTAGCTCTTCTAATTTCTGCTGAAGATCACGGTCATTTTGTGCTTTAGGTTCGTTGAAATCTTCCTGATAATTATTGTGTGCCATTGATGATTAGTTCCTTACTACTTATTTTTATCTTATCTATTTACCGTAACTTCTCAAAAAATCAATATTTTTGTCTCAGAGGGAGTTTACTGTAATATATAGAAATATTTTTTAATAAATGTTAATAATATAAGTTGAGCATAGATAGGGACTCTTAATTCAATGTTATCTGCGATACTTTTTGACCTGGATGGAACATTAGCTAATACTGACCCGATACATTTTGCGGTGTGGCAAGATATCTTGAGTCAATATAGTCTAAGTATAGACACAGCTTTTTTTCAAAAACATATTTCTGGTAAAACCAATGCTCAAATAACCAGAGATATCTTACCTCAATTGTCTCAAGAGGAAGCATGGCAATTAGCTGTAGATAAGGAAGTGCGATATCGACAGTTAGCTAAAATATTGCAACCGATGCCTGGTTTAGAGAAAATACTGAAATTAACCGATACTGCTTCTCTTAAAAGAGCCGTTGTCACTAACGCACCCGAGGAAAATGCGGTACATATGTTGGAAAATTTACAACTGACTAACGTATTTCCCCTAGTGATTATGGCAAAGGATGCGCCCCCAGGAAAACCCCATCCTGCACCTTATATGTTAGCTTTAGAGCGTTTGGGAGTAGAAGCTCAAAATGCGATCGCCTTTGAAGATTCTCCTTCTGGTATTACTTCGGCGGTAGCTGCTGGTATTTATACTATTGCGATCGCATCATCTCACGATCCGAATCATCTTTTAGAAGTAGGAGCTAATATGGCGATCAAGGACTTTAAGAGTCAGGAATTGTGGGAGTTTTTGGCAAGTAAAGGAGTAGTATCATAAGGATGAATCAGTTATCAGTTATCAGTTAGCAGTTAGCAGTTATCAGTAAAGAGTGAGGGATGAAAGATTCGCGGATGAATAAGTATTCAGCCTTATTTCCCCCATTTCTCCAATCCCCAATCCCCCCGGGAGGAGAGTTAATAAATCTAGGTATTGAAACCAAAAGAGGAGGACACGGGTGAGCCGTGCGACGGCTCACCGTGGTCGGTGAAGGGTGCGAAGCGATGTCTGTATCGACTTTGTAATGAAGTCTCCTTCCCGCCCCAATCCCTATTCCCTATTCACCATTCCCCATTCCCTATTCCCGAATCTCACTATGTAATTTATTCTGTCTTCCTATATTTTGGCTACTAGAATAAAGTCAGACTATTTGAATAGGCGAATCACTCTAATTATGCAAGTAGCCTTAGAGAAAATTATTGTCAAACCAGGTCAGCAATTATTATTACAGGATATTAGCTGGCAAGAGTTTGAAGAAATTTTGGAAGAGTTAGGAGAACAACGCAGTTCCAGAATTTCTTACAGCAATGGAGTTTTAGAAATCATGGTTCCTTTACCAGAACATGAAAAAGATAAAGAGATAATTGGGGATATAGTAAAAATATTGCTTGAGGAATTAGAAATTGATTTTGAACCATTAGGTTCGACAACATTTAAAAATGAGCAAATGACTCAGGCTGTAGAACCAGATGCTTGTTTTTATATCCAAAATTATCCAGCAGTTATTGGTAAGGATAGATTAGATTTAAGTAGCGACCCTCCACCAGATTTAGCAATAGAAATAGACATAACTAATAGAACAAAATTAAATAACTATTTGCTGTTAGGAGTTCCTGAATTGTGGAGATATACTAGAAAAGGTTTTCAGATTAATCTAAGAGAAGGCGATCGCTATATTGAATCCCAAACAAGTCCTAATTTTCCCAATATTCCTATTGTTGAACTAATAGAACGCCACGTCAAACAAGTTCAAACTGAAGGCAGAAGTAAAGCAATTAGAGCTTTTAAAAAGTGGGTTAAGGAAAATCTTTAATTAATAGAGGGAATGGGGAGACTGGGGGATTGGGGATTGGGGAGATTGGGGGACTGGGGAGATTAGGGGAGTCAGGAGACTAGGGGACTGGGGGGACTAGGGAGGTCGCTAGACTTCGTCGCCCTTCACCGAACGCGCACCTTCGGTGGTGGGGAGACTGGGGAAGTAACACTGAATACTGCTTACTAACTACTAACCACTAACTACTAACTAATACCTACTTGTTACTTATCCTGTTTGTTATCCAAACCAGCGAAATCAAATAATTCCCTATCTGCTAACTGAGAAGGGGAGATATTTTGAATACTGCGAAATAGACTATCTGTTCTGCCTGGATTTTCTTTTTCCCAAGTCTGTAACATTTCCTTGATTTTAGCCCGTTGTAAATTTTCTTGTGAACCACAAAGATTACAGGGAATAATGGGAAAATTTCGCGCATTAGCGTAGCGTTGAATGTCTTTTTCGGGGCAATAAGCTAGGGGACGAATTACAATATGTTTTTGGTCATCGGTGAGGAGCTTGGGGGGCATAGCTTTGATTCTTCCCCCATGAAACATATTGAGAAATAAAGTCTCTACAATATCATCTCGATGATGACCCAAGGCAATTTTAGTTGCTCCCTCTTCGGTGGCGACTCGATATAAAATACCACGACGCAGACGAGAACATAAACCACAGAAAGTTTTACCTTCAGGAATTACCCTAGTCACAATGCTGTAGGTATCTTCTTCTACGATGCGATAGGAAATACCTAAAGATGATAGGTATTCTGGTAGGACATTTTCGGGAAATCCTGGCTGTTTTTGATCTAGGTTGACTGCTAAAATTTCAAAGTTAATGGGCGCACTACGTTGCAGACTCAGAAGCAGATCGAGCATAGTATAGGAGTCTTTTCCTCCTGAAAGACAGACCATAACGCGATCGCCTTCTTGAATCATATTATAGTCGTAAATGGCTTTACCAACTAAACCCCGCATACGGGCTTGTAATTTCTTAAAATTTTTAGAAGTACGCTCTTTAGTTGCTTCCATTGCCTAATTTTGGGCTAATATAACGAAAATTATAAACTTTTAATTAAATTTTGACGAGGTTTAAAGGTTTCTATCTCTTGGATTTTTTCGTATAGTATTTTTTCTTCTTCGGTAATTTCTTTAGGAGTGAGAATAGAAATTTCGACTAATTGATCTCCGCGATCGCCGTTACGGTCAGGATAACCTTTATTTGCTAAACGCAGTCTTTGACCTGAACGAACCCCCGAGGGGAGGGTCATTTTTACCAAACCATCAATGGTGGGAACTTCGATCGCTCCTCCTAGTACGGCTTCAATGGGAGTGATGGGAACAGTGCAATAGATATCGTTTCCTTGAACATCAAAGAAGGGGTGACGGGCTACAGTAATCTTAAGATAGAGATCGCCCCCATCTAGTCCTTGTCCTCGGAGGCGAATACGCTGACCATTAAACATTGCAGGAGGCATATCTACTTCCAGCGATCGCCCGTCTTCGAGACGGATTCTTTCTCTACCACCTTTATAAGCTTTGCTGAGAGGAAGGGTTAATTTAGCTTCGATATCCCGCCCAGGAGGACGAGAGACGATTCTTTCTCTTCTGGTAGTCCCTGGGCGGTAATTTTGGGTTTCTACCCGTACACGGGGGCGTTCTGTGGTGGTAGCGGTTTGGCTTCTGGGGGGTGGTGAACTGCGACTAAAAGGATCAAATGGATTGTATTTGTTGTTAGTCTTTCTACCCCGAATTTGGTTTACTTGGTCGTATTCTAATCTTTTGGTGGCATCAGAAAGAACTTCGTAAGCTTCGTTGATGTCTTTAAATTTTTCTTCGGCAATTTTATTTCCTGGGTTGCGGTCAGGATGATACCTTCTAGCTAGAGAGCGATAAGCCCTTTTAATGTCTTCGCTAGAAGCTTTTTTGGTAACACCTAAGATTTCATAATAATTCCGCAAGTTTTGCATCTTACAGTTTTCAGTTATCGGTTATCAGTTATTAATGGCGTATTTTTAGTTTGATCCGAAATCGGGAAATATTATTTGCCGTTTTAGAACCATTCATCATCATCGTCATCCCAGTCATTTTGATAGGGAATTCTCCGAGAGCGATCGCTACTTTTATAGTAACGCTGTTCTACACCATCTCTTGAATTGGGATATCTCGACGGAGGGCTTTCTCCTCTTCCTGAAGTGCGCGGAGGTTCTCCGTAACTATCTTGGGGATAATCCGCTCTACGGCGAGTTTCCCCATAATCATCAGAGTAACTATCCCTGTAACCATTTCTTCTCGGGGTATTTCTAGGATTATCTTGGGAATAATCCCCTGTACGACGTGGTTCTTGGTAACTATCTTGAGAATAATCCCCTGTACGACGTGGTTCTCTATAATCATCAGAATAACTATCCCGATAACCGTTATTTCTGGGAGAAGCCCCGTAATCTTGTTGATAAGCTCCACTGCTTCTGGGGTCTTCTTCATAGGGAGAATAACTGTAGTTATCCCGATAATCTCTCTGACGAGAGTCATAGGTATAGTCGTCGTCTATTCTGTCATCTTCATCACCAAGGAAAGTCTTACGAATTGCACCAAAGAAATCATCATCATCTTCTTCTTCATACTGCAATCTTACTTCTCGGTTGAGTTCGTAGAGAATATCTTGCAAATCTGCTTGCGCTCTGTCTAAAGTGCGCTCATCGTCTTTTTGCAAGCTATCAAGGATTTCTTCACACAAAACATCAATGCGACGACGATAATAGCTAGCGAACTGACTACCAAAATCAAGAGTTACTTCTTTGAGTCTGCGCTGTGCTTGATCTGTTAAAGCTTTAGCTCCATTGCGTTTTTCGACTCTTTCCCTTCTTGAGCGGTCTTGTTCTGCAAATTGTTCTGCATCTTTGATCATGCGATTGATGTCGGTGTCACTGAGATTAGAAGCTCCTTGAACTGTAATTCCTTGTTCTCGACCAGTGGTTTTATCCCTCGCTGTAACTTGCAAAATTCCGTTAGCATCAATATCAAAGGAAACTTGAATTTGGGGTACTCCTCTAGGAGCGGGGGGAATTCCTGTTAGTTTAAATCTACCTAGAGATTTATTCCCCGATGCCATTTCCCTTTCCCCTTGTAGGACGTGAATTTCTACTACTGTTTGATTATTTTCCCCTGTGGAGAAAGTATCAGAGCGTCTTACGGGTATTGTGGTGTTGCGAGGAAGTAGTTTTTTCATCACTCCCCCAATAGTTTCTAGTCCCATAGACAGGGGAGTAACATCTAGTAAGAGGATATCCTTAACTTCGTTGGTTAAAATTCCTGCTTGAATTGCTGCGCCGATAGCTACAACTTCATCGGGGTTTACATTTTGGTTGGGTTCGAGGTCGATATAGCTACGTACTAAATCTTGTACCATAGGAATTCTTGTTGAACCCCCTACCAGGACTACTTCATCAATGTCCATCGGATTAATTCCCGCATCAGAAATAGCTCGTTTTAGAGGACGACGCAAACGGGATACTAAGTCTCCACAGAGTTCTTCAAATTTAGCGCGGTCTAGTCTGGTTTCTATGTGTTTGGGACCATTTTCATCTGCTGCAATGAAAGGTAAATTAATGTCTGTAACTGCCACTCCCGAAAGCTCGATTTTGGCTTTTTCGGCTGCTTCTGTCAGACGTTGTAGAGATTGACGCTCTTTTCTGAGATCGACTTTTTCTTGTTCGAAAAATTCTTCTGCTAACCAATTAACAATTCTTTGGTCGAAGTCATTTCCTCCCAATTGAGTGTCTCCACTGGTAGCTCTGACTTCAAATACTCCGTCACCAACTTCTAATATGGAAACATCAAAAGTTCCCCCACCAAGGTCAAAGACCATAATAGTTTGAGGTCTTTTACGGTCTAAACCATAAGCTAAAGCTGCTGCGGTGGGTTCGTTGATAATTCTCAGAACATCTAATCCTGCAATTCTCCCTGCGTCTCTAGTGGCTTGTCTTTGAGAATCATTAAAATAAGCAGGTACGGTAATTACTGCACCTGTGACGTTTTCTCCTAAATATCTTTCTGCTTCTTCGGTTAATTTTCGCAGAATCATCGCGGATATTTCTTCTGGGGCGAATTCTTTTTTGAGACGAGGACAGCGAATTTTGATATTACCAATTTCATCCCGTCTAATAGTGTAAGGGACTTTTTTTGATTCGGGTTGCAACTCACTGTATTTGCGCCCCATATATCTTTTGATGCCATAAAAGGTGTTTTGGGGGTTTAGTACGGCTTGTCGTCTCGCTAGTTGTCCTACTACTAACTCTTCATCTTTACTAAAACCTACTACAGAGGGTGTGGTACGCATTCCTTCTGCATTAGCAATGACAACGGGTTTTCCCCCTTCCATGACGGCGACGACAGAATTAGTTGTTCCTAAGTCGATGCCTACTACTTTTCCCATGGGTTTAACCGTCTCCTAATACTTTCCCCGCTAGTTGTTGTTTTAAACTTAACTTTCTTTATCTTAGAGTAACTCATAAGAGTCAAATTTATCGGCTATGGGGGTTTACCAGAAATTAGCTTCTGTCTAATTTAAACTAGTTTATCCATACAGTGGGCTACTTTTTTGGTAAAGTTCCCTAAATTGTATTTTTTTTCAGCAAGATAACCATCTTTTTGACCTATTTCTTGAGTTGCTTTGGGATGCTCTAAGAGATATTTGACAGCTTTTGACCTCTCTACGTCTTAATAAGAGCCTGGATTTTGTACTCTTAGAGTAGTGAAAACTCGATAAATCGACGTTTTCTTTCAAGAAAGTCAACAGAAGATTCCTAACACCCTTGGTTAGATAAAATATCTAACTGTGGCGTTACGTCTTACTTGAACCTTGAAGATTTTAGGTATCATCAGGCTTAATTACTTCTCAATGCAACCCTTGCTTCTTCAATTGTCAAGGCTGCTGCTGTGATTATTGAATCTATTTTTAAACACTCCCTAATAACACTTTGCTTACGATTTGATAGTCTAGCAATTAAGTAGCATTATTTTGGAGTAAAACGTAGCCAAACTAGATATTCCCGACATTTGTTTGGGGTAAGCTCCTAATATTCCTGAATAAATCCAGAGAAAACTATAGCCGTTAACTACTGTTTTCTCCTGATTACTGAATTAACAGCTTCTCCTTTTAGGAGTAATGTTAGCTTCGACAATGCTTTATAGGCTTGGCACTGAGGTCGGTTTTTCTCCTGGGTAAATCAGTTAATGTTCCTCCTCTGACCGCTTAGGGCTAGCGAACCCTATTAAGGTCATGACCTAAAAAGCGTAGTACCTGGGTACGTCCCTCTGGTGTAGCCGATCCCCCCTTTAGTTCCCCCCTTATTAAGGGAGGTTAGGGGGGATTCCGATTAACTACGAATTGCTCAGTTTTAGCGACTACTCATACTGACGAGCTTACCTCCGTTGTTTCTATTTCGTCGGAGTTTCACCGCTAATTGTTAGATCAACCGTGCCACTGGACTTATACCAATATTTTACAGGAGTTGAAAGCCTTGTTTCATAAAAATTTGATGTCGAAAATGTATAGGAGATAAGTTACAAGTTAATTTTAGTAATAGTTTCATTTATTATCTGGAGTTTCTAGTTAATTTTAAAACTTATGCGCTATTTTAATATCTTAGGCTTGTTTTGGCAGACTGCGATCGCTGCTGAATTGGAATATCGACTCAATTTTGCGATCGCAGTTTTCACCAGTATCGCCAATTTAATGGGAAGTATCTTTAGCTTATTTCTGTTTTATCGTACTGGTTATACTTTCAGTGGTTGGAGTTGGGATGAAGCCATAATTGTTTTAGGAATATTTACTCTTTTACAAGGGTTTTCTGCAACTTTTTTAGTACCTAATCTCAACCGTATTGTAGAACAAATAGAAAGGGGAACACTGGATTTTGTGTTACTCAAACCTATAAATAGTCAATTTTGGCTATCCACTAGAGTTATATCACCTTGGGGATTTCCTGACTTGATATTCGGCATTCTTTTGATTATTTATACAGGAACAAAATTAGAATTATCTTGGCAAAATTATTTACTTAGTGCTGTTCCTCTTGGGTTTGGTTTTATCATGCTTTATAGTCTCTGGTTTATCTTGGGTACTACTAGCATTTGGTTTGTCAAAACCTACAATATTACAGAAGTTTTGCGAGGATTGTTGGAAGCTGGTAAAAATCCTATTGTTGCTTATCCTACTGTGTATCGTTTCTTTTTTACTTTTATTGTTCCTGTGGCGTTTCTCACTACTGTACCAGCAGAAGTGATGTTGGGACGTACTCAAATAAGTTGGATATTGGGTTCGGGAATCTTGGCTGTTATTGCTTTTATTATTTCTATCTTTTTCTGGCGGTTTGCTCTAAGATTTTATACTAGTGCTTCTAGTTAGAATATTTTGTTTTGTTGATGCCTAAATTTACATTATCCTGAATTTAACTAAATCTTATGCACTAGTCCCAGAGAGATTGGAGAGGGCAAAGATTTTTTGTCGTGCCGATTGTTTCAGTTTTGAAGTTTTTTTAGTTTCGCGCCAAGTCGCCAATAATTGTTAGATTAAAGCAATTGACTGGAGCAAAATTAAACCTGAAAAAAGCATCATAAATTTAAGAGATAACAAGTCAACTTGATTAGCGCGGACATCATAATCTTGGGAAAAAGGGAATAGGCACTTTTGAAATAGGAAGTTAATATAAAATGTCTTAATTTTGGCTTCGACTGCTATACAATATATTTTATCAAGAATTAATAATTAACAAAAATAATGTGTCGTTTATTAGCATATATCGGTTCAAAAATTCAGTTAGATACACTACTATATAAACCAGAACATTCTTTAATTACTCAAAGTTATCAACCTCAAGAAATGACAGCAGGGATACTTAATGCTGATGGTTTTGGTTTGGGTTGGTATCATTCAGATAAACAAGATTTACCTTATACCTATAAACATACTTTACCAATTTGGAGCGATATAAATCTTCATCAATTAGCCCGTTATGCTGAGTCTAAATGTTTTTTAGGCTATGTTCGTAGTGCTACCCCTGGTTTACCTGTTGATTTGGTTAACTGTCAGCCATTCACTGACCAAAATTTAATGTTTATTCATAATGGTTATATTGACAAATTTCGCCACACTTTATACCGTCCGATTCGTAATCTTTTGAATGATTATACTTATCAAGCAATTCATGGTACTACCGATTCTGAACATATCTTTGCTTTAATTATTAATCAGTTACAAAATGACCCTGATTGTAGTTTAGAAACAGCTTTACAAAATTCAATACTACAGCTTAAAGAATTAGCTGATAAGCATCAAATATATGTTTCTGCTAATATTATCTTATCAGATGGCGATCGCCTTATAGCTTCTCGTTTTGCTAATCTCGATCCTCAACCTACATTATATTGGCTAGAGGACGCTCCGATGTATCCTAATGGAGTAATTCTTGCGTCAGAACCAATGTTTGAGGGAAACTGGAATAGTCTTGCTCAGAGTACTATTATCACAGTAGGAAAAAATCTTGAAGTCAATATCCAATCTATCTGCTAAAGAAGCAATATCCCAGGCTTTAATTAAATGTCGTCAACAAACTTTAGCTTTATTCTCTGATATCAATGAAGATGTTTTCACACAACAATCTCATCCTGATTTTAGCCCCATAGGATGGCATTTAGGACATATTGCATTTACGGAGGCACAATGGATATTAGAATATCTTGCAGGATATGCAGCTTTATTTCCTGAATACCATAAATTATTTGCTGCTGATGGACTACCCAAAGCCCAAAGACAAAATTTACCTGATTTTACTGTTATCAAAGACTATTTAGCTACAGTCAGAAACAAGGTTTTAAAATATTTAGAATCTGCTCCTATTGAACAGCAATATCGTCTTTGGTGGTGGTTAGTTCAACATGAATGTCAGCATAATGAGACTATAACTTTAGTAAGGCAACTCCATAAAGTCAACACAAACAATTTCTACTTAAATCAGTCTAGTATTAAGACAGAAACTTCTAAGATTATTCCTGAGATGGTGGAGATAGAAGCAGGAGAATTTATCATGGGTAATAATGATATAAACGCTCAAGATAATGAACGTCCTGCTCATAAAATATATTTAGATAGTTATGCCATAGATCGTTATCCTGTTACTTGCGGACAATATAAAGAATTCATGCTAGCAGATGGCTATAAAAATTCTCAGTATTGGTCACAAGAAGGTTGGCAATGGTTACAGACTAATCCTATATCTCAACCTCTATATTGGCAAGATGCTTCCCAATGGGATAATCATCCTGTATGTGGGGTAAATTATTACGAAGCAGAAGCCTATGCTAATTTTGTTGGGAAAAGATTACCCACTGAAGCAGAATGGGAAAAAGCAGCACAATTTGAAACTAAAGTATTAAGAAACTGGGAGAAAAAACAGTTAGATGCTTTAGATAATCAAGATAATAACTTATTCAATACTGTTCCCGTTAATGCTAACTTTGAGACTAAAACTATTTGGGGTTGCTACAGTATGTTAGGTAACGTTTGGGAGTGGACAGCTTCTTGGTTTATGGGCTATGAAGGCTTTGAATACTATCTCTATCCTGGTTATTCCCAAGTTTATTTTGATAGTCAACATCGAGTATTAAGGGGTGGAAGTTGGGCGACTCTTCCTTGGGCTTTAAGAAGTAGCTTTCGCAACTGGTATCATCCTTGGGTAAGACAAATTTTTGTTGGTTTTCGTTGTGCTAAGTAATAATTAATAATTTGCAATTACATCTTTGTTCATCTGCTATGGGCTGTGAATAATATTTAATAAAATACTATCTATCATAACAAAGCATCATAATCATCTTGTGAGCCTATCCAAAACCAATAATAATCCTCTCCCTTTTTCAAAGCTAATGCTCGATAGTCTTGGGTAATTCTAACTAACCAAAGATTTTTTCCTACCTTCTTAAAATGTAAAGAGGGGTGATATTGATTATTTTGCCATAGTTGATAAGCTTTCTTCGTTTGCTTCTTAATTTCTGGTGGTAATGCTGCATAAGATTTCCAAAAATCAGTTGTCGTTAAAGATTTCATTAATATCTTTTACATTATCTTTTGCGATATCTACTTCAGCTTGAGCAATAAGCTTATCTAATTTACCTGATTGCAAATCTTCTTCTATTTGCTTGTCCCAAATATCATTTATATATTCTTGAAGCCATATAGAAAGTTGACGAATATCCTTTTCTGGTAATTGCTTAATAGCAGTTTTAATATCTAAATAAGTTGTCATGGCTTTGAAAAACTGAATGAGTTATTTTAAATTATTTTTACTCTATTAAATTTAATTTGTATTTGATAATCAAGTACGACATCCCCCATTAAGACAGTAAATATTCTGTATGCTTCCCTTGCTTAATCATCATTACTCTGTCTAAATTTAACTATAGATAATCTTGAAGCATTTTAAAAATTGCCTCGTAATTAATATGTTTAAAATGAGTAGTATCGAGTTTGAAAGTGCGATCGCAAATATCTAAAATTTCATAGCCTCCTTGCTTCAAGTTCAATTCCATTTCTTCATAAATTAAATGATCTACATGACCAGGGTGTCTTTCGCCAGATTCCGCCCTCTGTTTAAATCTTTTCAAAGCCAATGGTATTTCAACATAGCAGTGAATTTGTAATAAATAGCATTGATATGTATCTTTTAATTGCTTCAGTTTCTCAGTATCGGTTTCTGATTTAAAATTGCTTTCAACAATTATTGAATTACCCGTAGCTAATAATTTTTCTGTAAACAAATAAAGTAAATCATAGCTAGCAGCACCTAGCTTTTTTGACCATTCTCTGTCTGAATATCCTAGAGAATCATATAGAGATTCTTGAAAATCGTCTCTACCTATAACTGGTAGCGAATAATATTTACCTATCTTCTTGGCTAAAGCTGTTTTACCAGTACAAGAAAAACCTGAAACAATAATTAACGTGGGTTTCATAATTGATGCTAGTCATTTAAGCAAGGAAGAAAGAGGGCTTGTCAGAAAGTGCGAGTTTGCCGAAATTCATAATAGCTTCATATTTATTTGTCGTATCTTTACTGATGTTGTTTGGTTAAGCCTAATTCCACAATTAAGAAAAAAGTCTTATTTCCTATAAATGTCAAAGGATTCTCAACGTAATTCAGCATTAAACGCTGCTGCTAGTTCAAAAGTTTATCATGCTCGATTAAAAGATATTAGTCAGTTTACTCCAGAAAAAATCAATCATTTACGTAGAGGTGGAATACGTCATGGTGCAGGACGCACTACAGCAGAAATGCAACAAATGTTAGATAAAATTCCAGCTTCTCAAAGAGCAGGTGTAGATGAACAATCTGCTGCCTATAAAGTTAAAGAATACTTATCTGATAAAGATGCCAGTCACATAATATCTCACAACAGAGGAGGCTCTGGTCATCCAGACAATATCAAGTGGGAAAATAAATCAATTAACCGCGCTCGTGGCGATCGCAATATGAGCCGTCAAGAGCAAAGAAACTTAAATGTTACAGCACAGTTTGAAAACTTAACTGGAGCAATTAAAGCAGGTTTTCGTGCAGCCCCAAAAGGAGCAGTAATAGGTGCTGTTACGGCTGCTCCCTTTTCGATGTTAAGAAATGGACTTCGGGTTGTACGAGGAGAAATATCCGCTCAAGAAGCAGCAATGGAAACGGGTAAGGAAACAGGAATTGGTGCGGGTGTTGGTGCAGCAACAGCTTTTACCGTGACAACTGTAGCAACAGCTTGTCCTCCTATCGCCATAGCACTAGGGGCAATTTCCCCTGCTTTATGGGCTGTAGGTGGTGCTGGTATGATTCATCAGTTTTTCAAGATTCTCGACGACCATAAACAACAAGTCAAAGCCTATTATGAGTCAATGACTGAGCAAGAATTGCAATATCTCAGTCAAGTAGAAGCAGAGTTGATCTATGAACATGAAAAAACCATGTCTATTTTAGATCGACAGCAAGAGTTAACAGAAGTAATTGTTAATCGTCCTCGCGAGTCTGGCGTACAAAGTGCTTTGCAAAGATATATGGAATCTCGGCAGATTTATCAGTCTCTTCAAAACCCATCAACAAAATCTAAATCTCTCAAACCTTCTCAGCAAAATCTCTTACCTCCAATTACCGAATAAATTATAGGAGTTATTTATGTTACCTCTAATCATGGCAGCTTGCGGTGCTGCTGGTGCAGTCGCAGGCGCACTTACAACTCATGCAGCTAAAGAAAAAGATCGACAAGCTGTAAAACGATATGAAAAAGTTAATGCAGAATTAATTAACAGTCGAGATAAACTACAAAAACAATATTATGAACTTTCCGACAGAAGTAAAAAGCAGATAAACGATCTGAATCTCAAACTAGCTGAGTCGGAAATGGAAAAAGACTTAGTTTATTTAGCCCTTAGTTTATATCATGAACTGATGGCTTTGAGAGAAGACATAGATATCAATCCTTCTTTTGAAGTTTTAGTAGAATTTCACAAAGCGATCATTATTACTAACTATGTTTTGAAACAGCTTGACAAACATTTAGTCCCAGTTTCTCAAGATTATTTTAGTCGTACTCTCAATAGTATTGACGAAAGAGATAACCTCAGCAAAGAACAACTATTCAGTTTTATGGCTGTATTAATGAATCCTCAACAGGATACTGTAACTTCTATTCTGGGTGAAGTTCAGAATGAAATGTTTTCTCAACAACACAAGACTGTTGTTTCAAGTGCTGAGACTACTACTTCCTTACAAAGGTTCGCGTTTGAGGTGATAACTTTAGATGAAAGAGGTCAGGAAATTAAACGACAATCAAGTCAAGCCCAATATTTCACTGAAGACCTGGGCAATGGTGTTACCTTAGATATGGTTTCTCTTCCTGGTGGTAGTTTTATAATGGGTTCACCAGAAGAAGAATCAGGCAGAAAATCAGAAAAACCACAACACCAAGTAACAGTTAAACCCTTCTTTATCGCAAAATACCAAGTAACTCAAGCACAATGGAACGCAATCGCATCTTTGCCCAAAGTTAATCATGTACTCAACCCCAATCCTTCCCACTTCAAAGGTGATAATCATCCTGTAGAGAAGGTATCTTGGGAAGATGCAGTAGAATTTTGCGGTCGTTTATCTAAGCAGACAGGAAAAAAATATCGTTTACCAACGGAAGCAGAATGGGAATACGCAGTTCGTGCAGGAACTATAACTCCCTTTCATTTTGGCGAGACGATTACAGAATATTTAGCTAACTATGATGCAAGGTATATTTATGCTAATAAACCATCTGGAGAGTATCGAAAAAAAACTGCTCCTGTAGGTGTAACCGTTCATTCCCCCTCCAACAAAGCAAGGGAAATCTTGGACATGGCGATCGTGTACATGCCTCGCCCCAACGCGATCGCCATGTCCATTAATTAACTGCCAAC
>JAAUYH010167053.1_pt1 | contig 32041 bp, 30 predicted proteins | sample 7278061 | NCBI WGS metagenome assembly JAAUYH01 (sample SAMN14350203, study PRJNA611818) | marine sediment metagenome | isolation source: surface marine sediment (0.6m) | place: French Polynesia: Moorea | collected 2018-08 | reverse complement strand
GTCTGACCGGGTGGCAGTATAACATCCACCATACGGGCGCCGCGGCCTCTCAGGCGCTCTTGTGGCTCTACACCGCGCTGGAGCGGACGCACTGATGTTGTCAATCGGGCCCATAGGCTTTGCGGCCCCCTGGCTGCTGATCGGGCTGATCGCGCTGCCGATCCTCTGGATTCTGTTGCGCGCTGTGCCGCCTGCGCCGATCCGGCGGATGTTCCCGGGCGTCGCACTGCTGCTGGGCCTAACGGACGATGAAACGCAGACGGACCGGACACCCTGGTGGCTTCTGCTTTTGCGCACAATCGCCATCGCGGCCGCCATCATCGGGTTTGCCGGGCCTGTCCTGAACCCCAAGACGGAAACGGCCGGGAACGGACCGCTTCTGGTTCTTATGGGCGGGGGTTGGGCTGAAGCGCGCGACTGGACGCTACGCATGGATCGGACCCGTGCGCTTCTGGAGGAAGCGCAACAGGCGGGTCGCGAGACAGCCGTCGTGTCCCTGACCGATTTGCCAAGCGATGGCGCGCTGCCTTTCCGCGCCGCCGACGCCTGGGCCGCGCAGCTTCCGGGGGTTCAGCCAATGCCGTGGCTGCCTGCGGCAGAGGACGTTCTGGTCTGGGCCGACACGCTGGAGGGCGGATTCGACACCTTCTGGCTTTCTGACGGATTGGAACACGACTGGCGCGCCCCGCTTCTGGATGCGTTGCAGGGTCGCGGCACCGTGACGGTGTTCGAAGGCGCGCGGCCCGTTGTGGGGCTCCGGCCCGCCCGGTTCGTGGACGGTGTGGTCGAGGTGGATGCGGTTCGAAGCCGGTCCGGTTCAGACGCGGTGATCGGTGTCACGGCCCATGGGCTTGACCCCAACGGCATACCAAGGCCGCTTGCGCGGTTCGACATCGACGCGCCAGCGGGCGAAAACGTTGTGTCCGGTGCATTGTCGCTACCGGCCGAATTGCGGAATCGCGTGACGCGGTTCGAGATCGACGGCGTCCGCTCTGCCGGTGCGGTCACTCTGACCGATGACAGCCTGCGCCGCCGCGAGGTGGCGGTGCTCTCGGCGCGGGACGAACGCGAAGGTCTGCGGTTGTTGTCGCCCACACACTACCTCGAGCAGGCGCTGGTCACGAACGCGGACCTGATCGGCGGCACCATCGAGGACATCGTGCTGGCCAATCCGGATGTCATCATCCTGGCCGACATCGTTGCGCTTGGCGGGACGGAACCGGAAGCGTTGGAAGACTGGGTTCGGAAGGGCGGCCTGCTTTTGCGGTTCGCCGGTCCGCGGCTGGCGGCCTCGGACTATGGGCGCGATCAGGAAGAGGTGCTGATGCCGGTCCGCCTGCGCGCGGGCGGCCGCACGGTGGGTGGCGCGATGAGCTGGGGGGAGCCCAAGCAGTTGCGTTCGTTCTCATCCGAAAGCCCTTTCTTTGGGTTGGAGGTGCCAGAGGATGTCACCGTGTCGAGCCAGGTCATGGCGCAACCCGACCCATCGCTGTCCGAGCGCACGATTGCCTCGCTGGCCGACGGCACGCCCTTGGTGACGCGCAAGACACTGGACCTGGGTCAGGTCGTCTTGTTCCATGTGACCGCCAATGCGGATTGGTCCAGCCTGCCGCTTTCGGGCCTGTTCGTGCAGATGCTGGAACGTCTGGCGGTGTCGACGCGGTCGGCAGACCTGACGGCCGAGGATCTGGCTGGTACCACTTGGACGCTGGACCAGACATTGAACGGCTTCGGCGAGGTTGAGGATGCCGGGACGCTCCCCGGCATCGCGGGCGAGACGCTTGCCGAAGGCACGCCGGGGCCGGACTTGCCGCCGGGACTTTATGCGGGCGAAAACCGGCGCATCGCTTTGAACGTTCTGGATCGAGAGGCCGAACTAAGCCCTGCCGCCTGGCCTGCCGATGTCGTCGTCGAAGGCTTCGCAGTGCGCGAAGAGACACCGCTTGCCGGGCTTGCGCTGAGCCTGGCGCTGCTGGCTCTGATGGTTGATGTCCTTGCGACTTTGTTCCTCTCCGGCCGCCTGACCAATGCCGCCGCGGCGATGATCGCTCTCTCCTTTGTGGCAATTGCGCCCCCGGCGGATGCCCAGCAAGACGTCGACGTGGAGAAACTGCTTCAGGCGTCCTCCGAGGTGACGCTCGCCTATGTGGTGACCGGCGACCGGTCGCTCGATGGCGTCTCGGAAGCGGGGCTCAGGGGACTTTCGGAGGTCCTCTTTCGCCGAACCTCGATCGAGCCGGTCGACCCGGTCGGCGTCAATCTGGAAGCAGATGAGCTGTCGGTTTATCCATTCCTCTATTGGCCGGTCAGCGAAAGTCAGCCACGCCCCTCCGCCGAGGCCTATGCCAAACTCAACAGGTATCTGCGGACAGGGGGCATGATCCTGTTTGACACGCGCGATGCTTCGACCTCAGGTTTCAGCACTGCAACGCCCAACGGGCGACGCCTGCAGCAACTGGCCTTGCCGCTGGATATCCCGCCGCTGGAACCGATCCCTTCGGATCACGTTCTGACGCGAACGTTCTATTTGTTGCAGGACTTCCCGGGCCGCTATGTCAGTCGCGACGTTTGGGTCGAGGCCGCCCCGGCGGACGCCGAGCGCGCCGAAGGCATGCCGTTTCGGAACTTGAACGACAACGTCACACCGGTCGTCATCGGCGGCAACGACTGGGCCGCGGCCTGGGCGACAGACGAGCGTGGTGTGCCGATGTACCCCGTAGGCCGCGGGTTTGCCGGGGAGCGGCAGCGCGAGATCGCCTATCGCTTTGGGGTCAACTTGATCATGCATGTGCTGACGGGGAATTATAAATCCGACCAGGTTCATGTGCCGGCACTTCTGGATCGGTTGGGGCAATGATACTGGTGTTGCGAAAATCAACAGGTTTTGCGCCTTGCGTTCCGCAAGTCGCGGCGGGCGAGGGGGCTTTGCCCCCTCGCGCTCCCCCAGGATATTTTGAAACGGGCGAAGGGCAGGTGTGATGGAAACGGGCACCATCGTTTTTGACCCCTTGTTGCCCTGGCCGGTGCTATGGGCCGCTGTCGCCTTGGCGGTGGTCTTCGTTGGCGTCGCCCTGTGGCGTCGCCTATCGGCCTGGTGGCTTCGCGGGTTCGCCTATGCGACCGTTCTTCTGGCGATTGCCAACCCGTCGTTGCAGATCGAAGAACGCGAGCCTTTGACGGATATCGTGCTTTTGGTCGTGGACGAAAGCTCGAGCCAAGGCGTCGACGTGCGTCCGGACCAGATTGCCCAGGCCGTCGCCGGGATCGAGGCCGGGATTTCGGGGTTGCAGAACACGGAATTGCGGGTCGTGCGCATGGGCGACGCGGATGGCAACCGTGGTTCGCTGTTGATGGAAGCGTTGACCGACGCTCTGGCGGATGAACCGCGCGCGCGTCTGGCGGGGACGGTTTTGCTGACAGACGGGCGCGTGCATGACATGGCGCGGGCGCCTGAGCTGCCGAGCCCGCTGCACGTGCTGTTGACGGGCACCGACGAGGATTGGGACCGCCGGTTGATGGTTCAGAATGCACCGGCTTTCGCCATTATCGGCGAGCCGGTCACACTGACGCTTCGGATCGAAGATCAGGGCGCGGTGCCCAACCTGCCCGATCAGGCCGAGATCGAGATCTCGGTTGACGGCGAAGAGCCCGAGCGGTTCTCGGTGCCGGTGGGCGAGGACCTTGAATTGCCGGTCACGCTGCGCCACGGCGGAATGAACGTGATCCAGTTCACGCTGCCTGAAGCGCCTGGAGAGCTGACGACGCGCAACAACGCTGCTGTTGTTCAGATCAACGGTGTGCGCGACCGTCTGCGCGTGCTTCTGGTTTCGGGCGAACCGCATGCGGGCGAACGGACATGGCGCAACCTCTTGAAGTCCGACGCCTCGGTCGACCTTGTGCATTTCACCATTCTGCGCCCGCCCGAGAAGCAAGACGGCGTGCCGGTGAACGAGTTGAGCTTGATAGCTTTTCCGACGCGGGAGCTGTTTCTGGAAAAAGTCGATGAGTTCGATCTGATCATCTTCGACCGCTACAAGCGACGTGGCATCCTCCCGTCACTCTACCTCGATAACGTCCGCCAATACGTCGAAGACGGAGGCGCTTTGCTGGTGGCAGCCGGGCCCGATTTTGCCTCGGCCGATTCGATCTATCGCTCGCCCTTGTCAGACATCCTGCCCGCCGCACCCACAGGCCGCGTGCGCGACGAGTTGTTCCTGCCGGGCATCACGGATGTCGGGCAACGCCACCCGGTCACCGAAGGTCTGATGCCTGTCACGGATCCTGAGGCAGAGGCACCGGAGGCGACCTGGGGACGGTGGATGCGCATCGTCGATGTCCTGCCCGAAAGCGGCGACACGATCATGGCGGGTCCGGAAGAGGCGCCGCTTCTGGTTCTTGATCGGATTGGCGAAGGGCGCGTGGCGCTTCTGGCGTCGGACCACGCCTGGCTCTGGTCTCGCGGGTTCGAAGGCGGCGGGCCTCAGTTGGAATTACTGAGGCGGCTGGCGCATTGGATGATGAAGGAACCCGATCTGGAGGAAGAGGCGCTGACGGCGACCGCCGAAGGGCAAACCATGACCATCACGCGCCGCACGCTGGGCGAGGAGGTGGGCGAGGTCGAGGTAACGGCGCCCGATGGCAGCGTCACGCTGCTTACATTGAAAGAGGTTTCGCCTGGACGTTTCTCGACCGACTGGGTGGGGCCCGAAATGGGGCTTTACCGGCTGAAAGAGGGCGACCAGGAAAGCGTCGTGGCGCTTGGTCCGGCTGCACCTCGCGAGTTCGAGGAAACGCTGGCGACGGCAGAGTTGCTCCAACCGAATGTCGATGCGACACGCGGCGGCGTTTTTCAGGTGGCGAGTGACGTGCCCGACATTCGCCGCGTCCGCGAGGGCCGGGTCGCGGCGGGGCGCGGCTGGTTGGGAATCACTCCGCGCGAAGCCTATCTGACGGCGGACATTCGGATATCGCCCTTGCTGCCCGCATGGGCCATGTTGCTCTTGGCCTCGCTCTTTGCGGTGGGGGCCTGGCTCTGGGAAGGGCGCCGTTAAGGCTTTTCGAATGAATAGGCGCTATTGCTTGGGCTCAGGAGAACCCTGTTTCAGTGAGGTGCGCCTTGAGCCAGCCCATCCGCCAGAAGGCGTATGTCGATCCGTCGACCATTCGCGACGATGCCACGTTGTTTCGAACGTCAATCGTCAGCGTCACCGTCAATGTCACGCCGCAACGTCGGAAGACCCTGCAGGGCGACCAGATCCTGCGGGGTTTCATTGGCGAGAAGGAGATCGAGGTCGTCATTCCCGCCAATCGACAGAAGGCCGTGGCGCCTCTTTTGAAGCTCTTACAGACGCGCGTTCAGACGCTCCGCGCCGAGGCGCCGAAGAAGCCTGATCTCTCGTCGGCTGGCAGTCTGCGTCAAAAGGTGCGCATCGATGGTGTCTGGCGCGTGCGCGTCTTAACGGACAGCGACGGGATGCCTGAGCGGCGCTTCCAGCTGGTCGCCGCGCGTTGGCGGTATCGCGGGGCGGATGGCGTCGATACGATGTTTGGGCATTTGCCGTCCGAGTAGGCCGATGCGAGCAGCCGCCTTAGGCGCTCAATCCGCCTCGGCCATGTCCCATCCAAGTGCGCGCGCCACCGTGAAGATATCCTTGTCGCCGCGTCCGCACATGTTCATGCAAATGATGTGATCCTTGGGCAACTCGGGCGCGATCTTGGTGACATGGGCCAGCGCATGGCTGGGCTCCAGCGCCGGAATGATGCCTTCGGCCTCACAGCAAAGCTGGAAGGCCTCTAACGCCTCGGTATCGGTGACCGAGACGTATTCCGCGCGTCCGATATCGTGGAGCCAGGAGTGCTCGGGACCGATGCCCGGATAGTCCAGCCCGGCCGAGATCGAAAAGCCTTCCAGGATTTGGCCGTCGTCGTCCTGCAGCAGATAGGTCCGGTTGCCGTGCAGCACACCTGGCCGTCCACCGGTCAGCGACGCGCAGTGTTCCATCTTCTCGTTTACGCCCTTGCCGCCCGCTTCGACGCCGATGATCCGCACATCGGCATCGTCGAGAAAGGGAAAGAAGAGCCCCATCGCGTTCGACCCGCCCCCGATGGCCGCGATGATGGTGTCCGGCAAACGGCCCTCGGCCTCCTGCATCTGGGCCTTGGCTTCCTTGCCGATGATCGCCTGAAAATCGCGAACCATGGCCGGGTAGGGGTGCGGCCCTGCGACCGTACCGATGCAATAGAACGTGTCGCGCACATTGGTGACCCAGTCGCGCAGCGCATCGTTCATCGCGTCTTTCAGCGTGCCGCGTCCGCTTGTGACCGGGATCACTTCTGCGCCCAAAAGCTTCATTCGGAACACGTTGGGCTTTTGGCGCTCGACGTCATGCGCGCCCATGTAAACGATGCATTTCAGCCCGAACTTGGCGCAGACGGTTGCGGTCGCCACGCCATGCTGACCGGCGCCGGTCTCGGCGATGATCCGGGTTTTCCCCATGCGCCGCGCCAAGATGATCTGGCCGAGGACGTTGTTGATCTTGTGCGCGCCGGTGTGGTTCAGCTCGTCGCGCTTCATGTAGACCTTCGCTCCGCCCAGTTGCTCGGTCAGACGCTCGGCGAAGTAAAGCGGCGAGGGGCGGCCCACATAGTGCTTCCACAGGAAGTCCATCTCGTCCCAGAAACTCTGATCGGTCTTGGCCTTCTCGTATTCGGCTTCCAGATCAAGGATCAGCGGCATCAGCGTTTCGCTGACGAAACGACCGCCGAATTTGCCGAACCGTCCGTTTTCATCCGGACCGTTGGTGTAGGAATTGATCAGATCCTCTGGCATCGCGCGCTCCCTGGGCAGACCGTAAAGGTCTAGCTAGAGCGCGCGGGGGGGTAAAGCCAGAATTCAGGCGGCCAGATCAAACCGCCGCGGCAAATCGCCTTTGCGTTCAGCCTCTTCGAGCAAGCTGGGAATGTCGGCGTTCAGCGATTCCGCCAGTTGCCCGAAGTCGTCGATCACGAAATAAACGGGTTGCACGATGTCGATCCGATAGTCGGTGCGGAAGATGGTCAGAAGATCAAAGGGCAGGGTTTCGGCCTGACCGGCGGCAGCATGGGCCGCTTCGGACGGCGACGACATGATGCCCGCACCGAAGGCCTTGATCTGACCGTCTTCGCGGATCAGGCCGAACTCGACCGTGAACCACCACAGCCGATAAAGGCGCTTGATCTGGCCCGCGGGCAGGGACAACGCCAGTTCGCCGAAGCGTTCCATGAACTTGCAGAACTCCGGGTCCGTGAGCATCGGGCAATGCCCGAAGACCTCGTGAAAGATGTCCGGTTCCTCGATGTAATCCAGATCTTCCCGTCGCCGGATGAATGTGGCGACGGGAAAGCGCCGCTGCGACAGCAAAGTCGAGAACTGTTTCTGCGGGATCAGCGCCGCGACAGGCTCGACCCCGGCACCGGTCAATTCGCCGAGGCGGGCATCGACCTCGGACACCTGCGGAATGTGATCGGGCGAAAAGCCAAGCTGGGCCTGCCCGTCCAGGTAAGCGCGGCAGGCAAAGGGCGCCAGCGTCTTCATCTGACGGGTGTAGAGCGTGCGCCAAACGTCCGTTTCCTCGGCATCGTAATGGAACCGGCCATCGGCATCTGCGGTTTTCGAGACGTAGGGTGCAGACATGGGTGGACACCTCCTGTGTTGACAGGATCACCCCATGTAACTGGATAAACTTGTCAAAATTAGTGAGTATATAGTAAAAGTCGGGAAAAATTTCTGAATTTGGGAAAAAAATGAAAATATCTGCAATAGATCAGCGTATACTGGCAGAGCTTCAGCGCGATGCCTCGGTGTCGCTGGCGCAGCTTTCGGAACGGGTCGGCGTGGCGCAATCAACGCTTTGGCGACGGATCAATGATCTTGAGGCCGCAGGCGTCATTCTGGCGCGCGTCGCCATCCTCGATCCCGCCAAAATCGATCAAAAGCTCTGCATTCTGGCGCATGTGTCGTTGGAGGACCACTCTGAAGAAGCCGTCGCGGCCTTCACCCGGCTTGTCACCTCGCGCCCGGAAATCCTGGAGTGCCACAAGGTCTCGGGGCTCGCGGACTACATCATCAAGATACGCGCGCCCGATGTGGAAGCTTACGAGGCCTTCCAAAGCCACCATCTGCTTCGGAACCCTTTCGTGCGGTCCGTGCAATCGAGTTTCGTGTTGAAAGAGGTCAAGGCGACCACCGCCCTGCCGCTTTAGCTTCGGATCAGCCCAACAAGCTCATAGGCGTCCTTCAGGATCGGCGCGGCGATCTCGCGGGCCCTTGCCGCGCCGTCTCCCAGGATGCGGTCGATCTCGCCGGGGTCGGCCATCAGCCGGTTCATCTCGGCGGTGATTGGCCCCATGGTCTCGACCGCGACCTCGGCGAGATAGGGTTTGAACTGGCCCCAGCCTTGCCCGGCGACCTCGCCCATGACGGCTTCAGGTGACTTGCCCTGCAGCCCGGCAAGGATATCGACAAGGTTCCGCGCCTCGGGCCGGTCCTTCAACGCGTCATAGGTCTGGGGCAGCGGATCCGGGTCGGTCCGTGCCTTCCGGAACTTCTGCGCGATGGTGTCGGCGTCGTCGCTGAGGTTGATGCGGCTCATGTCGGACGGGTCGCTTTTCGACATCTTCTTGGTGCCGTCCCGCAAGCTCATGACGCGCGCGGCCGGGCCGCCGATCACGGGCTCGGTGATCGGGAAGAACTCGCGCCCGAAGTCGTGGTTGAACTTGGTTGCGATGTCGCGCGTCAGTTCCAAATGCTGGCGCTGGTCTTCGCCGACCGGCACATGGGTGGCGTGATAAATCAGGATGTCGGCGGCCATTAGCGCGGGGTAGGCGAAAAGCCCCAGCGAGGCTTCTTCCGAGTTCTTTCCCGCCTTGTCCTTCCACTGCGTCATCCGACGCATCCAGCCCATGCGCGCGACGCAGTTGAAAAGCCACGCCAATTGTGCGTGTTCGGGCACCTGGCTTTGGTTGAACAGGATCGAACGCGTGGGATCGATACCGGCCGCCATGAAGGCGGCAGCAATCTCGCGCGTCTGCGCCGTCAGATCGGCCGGGTCTTGCCAAACCGTGATCGCGTGCAGGTCGACAACGCAATAGAGGCACTCGTGCGTCCCGGCGTCCTGAATATCCACGAAGCGCGTGAGCGCGCCCAGGTAATTGCCCAGCGTAAGACCGCCCGACGGCTGGATGCCGGACAAGACGCGGGGGGTGAACTGCGGTTCCGCCATTTTGGGCAAGTCCTCTGGATTTTCACGCCCGCGGGGCTTACCGAGAGGGTGCGAGCGCGTCAAGGAAGTGCCATGCAGGACCAGAATTTCACCCAGCCCGTCTTCAACGCCCTGCCGCCCGCCGTCGTGGCGCTGGCGCTGGCGATCTTCGGCGTCGAGATGCTTCTGTGGCTTGGCGCACGTGGCATCATAGGTGGACCGCAGGCCGTTGGCTGGCGGCTGGAGGCCATACAGGAATTTTCCTTCTTTTCGCCCGTGCTGGCGTGGGTGTTCGAGACCGGGAACTGGTCGTTCGAGCATCTGAAGCGGTTCGTCACCTATCCGTTCATCCACGGCGGCTTCACCCACGCGGCCTTCGTGATCGTGTTCCTGCTGGCCCTGGGCAAGCTCGTGGGCGAAGTCTTCGGCAACCTTGCCGTCATTGTCCTTTTCTTCGCCTGCGGGATATTCGGCGCGCTGATCTATGCGGGCCTCGTCGGCGATGACCGTCCTTTGATCGGCGGATTTCCAAGCGTTTATGGATTGATAGGCGCCTATACCTTCCTGCTTTGGGTGCGGTTCAAGTCGACGGGCGAAAACGAGTATCAGGCGTTCACGCTCATTGGGTTCCTGCTGGGCATCCAGCTTTTTTTCGGCATCTTCTTCAACGTAGGCTTTGACTGGGTGGCCGAGGTGGCCGGCTTCATTTTCGGCTTCGTCTTGACGCCCGCGCTGGTCCCCGGCGCGTTCCGGCGCTTCATGGACAGGATACGCCAGCGCTGACGTCGTGCGGCGCTGTTTGCGCGTGCGCGCAAAGCCGCCCCGCCCGCCGTCCCGTCACTTCCGGAAGGCGGCTTTCAGATCGCCGATCGTGAAAGCTTTCAGGACAACCCCGATTGCGAAGTAGGAGACCATGCCGGTCAGGCAGAGCACCACGAGGCCGATGATATCAGCGCCGCCCGCGCCATCGAGGAGGCTGCGGACGCCTCGCTGTTCCGTCAGCCAAAGAACAGCGCCCATCGCCAGGGATGCAAGCGTGATGCGCAGGATCCGGGACAGGGCGCGGGTGTCGAGGTTCGCGGCCTCGCCCATCGCGCGGGAGCCGCGCCAAAGCTGAAAGAACATCGCCCAGCCCGCGACGGAGGTGCCCACGGCGGCGGCAATGTACCCCAGCTGGCTCATCAGGCCGACGGCGATGATCGCGTTCACGACCATGGCGATGACGGCGTAATAGAAGGGGCGGCGCGTGTCTTCGCGTGCGAAGAACAGGGGTTGGTACACTTTTTGCAGCACGAAGGCGGGCAGGCCGAGGCCATAGATGGCACATGCCAGAGCCGTGGCCTGCGTGTCGGCGTCCGAAAAGGCCCCGCGTTCGAACAGAACGGCGACGAGCGACCCGGGGATGACCACCAGCGCCACGGCAGACGGGATGGCAAGGGCCATCGACATCTCGGCGGCCCGGCTGAGCGCATGTTGGCCGCCGTCGGTATCGCCCGCTTGCAGGCGGCGGGAGAGGTCGGGAAGCAGTACGATGCCGATGGCGATGCCGACGACGCCCAACGGCAGTTGATACAGCCGGTCGGCATAAGCCAGCCAGGCAATGGCGCCGTCGAAGAAACTTGCGACCTGCCGCCCGATCAGCAGGTTGACCTGCACAACGCCGCCCGCAAGTGCGGCAGGCGCGGCGATGATGGCCAGGCGCTTCAGCTCGGGCGTCATGCGGGGCAGGCCAAGCCGCAGGGGGAAGCCTGCGCGCCCCGCCGCCCACCAGACCAGCGCCAGTTGCGCGATCCCCGCTAGCACCACTCCGAAGGACAGGGCCGTGCCGACGCGTCCCCCCTCGATGTCGCCGATCAGCGAGGCGCCGAACCCCGACCCTGCCGCGATCAGCGTGGTGATCAAGATGATGTTCAGCAAGACCGGCGCGGCGGCGGCGGCCACAAAGCGCCCTGCGGCGTTCAGCACGCCCGAAAAGAGGGCGGCGAGCGAGATGAACAGGATATAGACGAAGACTATACGCCCCAGCGTCACCGCGATGTCGAAGCGTTCGTCGCCGCGGAAACCGCTGGCCATCGCAAGCACCAGCCACGGCATGAAGATGGTGGCTAGCACGGTGAAGATGGTTACCACAAAGGCAAGGCCAGCCAGCGCATCGGCGGCAAACTTGGGCGCGCCTGTGCCCGCTTCCAGCTTCTTCGAAAACATCGGGACGAAGGCCATGTTGAAGGCCCCTTCGGCGAAGAAGCGGCGGAACATGTTGGGCAGCGCGAAGGCCACAAGGAAGGCTTCTGCCACCGGCCCCGTGCCCAGCCAGGCCGCGATCAGGATGTCGCGGACAAAGCCGAGAATGCGCGACATCAGCGTCCAGAAGCCGACCGTCAGGGCGCCGGATATCAGGCGTATTTGGCTCATGCGGGTATCAGGACTGGTCCGCGCGGGCGGCCCCTGCCGCGATGGCGTTCTTCAGCTTCTGCTCCAGTGCCCGTTGCTTCGATTTCGCGTGGAACTTCAACCCGAACATGTCCTTGACATAGAAGGTGTCGACCACCTGTTCGCCATAGGTGGCGATGACCGCGCTATTGATGACGACGTTGGCCTCGGACAGCGTGCGCGTCAGGTCGTAAAGCAGGCCCGGGCGGTCGCGGGTGTCGACCTCAATGATCGTGTAGATATCGGATCCTTCGTTGTCGAACGAGATATTCGTGGGCACGTTGAAGGCGCGCTCGCGTTTGCGCATCTTGTCTTTGTCCGCGAAGGACTCGCGCGGCAGAACCTCGCCATGGAGCGTCTTGACGATCATCGTCTTCAGGCGCGGCAGGCGACTGGCCTCATAGGGGTGGCCTTCGCCGTCCTGCACCCAGAAGACCGCCGTGGCATAGCCATCCGACGACGTATAGGTGCGTGCATCGACCACATTGGCGCCTACGAGGGCGAGCGCGCCAGCAAGCCGCGAGAAGATGCCGGGGTGATCGGCCAGCGCAAAGCAGATGCGGGTGGCATCCCGGTCCTCGTCCGGTGTCAGATCCAGCCGGATCTCGTCGTTCGGAAGGTCCTTCAGAAGGGTCGCGAAGACCACATGGGTTTCGGTCGGCATCCCCTGCCAGTAGGCACCATAGTGGCGGGCGGTCTCGGCGCGCAGGTCCTTGGCGCTCCAGTCCTTGAGCGCGGCGCGCAAGGCGCTTTTTGCCTCGGCCTCGCGGCTGTCGCGGTTGACCGCTTCCAACCCGTGTTCCAGCGCGGTGGCCGTGGCCCGGTAGAGCCCGCGCAGAAGCTCAGCCTTCCAGTTGTTCCAGGTGCCGGGCCCAACGCCGCGAATGTCGCAGACGGTCAGCACGGTCATTAAATCGAGGCGCGCCTTGGTCTTGACCGCCTTGGCAAAGTCGCGAATGGTGCGCGGGTCGGAAATGTCGCGTTTCTGCGCCATGTCGGACATCAGAAGATGATAGCGCACCAGCCATTCGACGGTTTCGGCCTCCCCAGGCTTCAGCCCCAGGCGCGGGGCAACCTTGCGGGAAATGCGCGCGCCAAGGATCGAGTGATCCTCGTCCTGGCCCTTGCCGATGTCGTGAAGCAGCAAAGCGACATAGAGAACCTTGCGGTTCACGCCCTCTTTCAGAATGCGGCTGGCGATGGGGAGCGATTCGACCAGTTCCTCGCGCTCGATCTGCGCCAGCGTCGAAACGCATTGGATGGTGTGCTCGTCCACCGTGTAGTGGTGATACATGTTGAACTGCATCATCGCGACAATGGCGTCGAACTCGGGCACGAAAGCCCCCAAAACACCCAATTCGTTCATCCGCCGCAGCGCGCGTTCGGGATTGCCGTGCTTCAAAAGCAGATCCAGAAAGATCCGGTTTGCCTCTGGAGAAGACCGCATTTGATCGTCGATCAGGTTCAGATTGGCCGTGACCAGGCGCATCGCGTCGGGGTGGATCAGGTACCCGGTGCGAAGGGCTTCCTCGAACAGGCGCAGGATGTTGAGGCTGTCCTTGAAGAATGTTTTCGGCTTGGCAATGTCGATCCGGTTCTGACGCACGGCAAACCCGGGCTTCACGGACTTCCGGCGTCTGAAGAACGTCGCCAGCGACGGGGCCGTCTTGACGTGCTTGGCCTCCAGCGCCGTCAGGAAGATGCGGGTGACTTCGCCCACAGCCGTGGCGTGGCGAAAATAGTCCTGCATGAAGTGTTCGACGCCGCGCCGTCCGCCCTTGTCGGCGTAGCCCATGCGCTCGGCCACTTCGACCTGCATATCGAAGGTCAGCTGATCCAGGGCACGGTCGGCGGCCAGATGCAGGTGGTTCCGCACGGCCATCAGGAAGGTCTCAGCAGACAGGAAACGGTCGAACTCTTCCTGTCGAAAGAGCCCGAGGGGCACCAGTTCGGCAGCGTCAGTCACCCCGTGGATGTACTTGCCGATCCAGAAGAGGGTCTGCAGGTCGCGCAGCCCGCCTTTGCCTTCCTTGACGTTGGGTTCGACCATATAGCGCTGGCCGCCCTGTTTCTTGTGCCGTGTGGCACGCTCTTCCAGCTTTGCCTCTATGAATTCGGAGGCCGTGTTCTTGAACAGGTCGGATTTCAGCGTGCTCTCGAGTGTCTCCGCGAGCTTCGGGTCGCCAATCAGAAACCGATGCTCCAACAGCGCGGTGCGGATGGTGTAGTCTTCGCGCCCAAGCCGCAGGCAGTCTTTCACGCTGCGCGAGGCATGCCCGACTTTGAAGTGCAGGTCCCAGAAGACGTAAAGCATGCTCTCGATCAGGCTTTCGGCCCAGGGCGTCACCTTCCACGGCATCAGGAACAGCAGATCGACGTCGGAATGGGGCGCCATTTCGCCCCGCCCGTAGCCGCCGACGGCAAGGATCGCCATGCGCTCGCCTTCCGTCGGATTTGGATTGGGGTGCAGAAGTTGCGTGCCGACCAGATGCACGATCGCGACAATCTCGTCAGTCAGGAAGCAGTAGGCGCGGACAGCGTCACGCGCGGCCAAGGGCTCGGCTTCGATGGCCCGTGCAATTGTCCCGCGACCTTTTGCCAAGGCCTCGCGCAAGACCTCAACTGCCGCGCGGCGGATGTCACCGGCCTGGTCCGACGCCGCGCCGCCCTTGATCGCGGCGTACACGGCGTCGCGATCAATGATGTCGCCAGCGCTCAGGTGCAGGCGGTCAAATTCAGCAGCCGGCGTGGCGGTCGCTGGCTCAGAAGCCAGCTCCGCCAAAGCTTCTTGGTGCGGGGTCAATCACGATCACCTGGTTGTTCTGGACTTGCGCGACGGCCAGACCGCGCTGGTTCGAGCCGTTTGGCAGCAGGCGGAAAGGCCCGTTCACCCCGGCAAAGCCAGCGCTCTGCGTAAGTGCCCGGCCTGTCAAAGCGCCCTGATCGCCACGGGCCACCAGCGCGCCGATGGCCGCTATCCCGTCATAGGCCAGGGCAGCGACCGGCGGCGGCGTTGAGCCATAGGCCGCGGCATAACGGTTGTTGAACTGTTGCAGCAAGCCGGGTGAGGGGGTCGCGAACCATGCGCCTTGCAGTCCCTTCAGCGACAAGGCGCTGGAGGGAATGTCGAGACGCTGAAGACCGATGAACTGCGCGTTCTCTGCGGTCACACCGTTTTCGGGCAGCAGCTCTGCCAGGAACGGCAGCGCGCCCGAGTTGCCTGATGTCATGAAGATGGATTGCGCGCCCGACGCCCGATATTGGCGCGTCACGCCTGGGATGGCATTGACCACACCCTGTTGCGACAGCGGGAAGGCCGCCGATCCGACGATTCGGCCCCCATTGGCCTGCGCCGCACGTCGGATGGCGTCGGCACCCAGGGCCTCGGCAGGGTCGTCGGCATGGACGATGAAAATGTCACCGCGCCCACGCTGTGCGGCAAAGCGCACCAACCGATTGGCCGTGGTTTCGAACGTATTGCCCAGGATGAAGACGTTGCCGCCTGCGATTGCCGGGTTGTTCGAGAAAGCCAGCACGTTGATATTCCGGCTCGCGGCGATCTGCCCGGCCTGGCTCGCGTTCTCGGCGAAAAGCGGGCCGACGAAGATGCGCGCGCCATCGGCGATCGCCTGATTTGCTGCGCGTGCCGTCCCGGCGGCAGTCCCGAAAGTATCGTAGACCCGCAGGTCGATTTCGACCTCACCAAGATCGTTGACAGCCAGCCAGGCAGCGTTCTCCAGCGCCCGGCCAATGCTTCCCGCGGCTTGCGAGCTTTTTGGCACCAGCAGCGCGACCGGAACAGCCTTGTTCGTGTTGATCAGGGGACCGCCTCCGCCCGGCAAGGGCACGTCACAGGCAGACAGAATGAGCAAGGAGAAAAGGGCGGTTGCCCAGGCCAGCACCTTGCGGCGAAAGGAAAAAACGGCGACCATCGAAGCAGTCTCCTAGGTGGATAACGTTAGCGGGAACCCTATGAAGTTTCGGGCCTTAAGTAAATCGCGGTCAGGTGCATGACCGAAGGTAAGGGCCTGGAGCCGGGTCTCTACTTTGTTGCGACGCCATTGGGCAACGCAAGAGACGTCACCCTCCGGGCTCTTGACGTGTTGGCGGCCGCAGATGTTCTGGCCGCGGAAGACACCCGACGACTGCGTCAATTGATGGACATCCACGGCATTTCGCTGAAGGGAAGGCGCATTCTGTCCTACCACGACCGGAATGGGCCGCAGGTGCGTCCGAAATTGCTGGAGGCGCTGGAGCAAGGCAAGAGCGTCGCATATGCGTCTGATGCAGGCTCGCCGCTGGTCGCGGACCCAGGATTCACCTTGGCGCGTGCTGCTATCGAGGCCGGACAGGCCGTGCATTCGGTGACGGGACCATCGGCTGTCGTGGCGGCACTGACGGTTGCTGGATTGCCGACCGACAAATTCACTTTCGCAGGGTTCCCGCCAACGGCGCCGGGTGCACGCCGGTCCTTCTTGCAAAGTCTGTCGTCGGCGCCCGGAACGCTTGTGCTTTACGAAAGTCCAAAGCGCATCGCCGCAACGCTGCGAGAGGCCGTCCAGGTTTTCGGGACCGACCGCCCGGCCGCGATGGTCCGCGAATTGACGAAGAAGTTCGAGGAAGCCCGGCGGGATACGTTGCAGGGATTGGCGGAAGGTTGCCAAAGCGATCCGCCGCGCGGCGAGATTGTCTTGCTGATTGGGGCGGCGAGCCTGGCACCCGATTCGGGCGAAGTCGAACGCGCGCTGACCGAGGCGCTGGGTGAAATGCGTGTGAAAGAGGCCGCCCGCGCAGTTGCGGACCGTTTTGGTCTGTCGCGGCGCGAGATTTATCAACAGGCCTTGGCACTTCAGAAGGACGGTTAGGAGTTTCTTTGGGAATAGGCCTTAATTGACGATCCATGCCTTTTGACTGTGCCCCGCGCGACGACAAACGCCATGCCGGCACCCTGGCTTATCAGTCCGGGTTGGCTGCGGAAGCCTCCGTTGCGCGTGTCTATGAAGCGATGGGATATGAGCCCCTGGAAACGCGGTGGCGCGGCATTTTGGGTGAAGTCGACCTGATCTTTCAGGGGCAGGGCGAAGTGATCTTTGTCGAAGTGAAGAAGGCCCGAACATGTGAATTGGCAGCAACCCGCCTGTCGCTCAAGCAACTGAACCGGATTGCCCATGCAGCGACGGAATATATCGGGACGTGCCACAGCGATCCGCTGTCGCCCATGCGTCTGGACCTCGCGATGGTCGACGAAACCGGTCATGTCGAACTCTTGGAAAATTTGACCTTGTATTGACATCACCGCTTGGTCGGCCCAGTCCTCGTCCACGCGATCAGTCAGAGGGCAGGGCATATGCGTGTGGCGTTTCAAATGGACCCGATCGGGTCGGTCGATATCAACGCGGATTCGACCTTTCGCCTTGCCGAAGAAGCGCAAAGCCGGGGTGCGGAGCTTTTCTATTACACCCCTGACCGCCTGGCCTTTGACGAAGGGCGGGTAACCGCCCGCGGTTGGCCACTGACCGTGCGGCGCGAGATCGGCAACCATTTCACACTGGGAGACGAGCAGACGGTCGATCTGGCCGATATGGACGTGGTCTGGCTCCGCCAGGACCCACCCTTTGACATGAGCTACATCACGACAACGCATATCTTGCAGATGATCGAGGGGAAGACCCTTGTCGTGAACGATCCCGTCTGGGTCCGGAACCATCCCGAGAAGCTCCTTGTTTTAAGCTTTCCGGACCTCACACCGCCGACGACCATCGCGCGTGATCTGGACACTCTGAAGGCGTTTCGGGCGCGCCACAGCGACATCATTCTGAAGCCGCTTTATGGAAACGGCGGGGCCGGCGTTTTTCGACTGACACCAGACGATCGCAACTTGAACGCCCTGCACGAGCTCTTCTCCGCGATCAACCGCGAACCACTGGTTGCTCAGAAGTTCGTGCCCGATGTATCGAACGGCGACAAGCGCATCATTCTTGTCGATGGCGAACCTGTGGGCGCGATCAACCGGCTTCCACCTGCGGGCGAAATCCGCTCGAACCTGCACGTGGGCGGACATGCAGAGAAAATTGGCCTCACAGCGCGGGATATCGAGATCTGTGACCGGATCGGCCCCTTGCTTCGCGAGAAGGGGCAGGTCTTTGTGGGGATCGACGTGATCGGCGACTTCTTGACAGAGATCAACCTGACCTCGCCCACGGGCATCCAGGAACTGGAACGATTTGACGGCATAAACGTTGCCAGCGCCATTTGGGACGCTATTGACCGCAGGCTGGGTTAACCTTCGTTAACGCGTCAGGGCGGCGTCCTCCCGCCCCTAGGTTTGAGGGAATTTATTGACATCGGAAGAAATCGAGCCAGCGCAGCGTGGTTTTCTCGCCGGCGAAGCCTTTTGCTGGTATCGGCGTCCCGGGTTCGCGACGGCTCACGTCACGACCCCGTCACGCCCGTCACGCGAAAACTGATGGCCTCGGCAATATCCGTGCGCTCGACCTCGTCATGGCCCGCCAGATCGGCAATTGTTCGCGCCACGCGCATGACGCGATGATATCCACGCGCCGAGAGCCCCACACGTTCCGCAGCCTGGCGCAGCAATTCCTGACCCTCGGCGTCCGGTTGGGCGAAGGTTTCCAATAGCTTGCCGCTTGCATCCGCGTTCACGGTCACGCCCGGAAACTCGGAAAACCGTTTTCTCTGCCGGTCGCGCGCCACAGCCACCCGGTCGGCGATGACACTGGAGTGTTCGCCATTTGCCGGGAGTTCAAGGTCCTGGAACGTCACGGGCGGCACCTCGACGCGCAGGTCGAAGCGATCCATCAACGGCCCCGATATCCGCCCCATGTAATCCTCGCCGCAGGCCGGAACGCGTGCACATGCGCGTGAGGCATCTGCCAGATACCCGCATTTGCACGGGTTCGCCGCCGCAACCAGTAAGAACCGGCAGGGGTATTTCACGTGCGCGTTGGCGCGCGCCACCGTCACATCGCCGGTTTCAATGGGCTGGCGCAGCGTTTCCAGGACGTTCCGCGAAAACTCGGGGAACTCGTCCATGAACAAGACGCCATTGTGCGCCAGCGAGATCTCTCCGGGTTTCGCGCCTTTGCCGCCCCCGACGATCGCGGCCATCGACGCTGTGTGATGCGGCGCCCTGAAGGGCCGTTTCCGCGAGATACCTCCCTGCTCGATCAGGCCGGCCAGCGAATGGATGGTGGAGGTTTCCAAGGCTTCTTCCGGCCCCAGATCGGGCAGGATGCCCGGCATGCGCGCGGCCAGCATCGACTTTCCCGACCCCGGCGCCCCAACCATCAACAGATGGTGCCGACCCGCCGCCGCGATCTCCAAGGCGCGTTTGGCGCGTTCCTGTCCCTTGACCTCGGACAGATCTGGCGCGTTCGCGGTATCGGGAACGACTTGACCGGGCTGGCTGACTTCGATCGGTCTTGCCCCGGTCAGATGCTGGATTGCCGCCCCCAAAGTATCGGGGGCAATGACAGGCGTGTTGCCGACCCAGGCAGCTTCGGCGCCCGAGGCTTCGGGGCAAATCAAGGTGCGCTCGGCTTCGGCGGCGGCTATGGCCGCAGGCAAAGCTCCGGTCACGGGGATCAACCCGCCATTCAGCGCCAACTCGCCCAGCGAGACCAGCCCGGCGACCGCATCCTTCGGCAAGATGTCGATGGCCGCCAGAAGCGACAGCGCAATCGGCAAGTCGAAATGTGAGCCCTCCTTCGGCAGATCGGCGGGCGAGAGATTGACCGTGATCCTCCGCGATGGCAGCGCGATCGACAGCGCGTTCAAGGCGGCGCGAACACGCTCCTTCGCTTCGCTGACCGCCTTGTCCGGCAGGCCCACAAGCGAAAAATGCGGCATGCCCGGCGACAGGGCGCATTGTACCTCGACCAAACGGGCGTCGATCCCTTCGAACGCCACCGTGTAACTCCGTGAAACCATTGAACCCCCGGCAATCTGGTCGCGTTGTCGGGCAGAGACCGTTAAGATGCGGTTAACCACAATTCTACTACCGTCAGCGAGACAAGGCGAAAAACCCAGCTCAGATGTGATCCAGTTCCAAAACGGGTGCGTAAAACTTCCAAAAGACACTCACCGGGGAGCGATAGAAGCAATGGAAAGCGCGTTTGACCAATCCCTGTCACGTCGTGCGATGCAAGCCGAACTGCTGGATGCCGAAACCGAGCTGGAGTTGGCATACGCCTGGCGCGACCGCCGCGACGAGAAGGCCCTTCACAGGTTGATCACGGCGTACATGCGCCTGGCGATCTCGATGGCGTCCAAGTTTCGCCGGTATGGCGCGCCGATGAACGACCTGATCCAGGAAGCGGGCCTTGGTTTGATGAAGGCCGCCGACAAGTTCGATCCGGACCGCGGCGTGCGCTTTTCCACTTATGCCGTCTGGTGGATCAAAGCCTCCATTCAGGACTATGTGATGCGCAACTGGTCGATGGTCCGGACGGGCTCGACCTCCTCGCAGAAATCGCTCTTCTTCAACCTGCGCCGTGTTCAGGCGCGATTGGAACGCGAAGCAGCTGCAATGGGCGAGAGCCTGGACCGTCAGGTGATGCGCCAGCGCATCGCGGCCGAAGTTGGCGTCCCGCTTCATGATGTCGAGATGATGGAGGGGCGGCTGTCCGGCTCTGACTTCTCGCTGAACGCCACGCAATCCTCTGACGAAGAGGGTCGCGAGTGGATCGAGACGCTGGAAGACGAGAACGCTCAGGCGTCTGAAAACGTCGAGCAAGCCAAGGACATCGAAACCCTTCGCACCTGGCTGGTCGAGGCCCTGTCGTCGCTGAACGAGCGCGAGCGGTTCATTGTCCAAGAGCGTAAATTGCGTGACGATCCGCGCACTCTCGAGTCGCTTGGCAACGAACTTGGCCTGTCGAAAGAACGCGTGCGCCAGCTCGAGGCGGCGGCTTTTGGTAAGATGCGCAAGAAGCTCGAATCACAATCCAAGGAAGTCTTCGAATTCCTCGTCTGATCCTTCCGATCCTAACGTTTGTTGCACTAGCGCTGTCCTCCCTCGAAAGTGCAGCTTCCGACGATTTCGGCCCTGAACTTCACGGGGCCGAAATCGTTTTTTTGGGCGAAATCCACGACAACCCCATTCACCACGCCAATCAGGCCCGGATCGTGGCCGACCTCAAGCCGGACGCACTTGTCTTCGAGATGATCGAACCCGCAACCGCCCGGACCATCGGCAAGGATGATCGCGCCAACGCGGTGGCGCTGGAAGCCGCTTTGGGATGGGCGGACAGCGGCTGGCCTGACTTCGCGATGTATTTCCCGATCTTCGCGGCAGCGCCAGACGCCGCAATCTTCGGCGGGGCCGCGCCGCGCGAGGATGTGCGCCGCGCCGTGTCGGAAGGCGCCGCTGCGGTCTTCGGCGCGGGCGCGAGCCTTTTCGGATTGGATCGGCCCTTGCCCGTGCCACAACTGCAAACCCGGCTTAAATTGCAGCAAACCGCTCACTGCAACGCGCTGCCAGAGGACGTGCTGCCGGGTATGGTCGAAGCTCAAAGGCTGCGCGATGCGGCCATTGCAAAAGCGGCGCTGGCGGCCTTTGAACATGCGCGCTCTGCCTCTGATACGCCTCAAGTCGTGGTCATCACCGGCAACGGCCATGCACGTGAAGACTGGGGCGCCCCCGCCATACTGCGCGGGTATTTCGAGGATGAGCCAGACATTGAAATCGCCGCGCTGGGGCAGTTCGAAGTCGAAGACAGCCCAGACAAGGCCTTCACCTCTCGTGTCATCACCGAAGCCGCCGAACGCGACGACCCCTGCGCGGTCTTCCAGAAGTAACGGACCTTGCCGAGCGGTGCCGGGACCCCTAACACTTCCCCCATGCTGAACGGAAAACGCATTCTTCTGATCATCGGCGGGGGGATCGCCGCCTTCAAGGCACTGGAACTCATCCGCCTGATCCGCAAGGCGGGCGGCGCGGTGACGCCGGTCGTCACACGCGCTGGGCAAGAGTTCGTCACACCGCTCTCGGCCTCGGCGCTGGCGGCCGACAAGGTCTATTCCGACCTCTTCGACCTGACCGACGAAGCCGAAATGGGGCATATCGAGCTTTCGCGCTCCGCCGATCTCATCGTCGTCGCGCCAGCCACCGCCGACCTGATTGCCAAGATGGCAGGCGGGCAGGCGAACGATCTGGCCTCGACCGTCCTGATGGCGACGGACACGCCGGTTCTGATCGCACCGGCCATGAACGTACGCATGTGGCTCCACCCCGCCAACCAAAGGAACATCGCAACGCTGGAAAGCGACGGCATCGCACGCATAGGCCCCGATGAAGGCGACATGGCCTGCGGCGAATTCGGCCCGGGCCGAATGGCCGAACCGCAAGCCATTCTCGAAGAAATCCTTGCCCGCCTCGCCACCGGCCCGCTCGCAGGCAAGCACATTGTCGTCACCTCCGGCCCGACGCACGAACCCATCGACCCGGTGCGCTACATTGCCAATCGGTCGTCTGGCGCGCAAGGCACGGCCATTGCCGAGGCACTTGTGCGGCTGGGCGCAAAGGTCACCTTCGTCACCGGCCCGGCCACCGCCCCGCTGCCAAACGGCGTCGAAGTCATACCGGTCGAAACCGCTCAGCAGATGCTCAAGGTCGTCGAGGTCTCTATGCCCGCGGACGCCGCCATCTTCGCTGCCGCCGTCGCTGACTGGCACGTCACCAAAGAAGCCAAGGGCAAGATAAAAAAGGATAAATCCGGCCAACCGCCCGCATTAAAGCTGGCCGAAAACCCCGACATTCTAGCCACCATCGCCCGCAAGCGGAAAGACCGACCCAAGCTGGTCATCGGGTTCGCGGCCGAAACCGATGATGTCATCGCCAACGCGACAGCAAAACGGAAGCGCAAGCGCTGCGACTGGATCGTTGCCAACGACGTCTCACCCGAAACCGGGATCATGGGAGGCGATGAAAACGCCGTGACCATCATCGACGCGAAGGGCGCTGAAAGCTGGCCACGCGCCTCAAAGCGCGATGTGGCCCGTCGCCTGGCCGAGCGTATCGCCGAGACGCTTTCATGACGCCCACAATCCGCGTCGAATGGTTGCCGGATGCGGACCAATCCCTGCCGCTTCCGTCTTACGAGACCGCCGGGGCCGCAGGCGCCGATCTGCGCGCCAACTTCTCCGACCGCGCGCCGGTCATGCTGCAACCCGGCACGCGCCGCCTGATCCCCACCGGGCTCCGCGTCGAAATCCCTGAAGGCTTCGAGATCCAGATCCGCCCACGCTCGGGCCTGGCGCTCAAACATGGGCTGAGCCTGCCAAACACGCCCGGCACAATCGACAGTGATTATCGAGGGCCGCTCGGCGTGATTGTCGTCAACCTTGGTCAGGATCCCATTCGCATCGCCCATGGCGACCGCATCGCTCAAGCCGTGGTCGCCCCCGTCCTGCAGGCCCGCTTCGAACTCGCCGACGCGCTTTCCGACACTGCGCGGGGCAGAGGCGGCTTCGGCTCGACCGGACGCGGCTGATGGCGCTCGTTCTTGGTCTGGCACTGGCTCTTTGGGGCTTCGGCGCGATGATCAAGGCGCCCGTCAATGCGCGTATTCTGATGATCGGGCTCCTTTACGTGGCGGTGCTGGCGCTGCAGGTCGCCATGCCGCCGGGTCACCCGCTGAAAGAAGCCACAGGCGGCTCGGCAGGCGAATGGCTGGTGTTGGGTGGCCTCGGCGCCATCGTCTGGGGCTACAGCAAGGGATTGAAATCGCTCAGAAAACGTGTCCGACCCGAAAACAAGCCGCGCGAACAGGCACATGACAGTTCGGTCGAGCTCGATCGCAACGCCCGCCACATCGTTCTTCGCGAAATCGGTGGCCCCGGACAGAAGCGGCTGAAACAAGCCCGCGTGCTGGTCATCGGCGCCGGCGGGCTTGGATCGCCCGCGCTGCAATACCTCGCCGCGGCGGGCGTCGGCACCATCGGGATCATCGACGACGATGTGGTGGAAAACTCCAACCTGCAGCGCCAGGTCATTCACACCGACGCTCGCATCGGCATGCCCAAGGTCTTCTCCGCCGAAGCGGCGATGATCGCGCAAAACCCCTTCGTCACGGTCAGACCCTACAATCGACGGCTCACGGCAGACATCGCGGCGGAACTCTTCCAGGACTACGACCTGATCCTCGACGGGACCGATGATGTGGCAACCCGCTATCTGGTGAACGAAACGGCCGTCGCCGCGAAGCTTCCGCTTGTTTCCGCCGCCATCTCGCAATGGGAAGGCCAGATCAGCATCTTCGACCCGTCGCGCGATGCGCCGTGTTATGCTTGCGTCTTCCCGAACCCCGCCGCCGAGGGGCTGGCTCCTTCCTGTGCTGAAGGCGGTGTGCTGGGTCCGCTACCGGGCATCATCGGGGCCATGATGGCCGCCGAGGCCGTCAAGCTTTTGGCGGGTGCAGGGACCCCATTGCTCGGGCGTATGCTCATTTACGATGCACTCTACGCGGAAAGCCGCGTAATCACTGTGAAAAGGCGTGAAGATTGCCGTGTTTGCGGTGCCGTGGCCCTTTAACGGGTGGTAAGGGAACTTTAGCTTAAGAGCATTGACGGAGGCATTTCATGACCAACCCATTGCTCGGCACGTGGACCACACCGTTCGGGATCGCGCCGTTTTCAGACATTTCCGAAGACGACTTCGAACCGGCGTTTGACCAGGCACTATCGGCGGCGTGCGCGCAAATCGAGGCCATCGCCGACAACCCGGAACCTGCTGATTTCGCCAACACCATCGAGGCACTGGAACTAGCGGGCAAGGACCTCAGCCAAGTCGTTTCGACCTTCTACACGCTCGTCTCCACCGATGCGACGCCGAAGCTCGAGGCGCTTCAGCGGGATTTTTCGCCCCGCCTCGCAGCCTACAGCTCTGAAATCACGATGAACCCCGCGCTTTTCGCGCGCATCGAGGCGCTTTGGACCGCGAAGGACACGCTCGACCTGACCGACGAGCAGGCACGCGTCCTGATGCTGACCCGCCGCAGTTTCGTCCGCGCCGGTGCTTTACTGGAAGGCAAGGACCGGGATCGCCTGAAAGCGATCACCCAGCGTCTGGCGGTCCTCGGCACCGAGTTCACGCAAAACCTGCTGGCCGACGAACGCGACTGGTCGATGCCGCTTGGGCCCGATGATCTTTCGCCCCTGCCGGAGTTCCTGCAGGACGCCGCCCGTTCCGCAGGCCGCGACCGTGGCGCGGATGGCCCCGTCGTGACGCTCTCGCGCTCGCTTCTCGTACCGTTCCTCCAGTTCTCGCCCAATCGCGCACTTCGCAAAAAGGCGTGGGAAGCCTGGTCGCGCCGTGGCGAAAGCGGGGGCAAGACGGACAACCGCGCCATTGTGACCGAAACGCTCGCTCTTCGAAAGGAACGCGCCGATCTTCTGGGATACAAGACCTTCGCCAACTTCAAGCTCGACGTCGAAATGGCCAAGACACCCGACGCCGTGCGCGATCTTTTGATGCAGGTCTGGACACCCGCCCGCGCCGCCGCCTTGGCCGATGCCGAGGTGCTGACGAAGATGCTGCACGATGATGGATTCACCGGGCAGCTCGAACCCTGGGATTGGCGCTACTACGCTGAACGCCGCCGCGCCGCCGAACACGACCTGAACGAGGCCGAGCTCAAACCCTATTTCCAGCTCGACCGCATGATCGAGGCCGCCTTTGCTTGCGCCAATCGGCTCTTTGGGCTGGAGGCAAAGCCGGTCGACGTCGCACTTCACACACCGGATGCGCGCGCGTGGGAGATCACGCGAAACGGCGAACATGTCGCGCTTTTCATCGGCGACTACTTCGCCCGCGGCTCCAAACGCTCGGGCGCCTGGTGCAGCGCGCCCCGCGAACAAAGCAAACTCGACGGCGACATCCGGCCCATCGTAATGAACGTTTGCAACTTCGCCAAACCGCCCGAGGGCGCGCCGGCGCTGTTGTCCTATGACGATGCGCGCACGCTCTTTCACGAATTCGGCCACGCGCTGCATCAGATGCTGTCCAACGTTACCTACGAACGGATATCCGGCACCTCGGTGCCTCGCGATTTCGTCGAACTGCCCAGCCAGCTTTACGAACACTGGCTTGAGGTTCCGCAAGTCCTCTCCGAATTCGCCGTCCATGCCGACACCGGCCAGCCCATCCCGAAAGAGATGCTCGACCGGCTTCTCGCTGCCTCAACCTATGACATGGGCTTCCAGACGGTCGAATACGTCGCCTCCGCCCTCGTCGATCTGGAGTTCCATTCGGGCGAGCCGCCAGCCGATCCGATGCAGCGGCAGGCCGAGGTGCTGGAACAAATCGGCATGCCACACGCCATCCCGATGCGCCACGCCACACCGCATTTTTCCCACGTCTTTTCCGGCGATGGTTATTCCAGCTCGTACTACAGCTACATGTGGTCCGAAGTTATGGATGCCGATGCCTTCGAGGCGTTCGAGGAAGCGGGCGACCCCTTCGACCCCGCGACCGCGCAGAAGCTAGAACAGCACATCTTGTCGGTTGGCGGATCGCGTGAAGCCTCGGACCTTTACACAGCCTTCCGGGGCCGGATGCCCGGCCCGGCTGCGTTGCTCAAAGGCCGCGGATTGGCGGCTTGACCGACACAATGTAACGAAGTTTTGACACATCCTTTTGTTCTTAAGGGACTATCCACTACGTTCTATCAAACCGCCGCCTTCAAATTTTCAGGCCTGCGTGGTATCCGATTTCGCAAGGAAGCCTTTGTTAGCCCATGACGATTAGACAACCGAAACAACGCCCGGTCCGTCTTCTGGACCAGACCAAACGCGACGTAAGAACGCAGTTTGGCGCGTTGTGCTGGCGCAGGAAAAACGGCGAGATTCAGTTCCTGCTGATCACCTCCCGCCGCCAGAAGCGCTGGATCATCCCCAAGGGCTGGCCGGTCGATGACGCGACCCCATCAGAAGCCGCGCGCACCGAAGCCTGGGAAGAGGCGGGGGTCGAAGGCAGGGTGACGCCCATTTGCCTTGGAATATACAGCTATAACAAAGGCTTGCCCGAAGGGGTAACCATGCCCTGCGTCGTGGCGGTCTTCCCGCTGGAAGTCCGGAAACAGCGGTCCGGCTACCCGGAGAAAGCCGATCGTCGTCGCAAGTGGCTCCCGCGCAAGAAGGCTGCGAAACTGGTCGACGATCCGGAACTGGCGAATATCATCCTCGGGTTTGATCCCGCCCTCGGCTAAAAACTCAAGCGATTGAAATCAATTGTAAACCGTCCTAGCTAATAATCGGGGTAGGTATACGAATGATCCGTTTTGCGCTGAAATGCTCTGAAGATCACCGTTTCGAAAGCTGGTTCCAGTCCGGCGATGCTTTCGAGGCGCTCTTGGCGCGCGACATGGTGGTCTGCCCGGACTGCGGCACGACGTCGGTGTCCAAGGACTTGATGGCGCCGAAACTGGGCGCGTCTCCGAAAGTTGCCGAGGAAACGCCAGACCTGCCGCAGCCGATGACCAACACTCCCGATCCGGAAATCGCCGACGCCATAAAAAAGCTGAAGGCGCATGTGGAACAGAACTCGGACTATGTGGGCAACGAATTCGTCCGCGAAGCCCGCGCGATGCACTTGGGCGATATCCCGCAACGCTCGATCCATGGCGAAGCCAAGCCCGAAGAGGCCAAGAAACTGATCGAAGATGGCGTGCCTGCTCTGCCGCTGCCTTTCGTGCCGCGCCAGAAAACCAACTAGCTATTCGCCCGGCCGTTTCAGGCTGAACACCTCAGTGATCCGACTGTAGTCGCGATACCCCAGCCGGGTCAGCGGCTGATACGTCAGCACATCGAAAATCCCCTCCCGAATGCAGTTGTCCCGCAGGTGGATGCCGACCACTTCGCCAAGCACCAGGAAATTTGCCTCGCCCTCCAACTTCACGATCTGGGTCAGCTTGCACTCCAGGCTTGCGGGCGCATCCGTCACGCGCGAGCACTCGATCATCTCACAAGACGTCCGGGCAACTCCCGCCTTCTCGAACTCATCGGTCTCTTTCGGCCAGGGCCCCGAGGTCACGTTCATCACCTCGCGCATCGCGTATTCGACGATGTTGACGCAAAAGACGCCGGTTTCCCGGATATTGCCCACGCTGTCCTTCGTGCCATCCCGGTCCGGCTTGGTCGAGGTCGAAGCGAACATCACCTGCGGGGGCACGTAAGCCACCGCATTGAAAAACGAATACGGCGCAAGGTTGTCCTGCCCGTCTTTCCCGCGCGTCGAAATCCACCCGATTGGGCGCGGCGTGACGATTGCGTTGAAGGGGTTATGGGCCAGCCCGTGCCCGTCTTCCGGTCGATAAAACATGTTCGTGCGCCCAAGATTTGTGCCTCTGCCTTCGCATATGCTAACGCGGGCGCACGGGAAAGAGCGGGATTGCAGGTGGAGCTAAGAACCGAGCAGGCATCGGACTGGTGGGAGGTCGAGGCCCTATACGATCTGACCTTCGCGCCGGGGCGCGAGGCGCTGTCGTCCTATCGGTTGCGCGACGGCATCGCGCCCGTCGCCGATCTTTGCCTGGTCGCCCGCGACGCCGACGGCATCCTTGGCGGCGCCATCCGGTATTGGCCGGTCCGGGTCGCCGATCTGCCCGCCTTGCTCTTGGGCCCGGTCGCGGTACACCCGACCCGGCAGGGCGAAGGCCTGGGCGGCTGGCTGATGGAACAATCGCTCGCCCGCGCCACCGATTGGGACCGCGTGCTTCTGGTGGGCGACGCGCCGTATTATGGCCGCTTCGGTTTCGAAAGGCTCGAAGGTGTGATCATGCCGCCGCCGACAAACCCCGACCGCGTTCTGGGCCGCGCCCTGACGCCCGGCGCCTGGGAAGGCGTCAAGGGACCCGTTCAGCGCTGGGAGTGACTTAGTCGTCGCGCGCCTGATCCGACTTCTTGCGCACCAGCACGGACCTGAGGTCGTGCATCGCCAGCAAAAGCGCATCCGACACCGCTTCCAGTTCCGCCGGTGTCGCCTTCTGCTGCGCCCAGGCCGCGGTCAGGTTCAACCGGTCCACGGTCCGCAGGATGTCGTCAACGTCGCGGGCACTCAGGGTCGCGCGTCGCTCTTCCATCCACGCCTCGATCCGCGCCTTGTCGGTCTCTGACAAGATGCGATCGCCGTGGGGCTTGATCTCGCCATTCCTGACGTTGACGACAGCAATTTGCTCCATCTCGATCCGGCGGAGGCGGTTTTCGGTGTCGACGCGAAACACCACCGCGCCATTTTCGCGAACGCGGAAGTAGTATTCCGGCAATTCCGTCACGAAAGCCCCGCCACGAAATCCTGGATGCGCGCCAGTGCGTCGGCCAGAACCTCGTCCGCGGCGGCATAGCTGACCCGAAACGCGGGCGAGACACCAAAGGCCGCGCCAAAAACCACCGCCACGCCATTCTCTTCCAACAGCGCCCGGCAGAAATACTCGTCATTCGTGATCTGAACGCCGCCCCGCGACCGCTTGCCGATGCATCCCGCGATGGAGGGATAGACATAGAACGCCCCGTCCGGCACCGGGCAGTCGATGCCGTCCGCCGCGTTCAATCCGGCAACCACCAGATCGCGCCGCCGCAGAAACGCCGCAACGCTCTCGCCGATATAGTCCTGCGGACCGGTCAGCGCTTCGACCGCCGCCCATTGACTGATCGAACAGGGGTTCGACGTCGACTGCGACTGTATCTTGCGCATCGCCGCGATCAGATGCGCCGGGCCACCCGCGTATCCGATCCGCCAGCCGGTCATCGCGTAAGCCTTGGAGACACCGTTCACCGTCAGCGTCCGATCAAAAAGGGCAGGGGCCACCTGCGCGGGCGTGCGGAAATCGAACCCCGGGAAGGCGATGTGCTCATACATGTCGTCCGACATCACCCACACTTGGGGGTGGCGTTCCAGCACATCCGTCAGCGCCTTCAAGGCCTCTGGTGCGTAACCCGCGCCTGTGGGGTTGGACGGCGAATTGAAGATCAGCCACTTGGTCTTCGGTGTGATCGCGGCTTCCAACTGCTCGGGCGTGATCCGAAAGCCCGCGTCGATCCCTGCCTCGACGATCACCGGCGTGCCGCCTGCCAGCCGCACCATGTCCGGATAGCTCACCCAATAGGGCGCGGGAATGATCACCTCGTCGCCCGGGTTCAGCGTCGCCATCAGCGCGTTGTAAAGAATCTGCTTGCCGCCACTGCCAACGGTGACCTCCGAGGCCTCGTACCTCAGCCCATTCTCACGCTCGAACTTGCCGCGAACGGCCTCTTTCAACTCCGCGATGCCGTCCACGGCGGTATAACGCGTGTGGCCCGCGTCGATGGCGCGTTTGCCGGCCTCGCGGATGTTCTCAGGCGTCGGAAAGTCCGGCTCGCCCGCACCCAGCCCGATGATATCCTTCCCCGCAGTCTTCAGATCAGCGACCAGCCCCGTCAAAGCCACGGTTGGCGAAGGTTTTACGCGGTCGAGTGTCGCAGACAGGAAATCCATGGTCGTCCCGGCAATGCAATGTCTCTAGCTGTCATAGAAACTGACCCGGCAGCCTGCAACCCGATTGGAGAACGCCCATGTCTGAACCGGCCCTGAACTGGTACACGAACGAAGCCGCGACCTTCGGGGATCGCGTTGCCGCCGCCCGCGAAGCGCGCCAGCTGTCACCCAAGGCGCTGGCACGCCATCTGGGTGTCGCGACAAAGACCGTGGACGGGTGGGAAAACGACATCTCTGAACCCCGCGCCAACAAGCTGCAGATGCTCTCGGGCGTCCTGAACGTGTCCATCCCCTGGCTTCTGACCGGCGAAGGCCAATCGTTCGAGCCGGACCCGTCCGACACGGCCGATGTCCTGGCCGTTCTGACCGAGGTGCGGACGCTCCGGGCCGAAATGCAGACCGCAGCCGAACGCCTCGGCGTCCTCGAAAAGCGCATCCGTCAATTGATCAACGAATGACCGAGCACGAGCGCAGACTAAAGCGCCTCGCCATGCGGTCCTGGCGGCGCGGCACCAAGGAAATGGACCTGATCCTGGGCCGCTTCTGGGATGCCGAAGGGGCGGGCCTCGATGCCGCGACCCTAGATCAATACGAAGCGCTTTTGTCAGAAAACGATCAGGACCTTTATGCCTGGGTCAGCGGCCAGGCAACGCCGCCCGACCACCTGAGCGATCTTGTTGCGCGCCTGCGCCCATGACGCGTGCACAGGAACAAGTTGATTAAAATCTGCCCTTCTTCCTGTCGCAAATACTCTAGGGAGCGCGAGGGGTGAAACCCCTCGCTTTTCTTCAATAGATGTAACGGATCTGGTCGCTCCAGAATCGTTCGATCTGCCCAAGCGAGGCGTTGAACTCCTCAATCCGGTCCTCGCCAACCTTCAGGTCAGACTTCAGCAAATCCGAGTGACGCTGGAACAGGTCCGCCACCACCCGGTGAACGTCGCGCCCCTTGTCCGTCAGGCGCACCCGAACGGACCGGCGATCGATTTCGCACCGCTGGTGATGCATGAAGCCCATATCAACGAGCTTCTTCAGGTTGTACGAGACATTCGACCCCTGATAATACCCGCGCGAGCGCAGCTCGCCCGCAGTCACCTCGTTGTCGGCGATGTTGAACAACAACAGCGCCTGAACCGCGTTGATCTCCAACACGCCCAACCGCTCGAACTCGTCCTTGATCACGTCCAGCAACAAACGGTGCAGACGTTCCACCAGTGAAAGACTTTCCAGGTAGTCCTTCAGATAGTTGCGCTGCAATTCGCTGGGTACAGGCTGATGAATGCTCATGACCTTGGTCTCCGGCCTTTTTCACTGCTCGCCCGGAGTTTTTGACAAACTTTCCCAAGATACCGTTAAAAGCGGCGAAGAATTTTACGGGCGCTCCAGCCGGACCATCGCCTGGCCAACCTCGCGTTCCAGTTTGCGCCGGATCGCGCGTTCAAAGTCCTCGTGGTCAAGGGCTTGCTCCACAAAGGCATTCGGCCCCTGGATCACCTCAAGGTGAAAATACTCGATCAGTTCCGGCAGCTCCGTCGCGCCCCCTATGGCCAGCGCATTCACGGTCACACCGCCCAATGGAAAGTGTTTATAGGCCAGCGCGGGCGGGAACCCGTGGTTGTTCACCCCGTCGCCCGAAACGTCGATGGTCTGCCGTTCGCAGGCGGGCGCATCGCGCAGCATGGTCGAGGCATAGCCCAGGGCATGGCCGATCGCGGTCGGAAACCCGGTCGGTCCACGGTCCACGCGGCTGATCTGATCGGCCGCGGTCAACAGATCCGCTCGGGCGAGGATCTGTTGACCGCGGCCGATCAAATCAGCCGCGTGGACCGTGGGCCGACCGGGTTTCCGACCGCGATCGGCCATGCCCTGGGCTATGCCTCGAC
>JAAUYH010148422.1_pt1 | contig 32060 bp, 24 predicted proteins | sample 7278061 | NCBI WGS metagenome assembly JAAUYH01 (sample SAMN14350203, study PRJNA611818) | marine sediment metagenome | isolation source: surface marine sediment (0.6m) | place: French Polynesia: Moorea | collected 2018-08 | reverse complement strand
TAGTAGATATGAATGAGGAATCTGTGGAAGTTTTTCGAGAACCTAAACAAGATGAATATGAGGATATAAAGAAATTTATGCGGGGTGAAAGTTTGGAAATTCAGATGTTTCCTGATGTGAATATTACTGTTGATGAAATTTTAGGATAGAAACAAAAACACCGACTCCGGGAATTTCTGTGAAAACAATATGATGGGGGTTGATCTAACGCCTCTGACAAGGTAGACTATGGGTAGAAAAGACAGATGATATGCTATTGTTGCCCTTTTTTTGTGTCATAGAATCAGTAAACGATTCCCTGCTATTTTCTCCAACAGGTGCAAGGGGAATCAAATCTTCGTCCAGAAACGGTTCTGAATTACCGAGAGAATCGGGACTAAAAGTAAATCCACCACTGCCAATCTGATAGAATTTAACTGTGTTAGCTCCACCACCAGCTTGACAACCCCGGCTAATCTTCACCTCTGATGCTGATTCTGGTAATTTCACCAAGTCACGGGTGGGATCGACATCGGGAGTGTTAATATTCACATTTCCTGCAAGTCCAAACTCAGAACTAGCGGTGATATCACTTAAGGAAGTAGGTTGCTCTCGAAACTGAATTCCAAATAATCCTTGAGCATTAATTTCTACGTTTCCCCCATTCCCCAAGAAAGCATTGGCACTAATATTGCTATCTTCCACGGGAAGGGCAACTATAAACTGAGTCTTAATATTTATATTACCACCATTGCCCCCAAACTGCTCGTTCCCTGCGGTGGTAGAAATATCGCTACCACGACGCATAAGTATTAATTCACCGACATCCAGATTAATATTACCTCCGGTATTGCTTCTGGTTGTGGCAGAAATTAAACCATTATCTAGGGTGAGGGAACCTGCTTCTAGGGTAATATCCCCACCAATTCCTTCCCCCTGACTATTGACTGTGATCGCAGCTCCGTCTTTAATGATAAATGTAGTGGGGTCGATATTAATTTCACCACCGTTACCTGTAGAGTTAGGAGTGGTATTGGCAAAGATGCCGCTATCAGCCCCGTCTAAGGTAATGTTATCTGTAATAGTCAGAATAATATCCCCAGCTTTTGCACTACCACTGGTAGAGGTAGTAATTTGGGAACCTGTGCTAGTTTCTAAGATATTCCCCCCTAAAATAATTCTACCCGCTTCTCCCTCTTTGGAAGTTATGGCTGTGATTCTGGCTTGATTGTTCAAAAACAGTCTCTCAGAATCAATTTTAATCGTTCCACCCTTTCCTTTCCCTTCCGTTAAGGCAGAAATTTCACCTCCATCCTTAACTCTTAACTCGGAAGTATTGATCTTGATGTCTCCAGCATCTCCTGTAAGTGAACCACTATTGTCAGTTTTGATAATACTAGTATTTTCTCCACTCCCAGCAGATGTACCAATAACTTCCACTGACTCTGGTGCATTAATTTCAATTATTCCCCCTTTTCCTCTTCCCCGAGTTACAGCAGATATTTCCGCACCATTCTCAACTGTTAACCTGGGAGAGTTAATAATAATATCTCCAGCACCACCTTTGACTCCATCAGTTGCTAAAGAAGTTATATTTATATCATTTGCTGTTGTTCCTTGTACCCGAACAAATTTGTCAGCATTGATTTCTAAATTCCCTCCTTTACCTCCTGCAAAGGAAGAAGTGGAAATTCTCCCTCCATCTTTAACAATCAATCTTCCCGTGCTAATTTTTAAAGTTCCAGCATCTCCATTTCCAAAATTATTGATAAACAAACCACTTTCCAGGGAATTAGCAAATCCACTGACTTCCACAGACTCAGAAGCATTGACACTCAAGCTACCTGCTGGTTGATTACCAAACAAAATAGATGCTCGAATTTGCGATCCATTCTCCAAACTCAACTTTTTAGTATTAATCAGGATATTACCCCCAAAACCATTAAAAGATGAAGCGGAGATAGTACTGCTGTTGCCAAGATGCACAAATTCTTCTGTTTGTACCCTAATATTACCAGCACGTCCCCCAGTGGTGTCAGAAACGTCAGCAGTACCTTCTGTAGTTCCTAAGGTAGAGTTATCAACTAAGGAAAGAGACTGAGCATTTATAAAGATATCACCTCCCACACCATTTCCTTGCAACACAGAAGTAAAGACAGTACTGCTGTTTTCTAAGGAAATTGCACCATCAGCTTGGAGACTAACTTTACCAGCACCTCCAGCGGTAGCGGATGTATTAATCCCACTCTCATCTATCAAAGAAATACTACCAGAATTAATGTTTACGTCTCCAGCATTAACCGTGAGTTGATTACCTTCTCTTCTTATTACACGTGTGAAAATATCACTATTGTGCAAACTGAAAGCATCTCCCACTGTTATATTGACACTTCCCGCATCTCCCATTCCATCGGTACTTGTGGAAATGACAGAGTTGTTAGTAACAGATAGAAGGAGACTAGAGAGTTGCATGTCACCTCCGTTACCTATAGCATCTGTTTCTACATCTGAGAAAATTTCGCTGTTATTCAAAGTAAGGCGATCGCTTCCATTTATAGTCACTTTACCAGCATTACCCGTAGCTCCTACTCTCGCAGATGTGAAGATTTGCGTATCTTGAAGTGTAATCGCATTTCCATTGAGGTTGACGCTGCTAGCATTACCAACTCCTGCTGTATCAGCAGTCAGTTGGGAGTTGGTAAAATTCAGGGAACTAGCAGTAATTTCAATTTCCCTCCCATTACCGATAGCACCTGATTCCACTGTAGCGAAGATAGAGGAACCATCGAAGATTACATTATCTCTAACATCAATCTTGACTTTACCCACATTTCCCTTTCCCGAAGTGGTAGTAATCAATCGGGTATCATCTCGTACTTCCAGGGAACCATTGGTGACGGAGATGTTCAGATTACCAGCATTTCCTACCGCATTATTACGAACTTCAGTAGTCGCAAAAGGAGAAAATCCATCTCGTATACCAGCGAATGTTACTCCATCTTTAACAACAATATTGATATCTCCACCATTTCCCCTTCCCCTGATACGGGTTTGGAATTGACTCCCATCTATAACTTCGAGTAATCCTGCCTTAATATTAATATCTCCAGCATTTCCTACACCTGCGGGATTTACGACACTGAGGATATCCGAAAAATCTAATCTAACGGTATTCGTCACATCAATATTCACATTCCCAGCATTCGCAAATCCTTCTGTACTCGCATCCAAGCGGGAGAATTCATTTAGAGACAGGGAATTAGCTGTGATATTAATATTCCCACCTGTAGGGATAGATTCTTCTTCTTTGTCGTTAAAGCTGCGATTTCTAATAAAGCTACTGACAAGAGATATATCTCCACCACTATTGAAGGTAATATTACCACCCAACGCCCCCTCAGAGGAAATAGACACCCCTGGATTGAGGCTAATATCATCCTTTGCAATTAGGGTAACATCTCCACCCCGACCAAAGTTGCGAAATGAAGAAGTATCGACATTATCAGCGAGGAAAATTTGATTGCGAGAGTCAATAGTTACTGCACCACCATCCGCAAAATCTTTAGTATTAATAAATTCGTTGACGGTAATATTACCAGATAAATCAAGATTGGGACGATACTGATTGCTTAAAAGGACTCTACCCCCATCACTAAAGGGTAAAAAGATATCAATTTTACCAACATTTATATTTGCATTAGTAGGAGTATTATTAAATCTAGGGAAGAGAAAACCCGTATCGGTATTAATTGGAAATCCTCCCTCAAAGCTTAACCAATCAATTCCGGCTCTAATATCTAAGGTGGGTTTAGTGCTACCATCAATGGTAATTGTCGTCCCATCTGATAGAATTACATTTGCTAACTCACCAATGGTATTACTGCTATTGAAAAGAGTGCTATTTTCGGGATTAATGGTATTATCCGTTGAGTCATAAGAGAAGATGTTAACATTACCAATGGTGACGCTACCACCAGCTAAGATATGTAGAGAAGCACCGAAATAGTCTCCTAAACTGACATCTCCTACTGCAAGAATAATCGGGTCATAGGGACTATAGAAATTCCCCAAATTTCCTTGCAAATTTTCTATGCGAAAACTACCACCAACTGTAAAACGAGCATCTCCTCCCACTTGGTTCGCAGAACGCAAAATCATATCCCCACCAGACAATAACCCGCTATCGGCATTGGTTAAAGCAAAGATATCTACTATTTGATTTCCCTGAATTTCTAACTTATTTCCAGCAGCAGCAATAAAAGGTTTCTCGACATTATCCCTAATCTTTACCGTATCCGTAGCTTGTAGAGTTAAATTTTCTCCAGCCTGTAAATTTCCCTGTAACTCTAAATTACCAGCCGCAAGAGTTAAATCTTTCCCAACAACTAAATTCCCATCACTATTAATTCTCGTCGCTTCTAAACCTTCTAACTCTAATCCAATTAGCGGCTGAACATTTATAGTTAACAGAGGTGCTTGTTGAGCATTTGTAGCACTAAATTCCTGACCATCATCAAATACCCAACTTTTCGCCGTACTCCCAACAAATGAACCCCGAATATCTAAACTACTATTTGCACCAAATATAATCCCATTGGGATTGAGAAAATAAAGATTTGCATCACCCAAAACCCCTAACTTCCCAAACAGATAAGAAGGATTCCCTCCCGTAACCCGACTGAAAATATTTCTAATAATGGCTGGATTAGCAAAATAAGCAGCTTTACCTACACCAATATTAAACTCCTGAAAACTGTGGAATAGATTCGTCCCCCGAATCGCACCACCATCAATGCGTTCAAGCTGGGGATTTATCGGTGTGACAACGGAATTTTGATTACCCAATGTGCCATCAGGTATGATTTGAGCAACAACCCTTGTGGAAGTGACACTCAGGGTTAATAATGTCACCAAGGGTAAGTATCGAAGCCAAGGTATCCATTTGGTATTCATGTTTCACATAATACCGGAGCCTGTTATGAAGTACAAGTAAAGATATAAAGTTGCATCCAATTTGTCAATCCGTCATACTTCCTGAGAAAAATAGGGAATAGGGAATGGGGAATAGGGAATAGGGAACAGGGAATCTCATATCTTGCACTATTCTCAATAAGACCAAAAAAACCGGGTTTCTAAATGAAAAATTAAGGTTTTGAGACTGAGAGATTTGCAAGAAACCCGGTTTTTAGCCCAGGTGGAAGATGTGTGGAATAAGGAATGGGGAATGGGGAATGGGGAATGGGGAATGGGGAACAGGGTAGACTTGTAGCGGAATATGTTATAGTATCTTCGGTATATTTTTCCTAAATGTCATAGCACAATTTTTTGAGAGCATTAACTGATTCCCGTAGTCCCTGTCTTAAAAGCGATTCTAAGTACTCTTCAGATGTCTTAGGGGGACTCTTAAGACTACTTCTGTGCTTCTTTGCCACTTTGCAAATTTCTGTTGGATTCAGGTCAATCAGATGCTGAATGAAGTCATCTGGATGCTGGGACTTAATACCATATACTGAGAGAGTTTGAGTCGGAAAATCTCTCAGGTTAAAAGTAACTATAATACTTGCATGACAACGAATTGCTGCTGCGAGGACATGGCGATCGCTCGGATCTGGAAGTTGAGTTGTAAACCTGGGATAAGTGTTTCATAACCTGTCACAAGACAATCTCGGACATGGCTATTCATCAGATTTTTAGTTCTGGTAAGCTGTTCAAGGGTGAGATCGGGACGATCCTTTAAAACGTTTCTAATCCATTCTGAGTGAATTGCATCCGTCCATCTTGCCTTAAATAGGTCGGTGAGTGCAAGTCGCATCAGAAAATCTCTCAATGGTGCTGGATATAAAACACATGCATCATAAATAGCTATGAAATTAGACACTATGATTGCTCTATAGGAATCCGGTTTGATTTGTGTTAGCGTAAGCTCGGCAAAACCTTAACTACTCGTGAAGGTAGAAAACAGGGAATGGGGAACAGGAAGCAGGGAACTCTTAACAGAAAAATGTCCTAACCCAAAAACGTAGTGCTACTCCCACTCTTCCCCCTCTTCCCCCTCTTCCCACTCTTCCCCCTCTTCCCACTCTGACTCAATTAGACTAATCATGAGAAACTCTTATTTGTACCCCATATCTAATTCTTGAGCTTGAGCAGTAAGTTCATCAAGAGCTTGCATTCGTAAAGTATCAATTTTATTTTTGTAATCGAGTAGATCCTGATAACGTACCCGTCGTCGTGTTCCTACTTTACGGTATGGTATCTCTCCAGATTCCAATAACCCTACCAAATAAGGACGAGAAACATTTAAGATATCAGCTGCTTCTTGTGTCGTGAGTTCTGCATGTACCGGTATCAGAGTAACAGCATTACCTTGAGCCATTTGTGTCAGGATGTCAACAAGCAAATGAAAAGCCACTGCTGGTATAGTAACCGTTTCACTTATCGCGTTATCTTGCACAACGATAGTACGGTATGCATCATTATCCCGTACATAAGATGCCAAAGTTTGACTACTTTTTTTGGCTAGGGTAGTATCTTCTTCCGTAGGTACAGCAGTCCTGCTAGATTGGTGTGTACTGACTGTCATAGATATCAGCCTCTATCTGTCTAATATAGAATTACACTCCACTTATCCATAGGAAAATATGGATTGCAATTATCATTCATCTTCATCTCATCATAGCTCTTATTCAAAATGAACGCAATGTACGAAATGAACGAAACAAACTTAGACAGTAAGTATCCCACTGGGGATTTATCGGTATGATTTGGACAATGAGGATTGTGAAATAGTTAATTCTTTAGTCTATATCTCTAGTTTCCTGAATTGGATACATTCTGATTCCAGAAGTTTGTGTACTACCGCTAACAACACTCATAATCATAACTATCACAAACCCAATGATAAAAAATCCTAGACAACCCCAACCGAAATTACGAATGTTTTGTTGTTTTTCCTGATAAATTTTATTGATTTGTGATAAAGATTTTGAAGGCTTAAAAGAACCATTAAAAATGAATAATATCTTCTCAGCTTCATCCTGATTATCTGTAACAATCAGAAATGAATATCCTTGAGGACTCACAAGTTTAATACGTATTTCTTGTGCAATAGCTCCCTGTGCAAGTCCCCATTGAGAACCAATATTTGCACCAGTTTTTCCAGCAAACATTCCTCCTATAATCGCTCCAGCAATAGCTCCACCTAACATTTCTGATGGGTCGTTTTTTTTATAAAATTCAACATCCTCAACTTTGCACTCTAGCAAATCAACAACCTGGGAAAACTTCATAAAACCATTTTGGTTTTTATGTTGTACTATGTAACCTTCTAAAAGACGACATTCTTCATCATTAGTATGTAAACCACGCACATTTATTATTTGAAGCTGATTCCATTCTTTGATATCTGTCATGAATTCTTTCTCCCAAATTTAACAATATATAAAACGATTGTGGCAATTATCAGGAAAGCGAACTCTATCTTTGATTAGAAAATGTTAGTACCTACTTAAATGAAACAACGACCTGAAACCACAAGTTAGAAAGTTAAATTCATTTTCTATCCCTTCCTCGCTAAAATCAAACATCCACTGCAAGTTCCAATTATGTTTGGTAGCCATACACCCCAAGATACTGGTATAACTCCCGCAAGACTACAGGTAGTAGTAATTAATCTCATCATGTAATAACTAAAAATAATAATTAAAGCAATTCCAAAACCATTATTATTTACTCTTGGTTGAGAATTAATGCCAACACTAGAACCAACTAAAGCTAAAACCGCACAAGAGAAAGGTATAGCAAACTTTTCTTGAATACTTATTTGCAATTTACGAATAGTTTTTATATCTCCTAATTGTTTAATTATGGCTAATTGCTTCCAGGCTTGAAAAAGATTCATCTCCCGGTTATCGCGGTTGTGGGTTGCTAATTCCAAAGGAGTTCTAGGAATATTTAAAGAAAGTTCTGCAAATTTAGTGAAATCACCATAAGAACCATCAGAATTAATCACACTAACTACACCATGATGAAATAACCAAACTTTTTGTTTCTCATCCCATTTAGCGGATTGGGATTCAATTATTTGATGTAAACCTTGTTGATTAAAAATTAATACAGTGATGCCTTGCATTTGTGAACCTGTGAATTTTTCTGCGTAAAAAATACTTTGAACACGGGAGTTTTGTGAATCGTGGTTAAATTCTCCATAAATGATGTCATTGCTGTTATCCAACAGTCTATCTACATTCATCGATTTTTCTAAAATAATTGCTGCTTTGTAATTAGCAGGAGGAACTATTAATTCATTGAGGATAAATAACATAAAAGCAACTAATATACTGATACCCAAAGATGGCATTATCAAGTTATATAAACTTAAACCACAACTTTGGAAGGCGATAATTTCACTTTTTCGAGAAAGTCGGCTATAGGTTAACATTGTTGCTAGCAAAATAGCCATTGGTAAAGCTAAAACTATAAAAGCAGGTAGTTTCAGAATATGGATATATATAGATGTAGAAATATCTAATCCGCGATTGACTATAAATCTGACTTGTTCAAAAGATATGCCTATTAATTCTGCTACGGTGGAAAATGCAAAAATAGCAAATAATAAAGGTGGAATTAGTTCTTTGATTAGGTAGCGTTCTAGTAGGGATATTTGAGAGAATAAATTGATATTTTTCATTTATATAGTTGCTAATAATCAGGTATTGTAGTTTTGGCTAATGCACCCTACTCACTTCAACCTAAACTACGACTATATCCAACTCAATCGCCAATATTTTTTATCCTTTATCTAATGAAATCTAAAGCTTGTCTTACTGCTGAACTAACTTGAGACCTACAAACTTGAAGTTGTGATGGAATAGAACTAAATACAACATTACAGTTACTTCGTTCTGCATCTGCAGTATTATTTATATCTGCTTCTGTTGTTTGTCCTCTGACCACTTGAAACTGTCTTCCTAATGCAGGAATGCTTACTGTCAGAGAATTATTACTAGAAGTACCTCCACCAGGATTTGATGAAGTATTGCTGGAAGTTCCTCCACTACAAGATGTGACTAATACACCCATCAGCAACAAAATAAAAACATTATTCAATCTAAGTGGATTCATTCTCACAATGTTAGATTTCATGACTATCTCTCCAAAATTAGAATTGTTTAATTGGTAAGAAAAACCCTAGATAATTACTTATGAAATATTCAGATAAATAAACTGGACTTTATCTAACTTTTGAGCAGTATTTACAGAAATATTAGAATATTACTGTACTGTTAAAATTGCCCAAATTACTTGTATACCATAAGCATTTATCTGTTGATATTGAATGTATTTGCACCCTCTTGTCAATAATTGATTTCGAGTGTATTGGCAGTAGTTATAATTAAATTTATAGATATTTACCCTGATAACTTTTTTATAAATGAGGTCAATTCCCATTATTTGACATCATTGTTATTTAAACAAATTCAGTAGTTGTCAGAGTATAACTACCAGTTTGACCAGGTAAAGCATTTTCTACTGAAATCAGATAATTAACTCCTGCTTCAATTGTTCTTACAAATTCAGCTTTGTTTGCATTGTTGGGATTAAAACCAGCACCAATCACTTCACGAGTGTCAGCATTTAAAATCATAATGACTGGGTCAAAGTCATTGGAATCCAATTCAACTTTGACCGTATCTCCTACTTGAAACCCTAATTGGTTTAGATCCACTGAATATTCATCGTAATAAAAAGGTTGATTATTGTTGTTACAGCAGTAAAGCGGGTCAGAACTACTTAAGTCACCTGCAATTACTGGAGTAAGTGGATCTGGAGTCCGATTATTTGGATTTGAAACAGGATTATCAGTGGCATTAAATGTTATTGTTGACTCGTATACTGATGCTACCTCCTTACTTCCAGAAAGGTCACGACCATCCTCAAATACCAAGAAATAATTACCCTGACTTAATGTTTGATTAATTTGACCACTTTCATTTTCACTTCCCAGACCTTGGTCTATATCTTCCAATTCTGCAAGTATTTCATCTGTAGAATCAAACCTACCATCATTATTACTATCACGTGCCAAAATCGTATTAGTATCTACAGTAGTTTTGTCGATAATGACTGTACCAGTACTAGGTAATTCAAAACGATAACCTTCTAGTAGAATATTTGTTCCAAATTGTTCACTGTTTAAACTTTCCGAACGACCAGATAGTTCTTGTGAAGCACCATCTTCTAAAATTCCTAAATTGATGGGATTATTAATAACATCAGGGTTTAACCTTAAAAAAGATGTAAAATAAAATCCAGGTCTATCGAAAATAGGAGCACCAATTTCTCCATTTAAATCATCTTGTAATTCTAAAAAATAGCTACCTTTTTGTACACTTGTTTCTATTTCATCTTGAGCATTGCCTAAGTTGATTTCTTTGATAATTTCATTACTTTCAAAAATATCATTACTGTTTATATCTTGCCCTAATGTGACAATCAAATCAAAGCCACCTGTTGTAATACTTAAAGTACCACTATTAGATAATTCAAACAAATAAACATCTTGGAGATTATTTTCTCCAAGTGTGCTACCTGTTATTTTTATCTCATTTTCTAATCCTTCTCTTAAAAGACCGAGATTTTCTGGATTGGTTCTGTTACTCATCTTGATTGATTCTCCTTGTTTATGAATGAAGTATTAGAAATTAAATCAGATTCGACACAACTATCGTCAATTAGACAAATTCAACTGCTCTCTTGCTGCACAACGACTTTCATCAGTTGGACAATCATCGTCTGCTGAAGATGAAGTATTGCTGGAAGTTCCTCCACTACAAGATGTGACTAATATACCCATCAACAACAAAATAAAAACATTATTCAATCTAAGTGGATTCATTCTCACAATCTTAAACTTCATAACTCTCTCTCCAAGATTACATTTATTGAATTCGCGACAATAAACTCTAGATAATTACTCATGAAATCTTGAGATAGATAAACTAGACTTTATCTACCTTTTGAGCATTATTTACAGACAGAAATAATAGAATATTACTGTAATGTTAAAATTGCCCAAATTACTTGTATCCCATGAGCAATTATGTGTTGATACTTAATGTATTTGCACCCTATTGCCAATAATTTATTTCGAGTATTTCTAACTTATTGACAGTAGTTATAGTTAAATTTATAGATATTTACCCTAATAACTTTTTAATCAAACCCTGATAAATTTTTAATCAATAGAATAGATCATTTCCCTCAGTGAGTCTTGAAATCAGTTTAAGAATCCATCCTTTATCTCCAGTTGTTGAGTATTCTAACTTGCATTTAGACAAAATTAGGACTTACGCAACTGGCATATTAATACTGTTTGTAGTAAAGGTTTTAACCAGCTTTTTGAGTACTAAATACTCACTACGAACTAAAAATTAACTTTCAAGTATGACAATTGCGTAAGTCCTGAAAATTAGAAAATACTAATTACTACAACTTAAACAAACATTGTCAGGTTCAGTTAACCAATCTGAATACCTCTCAATTTGATTGACTCGACGGTTTTGTTGGTCAATATAACGTTCAATATCTCTTCTATTAGTTCTTTGATATTGATTATAAGAACGCGGTGCCGTATTTAACGAACCTTGTGACTGAGATTGATTTTGAGTACATTCTAAAGGAATAGCTGCAGTATTGCCTCTCATTAAACCACCTATTAAAGAACCAACACAGTATGCATCACGCAATTCTTCAATTGTTTGTGCTTGAGTAGTGTGAATATTCCAACCAAATACAGATGCTATAGCTGTGGTAGTCATGAGTAATTTTGTGAACTTATTCATGGTCAATTATTTCTCCTACAAAGTGGGCAATGAGGGACTTATTGAGAGTGTGTTTATCAAAGAAATATAAAACTCTCGTGAGGAGTATAAACCGGGTTTATTTTGGCGTATATATTCAGATTTTCGATAAGGAAGCCCGGTTTATTTGGTGTTTATCTTTTATTTATAAACACACTCTTAGACATGCAAGGAACTTGTGCAATCTTTATAGTTTTGCTCACAGGTATAAGTTTCAAGAATTAAGAAACTATACCTATGAGAGATGAAAGGTAATTTAGACGTACTGAACGTTAAGCTGAGTAAAACTCAGACCATTTCCATCTGCACCAATGACGCTTAATGCTCCATTCAATCCTCCAAACTGAGGAACACCATAAAAATTATATTCATCTATGACAGCAGAACCATTGGCAATATAGATAGTATCTATGCCAGGTTCGTAGTCTCGAATTCTTGTAAAACTGTTGTCTTTTGCTGCATCCCAGAAAAAGATATCACGTCCAGCACCACCATATAGGTCATTTATCCCTTTACCACCGTCTAAAAAATCGTGACCTTTACCACCTCTGAGTGTATCATTACCTCCATTTCCAAAAAGGTAATCTGCTCCTTTATTTCCTTTTAGCAAATCATCTCCTCCCGCACCTATCAAAGTGTCGAAACCATCTCCTCCACTAATAGTATCGTTGCCAGATGTACCTATGAGATAATCATTACCTGGTGTTCCTGGTATATTAGCCATTCTTATTTTTTCTCCGTTATTTTTTGCAAAACATTCTGTTCATGTAACCCCAGTAGTTAACATGAATTACCGCAATAAAAAGTCCCAAAATGTAGATATTAAAGCTTTATTTAAAAAGCTTTTTAAATGTCGTGATTTTTAGATTTTGAATCCGTGAAATTATAAATTCAGTAATTTTTTCACGACTTGCTTATACCACGACACTTTAAAATAGGCTTTCTCTACATTCTTCTTTCCTGGCGCTTTTCACTTAAGTTATCACATAAATCTAAAATAGGCAAGTTAATTTATACATAATTAATTCCTGAAGAGCTTCAAAACTAGATTAAACCTAGGCTTAGCAACCTTTTCACTTTACTACCTACTCTAGAATTTAAGTGAAATAAAAATCCTTCACAAAAATGAAATATACTATAAAGGTACTAAACTATGGATATTATTTGAGATAACAAGTGTGATTCCCCAAGACTTCCTGCAAGACATAGCCAAACAACATAGCGTCTCCGACCGAGAAATGGAGGTTTTGCTTCCAGCAATGGAGGGAAAAGCCACCAAAGCGATCGCCAAGGAGTTAAATATAAGTGAAGTGCTGGTACGCAAGCGGTTGAGTGATATATACAAAAAATTTCACATTACCGGAAAGGGACCAGTAAAATTAACAAACTTACAAAAGCTACTCTTCACCAAGTATCAAGCATCGGTTGCTGGTGAAGTCGCAACTGCACGACCAGTCATAGATAATAGTCCCGTAGTGGTGACAACTGATTCTGTAAAACCCCTGCAAACTCAAGATTGGCAAGAAGCACCTGATGTTTCCGTATTTTACGGGAGAGAAGCGGAACTAGCTACCTTGAGTGAATGGATTGTAGGAGAACAATGTCGCATGGTAGCGCTGCTGGGTATGGGAGGAATAGGTAAAACTATCCTAGCGGTGAAGTTAGGGAAACAAATTCAACAGCATTTCGAGTTTGTTATTTGGCGATCGCTGCATAGTCAACCTTCTATTACAGACTTGTTGGGGGATGTGATCGCATTTTTATCGCAGCAGCAGGAGTCTGAGTTACCTGAAGATATAAATGAAAGAATTTCTCTGCTACTACAGTATATGCGTCAACACCGTTGTCTGTTGATACTGGACGATGTAGAAAGCATTCTCCCCAGTAGCGGTCGCTTTGGTAATTATGAACAGGAATATGAGAATTATGGGGTAATGTTTAAACGCTTGGGAGAAACCGAACACCAAAGTTGCTTATTATTATGTTCTCAGGAAAAACCCAAGGAAATTGAATCAATCGAAGGTTTAAAACGACCAGTTCATTCACTTCCATTGGCAGGATTAAAGCTAGAAGATGCTAAGAAAATTTTACAGGAACAAGGCTTAAAAGGGGAAGAAAAATGGGAATACTTAATTCGCTGTGCTAGAGGTAATCCTTTTGCATTAAAAATTGTTTCTGCCATTATTAAAGATTTATTTAATAACAATGTGGCAGAATTTACTGAATATGAAACCTGGGTTTTTGGTGATTTTCGACTCATCCTCGACCAGCAGTGGGTTCATTTATCAAAGTTAGAAAAGCAAATTATGCTGTATTTGGCAAGTTTAGAGAAACCAGCATCTTTAGGAAATATCAAAGAAGAGATTTCCGAATTATCAACTTCTGAAGTCATAGAAGCATTAGCATTCTTAAAAAAACGAAGTTTGATTGTCACTAAATCAGAAGCATCAGCAACTGTTTATGATCTTGAGTATTTGGTGAAAAAGTATATCAGCAAATATCATTCAACAAAATAGTATTTAATTTAAGTCAGGTGCATTATTGTATTAACCCGGAATGTAGAAACAGAGAGAACCAGGAGGATTTTAGTACTTGTCAAGCTTGCGGAACAACGCTACTTATCCATAATCGATATCGTTTAATTAAACCCCTGCGTCCATTAAAATCGCTAAATTATACCGATATTTTTGAAGTGTTGGATGGGGAAACCCGAAAAGTGATGAAAGTCTTGAAAATAGACAATCCACAATTAGTAAAAATGTTTAAACGAGAGGTATTGACCTTACAAACACTCAATCATCCCGGTATTCCGAAAGTGGAATCTGATGGTTATTTTACTTTTACTCCCCATGATAGTTCTGAAAAACTGCATTGCTTAGTAATGCAGAAAATGGAAGGTATAAACTTAGAACAATGGTTATTAGAACATGGTTCTATTTCTCAATCTATAGCTTTAAAATGGCTGAGACAAATATTAGAAATTTTGCAAGTAATACATCAACATCACTTGTTTCATCGAGATATTAAACCATCAAATATTATTTTGCAACCAGATGGACAGTTAGCATTAATTGATTTTGGTACAGTCCGAGATATAAGTAATACATATTTGGGAAAAATAGCAACAGCAGGAACAAGTTTAACAGCAGAAACAGGAAGTATAACTATAATGCTGTCGGGTGGTTACACTCCACCAGAACAAATTAATGGTAAAGCTTTACCTCAATCAGATTTTTATGCTCTCGGACGTACTTTTGTTCATTTACTTACAGGTAAATCTCCTGTAGAACTGGCTACTAATCCAAGAACAGGTAAATTAATTTGGCACAAACAAGCACCAAGAGTTTCCCAAGCGTTAGCAGATTTTATTGATGATTTGATGGCAGATTTACCAGCAGATAGACCTCAAAATGCTGCAGCAATTATCAAATATTTAAATCCAAAAGGGTTGTTGATTAAAAGTATTCTGAGGTTTGTAGAATCTCCAAAATTTAAATTAACAGTATCTGCATTTATGCTGGTGATTGTTGCTGGCTTTTTAATTCAATTATGGTCTAGACCATTAAGAGCATCTTATGAAAATGAAGAGGGACGTAAGGCTCTTATGGATGGTGATTTAGAGAGTGCGAGAAAGAAATTAGAAAAAGCGGTTGAACTAAATCCTCAAGAAGCAAAATATTACAATGATTTAGGATTGACTTGTAAATTTCAGAAAGAGTATGTTTGTGCTAGAGATAACTATGAAAAGTCACTTAAATTAGCGAATGATGATGCTTATAACAAAGCTACGACTCACTATAATTTAGGAACATTGAATGAAGATACTAGAAAATTTACAGAAGCTATTAATGAATATCAAAAAGCTATTAATTTTCAGAATAATTATCAAGGAGAGAAGGTTGATATTTTTATCAGCGCAGCTAATAACTTGGCTCGATTACAAATTTGGCAAAACAGAAATAATCAGTTAGCTATTGAGTTGGTATCCCCATATTTAGAGAAAGATACTGCTCTTATTTCTCCAAGGAATCAATCTAACTTATATAAAAATATTGGTTGGGCATATCTACAATCAGGTCAATTAAAAACAGCAGAAAAGTATCTAAAAATAGCAATTACAAAAGATGTAGATAATAAGAAAGCGGCTGCCTATTGTTTATTAGCGAAAGTTCAAGTACTGCAACAAATTAATAGTAGTAATACTCTACAAACATGGCAAAAATGTCGGAATTATGATGATGATAGTTTACCAGAAGTAGAAACTTGGCAACTAGATGCGGCTCAATATTTAAACTCAAAAGGAAAATCACAATGAAATTGAAAATTTTAATTGTCTTAGGTTTAGCTATAGTTTATGCATGTTTGAATTTTAAGAAAGAAGCAAATGCGACTCAAAATACCCAATTCAATGAAAGTTCAAATCAAGCTTGTAAAACTTTGCGACGTGAGTTTCTCATAGCTAGAAAAATAGTATGTCCGTCTGACGGTAGTCCTTGTTATGAAGTTTCCCGTGGTGGTGGTATAAGAATCATTACTCCCCCCAGAGGTTCTTTGCTGAATAATAAGCCTACATTTGTTTGGACAAGGGTAGCAAATGCGAAGGATTACATTGTACGTCTTACAGATAGAAGAGGAATATTATGGGAAAAGCCAGCAAATGGTAGTACTGAAAGTAGTTATCCCGAAGAACAAAATGCCTTACAACCAGGTTTTTACACTTTAAATGTCAAGACTAGTGATTTAGAAGAAAATATAGAAGGAGAAATCAATTTTAGAATCCTCAGTAAAACGGATAAAGAGGAAGTTGAAAAACAAGTTCAATCTATCTATAAACAAAACCTTAATTTTGACGAAAAAGTACTCAAAATAACTCAGTTGTATAAAGCAAAGGATTTAATTGCAGAAGCAATTGAAATTTTAGAAACTGCTGTTAAAAATAACAGTCAAACTGGAGATATTTATCAAATGCTTGGTGACCTTTACTGGAAACAGGTTAAATATCCTCAATCAGCCGAAAAAAATTATCAGCAAGCGCTAAAACTGGCAATTGAAACTAATGATACAAAAGGACAAGCTGAAGCACAAAAAGGACTAGCAATTGTCAATGCTGCACTCAAAAAAAATGATGAAGTCATGCAAAATCTGCAAGCAGCAAGCAGTAATTATCAGAAAATAAAGTCTGTAGAATGTGTAGAATCTATAGAAAAGCAAATTAGAAATTTAAACCCGTAAGAAAATATAGCACTACGTCTTCGGGTAGAGTTCCTTTTTCTCTGTTCCCTATTCCCTATTCCCTATTAAGCAAAACATGATGTTCCTTCTATATATGTCATATCTTGCACCATTCAAGAGCAAGCATCGAGAAACCGGGTTCCGATGCGAATATTGACTTGTTAAAACCCCAATTTTTCGTTCATAAACCCGGTTTCACAACCCAGGTGCAAGATGTGTGATATGCTTAGTGCTATATTTACAACCAGTTACCTGCGAGGATAAAAGCAGACCAGTAATATGGGTGATTCTCAACAGAGTCTGGATCTTTCAAAAAGCTAATTTGTACTTGTCGTAGTGCTTCAGCTTTATTCATATTTTGTTGTTCTAGGTTTTTGTAAAATTGCTGCATAAACTTAGATGTAGATTCATCATTTACATTCCAAAGACTAGCTAAAGTACTGCGAGTATTTGCTTTTAAAGCAACTCCAGCTATTCCCAAAGCTGCACGTCTATCTCCGGTTGCAGTTTCACAAGCGCTGAGGACTAGTAATTCAATAGGTTGAGAATCACTTTCTTCTCTAGTTTTGAGTATTGTTTCTAGTAGTTCTAAGTTAATTTTGTTATACCAAGCATAAATGAAGGTTTCTTCGCGGTTAGAACTAAACTCACCATGTGTTGCTATATGCAATATTTGAAAAGGATTAGCATTAATTTCTTTTTCAAAGTTTTCCTTGGTAAATTGTTGATTATTTAGTCTCTGATGAGAGATGATTTTTTGAATTCCATCTAACTCTTTTTCGACATGAGATAGAGGTTGTAAATTGTTAGAAAAACTTGGGGCTTTTTTACTTATACCTGCTAGCAACACATGAGACTGGTTGAGTTTTAAAGGTTGTGGATTAGGTAATTTTGATACTAGATTCACAGCCAAACTATATTTCTCTACCAAATATTGATTTCCATTATGAAGAACAGCAAAGGGAATACCCTGTAAAGTGCTATCTACTATAAAGACTAAAGTTCCTTTTTTGGGAAATTCTGGATTAGCAATAGCAGGTTTAATCAACCAATCATAAAGCTTTTGTGCTAGAGGTAAAATTGATTTATTAGATTCTCCAATTCGATAGTTTTTTAGTCTTTTTTGCAATTGGGAAATAGTATCTTCAACTTCTTCTTGGTTAACTCTAGTAGTATAGCGACGTACTTTTTCTGATGACTTATCTGCATTAGGTAGTTGAACAATGACTTCTACTCTATCTCGTAAAATAATAGGATGAATAATTGCTGCTGGTGCTTTTGATTTCTCTATTTGATTAATTTCAACACCTATTGAATTATCAAATCTACATCGCAAAAGATTTTCTAATTCTGCTAATTGTAGAGATTCGCTAATTTTAGTCACTCCCAGTAAAAATTGACTATCATTTGTGGGATTTTGCAAAAGTAATTCTAACAACCTTTGATAAACTGGTTCAATATTTTCTAAAAAAGATAACCGCACATCAGCATCTATTCTTATCAACTGATAACGAGCAGATTCTAGGGTTTTAATTGCTTCTTGGTAAGCTGCAATCGCTTTCTTTTTCTCTCCTTGTTTTTCTAATAAACGTCCTAATTGCCATTCCCAGTTATAGGTAATTTCCGGCTTTTGAATTATTTGTGCAATATAAAGAGCTTTTTCTGTCAAACTTCGTGCTTTTTTGATAAAATCTTGAGCCTGATTATTTGATTTATTGTTTTCTAATTTCCAAGCACGATATTCATATAAACTACCCAAACTACCAAGAATATAAGACTGAGATAATCTATCTTTAATTTGTTTAGCCTCTTGTTCTGCTGTTTTTAATTGCTTAATAATAGTTTGCCATTCTGGTTGTTGATTTCTTAATTGTTGTAAACAAGCACTACTTTTAGCTAAATTAATTTGAGCATAAATCTTATTTTGACTAGTTGGTAAGGAAGAAATATCAATTTGAGATAATAAAATTTTAGCTTTATCTAATAATTCACTTCCTTTCTTTTGAATATTTGTATTTTCTAGCTGTTCTCTTTGCAACAATAGATTTAGTAAATTTATTTGTGTTTTGATGCCTATAGCAGTTCCAGGAACTTTATCTTTCGCTGCTTTATATTTTTCCTCTGCTTCTTGATAACTCTCCATTGGTGTGAAAGAAATAGACCTATCATTACGCTTACACAACCAAGGAATATTGCTATACTCGTTTTGCACTTTTTTCTCTCTAGATACCTGCAAATCACCCATATTTTTATAGGTATTACCAAGACTCAGTAAAGTAGCAGCTTGATGAGAATTTGAACCTATAGCAGCTATTTTTTCTAAGAGTGAACTTGACTCTTCTAGCTTTCCAATTACACGCAAAACATCACCCAAACTACGCCAAGCATTTAACAAATTTACATCTGGTTCTTGGAGATTTTTTTGCTGTACAAATTGTTCGATGTATTCTACTGTCAGTTTCTCACAACTCTTTGGTTTAGAAATATCCAATGCTTGTAATAAAGTTCCACAAGCACGAGGGAAATAACCTAATTTTTGTAAAGCATGAGCTTGGTAAATTTGACTGCGAGTAACTTCGTTTTTTTGACCTAATAAGCTATAAACTTCCTGTGCAGTTTTCCAACTATTTAAAGCATCCTCATTTTTTCCTAATTCAAATTGCAAGCGACCTAAATTAGTTAAAGTAATGGCTTGATTCTCTTTATCTCCTTGTTGAGCAAAGATTTCTGCCGCTTTTTTAAAATATTTATGTGCTGTAAATAACTGCTGGTTTTGATAAGCTTCTTCACCTTTTTGTACTATTGTTCGAGGATTCTCTAAACTAGATTTAATCCTATTTCCTGATGGTATTTGCGAAAATACAGGAGAGATATTAACAACTAAAAATAAACTAAACATGAATAAAGCATAATAACGAAAATACTGTTTGCAAATAGCTGTTATCAATTTAGTAATTCTTTTAATTAAAAAGTATGGAAATAACATGATTTCACTAATATAATTTATTGGCACACATCTGGCACCAAAGTGTTAATATTTAAATATTGTACCTAAATTACATATTTGGACGGGCAGGGATGTCCCGCAGTCGCTACAACTTTGGAAAAGCAAAGCGCTGCTCTCCATCCCACAAGAATTAGACTAAAATACTGCAGATTAACTATTGTCCATCAAGCTAGCAGACTCCATATCTAAAAACAATGTTGCTTGCGGTTGTTGACGTAAGATAGAAGCCGGACAATTGGTAGTAATTTCCCCCTCTAACATTTGTTTTACCACCTTTGCTTTCCGCTTAGTTGGAGCCAGACAAATTATTTTTTTTGCTGAGGAAATTAAGGGAATTGTCACAGTAAAAGCATATTGGGGAACCGTTGAGAAATTGGAAAAATAACCTGTATTTACCTGTTGTTGACGATTGAGAGGATCTAATTTGACTAGTTTTACCATATAGGGGTCGTGAAAATCTGCTACAGATGGTTCATTAAAAGCCAAGTGTCCATTTTCCCCAATACCAAGAAAACAAAGGTCAATAGGTTGTGCTTGCAATAATTGGCTGTAGCGATCGCATTCTGTTAGGGGTTGCAAAGTATCCCCCTCAATGTAGTAGAATTGCTTTGGCTGGACGTGTTTTTCCACACGCTCTTGCAAATAGTAGCGGAAACTGGCACTATGGTCGGCAGCGATTCCCAAATATTCATCCAAATGAAAACAGGTAATCCGCGACCAATCTACAGCACCCAATGTTGTCAAAGCATCGAGAAATCGAATTTGGGAGTTGCCTGTGGCTAGTACGATAGTAACACCCTCCTGTTGCTGAAGCAGGTTCTGTACATACTCTTGGACAATTGCGGCTACTGACTGTGCCATCTGAGCTTCAGAGTTATATACCTGTACTCTTAGGTCATCGACATGAAAAACTTTGGCTGCTGACATGGGAATGTAAAGAAATGTGTATCCATGCAGAGGGAACCTGCAAAGGCAGTTTTTATCCGCTTTTGCAGGCGATAATTAGCATAGGTTGTCAGAATAATCGTGCCTTATTATAATTCTTGCTGCTGTTGGTGGGGCAAACTATGACTAATAACAACAAAACAATGTAGACTGTGTAAAGAAACTTCACATTGCTTTACAAGCACCAATCAAACCATGCTGGCTGCAATCCTCTTTGATTTAGACGGGACTATTGTCAACACCGACCCCATCCACTACCAAGCTTGGCGAGAAATGCTCAAAAATCACGGGATGGACATTGATGAAGCCTTTTATAAACAGCGGGTTAGCGGACGAACCAATCCAGAAATAATCAAAGATATTTTACCACATTTATCAGCAGATGCAGGGGAAAAATTCGCCGCAGACAAAGAAGCGATGTTTCGTCACCAAGCAACAAATCTTCAACCGCTACCGGGATTTGCACAATTACTAGCTTGGACACAGAAGCACCAGCTAAAACGTGCTTTAGTCACCAATGCACCGAAATTAAATGTTTACTTTATGCTGGAAGTATTGGGGATAACAGAATCCTTTGACACCATTGTGTTAGGGGAAGACTGTATTGCTGCCAAACCAGATCCTACACCCTACCAAGTGGCGTTAGATAACTTGGGAATCAAAGCCGCAGGTGCGATCGCTTTGGAAGATTCTCCCTCCGGAATTCGCGCTGCGGTTGGTGCTGGTATTCCTACTGTGGGGATAACTTCTACCCGCAATCCCCAAAATCTTAAGGATGTTGGTGCGTTTATGTCAATTCCCGACTTTACGGATTTGCAGTTGTGGACATTGTTAAATTCTCAGTTTGAAGAGAGTTTGGTGACACCATTTGCCACTGAATAAGTAAATTTACTAAATCTTCAACCAACTAAATATATCTGTTGACGAAATTTGCCAATCTCCCAAAACACCAAGAACGGGTAAAACATCACCATCATATTTTACCTCTGGTAATTGATTTGGTTGAAACACCATCACCGACTTATCATTAGGGTCAATAAACCAACCCAGTTGTGTACCCTGGTTCAAACAGAAAATAATTTTATCTTACGTGGGGGTCTGGGGGAGCTATAAGACCCACGCCATAATCTCTGATTTGGCGTGGGATACATGGACTCCCCCAGGTTAATTTTAGGGACTCGATGTCCCTAAAATTAACATTTAACACTTGCCTATTGTCCAGTAAGTCCTCTACAATAATCCAATGATAACACTTAACCACACCTACCGAATCTATCCACACACTACTGAGGAGCAAACACTCATCCAGTGGATGGAAATCTGTCGAGGAGCATATAACTATGCACTGAGAGAGATAAAGGATTGGTGTGGTAGTCGTAAGTGTGCGATTGATAAATGTTCCCTAGAAAAGGAGTATATTCTCTCCCCTGAATTGAAGTTTCCTGGCGAAATCTATCAGCTGAATAAATTGCCCAAGGCAAAGAAAGAATTTTCATTATTGAGTTCAGTTCCTTCTCAAGTCCTTCAGCAAACTATTAAACAATTGCATCGTGCTTGGGAATACTTTCAAAACAGAGGTTTTGGTTTTCCTCGATTCAAGAAGTATGGACAGTTGAAGTCGCTGCTATTTCCTCAATTTAAGGAAAGTCCAGTAACAAACTTACATATTAAATTGCCCAAGATAGGAGCAATTCCTATTAACTTGCATCGACCTATTCCTAAAGGATTTGTTGTCAAGCAAGTACGAATTTTGAGGAAAGCTGACAAGTGGTATGCATCTATTTCTCTTCAATGTAATGTTAATATTGCTGACCCAATCCCACATGGTCATCCCATCGGGGTTGATGTTGGGTTGTCGGTGTTTTTGGCAACCAGTGACGGTGTTATTGTAGATCCGCCTAAGTTCTTTAAAAGTTTGCAAGGCAAGCTTAAATTGCTGCAACGCCGACTTTCGAGGAAAAAGAAACGGTCGAAAAATTACGAGAAACAACGCATTAAGGTTGCACGACTTCATCACAAAATTGACAACACCAGGAAGGACTTTCACTTCAAAGTTGCCCATGCACTTTGTGATTTTGGTGATATGGTCTTCATGGAAGATTTGGATTACCGCACCAGTGCTAAGGGAATGTTTGGTAAACATATGCTTGATGCCGGATTTGGTCAATTTAGAACCATCGTCAAGTATGTGTGTTGGAAACGTGGAAAGTTCTTTGGTGAAGTTGATGCTAGGGGAACCTCTCAAGAATGCCCCCAATGCGGTGGTGAAGTGAGAAAAGACCTAAGTGTAAGAGTTCATAGCTGTCCTCATTGTGGTTACACAACGGATAGAGATGTGGCAGCAGGTCAAAACATAAGAAACCGAGGAATCAAATTAATTAGTACCGTTGGGCAGACGGGAAGCCAAACAGCCTGTGCAGTCGATCTACCGGGGACTGGTGAAAATCAGTCTAGGCAAGTGGCGAAATCTTGCAAGAGAACAACCAGGAAATCTTCAAAGTGATTTGGGGAAGCCCCCACCATAATCTTTGATTTGGTGGGGGAGGATGTCACACGGTTGGGGAATTGGTCAGGAGAGAGAATTTCAATTGTCCAATCTGGGAAACTTTCAAACCTGTTAGCAATTTCCCCATCTGCATCAATGGGTATACGCGACCACTCAAACACAGAGATATCTGGAACCAGGGAACGTCCTGCAAAAGTACAGCGTAACTCAGTTAATGCTAAAGCTAACTTTCTTGATTTCCCAACCTGATTTATCGCAGATGGTAACTCAGTTTGAATTATACTATGTTTCCCTTGGGGCATTGATTTTTGGTAGATTTTGTCATCGATATATTCCCTAGTTGGTTTAGTTTCTGGTAACTTGAGAAACTCTGCTAGAGAAAGATTCGAGGATAACTGAGTTGATGTTGATAAACTCATAAATATTACAAATATTACCCTGCTTTCTCTACAACTTCACAGTTTGTTTCCGCTAGCGCTACCGCACCCCACAGAGGTGCATCATCACCCAACGCAGCTGGAACAATATCAAAACTCACTTCAGGTAACGCTGTCTTCTGTGCAGTTTTCCGCACAACCTCCCACCATTTCTCCCCCGCTTTTGTCACACTACCACCCAACACAAACCGCTGAGGATTAACCAAATTCGCTACATTTCCAATCCCTACACCCAAACCCCAAGCACCCCTGTATAAAACCTCCTGTGCTAACTCATCTCCCATAATCGCTGCTTCACTGACTATCTTCCCAGTCACCAATTCCCAATTTCCCCCTACTAACTCTCTTAATATCTTTCCTCCCCTTTGCCAATTTTCCTGCACTTCCTGCGCCATATAGGGACCACTGGCTAAACGTTCCACACAACCCTGCTTCCCACACAAACACACAGAACCCTGGGGATCTACTACCATGTGTCCAATTTCACCCGCCATACCCTCAGTACCGCGCCAAGGCTTACCATTGAGTATCCAACCACCACCCACCCCAGTGCTGATGGTGATGTAAAATAAGCTCTCATAACCCTTTCCTGCACCAAAACGGTGTTCCCCTAAAGCCGCTACATTCGCATCATTATCCACCTTTGCAGGAACCCCAAACTCCTCTTCTAGTAACTTGCCCAGAGGAATATTTTCCCATCCAGGGACATGATGAGAAAGCCTTACCACTCCTGTAGTTGCATCCACTGGTCCCCCGAAACTAACACCAATCGCAGCGGGTTTTGCACCTTGTACCAGGGAGTGGATGAGCGATCGCATAATTTCCAAGTCAGTCTTAGCATCTGCATTGGGTGGTGATAAACGACGTTCGTAGTGTAACCATTCTCTAGCACCTGCATTTACTACTCCCGCAGCCAGCTTTGTCCCACCAAAATCAAGGGCTACAATTAATGTCACAGTTGTTAAACTCCTAATATCATGTCCTTTGGGTCAGTAATTCTTAATTCATAATTTATAATTCATAATTCATAATTCATAATTTATAATTTATAATTCATAATTCATAATTCATAATTTATAATTCATAATTTATAATTCATAATTTATAATTCATAATTTCTGGGCGCAAGCATTGCGCCCCTACGAATTATTGACATTTAGAACTTGATTAATAAACTGTTGTAATTGATTGTAATGGGAACCTTTCCAATAAATTTGGGAACAGTCTTGACAACGATGAAAATCATTAATCTGAGATTTTACATTTGCTGGTAATTCTTCAATAACTGTTTTTTTGGCAACTGATGCTAATAACCCATTACAACGTAAACACCTTTGGAAAGGTGAAACTACACTACTCAAATTGAAGCGATGGACAACTTCTACAATTTGTTGTTTAGGGTTAGTTTCTCGGACATAATATCCATGATTAACTAGACTCCGCATCAATAAACCCTTATCACGAGTTAACAAAATCCGTTCTTGGGAACTCGAAATCCAAGCCAGTTCTGCATCTTCATAATCATTGCGGTACAAAGTATCAAAACCTAACAACCGTAAAGATGTTGCTAATTTGCCTAAATGAATATCTAACACAAACCGGATAACTTTTAGCGGTTTTGGTCTCACAGACAGACTTACTTTAGTCCCTTTAGCCACAGAAATTGGATAGACATTTATTTTGTCTCCATCCTCAACAAGATAAGAAAAATCTACGCACTTACCATTTACTTCAATAAAATCAACTTCCGGATGGGGAACACCCAAAGCCTCTATCATGTCTTTAATAGAGCTTCTGTCTTTAAAAAAATGAGTAATTCTCACCCGTCTTTTATTCCGTGGTAAGAAATGATTCAATTCAGCATAAAAGCAAAAAGAGGCTGAATACATATCATTCAATTATTCTATTCGTCAATTTTCTTGAGTCCATAATCAATTATGGCACTTTGAATTTGTATATCCTCAAGTTGAGGAAAAAATTATCACCCCCAATCCTATAATAAGTCATCTACATCTAGTCTTGGAGTAAGTACTTCTGGGGAAAACATCGAAGTCACCCATTCACCCATTCAATCAATTAACAACTATAGGTTTCAGTTTCAAGACTTGGTTTCTCAGGTTTGCAACAATTTGTTACATATTGAAAATCTTTATCTATTATATTGATGATCGACTAGGGAACTATTGAGAATATTCTCAATAGTTTTACTAGGATTAACTTTGCTTTAATTATACTTTAGTGTTTTTTACCTTATGATAAATTATAATTATTCTCAATTACTTGCATTTCTTATTGAGTTCAGCTACTATTTATCCAGATAGCAAATCTCTAGAGCATAAATTCAGTAATAAAATGCGAAACTTAGAAACCATGTTTTTGTGTGAAATTACAAGGAAGTTTCCTGATTTCATACTAAATAAATCCGGTTTCTAGTTGAATATAGTTTCCAAGATTATCTTTGGAGATTTAATGATATTGTTCAGAAAATATACGTAAAAATAAAGGTAAATGTTATGTTTAAATAGATAAATTATTTTGCTGAAAATCGTTCTGGGTTCAAGAAATTCATCTAAAATTTTTCCAGATGAAGATGAACAATATTTTTTTAACAATGTAAATATAGAATATATGAAATTTTATTGATACTTACTCTTGATTATTTAATGTTGGGTATAAATATTTAATTGACTTAATCTACAAATAACTAAGTAAGTATATATATCATAGGTATATATCTATTTTACTTGTTAAAAATTGATTTAAAACAAAACCCCGAACAAAAAAGAGTGTTATAAATTACTGCCAGAAGAGGGATAAAAAATTCAATTGTTTATTTCTAAAATGGCTTGCTATTTTAGTAGTAGATAGGCGTTAATCATAGTTATGTAGCGCCATATTTTCCCTAGCTTGAAAATGTCCTTAGTTTCTAAAAATCAACAATCCATAGGTTTCAATAATGAACAGATTCTTTTGTGCTGACAATTCACGACTAGCAGGAGAAGATATTATTGGTAGTGCTAGTAATCACCAAACTTATATTTTAGTTGAGTGTCCTCCTCCTTGGAAATATGATACTTTTAGTTCCAAGTGGGTTCCTAATAACCTCAAAGATTTGGTGCAGGAAGTTAAACGGGCAAAACTACCAATTAGATTTTTATTGATTGCTAATAATCACTCTCATAAAAAAGATGAAACAACCTTGTTGATTTATCAAAAAAAAGAGGGTATTACTAATGGTTTTCGTCGACAAGAATTTACTTTGGAAAAAATTGAGTATGTCGCTTTGTTTGTGAGAAAATGGTTACGGGGTAAGTATGGAGATTACGAGTTAAAAACGACTCCAAAAAGGGATATTTTAGTTTGTACCGATGGTAATCATGACAAGTGCTGTGCTAGGTATGGCAATCCTTTGTACTTTCATGGTACAAATATGATTTCTGATTTCAATTTGCACACAGTTCGTCTTTGGAGATCAAGTCATTTTGGTGGACATCGCTTTGCACCAACTATGATTGATTTACCTGAAGGAAGATATTATGGTCGTGTTGATCAAGAATCATTCTATTCAATTTTAACTCGTACTGGTAATATCCAATGCATGAATGAGGTTTATCGGGGTTGGGGAATTTTACCTAGTCCTATGCAGGTGCTAGAAAGAGAATTAATGCTACGTTATGGTTGGGATTGGTTTAACAACAAAGTAGCTGCTAGGATTCTTGAAGAAAGTCCAGATGGCGATAGTATAAAAGCCGAGTTAGTTGTGGAACAACCCTATGGTGATATCCACAGTTACTTAGCCAAAATTGTCAAAGAAGAAACTCAAACAGTGCAGTTAAAGAGTTCTTGTAATGCTAAGCAAGAGTCAGTATTTGTTAAATATGCAGTAGCTGGTTTCTGGGTCACTTCTAAAACTGCTATTAGTCATATTGCCTAAACAAATAAAAACAATTGGGGAATCTTGAAATCCTAGATTGGTAATTGGTAATTGGTAATTGGTAATTGGTAATTGGTAATTGGTTGATATCTTTGTTTCTGCTAAACACCTCTATTTTTGAATTTTTAATTGTTTTCAAGTTCCCAACATTTGCAAATTATGCAAGGTGGCATATAATCCTCCTTGTTGTAACAATTGTTCGTGACTTCCTTGTTCTATTAATTCCCCACGGTTGAGAACAAAAATCCGATTTACGTTGCGAATTGTTGATAAGCGGTGGGCAATAATAATGGCAGTTCTATTCTGCAATAATTCGTCTAAAGCTTGTTGAATAAAAGCTTCTGTTCCCACATCTAAATTAGCCGTTGCTTCATCCAAAACTAAAATTTGGGGTTCACGAATAGCTGCACGTGCAAAGGCTAAAAGTTGCTTTTCTCCGCTAGAAAGATTTGTCCCCCTTTCTCTAAGTTGGGTGTCATAACCTTGGGGTAATTGGGCAATAAATTGGGCAATATTGGTTTTTTGTGCGGCTTGTTGGATTTCTTGGAGGGTGTAACCGTCTCCCAAACTGATGTTGCTTTTTACATCCCCAGCAAACAAAAAGCCATCCTGTAAAATCACCGCCATATATCGCCGTAATTCATTTTGGGGTACTTCGCGAATATCAATCCCATCTATGAGAATACGTCCCTTACTAGGTTCGTACAAGCGACTCAATAAGCGAATGATAGAAGTTTTACCTGCACCAGTGGGACCAACTAATGCCACTTTTTCACCAGGATGAATGGTAAAATCTAAGCCTTTAATCACATAATCATCATCTTTGTAAGCAAACCAAACATCTTCAAATTTGATTTCTCCCAAGTTTGCTCGATTATTTACATTTTTTGAGTTTAGATTCTCCACAATCTCGTCAATGTAACCAAATTGAGAATCATAAATTGAAAACCTGGGGTTAGCGTTATCGCGGATTTCTATGGGTTCATCTAACAGATTAGTCACCCTTTCAATGGCAGTAAAACCAGATTGAATGACGGTGAATTTTTCTGCAAATTGTTTGAGGGGTTGGAATAATCGCTCTGCATATAATACAAAAGCTGATAAAATCCCAAAAGTTAAGGTTTTTTGTAAAAGTAGATTACTACCTATCCAGAGAACAGCTGCGATCGCTACTAAGGAAACCCATTCTAGGGTAGCGGAAACTGCCGAATCGTAGAAAATGGTTGTATCAACTTCTTTTACGTAGCGCTTGTTGGTGTTACGAAACAGTCCGGCATTGAATTTTTCTCGCCGAAATAGCTGTACTACTCCAATACCGATAATATTTTCTTGGAGTTGGGAGTTGAGGTTTGATAGTTCTTCCCTGGCTTTATAATTTGACTGGCGATATTGCTTTTGAAAGTAAATAATTAAACCTGATATGGGTATTAACATTAATACTAACAACCCGGCAAGTTGCCACTGAAGAGAAAACATAAAGCCGATAATTACCAGCATGGAGAATAAATCTGAGAAAATACCAATTGCCCCAGTGGCAAATACATCTCCTAAAACTTCTACATCGCTGGTAAGTCTAGTAATTAATTTCCCAATAGGGGTGCGGTCAAAAAAGCGCACGGCTAAAGATGTTACATGATTAAATAAATCTTGACGAATATCAGCAGTAATTTCTTGCCCTACTTTTTGTACCAAATAACCCTGGAAGCCAGTAAGTAACAGACGTATACTAACTGTGATTAGCAATGCAATTTGCAGGATGGTTAGTGCCTGTGGTATGGGAAGATTGCTTAAAAATTCATAAACATTGGATTCCTGACGAATTACAGAAATAACTAGTCCAATTAGAAAGGGTTGCACAGCGTTTGCAAGGGCGATCGGCACCAGGAGTAACATTGAAAGTGCCAGCAGTCTTCTGTAGGGACGGGCATAAGGTAGTAGACGCAAAAATAACCGCCAGTCATTGTCACGCCGACGGTTTCTTTTGTAAGCTTTGTTCACGGCTTGGTAAATGCTCATATGAGCATTATATGAATTTTTACCTCTGTATTCACTTTTTTATTGTAACTATAGCGCTTTTCAGTTGAGTCCAATACACTCCAAACCTCACCCCGGCTAAAGCCACCCCTCTCCTTAATAAGGAGAGGGGAAGGGGGTGAGGTTCATCTGTATTTTATCAAGCGTGAAAACCGCTATATAAAAAATTAGTGTTTCCGTTTTCGTCGCTATGCTTAAGTGATACTAAGTCATACTGCTCTGTAAAGTCTGGACAAGCCGGACATTACTTCCTACTTCATCAGGAGCATGGGAGCGGTTATCCCTCAGTAGGCTTACACGGCTGAGCCGTCCGCGTTTGTCGATATTAAATTACTTGCGGATCTCTTGATCGGTGCTTGGTTTTTGCATATTAATCAAGAGATTATTCGCTAGTTGTAATTTTGATTTTAGCAAAAACTATGCATAAAATACATGAAAAAACGTTGACAATTGTCTACAACTGTTAAGTCTTGTATACAAAAACAATACCTAGGTCAAAGCTCTTGTAAATATAAGTAAAAATTATATTCAAAGTAATTTAGTTTTGCGATTCAAATACCCGCTCATTTTTCGTGGGATTTTTCTCGAAAAATTATTCACGCAATTGCGTTGTTTGATGCTATAGTAAAAAAAAGTGATTTTGGCAAACCCCTGACCATTGCTCACCCAAAAAAGCTACAAGCCTCATTCTTTCGTAGCAAGTAAACTAAAAGTCAAGCTTTGATAACATCAAGAAAGACCAATTTTTCCCCCTCCAACTCATACCATCAATATTTGTATTTGACAAAATAGAAATAATATGGTATGAAAACGGGATTTATGAAATTATAGCCGTTTTCAGTTGAGTATAGATCCGCAGCGACTTCCCGTAGGGTGAGTTCAGAATTTCTCTTGCACGAACTCGTTTCCAGGCTCAGCCTGGAAACGCATTTTAGGGAGGCTTTGCCTCCAGAATTGACAAGGTTTTCTCCTTATACAAGTCAAACCCGCTATATGTGCTAGACGATGATGAAATCGTCAGTGGTGAGAGTAGTGGTATTAATGCCATTCAGAGTGGCTAGAGTTTCTAAGGTTGCAGTGACAATGATATCGCTGCCAGAGAAGGACAAGTCAGCAAATGTCAAACCATCAGCCAAACCGATAACATCCTGTCCATTGCCAAAGTCGGTAATCGTATCTGTTCCTTCTCCTTGGGCTAGCACAAAGATATCTGCTCCATCGCCACCTTTGAGGGTATCTCGACCTTCATCACCTTGCAAGAAATCGTTGTCGTTACCGCCACTTAGGATGTCGCTAGCTACCCCTCCTAGGAGAGTATCTTCGCCATCTCCACCTTTGATGGTATCTCGACCTTCATCACCCTGCAAGAAATCATTGCCGTTGTCACCATCTAGGATGTCGCTAGCTGCCCCTCCCAAGAGGGTATCTTCGCCATCGCCACCTTTGAGGGTATCTCGACCTTCATCACCCTGCAAGAAATCATTGCCGTTACCTCCTTTGAGGATATCATCGCCATTACCGCCTTCGAGGGTATCTTCGCCATCTCCACCTTTGAGGGTATCTCTACTATCGCCACCTTGCAACAGATCATTGCCGTTGCCTCCTTTGAGGAGGTCGTCGCCATTACCACCTTCGAGGCTATCTCCACCATCACCACCACGCAAAAGATCGTTACTATCTCCTCCTAGGAGGATGTCGCTACCTGCTCCTCCTTTGAGGGTATCTTCATTATTGCCACCATCAATTAGATCATTGTTTGTTGGTGTTCCTGGCTGATCTCCTTTGAGGAAATCTTTGTCATTGCCACCTATAATCTCATTGAAGTCTACTATGGTAGCTGTGAAACTATTGTTATCTGCATCTAATTCAAAGCCATCACCATCAATTAATTGCACACTGAGAATTTCCGAATCCATATCAGCATCAATTAAGGGAACCGCTACTACCGTTGCTGTGGTTACACCTCCAGCCAAATTCACAGTACCACCACTACCATCGGGGAGGAAATCAACAGAGACGTGTTACTAGATAGCTAATTCTCTAACTATTTCCGCACAAATCTTAACAAATCGCACAAAAATTACCTAGACTAGAAATCATTGACTGTTGAATACTGGTTGATTGT
>JAAUYH010003713.1_pt1 | contig 32085 bp, 32 predicted proteins | sample 7278061 | NCBI WGS metagenome assembly JAAUYH01 (sample SAMN14350203, study PRJNA611818) | marine sediment metagenome | isolation source: surface marine sediment (0.6m) | place: French Polynesia: Moorea | collected 2018-08 | reverse complement strand
GGTCTCCGGGATAGGCTTTTTGGCTTCTTGTCGTCATCTTCTTGACTCCTCAAACATCTATCCCATTACATTACCCCTAGTGGGCATCTGACTTTTCAAACATCCTCTAAGGGGATTTGACTTGACTGAGATCGAGGAAATCCTGAGATTTTCTGGAGAGAGATATTATGATACGGTCACAGGTAGAGAGATCGCAGTTGGCAAACACGATAATCGATTAGTCATAATTCCTTATGAACGCAGTGGTGATTTGATAACTCCAGTGACTATCCATAGCACCACCCGTCAACAAATACGATTCCGCTTAAAAACTGGGAGGTTTGCTATCAATGAATAATGCCAAAATGACATACTTTGAACAAGAGGATATTCTTCACCTTAGTCTCTCTGATGAAACAGAAGCAGGTAGTGTCGAGATTAGTCCCAACATTACCGCCGAATTAAATGAAGCAGGAGAGTTAATTGGAGTAGAGATTATCCAAGCAAGTTCTTTCATCCGAGACACAATTCTAGAATCAGCCCAGGCGAAGCTTTTAAATCTCGTAGGATGAGCTACGCTAATCCGCTTAACGTTAATTAAGATTTTCTGGTGGGGGCAAAGAATCACCATCATCATTTTGTGGCAAGGTAAATAAAAAGTAACAACTAATAGCGATCGAAATTAATAATCCCAAGGGAATTATCCAATTAACTTTTGTTTTTGCTGAAGAAGTTTTTTCTTCAGTCTGCATTGGTTCCTCTACAGAAACTATGGTGGCAGTATTAGATTCTAATGGCTCACTCGCAGTAACTCGAGGCGAACTAACTTTAGGAATAATAGTTGTTCTGGTCAAATGAGGTAAATCCGCAGGAACTCTTGCCTTCGTTAAATTAGCAGATTCGAGATAAACACCTTGCAGCTTGGTGTTAGTGAGGTCTACATTAGTTAGATCGGCTTCAGATAAATTAGCACCACGCAAATCGGCATTTTTGAGATTGCTATTACAGAGATTGGCTTTTTTAAGGTTAGCTCCTTGGAGATCAGCATTACTTAAGTCTAATCCTATCAGCTCTCTTTCTTCTGCTGGCTGATTGACAATTTCCCAAACTAACTGCCACTTTCGATCGATCATACTGTGGCGATCGAGTTTAGCTGTCTTAAAATTAGCAAATTGTAGTTCGGCATCTTTGAGATAAGCACCCTTAAGATTAGCACCACTAAAATTTACTCGACTCAGATTGGCATGACTAAAATAAGCACTATCAAGATTGGCATTACTCAAATTAGCAGATTCTAAATTTGTCTGACACAAATATGCTCCTTTTAAATTAGCACCAGTAAGATTAGTTCCCCTTAAATTGGCATCACTTAAATCTGCATTACTCAAATCGACTTGAAAAAGCGTACTATGACTTAGGTCAATTCCGTTAAGATTACTGTTAGCTGCTCCTCGATTGACAATTTCCCAAACTTTATAGGCTTTGGGGTCTAAAATACTAGCAGAGTCGATTTGAATCTGTTTGAGAATAGCGTAATCTAGATTGGCTCCCTGCAAATGAACTTTTTGTAACTTTGCACCCAGTAAGTTGGCTCCTTGTAAATTAGCATTGGTTAGTTCGATATTTTTGAGGCAAGCATTACTAAGATTACTTTTGCTCAGGTTAACTCTATCTAAGTTATAGTCACTAAAATTTTTTCCATAAAGATTAACTCCACTCAAGTCAGGAATTATGTTAGGGTTTTCCTTTCTCCATTCATTCCAGGTTTCTGCACCTTGCTCGAGTAATGCTATATGTTCTTCCTTGGCCATCTCACAAAAACCTTTTTGGGTTTAGTTACTATATTATAGTTATCGAGCCAACTTATATAAAAGTAGTTAATTTATAAGTATTTCTTGGATAAAGCCAGTGTTTTTGCCAAACAACTACTATAGTTAGATTGAAATTGAGATAAAAATGTATACAATCGATCGAGAAAGATAAAAAATATTTACCCTAGATGAATTTGTTAAATTTTGAGCCAATTTTTGAATTTTCTCGTCAAAACTGTGTTGCTATTTGTGCTTTTCTGGTTCCAGCTAATTTGCTAACAACTGCATTAAACTTAATTTTGCTATTTACTCAACGTTCTCAAACTCAAATTCGTCTAGCGATTAGCTTATCTGTTATCTTTGCTTTCACTCTTTTTCTTCATGTTTCCACCTGGTTTATCATTGGGGTAGTTACTCCTGTCACTTTTATTTTGTTAGGATTAGGAGCAACTTGTTTGACGATCGCGATTTTAGCAGATATTTATCGCCACAAATTACTAGCGATTAGATTACCGGTAGAGATGTTCCAGGGAAAGTCTTTACTACAGAAAAAATAAAAAATAGATTTAATTAAGTCAAAGAAGAAATACTATTTTTCTAATTCCCCATAAAATAAGGGCATGATTTATCCAATTCCTCGTCCTCAAATTCCTGCTTGTGCTTGGCAACGTCCTATTGGTAAAGGATGGAATAAGCCCTACACCGTTCGTTATGCTAGTAATTTAGATGATGGTCCTTGGCACGGAATGCCCTTAGGGGGTTTTGGTGCGGGTTGCATCGGTCGATCGCCTAGAGGTGATTTTAATCTCTGGCATCTCGATGGGGGAGAACATATTTTTCGTTCCCTTCCTGCCTGTCAGTTTAGCGTATTCGAGCAACCAGAAGGAGAAAATGCCCGAGCTTATGCCCTCTGTACTGAAGCACCAGTTAATCGGACTTTATCTCGCTGGCAATGGTATCCCCCAGAAAAAGGAACTTATCATGCTCTTTATCCCCGCAGTTGGTTTAAGTATGAGGGCGTATTTAAATCGGAATTAATTTGCGAGCAATTCTCCCCTATTTGGGCAGAAAATTATCAAGAAACTAGTTATCCCGTCGCTATTTTTCAATGGACAGCCCATAACCCTACAGATAAGCCAATTACCGTTAGTATCATGCTAACTTGGCAAAATACCGTTGGTTGGTTTACCAATGCAATTAAATCTCCTACCGTTAAAGTAAGGGATGATGGTAGCCCAGAATACGAATATAGACCACGGTGGGGAGATAGTACGGGGAATTTTAATCAGTGGATTGAAGATAACTATCGGGTTGGTTGTTTACTAAATCGAGTACAACCCCATCCAGAAATCCAAGAAGGAGAAGGACAAATTGCGATCGCATCATCTCGCAATCCCAATCTAGAAATATTCTATCTCGGTCGCTGGAATCCTAGTGGTGATGGGTCGGATGTCTGGGATTATTTTGCGGGCAATGGCTCTCTACCAGATAAGGAGGATGAAACCCCTGCTGCCCCAGGAGAACAAATCGCCTGTGCTATGGCAATTCGTTTTACTATCCCCCCAGGAAAAACAAGGCAAATTCCTTTTATTCTGGCTTGGGATTTCCCTATCACTGAATTTAAACAAGGAATAAAATATTATCGTCGTTATACAGACTTTTTTGGTCGATCGGGTCAGAATGCTTGGAGTGTAGTTAGAACTGCCCTCAAACATAGCGATACTTGGCAAGAAAAAATTCAAGCCTGGCAAAAACCAATCTTAGAAAGCGAGGATTTACCAGATTGGTTCAAAATGGCATTATTTAACGAACTATACTTACTCACAGACGGCGGTACTCTCTGGACGGCAGCGACGGAAAACGACCCCATCGGGCAATTTGGGGTACTAGAGTGTATGGATTACCGTTGGTATGAAAGTCTGGATGTGCGCCTGTATGGTTCTTTTGCCTTGATGATGTTGTGGCCACGTTTGGATAAATCTGTTTTAGAAGCTTTTGCTCGTGCCATTCCCAAAAACGATCCTACTTCCCGTATAATAGGGTATAATAGAGCGCAAGCTATACGTAAATTTGCAGGTGCTACCCCCCACGACTTAGGCGCACCCAACGAACATCCCTGGGAAGAGACTAACTATACTTCCTATCAAGATTGCAACCAGTGGAAAGATTTACCTAGCGATTTTGTCCTGCAAGTATATAGGGATTTTGTCCTGACAGGTAAAGAAGATATAGAGTTTCTCTGGGAATGTTGGGAGAGTATTACCCAAACCCTGGCTTACTTAAAAGAGTTCGATCGCGATGGCGATGGTATACCCGAAAATTCTGGCGCACCCGATCAAACCTTTGACGATTGGCAATTAAAAGGGATTAGTGCTTATTGTGGTGGTTTATGGATTGCAGCTTTAGAAGCAGCTATAGCTATAGGAAAGATATTACTTAAAAATCCTCCTCTCAATCCACAACTACGAGCGGTCAATTATCCAGACTGTATCGAAGAAACAATTAATACATATCGTAACTGGTTACAACAGGCGCGATCGATCTATCACGATACTCTTTGGAATGGAGAATATTATCGTCTCGATAGCGAAAGTGGTTCAGAAGTAGTGATGGCAGATCAACTCTGCGGACAATTTTACGCCAGATTATTAGGTTTACCTGATGTTGTGGAAGAAAAATATATTAAATCTACTTTAAATAAGATTTATGATGCCTGTTTCCTCAAGTTTCACAACGGAAAATATGGTGCAGCAAATGGCGTTTTACCCGATGGTAGTCCAGTAAATCCAAATGATACTCATCCCTTAGAAGTATGGACGGGAATTAATTTCGGTTTAGCTGCTTTTATGGTACAAATGGGTATGAAAGAAGAGGCATTTAAGTTAACAGAAACTGTAGTGAAACAAGTATATGAAAATGGCTTACAGTTTCGCACTCCCGAAGCAATTACCGCAGTAGGCACTTTTAGAGCAAGTCATTATTTAAGAGCGATGGCTATTTGGGGTATTTATGGAGTTTTGAGCGATTGGGAGTAATATCACAATTAGTTAAAATAGATCGGTGTCAGTTTACCAATGTCGAAAATAACCCAAATTTTGCAACAGATATCAGCTAGTTTAGAGCGTCTAGAATTAACTGAGATTATTAAATTAAAGCCTGGACTAACCCGTTAAGATACTAATATTTATAGTTCTCCAGAGCTAATTAAAATAGGAGATAAAACTTTATCATACATAAGAGTATAGAAGTTAAAAAATATTATGACCACAAAAAACACAAAACAAAAAACACAAGAAAATATAGAGCTTACGCTATCCCAACGTCGAGAATTTCTTAAGCTACCTCTTGAAAAGCGTCGTCGTATACTAGAAAAACAGGCAACTCAAATTCAACACCACTATCAGGAAAATACAGAATGGCAAGAATGGTTAGAAGGTGACATTATTGAATACTAGACCCATTCCAAAACGTGGTGAAATTTGGTTAATTAATTTCGATCCTACTATTGGCACAGAAATCAAAAAAACACGTCCAGGAGTTATTATTAGCTCTGATGCTGCGGGTAAGCTTCCAATCAAGCTTACTGCACCTATTACTGATTGGAAAAGCTATTTTGCTAATAACCTTTGGCACGTTAAGATTAATCCTAATAAGATTAACGGATTGAATAAAGTTTCCGCAGTCGATACTTTACAGCTACGAGGACTAGATACAAGAAGATTTATTCGTAAAATTGGTAATTTATCAGAAGATAAAATAATAGAAATTGCGATAGCGATCGCAACTTTAATTGAATATTCAGATTAGCTTGAAACTAAATGTTATTTAAGATATTTATAGTGCGATCGCTTTACCTAAAACTAACTAGAGAATTCAAATAGAACAAATATCTCAAGATGGAAATAAGGTTGAGATCGCTTTGATTACTTTGGCTGAAATTGTTTACTTAAGTGAAAAAAAGCGTATTCCAGAAAAAACTTTAGAACTTCTTCTCGATGCGATCGATAACAAAGTGCCAGTAATTAGTAGAGATAGTAAAATTAGGCTTTCAAGTATTCAAACTATTTGGTAATCAAAAAATAAACCTATTTACTCAAAGCATAATAATCTTTTCCTTTACCAAAAGCAAACTGTAAAGAATTAGGCAAATTACGATTAGATTTGACTAGAAAAATAACCAATCCTAAAAACGCTAATCCTGCCGTAAAGAGAAATATCATTGAATAACTCAATTGAGCAGATAAAAAACCAAAAATAGGGCCCGCACCTGCTACACCTAAATCGAAACCACCAATACAAATACTATAAACTTTGCCCCTTTCATTAGCATAAGAGCGATCCGAGATCAGCGCGATCGACATGGGAATAAATATACCACCCCCCGCACCTTCTAAAAGAGCAGCTATGGTCAAAACAAGAGGTGTATTAGCATTAGCTAATAAAATCATTGAACTACCGTAACAAACTAAGCTACCTGTAATAAATAAGCCACGACCAAAACTATCTGATGCTTTACCTACAACAACACGGGCAACAAACGAAGCAATAGCAGCAACGGCATAAAATAGTCCTGCATTGAACTCTAAATTTGATTCTTCTATATACAAAGGTAAAAAAGTAACCAAACTGCCGAATAATAAACCAATCATTAACAAAATTAATGCAGGAATAGATAAAGCAGGATTAATCATTAATTGCCCAAAATTGCGCTTTGGTAAAGATTCACTTTCTTCCCGATGTAAGGTAACTTCTATTTTCCTTTCTTCTTTTATTTGTAGAGCGAAAAACCAAGCTAACAATCCAGCAATAGAAGAGATTAGAAACAAATTACTATAAGCAAAATATTCTTGAATATAGCCTCCTAATGCTGGGCCAATTGCCATCCCAATAGGAATAGCTAAACTCATATAACCGATTAATTCTCCCCTTTGTTTAGCAGGAGCAATATCAACAACTAAAGCACTATAACCAGTAGTAAAAGCAGCAATACTAATACCATGGAAAGCTCTTATAGCCATTAATGCAGGAATAGATTTAGCTAGTAGATAACCCAGGGGTGCAAGACCTACTACTAGCGTGCCAATCGAGATAACAATTTTGCGACCCTTTCGGTCTGCTGTTTGTCCCAGTAAAGTACGAGAAGATAATAAACCGATCGCAAAACAACCCATTACCAATCCTATTTGCTGTTTTGTCCCTCCTACATATTGGACATAAAGAGGTAAAACTGGCAGTAAAGAAGTGATACTAAACCAAAATAAAAGTCCCGCACCAAATAATGTCAGTAAATTGCGCTTTTTTGCTGGCTTTAGGCTATTGAAGGCGTTCTTGGTTATCATAAATGATTGCTAATTATCGGTCATCAAGTTATCATTCGATGACTATCTCAATTATCTTAACAATTATTTACACAAAAAAAATTCCCTCTAAATACTTAACTGCATGAGTGTAAATTGAAAGAGATAGAAAAACTGGATGCTAAATTCTTTGTAGCAATTTTTAATTTTCAACTTTGAAATAACATGACCTTTTTTAGACAGGATGACCAGTTAACTAAATTAGCTACAGCCATTCTCGAACAAACCTGGATACAATTCCCTAACTTAGCCAAAAATCAAATTGCGCTGACTTGGGTAGTTTACGACCCACCAGTGATAGTTAATACAGGTGGTGCATTATCTGCTGAAGAATTTTGGCAATACCCAGTCAGAGGTTTTAGCTACCGAGGAATGGAAAGAATTTATCCTGCCAGTATAGTTAAATTATTTTACTTAGTAGCAATCCATGAATGGCTCGAAGGAGGAATGATTCCCGAATCATCAGAGTTGCAGAGAGCATTTAAGGATATGATTATTGACTCTAGTAATGATGCTACTAGCTTAGTGGTAGATGTCTTAAGTGGTACTACTAGCGGGCCAGAATTACCACCAGGGCCTTTTACTACCTGGCAACAACAACGCAATATTGTCAATCGTTATTTTCAGTCTTTGGGTTGGTCAGAATTAGAAACAACTAATATCAATCAAAAAACTTGGGGAGATGGGCCCTACGGAAGAGAAAGAGCTTTTTTAGGGGAATTACGAGAAAATCGGAATATGCTTACTACAGATGCCGTAGCTAGGTTGTTGCACGGTATTATCGGTGGAGTAGCGGTATCGAGCGATCGATCTCAACAAATGATGAAACTACTCAAACGCAGTCTTAATTCTACGGATAGTAGTAATACAGAAGAAGAAAATCAAATTACTGGTTTTTTGGGGGAGGGATTGCCATCTCACGCTCAATTATGGTCTAAAGCTGGGTGGACGAGTCAAGTACGGCATGATGCTGCTTATATAGAAATTCCCGAACTACAACCTTATTTATTAATTGTTTTTACTGAAGGAAAAGAGAATAGTAAAAATAAAGCTCTCATTCCTTTTCTTTCTCAAGCTTTCGTGCAAAAAATGACAGAAATTATCCCAACTAAGTAGGGGAGTAGTACGTCAATTTGATAATTTACGAGTTGAGATGAGACAAGGAAAACAATTTAAATACTTAAGGTTATCTCGATTGTGACATTGTTCACTCTTCGATGGTAATAACAGTCACTTTAATTTAGGATTTAAATCGCACTTTTTTAAGTTAATTTTTTCCATAATTAATTCAGTGAATTCACTTAAGAAAACTTACAGTGAAATCAATAAATAAACTGAATACTTAGGGAACTTGAAAATGTCATTTAAATCTACTATTTTTAATAAATATTTTTCTTCAAAAGTAATTTTAGCTATTGTTTTGATCGCACCAACAGTATTTTCTGCTAATGCTATGGCAGCAAGTCAAGCTCAAGGTGATAAAATGCTTATCAAAGAATCCCAGAGCAAAACAATTAATTTACAAAAGGCGATCGCTCATCATACTCCTAGCGTAAGAAAATCTACTATTAATTTAATCAAACATTACGAAGGTTTCCACTCTACTGCTTATATAGATACTCACGGTCTACCAGTAATTGGTTATGGACAATCAAAAATTAATGGCAAAAGAGTCAAAATGGGACAATATATTTCTCGAAGCAAAGCTGATGCTGAATTAGCAAAAGAACTATATCGAATCCAACGTTTAGTACTCTCTAAAGTGAAAGTAAAATTAACTCCCAATCAATTAGGAGCATTAACTTCTATAACTTATAATGTAGGACCTGGAATCCTAACTCGTAGCACTCTTGTCAGAAAGCTTAACGCAGGAGATTACGCAGGAGCAGCAAGAGAATTTCCTCGTTGGAATAAAGCTCATCAAGGCGGTAGACTAGTTCCTTTCCCTGGCTTAACCAGAAGAAGATTGGCCGAACAAAAGCTATTTTTAACTCCATAAAACAAATTGTATTTATAAGTTATTTAGAGATGTGAAATTAACTTGAAATACTTCGGCAAAGGCTACGGCAATATGGTGTCTTACTCGTTCTACAGTAATATCGGGAATAAATTGAGCCAAGCTTCCTACCGGTTTATCTTCAATACCACAGGGAACAATATGCTTAAAGCCAGTTAAATCTGGACATACATTGAGGGCAAAACCGTGCATTGTAATCCAACGACGCACTTTAATGCCGATAGCTGCCACTTTTTTACCTTCTAACCAAACCCCAGTTAATCCTCTTATACGCTCGCCTTTTAGTCCATAACTAGCGAGTACAGAAATAATTACTTCCTCCAACTGTCTGAGATACCAATGTAAGTCCTGTTGGTAGTAATGTAAATTAAGAATTGGATAACCAACTAACTGTCCCGGACAATGATAGGTTACTTCGCCCCCCCTTTCAATGCGATGTAATTCCCAATTAGTTTGGTCTGGATTAAATTTAACAAACTTAGTATCTGCCCCCTTACCCAGAGTATATACAGGAGGATGTTCTAGCAAAATAAGAATATCTTCCAAATCTGGGTTTTCAATTCTTGCCTGTACGAGCGATCGCTGATATTTCCACGCAGAAGAATAAGGAATTAATCCTTGATTATCTAGAATACAGTATCTTGTCAATTTAATTATTTTTAAAGATTAAAACAATTGTCAACACGGGAGTGGAATAGCGCAACAGCCTTGCAGGAGGGTTTCCAAGGGGCTGTGGGCGTAATCGCATTGCGCCCTTTATAAGCCCCGCCTCCGTAGAGGACTGTTGCAAGACAGCCGAGGAAACCTCGGCATTTCCTCCCGTCATTGTTATGATTTACCAGATCAATTTTAATAAATGTCAAGCTATGTGAAGGAAAATCAAAAGAATTGCCAGAAAGATGTTTTAGAAAATACAAAATGCTAATCTAAAAACATAAAGTAAGAGAAATAAACGTGCTACTCAACATTATTTTTCAAGGAAAAATCTACCGTTATTTATCTGATTTGGTCGCATTGAGCGAGGGAAAGCAAAGAAAGGATTGTTTTTATTTAATTAATTAAATAATCGATGGTTAGTAAGCTCTTAGTATTAGTTTAAATGAGAGTGAGCAGATGATAATCAGCAATTTAGATTAAGCAAAACAAATAAAAATAAAGATTTTGCTTATGCAGTTTCTATAATTTATTCTCATTGCTGTAGTTCTGCTAACTATTCGAGACTTTAAAACCGACAAATACAATATTGTCGTTATCTGCTTTTACTTAACTGTTAACAATTGTATATTAGGGAGTCATAGAGTATGAAGCTTTTGATTCAGGGCAACAACATCACAGTCACCGACTCAATTCACGACTATGTCCAACAGAAGCTAGAGAAAGCAGTTAGGCACTTTCAAAATATTACAACCAAAGTCGATGTTCATCTCTCCGTAGCGCGCAATTCACGGATTAACGATAAGCACAAGGCTGAAGTTACAGTGTATGCCAATGGAACAGTAATTCGAGCACAAGAAGGGAGTGAAAATCTTTACGCTAGTATCGATATGGTATCAGATAAAATTGCTCGTCAATTGCGTAAATATAAAGAAAAACAGTTAGCTAAAAAGACTAGTACTTATGTTAAAACTGGCAATATAGGTAATATAGAAGAAGAGCCAGTCAAACCAGTCAAAACAGATTTAATTGGCGATCGCGCTCCCGAACTTCCCTCAGAAGTGGTCAGGATGAAGTATTTTGCTATGCCACCGATGAATATCGAGCAGGCACAAGAGCAACTGCAATTAGTCGACCACGATTTTTATATGTTCCGCAATAGCGAAACCAATGAAATCAACGTGATATATATGCGTAATCATGGTGGTTATGGAGTAATTCAGCCTCGTCCAGAGAATAACGGGCATAATGGCAATGGAACTGAGATACATTAGATTTATTGCCTAAATTTTAATTAAACGGTTAAGTAAAGATGAGGGAGATGAGGGAGATAAGGAAGAAAAGTTAATTTCTCGTATCATAATGATCTCCACGTCACCGCATCACCTTGGGAGGGCGAATTGACCGCGGAATGCGGTTACCTCAGGCACCGTCGTTAAAAGGCGGTGTAACGGTAACTATTCGACTCTACTATCTTAATTTTGAGGAGAAAACGTTTCTGTTATTTCCTCTTTAGTAGAAGAGTGAGTTTTGTGAACAATATGAGGTAATTCTGCTCCTGCCAGTCCTTGTTTAATCCTCTCAGGAGTGGAATCAAAAATAATAAACAGAGGATAGATATTATCTGCTGCTTCACTCAACATATGTTGTTCTCCCAGTGGCATCAGCCATTCATAGTCTCGATCGAGATAAACTTGATTTTTTCGGCTACTTTTTCAGCAAATCCTAAATAAGGACGATATTGCTTAAGTAAAGCGATCGCACTAGTGCGATCGCTGTATTTGGCTAGTAAAATTTCAAAGTCTGATTGCTTAACAGGCATAAAAGACGGGATTAACCTAATTGATCGAAAATAGAGAACATGGGCAGATACATAGACAACAAAATAGTCCCTACCATAATAGCGATACCCACCATCATCAATGGTTCGATAATACTGGTTAAAGCCTTAACTGCTTGTTCTACTTCGTCTTCATAGAAGTCGGCTACCTTTTCCATCATGGCGTCCAACTCTCCAGTTTCTTCGCCGATACTGATCATTTGAATTGCCAGAGGAGGAAAAACCTTTTCTTTTTGGATAGCTAAACTAATCATGCCCCCTTGCTGTACATCTTTTTTAGCAGCTTGTACGGCATTGACAATAACTTGATTGCCAATAATGCTACAAACAATATCAAAACACTGAAGTACGGGAACACCAGAGCTAGTTAAAGTACCAAATACCCGACAAAAGCGAGCCACGGCTGATTTTTCATTGAGATCCCCAAATAGAGGCATTTTGAGGAAAAAAGCATCTATTTGTAACCTCCCCATAGGGGTTTTGTAATACTGACGAAAGGCAAAGCTGAGTCCCATAAAAACGACTACGGGAATGATAGCGCGCCAGCTTCTCAGCAGGGCACTCAACCAAAGCATAAATTTGGTTAAAGCGGGTAATTCTGCCCCTAACTGGTCGAAAATACCTGCAAATACAGGGATAAGAAAGATGGTCATCCCTAGAAAAGCAATGACAGCAAAAATACCCACTGTAACTGGATAAGTCATGGCTGACTTAATTTGGTTTTGTAACTTAGCAATATTTTCTAACAGCTTTGACAGGCGTTCGAGGACTTCATCTAGTACCCCACCAACTTCTCCTGCTTCCACCATACTGACGTAGAGGTCATCGAAACATTCAGGAAATTTACTCATAGAACTAGAGAGATTATTTCCCTGTTGTACCTCTGCGCTAATACCCAAAAGAGCCCTTTTCAGTTTGGGATTAGGAGCTTGATCTGCCAAGATACCTAAAGCTCGTACAATGGCGACTCCTGCATTAGTCATCACCGAAAACTGGCGGGAAAATACCGCCTTGTCTTTAACAGTGACTTTGCTGAGGGCTAATTCTAACTCAGACAAGTCAAAATTAAAACCAGATTTAGTGATTTGACCGATAGCAACATATCTATTTCTCAAAATACTGTGAGCTTGTTCTGGAGAAGCAGCTTCAATTTTTTCTTTGAAGATTTTGCCAGAATGGTCTTTAACTTTAGCAATATATACAGTCATAGATTAAATGAGCGATCGAGTGAATAAAAAAACAATTAATAAGTTCGGAGTTCGGAGTGACCTTCGGTAGTCGCTTCGCGTACGGAGTTCGGAGTTAAATTTGTAAAACTTAGAACTCACTTTTAACGAGTTTTCCTGTTCATCGCCGTGTTGAGAGTTCCCATACTACCAGCCAAAAGACGTTGTAATTCGTCTGGCTTACCACTTTTACTCAGAGCTTCTTCTATATCAATAACTCCAGTTTTAACCAAATTAGCTAGTGCTTGCTCCATGGTGTGCATACCTAATTTCATTCCTGTTTGAATAGCCGAATAAACTTGAGGAGCTTTACCTTCCCGAATTAGATTAGCGATCGCAGGAGTGACAATCATAATTTCCTGTGCCATGGCTCGACCAAACTCTCCAGGTTTGGGATTTTTCTTTTTTACTAAAGTCTGACTAAACACGGCAATGAGAGAATTGGATAACATCGCTCTAATTTGTGCTTGTTGTCCTGCGGGAAAGACATCGATCATTCTGTCTACTGTCCCCGAAGCCGAGTTAGTGTGTAGCGTGCCGAAAACCAAGTGACCTGTTTCTGCTGCGGAAATTGCCAGAGAAATCGTCTCTAAGTCCCTCATCTCTCCCACGAGGACAATGTCTGGGTCTTCACGGAGTGCAGCTTTGAGAGCATTAGCAAAACTTTTGGTATCTTCCCCTTTCTGTCGTTGGTGAAATAAACTTCTGATATTGGGAAATACATATTCGATCGGGTCTTCTACCGTAAGGATATGTTCTGCTCTAGTGCGATTGATTAAATCCAACATTGCTGCTAGGGTAGTAGTCTTACCCGAACCAGTAGGTCCCGTTACCAAAACTAATCCTCTCGGTCTTTCTGTTATCTCCTTAACTACTTTAGGTAAACCTAACTGATCGAAATTAGGTATTTTGGAAGATAATGCCCGTAAACAAGCAGCATAACAACCTCTTTCCTTGTATACATTGACCCGAAAACGAGCCAATCCTCTCACACCATAAGAACAATCTAATTCCCAGTTTTGCTCTAACTCTTTACGTTGAGTATTATTGAGCATACTAAAAATTAATTTTTGGCATTCTTGGGGAGTTAGTTCATCACCAACAGGAGTAAGTTTGCCACTAATGCGGAAATAAACTGGCGCAGTAGCTTGAATATGCATATCGGAACCACCCATCTCCACTAGGTGTTCCATCAAATCTTCAATCATTAAATCCATAATCTTTTTCCTCTATTAATTAATTTAAAAACTCCGAACTACTAACCACTAACCACTAACTACTAACTAGTCGCTAAAACGGGGAGTCATACAATAAGGGCAATCTAGCCATTCTGGTTGCAATTCTGCCCGACAAGTACGACAAGTTAAAGAATTCTTCCGTTTAGCTTTTAGTTCTGCTTCTAAGCCAGAATCGGTAAAGGTTACTCGTTCTACTTCTTCAAGGGTGGTATGACCTTCCCGAACTAAATTGAGGCTGTACGCCAAAAGAGTGATCATTCCTTCTTCGACAGCTACTTCCTTAATCCTGTCACTGTTAGCTCCTTGGTTAATCAAAGACTGGAGCTTTTCGGAATTACGCATTACTTCATAAACCCCGACCCTACCTTTGTAACCTACTCCATTACATTTAGGACAAATACTACCATTCGCTTTAGCTGCTGCAATTTCCTCTGGAGTTAAGGTATTAGCTTTGTAGAACATAACTTCTTCTTCATTAGCAGCCGATAAGCCAAACCTGGCTAATTCTTCCTTAGTGGGATTGTAAGCAACTCGACATTCACTACAAACCCGACGCATGAGCCTTTGAGCCAAAACTCCCAATAAAGCACCCGAAATCATGAAAGGTTCTACACCCATCTCATCCAAACGAGCGATCGCGCCAGCAGCGTCATTAGTGTGGAGGGTTGTTAAAACCAAGTGTCCTGTCAGGGCAGCTTCGATCGCGGTTTTGGCTGTTTCTGAGTCCCTAGTTTCACCCACCAGAATCACATCAGGGTCTTGCCGTAAGAAAGCCCGTAGAATTGAAGCAAAATCCATTCCTTTTTCTCGAATTACCTGTACTTGGGTAATTCCGTCTAGAGAGTATTCAATGGGGTCTTCTGCCGTACTAATATTGACTCCTGGGTTATTTCTTTCTGCCAAAATGGAATAAAGAGTAGTAGATTTACCCGAACCAGTAGGTCCTGTTACCAAAATCAGACCAAAAGGACGACTGGCTAAATCGCGAACTAATTGCAGAGAGCCTTCGTCGGAAATTAATTTATCCAAACCCAGTTGAGTAGCAGAGTTATCTAAAATCCGTAAAACCACTTTTTCCCCATAACGACTGGGTAGGGTGTTAACCCGAAAATCTACTTTTCGCCCCTGAAACATACGGCGAATTTTCCCATCCTGAGGCAGACGCTTTTCCGCAATATCCAAATCTGCCATGATTTTGAAACGAGCGACCACAGAAGGAATGATTTTTTTGGGCAAGGGGTCGAAAGGCTTTTGTAATACTCCATCCTTGCGGTAACGCACTCGTAGAGATTCTTCTTGCGGTTCGATATGAATATCAGAAACTCCTTCCTGTAGTGCTTTAGCGAGAATCTTATTAACTAAACTAATTACTGGTGCGCCCTGAGCTTCATTAATTGCTCCTAAGTCATCTTCAATCTCATCGTCTGCTTCTTCCAGATTAAAATCGAAGCTCTCTAAATCGAGGGAAACATCTACTGCAGCAGCAGTTTTTTTGTCTTCCGCTTTTTTAACTTGCTCGTCTAAAAATTGGTCTATTAGTTTTTGATAATCAGACTGAGTAATAACTGTTCGTTTTAATTCGATTCCTTTAGGGCGCAAAATACGATTGAGATCGTCCTGGGCTTCTAGGTTTTCCGGGTCAACCATCGCCACCAATAGAGAAGGAGATTCAGTTTCTTGGTGCTCGAGAGGAATCAGACGATAACGACGACAGATATCGAGGGGAATCAAAGAATTTATTAATACGCCCATCTGATTATGGCTAATCGGCTCGATCTCTGGGTCTAGAGATTCAACTCCATAAAGAATTTTCAGTTCAAACAGATGATGTTTTTTATACTGACGGAGTAAGTCAGGAGGGAGTTGCTTCCCCGTTATAGATTCAACAATATCGGTTAAAGGAAGACCATTTTTACGGCTTTCTGCCAAAGCCTGTTGGAGTTGATCGCTGTTGACAATCCCTGATTCGACTAATTTATTGCCAAAGGGGGAAAAATAATTGCGTAAAGCGACTGCTTTAGTTCGTTTCGATGAGGAAAAAGAAGCCATAAAATAATAAAAATATCTCCTGACATTACCAAGTGTTCCCCAAAGCGTTGTTAAAATTAAAAGTCTGTCGGCAAAAATATTTCTGCTAATAATTGATTAAAAGCAAATTTCTTATTTCCTATGATTGAAGAGCAAAAGCAGCCAGAAAATACCATAGAAACTCAAGAAGAAATCTCCGTTGAGTCTGAAGAAAATAATAGCGATAACCATAATCTAGAGAATTCGGTAGCAGAAACTGCTGCCGAGTCCGAAGAAGTAATCGATGAGGTTGTAGAGTCCGAAAACGAAGAAACTCAAGATGATTTACAAACAGAAACCGAACAAATAATTGCTGTCCTGCAACAAGAAAATGCGAATCTCAAGCAACAATTAGACAAACAAATCGAGCAAACAAATGGAGTTAAAGCTCAATATGCTCGATTAGCAGCAGATTTTGATAATTTCCGCAAAAGAACTAGCAAAGAAAAGGAAAATCTGGCAGAACAGGTCAAAGTCAATGTTATTACCGATCTGCTACCAGTAGTAGATAATTTTGAGCGTGCTAGAACTCAAATCAAACCCAATAATGATGGGGAAAAAGCAATTCACAATAGTTATCAAGGAGTATACAAAACTTTAGTTGACAGTCTCAAACGTCTTGGTGTTTCTGCAATGCGACCAGAAGGAGAACAATTCGATCCTATTTTGCACGAAGCAATGCTGAGAGAACCAACAGATGAATATCCTGAAGGAACAGTTATCGAGCAATTGATGCGAGGATATTTACTCGGAGAAAAAGTACTGCGTCATGCCATGGTTAAAGTTGCTGTTCCCAAAGAACCCGTGATAACCTCGGAAGGAGAAAATGTGGCAGAGGATAACCAGACAGATAATGGAGAAGATTAAGTAATTATTCCTGGCTTAGTTTAGCAACCAGATATAACTATTTAACTTGATTTTTTAATTTTGATGACCATAAGAGCAAGCTGGTTATCTGTTCTTGCAACTTTTTGATTTAGTGATTATGGACTATGTTACGGTCTGAGAACTATGGCGAAAGTTATCGGTATTGACCTGGGTACTACCAATAGTTGTGTTGCTGTCCTCGAAGGAGGTAAGCCCATTGTGGTAACTAACTCAGAAGGTGGGCGCACTACTCCTAGTATGGTTGCTTTCGCGAGAGAAAATACTCGTCTAGTTGGACAATTAGCCAAAAGACAATCAGTTACTAACGCTACGAATACAATTCATAGCGTTAAACGCTTTATTGGTCGTCGTTGGGATGATACAGAAGCAGAAAGGTCTAGAGTTCCCTATAAATGTGTTAAAGGTCGGGATGATACCGTCAATATTGAGATTCAGAAGCGGGCTTATACTCCCCAGGAAATCTCCGCGATGATTTTGCAAAAGCTCAAAGCTGATGCGGAAGCTTTTTTGGGTGAAACAGTCAACCAGGCAGTAATTACTGTTCCTGCTTATTTTACTGATGCTCAGCGTCAGGCGACTAAAGACGCAGGAACTATTGCTGGCTTAGAAGTATTAAGAATTATTAATGAACCGACGGCTGCTGCCCTCGCTTATGGACTAGATAAACAAGACCAAGAAGAACAGATTTTAGTTTTCGATTTAGGGGGCGGGACTTTTGATGTTTCTATTCTCCAACTAGGCAACGGTATTTTTGAAGTAAAAGCGACTTCTGGCAACAATCATTTAGGTGGAGATGATTTCGATAATGTGATTGTCCGCTGGATGATCAAGGCTTTTTATACTCAAGAAAAGATCGACTTGAGAACAGATAAAATGGCTATACAAAGGTTGCGCGAAGCTGCCGAAAAAGCCAAAATCGAACTGTCAACCGCCCCAACTACATCGATAAATTTGCCTTTTATTACAGCAGATGAGACAGGTCCTAAGCATTTAGAAATGGAATTGAGTCGAGCTAAGTTTGAAGAGCTAACCAGAGAATTGATTCAAAAGACCTTAGAACCTGTCAAACAGTCACTTAAAGATGCTGAATTAACCCCAGAAGAAATCGATCGCATTATTTTGGTAGGTGGTTCAACCCGTATTCCTGCCGTACAACAAGCGATTAAGACACTGTTTAAACAAATACAGATCGATCGCTCTGTTAATCCAGATGAAGCAGTAGCCCTAGGAGCAGCTATTCAAGGAGGAGTTTTAGGTGGGGAAGTAGAAGACATCCTATTATTGGATATTACACCCCTATCTTTGGGCATAGAAACTTTAGGAGAAGTTTTTACTAAAATTATCGAGCGCAATACAACGGTACCAACTAGCAAATCTCAAGTTTTTTCTACTGCTACCGACGGACAAACATCGGTAGAAATTCATGTCCTTCAAGGAGAAAGAGCCTTAGCAAAAGATAATAAAAGTTTAGGAAAATTTTTATTAACAGGTATTCCGGTTGCTCCTAGAGGCGTACCCCAGATTGAGGTAGCTTTTGAAATAGATGTTAATGGTATCTTGCAAGTTGCTGCTCAAGATAAGGGTACGGGAAGACAGCAAAGCGTGCGGATTACTAATACAGGAGGATTAAATCCAGCAGAAGTTGAAAAAATGCGCGCTGAAGCCGAAGAATACGCCGATTTAGACCGTCGTCGTATGGAATTGATTGAAATTAAAAATCAAGCAGATAATTTAATCTACAACTATGAACTAACTATCCAAGAACAAGGTAATGTTATTAGAGCAGAATTAAAAAATCAAATTCAACAACAAAAAGAGCAACTATATCGAGCTTTTGACGATCCAGACGTTAATATAGATAAAGTTAAGCAACTATTAGAATTGTTGCGACAAACACTCTTAGAAGTGGGTAGTAATGTATATCAATCTATGAGTTCGGAGGAAGGAGATCCCTTTGAAGGCATTTTTGCTGCTGACAATAAGGATTACCCTATTTCCCCTCAAGTTGATATGCGTAAGGAAAAAAATGCTGACAAAGCATTAGTAAATTTAGAGCAAGAAGACAAAATTATTGACATAGACGATCTAGAATCAGATACAAATGAAACTATGATTGATGAAACTCTGTTTAGTGAAAATAGTTTTGACGATTACGAAGTTGTTGATTAATAATCAGCTTTGACCTATCCGTGTCTTCTGTGATTAAATTTTGTTACAGTACGATTAATTAACCTTAAGTTGAACCAATCAAATTAGCAATCTATGGCAGGCGACTACTATCAAACTCTTGGTATATCACGCGATGCAAGCAAAGATGATATTAAACGTGCTTACCGTCGCCTCGCTCGAAAATATCATCCAGATGTAAATAAAGAAGCAGGAGCGGAAGAACGGTTTAAAGAAATTAATCGAGCCTATGAAGTTCTTTCAGAGCCAGAAACTCGTGCTAGATACGATCGCTTTGGCGAAGCAGGAGTAGGTTCTGCTGCTGGAGGAGCGGGGTTTGATTACGGGGATATTGGTGGCTTTGCCGATATCTTTGAAACTATTTTTAGCGGTTTTGGTGGTATGGGAGGCGGTACAACCTCTTCTACTCGTCGTCGTGGTGGACCGGCTAGAGGCGATGACCTCCGCTTAGATCTAAAACTTGAATTTCGAGAAGCTGTTTTCGGTGGCGAAAAACAAATCCGCATACCTCACCTAGAAATATGTCAGGTGTGTAATGGCAATGGAGCCAAACCAGGAACTGGGGTAAGAACCTGTACTACTTGCAGTGGAAGTGGTCAAGTCCGTCGCTCAACCCGTACACCTTTTGGTAGTTTTGCCCAGGTTTCTGTCTGTCCTACCTGTAATGGTGTAGGAGAAGTTATCGAAAGCAAATGTGAAGCTTGCGGTGGAGTAGGGCGAAAACAAGAAACGAAAAAACTTAAAATTACTATTCCTCCTGGAGTTGATAATGGAACTCGTCTGCGAGTCTCTGGAGAAGGAGATGCAGGCTCCCGTGGAGGTAGTACTGGAGATTTATATGTTTACCTGTTCGTAGAATCCGATAATGAATTTACTAGAGACGGTATCAACATCAGGTCGGAAATTACCATTAGCTATTTACAAGCAATTTTGGGTTGTAACCTAGAAGTCAATACTGTTGATGGGAAAGAAGAATTAACTATTCCGCCTGGAACTCAACCAGGTAAAGTCTTAACTCTAGAAAATAAGGGTGTACCTAAATTAGGCAACCCAGTAAGTCGAGGTAACCATTTGATTACCATTAGAATCGATATTCCTACTAAGGTTAATGCCGAGGAAAGAGAACTATTAGAAAGACTGGCTAAAATAAGAGGAATAAGCTTTAGTAAAGGTGGCAAAGAAGGATTTTTAGGAGGACTATTTCATAAATGACCCACTCAACCCGAAGTGATGAAACTAAGATAAATAGTTCTTTAAAACCAGATGCTCATCTCGATCTACGCGGTACACCTTGCCCTCTCAATTTTGTGCGTACTAAGCTTAAATTAGAGCAAATGTCTCCAGATTCTTTGTTAGAGGTTTGGCTCGATCCTGGAGAAGCGATCGAACAAGTTCCTGAAAGCTTAGTGCTATCAGGGTATGTAATCGAGAAGATTGAAGACAATCAAGAGTTTTTCGCTTTATTAGTACGCCGTCCTTCAACTTTGTGAGTAATTGATGTGAATTCCATCGCTCCAACAGTAATTGATAGTGCAGAGTTGATGGGTACTGTAGTAGCCGTACAAGCTAACTTCTATCAAGTGCGTCTAGAGCAAAATAGTCATTCTACTGAGCATCAACTACTACTCTGTACTCGCAGAACTAGACTAAAAAAAATTGGTCAAAAAGTAATGGTAGGCGATCGCGTTACGATCGAAGAACCAGATTGGCTAGATGGTAGAGGAGCAATTGCCGACGTTTTACCTCGCACGACAGAATTACAACGCCCTCCTGTGGCCAATGCAGACCAAATGCTCTTAGTTTTTGCCCTAGAAGAACCGACTCTAGACCCTTGGCAGTTAAGTCGTTTTTTAATTAAGGCAGAATCTACCAATCTCCATCTATGTTTGTGTCTGAATAAAAGCGATTTGATTGGTGAAATACAACAACAACAGTGGCAACAGCGTTTAAATCAGTGGGGATATGACCCTGTATTTATTAGCGTCTTTCAAGAGCAAGGATTAGATAAATTACTTAATTACTTACAACAGAAAATTACTATTGTTGCTGGCCCTAGTGGAGTTGGTAAATCGAGTTTAATTAATAAGTTAATTCCTTCTATCGATCTCAGAGTTGGTAAAGTATCGGGAAAATTACAAAGAGGTCGTCATACAACCCGTCACGTAGAATTGTTTGAGTTAGTTCATGGTGGCTTATTAGCAGATAGTCCTGGTTTTAATCAACCAGATTTAGACTGTCAACCAGCTAATTTAGCTTGGTATTTTCCCGAAGCAAAAGCCAAGTTAGAACGAGGCAACTGTCAATTCAGTGATTGCTTGCATCGAGACGAACCCAACTGTGTAGTAAGGGGAGATTGGGAACGTTACGAATATTATCTCCAATTTCTATCAGAAGCGATCGCAAGACAAGCAGCTTTGCAACAATCACCCGATGAAGAATCTAGCCTGAAGTTAAAAGTTAAACGTTCGGGAAAAAAGCAATACGAACCTAAATTAGAATCAAAAAAATATCGCCGTCGTTCCCGTAGAGAAAGACATCAAACTTTACAAGAACTCTACGAAGATCGATCTCTGGAAGATATTTATCAAGAGGATAGATAATTAGTTCTTATTTGAGAAAGATCGAGAACAAGAAAAGCTCAGTCCCCGCAGGTGAGGACTAAACTTCATATTAACGATATCTATCTGCTAGCAGTTAATTCAATTTCTGGTGCCTTGGCAGATAGTAAAGAATAGGGACTAGATGGTCTAGATGCTTCTTGTACTAAAGCGGGAACAGATTGACGCATCAATGCAGTTAATTGATTGGTTGTAGCATCATAGATTTGGGTAACAATCTTGGGATATAAACCAATGCCAATAACAGGTACTAACAGACAAGCAATGATAAATACTTCTCTGGGTTCTGCATCGATTAGTTTAGTATGTTCTACTAACTCTTTGTTTTCAGGGCCATAAAGCATCTCCCTTAGCATAGAGAGGAGATAAATAGGAGTGAGAATTACACCTACTGCTGCTAAGCAGACAATAATCACTTTAAAGGTAAAACTGTAAGCATCGCTAGTAGCAAAACCAACAAAGACCATCAATTCTGCTATGAAGCCACTCATGCCAGGTAAAGCTAGGGATGCTAGAGAACAAGTAGTCCACATAGCAAAAACCTTCTTCATTTGTTTGCCTATACCACCCATTTCATCAAGCATGAGAGTGTGAGTGCGATCGTAGGTGCAACCTACCATGAAGAAGAGACTAGCTCCAATCAAACCATGAGAAATCATCTGTAACATCGCGCCACTAGTACCCAAGTCGGTAAAAGCAGCAATACCAATCAGTACAAAACCCATGTGGGAGATAGAAGAATAGGCAATTTTGCGTTTGAGGTTACGTTGGGCAAAAGAAGTAAATGCTGCATAGATAATATTGACTACCCCTAAGATCACCAAAACAGGAGCAAAGAAAGCATGGGCATCGGGTAGCATTCCTGCATTCATTCTTAGTAATGCATAACCCCCCATCTTTAAAAGAATACCTGCTAGTAACATATGGGCGGGGGCGGTGGCTTCTCCGTGAGCATCGGGTAACCAAGTATGGAGAGGGAAAATCGGCAGTTTTACCCCATAGGCAATAAAAAAGCCAGCATAGAGTAATAATTGCAGATTGAAACTATAATCCTTAGCTGCGATCGCGCTCATATCGAAAGTTACTGTATCCCCGTGGAATGCCATAGTCAAGCCAGCAATGAGGATAAACAGCGAACCTCCTGCGGTATACAAAATGAACTTAGTCGCAGCATAGAGGCGTTTTTTGCCACCCCAAATCGAAAGGATTAGATATACCGGAACTAACTCTAATTCCCAAACCAAGAAAAAAAGCAACATATCTTGTACGGCAAACACGGCAATTTGTCCGCCATACATCGCCAGCATCAAGAAATAAAATAATTTCGGTTTTAAGGTTACTGGCCAAGCTGCCATAATTGCTAAGGTAGTCACAAAGCCAGTTAGTAGAATTAAGGGCATGGATAAACCATCAGCCCCCAACGACCACTTCAGGTCTAATTCTGGTATCCAGGTATAACTTTCTACTAATTGTAATCCTGGATTATTTAGGTCATAGCCTGTATAGAAAGCATAGACAATAATAACGAAATCAATTAAGCCAACTATTAAAGCGTACCACCGCACAGTTTTACCATCTTTATCGGGAATTAGTGGAATCAATAAAGAAGCAGCGATGGGAAAGAGAATAATGGTTGTTAACCAAGGAAAATGTTCCATATTTGGATATGCAAATATTATCGAGTAGTTTTACTTATTCAGTCTTTTCCTTTTTTATGATCTAGGGTAATTCCCCTAATCTGAACGATTCTTAATGAATTGTTTAGGGCATATTGTATATTCGACCTTTTGCTCGAGTAGCGTTGCTAGGTTATATACCAGCAGAACGTGGAAATTTTAGAGAATATCCCGTATAAATGCACGACGGCTTAGTTTTGATTTCAATCTTTTTTACCTTTAGTAGTTTTTAATTTTTTGCCAATGGAGATTCTGATTGTAGAAGACGAACGAGAAATTGCCGAAATTATCCAAGAATGCTTAGAAGCAGAAGGATTTTCTTGTCGCACCTGCTACGATGGTTACTCTGCCTTAGAAGTTTTCTCTTCACAGCAACCCGATTTAATTATTCTCGATATCAGACTGCCAGGGATCGATGGTTTAGAAGTATGTACTCGAATCCGCCAAAAATCAGTAGCTAATGACCCCTATATTTTGATGCTGACTTCTAGAGGAGAAGAAATCGATCGCATTATTGGTTTATCGACGGGAGCAGATGATTACTATGTTAAACCTTTTAGCCCTAGAGAATTAGTCGCCAGGGTGCGTGCTTTATTGCGCCGTCGTCTGCGAGAAGGCGATCGCTCTCAATTGATACGGACTAAATCTTTTACCATTGACTTAGAACAGCATTGTATCAGCCGTCATGTTGATGCCGAATCGGCAAAACAGTTGGACTTATCTTCTTCTGAGTTTAAGCTAATGACTTTGTTTGTCAAACATCCAGGCAGAGTATGGGAAAGAGGACAATTAATCGAGAAACTTTGGGGAGATGATTTTTTTGGTGAAGAAAGAGTTATCGATACTCATATTGCCAGGCTGCGGAAAAAGGTCGAACCCTATCCCAGTAAACCCAGATTTATTCAAACTGTTGTGGGTGTGGGCTATAAATTTGAAGATTTATAGCTATCGCAGTACGTTAATTGGTTAAAACAAGTTAATTAGATTGCTCGTAAGTAATAAGTAATAAGTGTCTTAATCTGTCTTAACCTAAATGTGTATTGCTATAAAATGTCCAAACTCAATCTACAAGCCCGACTATTTTTTTCTCATCTTTTAGTAACTATTGTCGGTGTAACGGCATCTTCGGTAGTGGGTAATTTTTTTTCACCTCGCTTTTTTCAAGTTCATGTCAGAAATTTAGAAGGAAAAGGTTTAACTATTCGCACTGCTAACGCTCAACTGTTGGAGGTGTTTGAAATTGCTTGGAGTCGAGGTAATTTTTGGTCTTTTTTAATCGGTACATTGGCAGCAGCAATTTTAAGCTATTGGATTGCCAAACGAATTGTCCAGCCTTTAAATCAGATGGAAACTATTGTTTATCAATTTGCTAACGGTAAACTCGATCGAAGGATGTCACATCTAGAAATACCCGAACTAGACCGCCTAGCAATGGGGTTTAATCGTATGGCAGCTAGTTTAGAAGAGGTTGAAAAAAGAAGACGGGAAATTATCGACGATCTTACTCATGAATTGAGAACTCCTCTAACTATTATTCGCGGACGTTTGGAGGAAATTGCCGATGGTATTATTACCGCTAATTCACAAGTCTATTCGCAACTAATCCGCGAAACTAAGCGTTTGCAGCGTTTGCTGAACGATTTACAAGAATTATCTCAGGCTGAGGCGGGAAATCTACCATTAAATCTGCAACCAACTAATTTACGCTATATTCTCGAACCCTTAGTAGAAAGATTCGGCGATCAGTTACTCGATAGCAGTCGCGTTTTAAATTTAGACTGTCCGACCGATTTACCCTACGTTATGGTAGATAGTGATCGGCTACGTGCTGCACAATAAATAATTAGGTAAACTTAGGCATAGTTGTTTAAATTTAGAAAATGCCGAAGTTAAGCAGAGCTGAAGCAGCATATTTATTGGGAGTATCTACAGACACTTTAAGACGCTGGGAAAAAGAAGGCATTACGGACTTCTAGCAGGACTGAAGGAGGACATAGAAGATATGACCTAAGCAGCATTCTCAAAGACAAAGAAGATGAGGGGTTAACTGTACTTTATGCTCGTGTCAGTACAAGACCACAACTTAAAGACCTCGACAGGCTTTCTAGCAGTACTCCAAACCTATGCAAAAATTAAGGGATGGAAAAACTGTCTAACTATTAAAGATATAGGTTCTGGAGTTAACTATAAAAAGAAAGGATTAAACAAATTACTGTCAATCCTTACAGAGGGTAAAGCCACTCGTCTAGTACTGACCACAAAAGAGCGGTTGCTAAGATTTGGCGCAGAATTAGTATTCTCAATGTGTGAGTTATATTCCGTTGAGGTAGTAATACTCAATAAAGCCCCAGACTCTTCCCCCGAAGAGGAATTAGTTAAAGATGTTCTTGAAATTATTACGGTTTTTAGTGCCAAGCTTCATAGTATGAGAAGTAGAAAAGAGGAACGACCCCGCGCCGACGTAAGGCGTTTACCCTTGAATGGGGGCAAGGGAATGCGTTCCGATGTCAAGCTCTTAGAAGAAAACTTGACTATCTGTGATTGAAAAACAGCTACAAAGTAGATATCAAGTAGACAGCACCACAACCAGAAATATCTACCACAATCTAAAAGGTAAGCATCAAGGGATTAAAGAGTTAAGAAAAAATCAAGTTAAAGACTTAAACTCGACTATCAAGAGTATTCAATCGGTAATTAAGAAGCGTTTGAAGAAGAAAAATCTGACTTCAAAAGATAGATTTTTCATTCACCAAAAAAAGCGCAGACTAATTATCAAACAACATAAACTAAAAGCATTGCAAGACGGACATATCAAGCACCTGGGGAAACCCCAGGTGTCTTGTCCTCATAAAGACATTAGCTTATGTTTTGGCACTAAAAAGTTATTTAAAGCCCAATATCACCTAGAAGCAAATGGTTACTCAAATCATGATGAGTGGTTAGCAGATTGGAGAGCAGCCAGAGCCTCTAGTTTTATGATGGTTGGGGCAAAAACTTACTCCTCTGGTAATCAATTATGTAGATTAACTAGCGATGGTGAACTAAGGATAACTGTTCCTGTTTGCTTGCTTCATGAATTTGGCCAAAACGTTAAATGCGATGGCATCAAGTTCAGATATGGTCAAACTTTTATTGATATTGCTCTAACGCCAACACGACACAAGAGGGCCTAGAACAGATTTTGGTCAATTTACTGAGTAACGCCATTCGTCATACTCCATCTGGTTCAATTACTCTGAAAGCTTGGTCTGATGTGGATCGAGTCTGGATATCTCTAAAAGATACAGGTTCGGGAATTGCCCCCGAAGAATTACCCCATGTGTTTCGACGCTTCTGGCGATCGCCAAAGTCCCGTTCTCAAAAATATGCTGGTACTGGTATTGGCTTGGCAATCTGTCGTCGTTTGGTAGAACTACATGGGGGAGAAATATTTGTCGACAGTCAGTTAGGAGTGGGCAGCACCTTTAAATTTTTTTTGCCCATATAGTGTCAGTGTTTGATTCATAATTTTAAGATTGAAATAACGTTTGTCAAAACTGACATCAAACTGTCATAGCCATGTAAGAACTGTTTGTTAACTTAAATAATAAATCAATCTCACCCGTTATATCTCACAAATCGAGTTGAAAGCATAATTCAAGCTGTTGAGGAGCGAGTTTTTTGAGAATAAGAGAAAAGTTTAAGTTTTGGTCAAAATACTAAGGGTTCAAAGAGCTAAATTAGAGGAAATTGAAGATGAAAGATTACCGTGAACTTGGTCATCAGTTACATCCAGGTCCAGAATAATTTGGCGCGGTGGTAAGAAGTGCGATTGCAGAAAGATATCCACAAAGGCTTTCTCTAGCTCTTGGGGTTGATGTTCAATCCGATGATAGCGACTATTTGCCTGGTCTATGATTGTTGCGGGACCTTTTATACTTCCAAAGTTTAGTTCACTGGGGAGAAACTGTGTCGAAGTGGGGGTCATAAAATAGATAATTAAAATTACTTTTAAACTAAATTATATCTGATTTTATGACAATTTATCTAAAAAAAATAGGGCAGAAATGAATAGATTGGCGGGATATTTATGCTAAACAAATTGCTTTTTGTGCCCAATCTAATTGATTTTGATGTCGGCAGAAACTCTCACAACACACTGTCGTGTTTCAGCAAGAGCAAACACCAGGTTCAAACCCTGATGCGATAGGCTTTTTGGCTTTACCGATCGCCTTTGGGGTGAGAAATGCGGGTTATCTCTTAACTCTATTCAACACGATATTTTGCGGGTTTATTGGCTATGCCCTCTGGCAAGCTCCCTAACTTGTTCAAATAACTCAAATTACTGAAAACTATGGAAACTATGAATTTTCCTACTACTTCTAATCATACCAATTCACTAAATGAACGCTATACATTAAACGATTACAGCCTATAGTTTATTGGGATTTATTCTTAGCAAAATTAAAGTGAATTGGTATCAGGCTACTATGCCTCAAACTACCGAACCTTGGCATACCATCAGCCCCGAAAAAACTACTGAGTTATTGCAAAGTGATGCTTATCGCGGATTGAATATCGATGAAATTTACCAACGACAGCAATACTTTGGTAAAAACGAACTCAAAGAGACTGGAAAACGCAGTTCCTTAACTATTCTCTGGGAGCAGTTTACGAACATCATGTTAGTAATGCTGATTCTCGTAGCAGTAGTATCATTACTTTTAGATATACAACAGAAAAACTTTCCCAAAGACGCGATCGCTATTTTTGCCATCGTTATTTTAAATGGTATTTTAGGATATCTCCAGGAAAGTCGAGCCGAACAAGCCCTAGCTGCTCTCAAACGTCTCTCTTCACCTCACATCAGAGTTATCCGCGATGGAATTACCCAAGAAATTGAGGCTAAAGAATTAGTCCCAGGAGACATCATGCTCTTAGAAGCAGGAGTACAAATTGCTGCGGATGGGCGTTTGCTTGAAATACAAAACCTGCAAATTGGTGAGTCTACCCTAACGGGAGAAGCTACTGCCGTTAATAAAGATGCCAATATGATTTTAGCCGAAGATGCCCCCCTAGGCGATCGCACTAACTTAGTTTTTAAGGGGACAGAGGTAGTCCAGGGAAGAGCTAAAGCGATCGTCACCAGAACGGGTATGGAAACGGAAATCGGTCGTATTGCTGCTATGATTCAAGCTGTGGAAAGCGAACCCACTCCCTTACAACAAAGAATGACCCAACTAGGTAATGTGTTAGTGGGTGGTTCGATGACTTTAGTAGCTTTGGTAGTGATTGGAGGAGTATTAAGGGCAGGATGGCAATTTTTTGACGAACTGCTGGATTAAAGCTTTAATTATTTACTGCAAGTACATTTTTTCTAATTCTCGTTCCGCGATGGCATTTCAGGCAAGTCGATTAGAGTTGGGCTATTCTTTTTCCTTGGGACTGAGCTTTCTGGTTGGAGGTAGCATTTTAAGGACAATGATCGCACCAACCTGGGATGATATCGGTCAATTGGCAGCAATTATTGCCCTACGAACAGTCCTAAACTATCTCTTATTACAAGCAATTGACAAGAGTTCAAACGATGGCGAGGGACAATCTTTATTGTCAGAAGAACAGTCAAAAGTCTCTTTAACATCGAAGGTCACTGTCTGCAATGGAAGATACTACGGAAGCGGATTGATTGTTGCTGAAGATGCAGCGATCGATGACCAAAGGCTGGATCTCTACAGTCTAGAAATGGAAAACTGGTGGGAAACCCTGATGCTATTACCCGCCTTGATGCGGGGCAATTACATCAACTGTCGCGGGATTCGCACCCTTCAAGGGACAAAGTTTGAACTGCATACACCCAAGCCTTGCCCAATGGATATAGATGGAGAGGCGATCGCCCAAACTCCTGCTCATTTTCATTTGATTCCACAAGCTCTATCGGTTTTTGTCCCTGATTAATCATCAAAGAAATTGGTTATGAACTCGATTAGAACGTTAACAATTGGTCAAATTTTCCTTGATTTCGAGCGAGATGTTTACGACAGATTGATATGTAAGTATGGAGAGCTAACGGAATTTATAGATAGGTTGAAATCTTTCATGACCGAGCTTGCCAGCCATAGAGATGAATACAATATTAATCCTTATCCTGACAAAATTAAGAGAGGGATTTATATTTTAGGCACCTATGACTCTGAGCTAGGAATATTTCCAGATGCTCACTTGGCAATAAAATGTTCACAAAATAAGCCTTTGGCAGAAGACTTGAGAAAACAATTCTATCGAAGTATTCAACTTGCCCAGAATTTTGAAGAGAAACTCAATAGCGACCAAAAAGCTCTCCTCCAGATTTGTCCAGTCTATCTGTATGTCAAAATCAGCTCCCCAAGTTCCTTTTTTAAGCAGATTCTGTTTATGCAGAAGGTAGAGGGTGGCACGACTTTGGGAAATACCAAGTTGGGATTCAGTGCTGAATTTTGCCAAGTTTTTAAGATTCCCAGTCTTGAAGAAATCCGTGCTTTATCTCAATTTGCCTTACACCGATATCTGGATAGAGATAGGCAGCGTCAACTTTTAAAAATTCAAACTGTCTATTTATTCCAAAGGTTATGGCTGAAAGGTATTAGGATTTTTAGTTTAAATCAGAAAAATATTTTGGTCTCCCAAGACCTCAACAAGAGTCAGACTCGATACTTAATTATCGACCCTATCGCCGACTATTTTCTCCCAATTTCCCCACTCTATAATAGCTTAACCCTTCCCCTCATTGGATTGGAGACGCGAGCAGAATCGAGAGAATAATATAGAGATTTCTATTTTCTACATTTTTGCAATCGAATAGAGGAAATGTGTTTATTGAGATATGTAGGCAGGCGTAAATAAGTGTAAACACGACTTGGAAGGTTAGGCGATCGCTGCCTCAGTCCTAACATCGGTTCAAATACCTGATTCTCCGTGGCAGCGATCGCCGAAAGCCAGTTAGAGTGGATTATTCACAATTAACCTTCCAAGTCGTGTGTAAAACCGAAACAAGATAGAATTTAGTTTTAGTAGTTATCTTGTTCCCTATTCCCTATTCCCTATTCCCTACCCAAACCATTTTCGCTCTTAATTTGACCTACCTACTTAACAGAAGGTTTGCGATGGCAAGAATTTTATCGAACTCAGATGCTCTACGCCAAACTTTACGCAATTTTTTCAATACTTATTATTGTAGTAATGAACCAAAAAACCGACTTTTTCCGACTTGTTTAATCGAGCGAACTTTTCCCGACTAAATATTGACAAAAAAATTCCCGACTATCGCCGACTGAGAGACTTTGAGGATCTCGGTAAGCTGCTTAACAAAGTATAAAAGCAAACCCATATACTAAGTTAGATCGGTTCATTATGAGTAATTATTTGTCACCTAATGATTTGGCTAGAGAAGTATGTTTCAAACCTAATTTTTTCCAAACTAAAGCAAGAATTAATTTTTTAATTAATCATTATCTCAGTCTAGAAAAGCTGTGCCATCGCTTAGAAGATTTGCCAAGACAGTGGCAATACCCTCAACCTCGTCCATGGCAAAACATTAATTGGCAAAATATCAATTCAGAGCAAATTATCGGCATAGATTTAGAAGTATTTCTCTCCATTATTGCAGGGACAGCAGATACAGAAGCACCAATTCGTGGCTATACCCAAACTAGTAGACAATATCTAGAAAAAATCCACCCTGCTATGGCAAAATTTGTAGGTGGTTTAGTAACAGAAAATGGCACAATTATAGAATTAGGTATATGGGAAAAAGAAGAACGTCAACATACTCCAGCTTTGATTAAAATTTATCAGCAGCTTACAGGTAAAAAAATCATTCCTAACTTTCGTCCTGCTAAAAGCTATCAACCTTCTCGTAATCCTTACGCAGATTTATATTGTCATGGAATTCATCGGGTAGCAACTGAATATGCTGCGGTTAGTCTTTATTTATGGCTAATGTCTCATACAACAGGAGAAATACAGCAAGTATTTCAAGAAATTTTGCAAGATGAAATCAATCATATGACTAAATTTTGGGGTTTTGGTCTTTGGCTATACTCTAATAAAAATACTGTTATTACTGATAAAAGTGAATCGGGAGTAAATTGCCATAGAAGCTATATTTCTCGTTTAATTTCTACTTTTCGTCGCATGATGACAGTATTGCATTGGGATTCTTGGACAGCGATCGACAAAATAGAGTTGATTTACACCTTCATTTGTGTGTTTCAATGTATGCAGTCTTGGAGTAATAATATGACTGCTACTAACTTACAACAAATTTTTGATTCGTCTAATTTTAATTCATGACAGTTTTTTGGGAATAATACCGTTGATTCTTAAATTTGAATATTCTCTCATCAAAATTTTCCACTCACATCATTATTGAGTCACCGTTACACCGCCTTTTAACGACGGTGCCTGCGGGGCGCGAAGGGAGCTTTAATCTTTAATCTATAAGGTGTGAGTCTTCAGTTGAGGGTAATAGAAGCTCCATTCCGCGGGGGCTAGAACAAACAGTTAACTGTCG
>JAAUYH010052392.1_pt1 | contig 32106 bp, 18 predicted proteins | sample 7278061 | NCBI WGS metagenome assembly JAAUYH01 (sample SAMN14350203, study PRJNA611818) | marine sediment metagenome | isolation source: surface marine sediment (0.6m) | place: French Polynesia: Moorea | collected 2018-08 | reverse complement strand
GTGTGAACAAAAATACTTGAAGTAATACTATGCTACAGAAGTTGGACAGTATGATCTAGTTCACTATCCATGAGGCATAATTGACTCTCGTTTCACAATTACTAGTGATTCTAGTGCCTTTTCGCTATTATTTTCTATTTTTCGTTCTCCTTCATGCTTGATCCTTACTTGCGTCACTGATCGCTGTCTTGATGTTTTGACTTAAATGGGCACTTCCGGCGTTTTTTGATTTTTGGCAAAAGAGATTGTAGTGAATTTTGGTATCTATGGCCCTAAAAATTACAAAATTGGTTCTGTTTTCATGGTAGGATTTAAAACAGTCCATTCCTTCAGCTCACGAGCGTCATTTTTGGAATATGACACACTAAAATCGGAACATGAATGATTTCTCTACTTATATTGTCTAAAATAAGATAAAGTCCGATTCGAAAATTCATCCATTGCTGGGGGCGTTCGCTTTCTCCTGATGTGCAGAATCATTGTGCTAAATCACATGATACACTTGCATATTCATCGTGGTTCACGAAAAATTGTAATGGGCAGTCGCATTTTTCGTATTTGAACAAATTTTAGCTTCAGTACAGTGACGAAAGACATGCTCGGTGTATATGTCTTGAAAAATATACTCCTTAATTCGAACGTCTTTTGAACTATTACACAAGCAAGGTCGCAATTTTCGTGTTTAAATCGACCGGATAACAGTATTTAAAGAACGATACGGAGTTAAGTGGTGGCGCGAATGCAAACGATGTTTATTGGGGAACACAAACACGCAAAGCAGGACCTGTATTCTTCGAGACGAATTAAATTACGCCATGGGACAAGCGAGAAAGACAAATGCGTCAATATTCATGGGCGGAGGATGTATGTATCTATTACCGGGAATCGGCAAGATTTCATGCACCAGCGCACCTTTTCCGACATTTCTATGCTCGATTCGTTTGGATACATTTCATGAAGCTTCGTATTTTCTTTTAACAGTTCTCGGTCCTACAATCTTTTGCTATTCTCCAGCACTTTATGATGTGAATCCGATGTCCATTTTTCAGGTGACATGGTACTAGTCCTTCACAGTGAAGCTTGCAACCTAGTTTGTAGAATTTTTCCAAATAATTAGTTTCTGAAAGGTAGAAGAGCAGATTGTTGTGGCATAATGTCCGCCAGTATTGTAACGTGGCAGTTATGTAGAATAGGAAGCTGGATCTTATGTGTTCATTTTCAATAGAATAACGTCATTTTGCAAAAGCGCTGATGGTTTCTTCTCATGAATCCACACTTTACATAACATGTGACACCATGGAAATGTAAAGTTATAGAGTTCTCTGAGAGGATGATGCCGTTCTTCTGAACGTTCGCTTGTGTAACATTCACAGCTTTAGACTTCATAATCAACTGCACCACTGTCTTTTCTGCATTTGAAATCAGAACGGCTTACAAAACTCTTCAGGTCTTCCTCCTATGCATTCAATAACATCATCCAACCTTGATATTTTGTTCTATTCATACTTTTCCTCACATTTTGCTGTATTCCAGATTTTATGTATGATTCGTATTATGAGTAATACTTTACTGTTTCGCACTGATATCGCTTGAGCATGACTCATGTAAGCTTTTGAAAAAGGTGGACAGCCGTAATTGATTATACCTTAGCTTTGAAGATTTCCCACTGAGTTTAGAGCTAGTGCTCTGCAGTTTGCTATAAGAAAGTCTGATGAAAATGCATGTCACCTTATAAACAAGGTGTACGGTACACGCCACACCCTTTCAGGAATCTAATTTTCGAATTGTGTACTATTTGCAAACTAAATGCGTTTTTAAGAACTATTTGTACAAATTTGGTAAGCTAGGATACTTCTACTCGAGAATAAACCATAGACAACGTCAAGACGATTTCGGAAATCATTCATGCTGCGATAGAAGAAGCAGCTAAGAGAAAGAGCAAAAATGAGATCGAAAAGCTAATGGAACAGCAAACCGTGTTTTCTGCTTCACTATCATGAAATAGAAGCCTCTATACTTGCAAAGCTGCGAAGGACATCAGTATTATCTTACATAGGGAGCCAGATGCGGCTAACAGCAATTTAAATTCTAAGAAGTGATTAGTCAGTGACCGTGTGCGAGAAGGTTGGCGAAGCTCGTGAGCATAAGTATGAAAATCAAGTAAAGCTTGTGAAGGTGTGTGGTCTAGTAAAAACTATTGTCCATCGCGGAATCAACGCACAAACCATTTGATGAGATAATGATCGCTTTCAGTAAAGAAAAAAGAAGGCAAACACTTCATGAAAACTATTCTACATATCCAGGCCGGCAAAGTGGCAGAGCATTTGATAATTAAAAAAGATGTGAATTCAGGACGAGAGTGCGCAGAAAAAAATGTTGAAAGCTACAAAGAAATCTCATGTTACTATGCCCTGTAACCACCAAAATACTCAAAGGTTGAGTTTAATAAGACTAAAACAATGTATAATATACATAGCTTACTGCACAGTAAGCTGATCATCTGGTATCATTCAGAAAGACTTTTTCACAGAAACATCATCAATATTCCAGCAGGATTCAAGCTCGAGGTCATCTGCCCACGGTAACTTGAAACGACCATTATTGTACGCGTACGTACCACATAATGCTAACAACTGTGCTCGTAGTATTCTATGAGTTAGTAGCCCATATTGAATACCTAAAAAAGTCGATTCGCAGTTATAGGCTCAGATAAACTAAGCTAGTAAATGAAAAAGAGCAGTAGAAGAGCCGAAGCAAATGTAATGGAAAGCTAACTGAAAGCATAGATAAAAAATGGGATGGGTAAAAGAAGAACGATAGCGTATCAAAAGTTAATACACTGCGCGGATCTGTTTGTAGTAGTGATTAAAAAACCAGCGACGCATGATTTTGCCCATGTGCCGGCTGTGATCTCGTCTATGCTGAATGTTATTAGCGGGAAGGTTGAGCGACTCTTTGAAATAGAGTCCATCAATAAGCAATTCGCCGGCCTCACTAGTGATTCTGTTGCTAACCTCAGAAGCAAAACCAACCTTAATTACATAGAAAAGTCCTTGAATTGCGTCCTCGGAAAATTACAAAGCTTAAGGAGCACTGCAGTGCATTATCAGGTACTCCTACACCTGCTTGTACCCTAATTTCCTATTAGCTGTAGCGTCCCTACTTCCTTATTGTTTTCGTACGTCGTATTCACGACACAATAGTCAATTAGGGTGTTTCCCCTCTTTTTAGTTAGGTATTATTTCCGTTTACCTTTATTCTATTAGTATATATGGGATCTATCCTATTTTCGATAAAGTTAGCTTCCCCACTATCCTACTCTAGCCATGAACCTGATGTTTCTGCTGTAGATGGCGCTTGCCAGGGGTTGCACACTACTCTTGCCAGAGTTACTGAGTAGAGTTCCTTCGGCACCTAGGTACGCCTCATGCGTTGCTACACGTGATGGTTATTGGATGTTCCGTCGAACTTCCTTTTATTGCTTTACAAGCAAGTCTCGCAGGCGACGCTGGCGCGTCACGCCCGAGGGGATGTTCGAGATGACAGTGATATTGAGTAATGTATGATTCACACATAATGCCGCGATGATGAATTTATCCAAAACGACGTCTTGCAAGCCAAGTTCCGTAGCCTACATAAGCGGGTAGCTCGCTGTCTATCAGCACCGGAACATTTTTCTTATACGCCACGGCCTGCATCTAGGCTGAGCCGAAGAGGCGAGAGAGCTCGTAGATTGTCTTTTGGCCGAAACAGTAGAAAGCGGTTGGTAGCTCTGCGCCATGTTGTTTCTTCCGTGTCAAAGATCATTTCTAAAACGATAAAGTTGATGTTTGCGGCTGGGTTCAAGTGGCCAGACAAGAGTTGAGTCTTTTCATTGGTGGGCAAAAAAGTTGTCCGGATGATGAAAGCGAAGCAGAAATGCCCTGTTCCGAAACTGTCGCCATAGATGTAGAAGATTAAGATAAAAGCTATGCTCCGCATGGCTAGAGGAAAAAGAAATTGTCCCTATTTTATTGAAATCAGGACTCAGAAAAAGACTTCGAAAAAAAGCAAAAATATGCTGTTCTGCGATCGACGATATGGATTTAGATCCAGTATTTTGCGGAAATGAAGTGTGTTTGGTACGTTTTTGATTGCAGTTTAAGTACATAAGGTAACTCAAAATGTACAGAAACTGGATAGAACACAAAAATTTAGTATCTATCAGTAAAATTATAACCAGGCAAAATCCAAGCATTTACTTGTATCTTTATGTTTCTAAATAACATTCATTATTACTGTACAGCGCTCAGAAAAATTTGTTGTGCTGTACAGTAACCTTTCTTCGAGAACCATCGTCAATCAATTTATTCCAACAGTTCTTTCTAATTTCAGCACTCTAATTTTTTGTACGTTCATGACTTTGTGGGCCAGAACAATACCCACTTCTGTCTTACTTTCCAATCAGCACAAATTACCTTTGATTAAGAAAACAAGGACGGGATATATATATATAGATAGATAGATAGATTAATTGTTACGGTAATCTCGAGTAATTTAAAAATTATATTATACTGAACAGTGTAATAATTATCATTGGTGATGTATACTTCGCGTTCGACGTAACGCTCCAAATACACTGAACTGAATCTAGGAGTTGAGCGTAATCCAGAAAACTTTCGTTCTTTCGTATTTTGAAAAGCCATTGAAGCATTATTTCGTTGGATTGTGCGATTCCTATTGAATTAATTTTCGAGTGGCTGTAGTGCCACAACTTTCTTCTATTAGACATTTGTAGATAACACACACTATTCATTGAGCTGTTAACTCTATTATGCAGTCACTTACTTTTTTCGATATTTATTTTAGTCCTTATTTTTCAAAAGAATTATCTAATTCTCGACAAAAACAGCATTTTACGAATCCGGAACTTGGCCTCAAAGTTTCGGTTGTAGTCTGTACAGCGATTGACGGAATTTTTGTATCCTCAATCGAATCTACTGAAGGAGTTCTGTTTGCCTCTGCGTGTATGTGACGTTTCATGCTTTGCCACGCTTGACGATTATCAGATGTGAAACCGCATACCAATTTATTGCTTCACAATAAGCTGGAATTTATTCATATTCCTATTCTAAGATATTGTTATCTGAGATCAGTGTTTATGAATTGAAAGAAACGGGAGTGTTTCAAATCACAGGATTGTGGGGAAAAGACAAAATTAGGATTGCTTCGTGTGCTAAGTTTCAAACATCAAACTATGATTCTTGCCGACAACCTAGCTCTCCCCTGACGAAGCAATTGAATTCAAGACAGCACGAACGCGTGAAATCTCGAACGTTATATCTGAGCATGAATTGAAACAAGAAAAGAGTATTCATCGGAAAAGCACTAGAATCACTTGATTCGTGTAATTCTTCGGGATATGTGAACGATCCTCCAAAATTCCTTTCACCCATCAAAAAATAACAAATCACTTTAACAGTTGTGTAAATATCAACTGAATAGATGCTAACAAAAATGCTATATATTATTCAAGTATGACTTAATAGCTTTTGAATTAATTGATTTTGTGTTCTGTTCATAATATTATCGGAAAAAAACATGGAAGACAAGTATAGAAGTATAAAAGCAACATAACTTTCTAGTCAGTTACAAGCAAGGCTCATGAATATCATACCAGCCGAAAACATCGTGGAATGAAGTATCGTATGTCTTTCACTGTGAACGAACAATTGTATACAACCTCTATGTATCAGGGCAAATTCGACTCGATCGCCTATATCAGAGTAAAAGCCTGCGCTATTGCTGACAATTGCACATAGAAATTGTGAAATCGAAAACTCGTATGACTTACCTCGACGAATTCCTTCACAATCTAGTTGTAAACTTCAGCAGCAGAGAATCAGGTAAGATTAAAAGTCGAAACCGATGATTGCTGCTCTTCAATAAGACTCTTTCGAAATGGGCGGCTTAGTACATAGTTCTTTCTGATAAATGGTATTAGTGGCAAATTGAGTAGGAGATTTAAAATGAATTCTCTAAATACTACACAAAACTGTGGTTTACAAGACCAACTGAAAGTTACCCCCGGCCAGATTAACGAGCGAGTTCAACTACATATTTCGTGAAACAGTTGGAAATTCTGCTATTACAGTATATGCTCGTATGCCGACCTGATTTCCAATTTGTTGAGCCAGTACCGATATTGGAAATATTTTGTTTTTGTGTGCCGAGAATTTACGTATTTCTGTATTCAGAAATAATCGTGGAAACTTGCTACTCAATAACCTTAGTGAGGTCTGACCGGCCCTGCCTTTAAAAGGAAAACAAGTTAATGTAAACAGTATTAAAAAGAGGAAAAAGCTTGCACAGGGTTGAATTGGTACTAGGTTTTATCAATGCAAAGTAAAATTGATCGTGGCAATCTCACGAGAAAATTCAGAAATGCCTCTGCTGCAAGAGATCTTGAGTGAATTCGATGCAGGCATAGTGGCTGATTGAAACCAATGTAATGCCTTCACGTACTTGCGGTTGAGGAAGAAATGTTGCGAAACTTCACGCAAAATGTGGGATTCCAGGAGAAACTAGTTGATTGAATTCAGGTAGTCGACAAAACGCGGAATCAATGAAACCGACAGGAGGACCTAAATGTGTCACGCGAGAAGAGGGGCGAGAATGAGATAGGGGTGTAAGGAGAAATTGGGAAATAATTGGGAAATAATTACTGTCTCGCGGGTTACCGCAGCGGCAGCCACAGTCGCACTGCTGTTGGGCGTGCCACGACCATAGCCGCAGTACAAGAATCAATCAACGAGCGTCGCGCCAGCAGCAGCGGAGCGCGAACACACCAGCGCGCAGCGGCACGGCAGGAATCGAGGTGAGTAGGCGACACCGCACAGCGGCCGCGGGCAGGATGGTGTCGGCGGATCTGATACGCGTGAACAAGCGCGAGCTGGTGATCGCGGTGGACGACGGGGCGGGGCGGGGCGAGGGCGACGTGATCCGCGTTGAGAACGTGGCCGACGAGGACATCGCGTTCAAGATGAAGACGACCAACCCCAACCGCTACATCGTGCGCCCCAACGTGTCGTGCATCCCCAAGGGCAAGAGCGCCGACATCAAGGTGTTCCTCGCCGAGACCGCGCCCCAGCCCGCGCCCGGACCCAGCAAGGACCGCTTCCAGCTGCGCGTCGCCCTCGCCCCCGGCCTCTCCGAGGAGCTGAGCGCCACCGAGTTCTGGCGTGAGCACGAAGACGACCAGTCCCTCCTGCGCCTCAAGTTCAGCGTCAAGTTCGTGCCCTTCGTGCCTCCCGCCGAGCCCCGCGACGAGTCCGAAGACCCGCCCTCCGAACTCCCCGACGCCGAGTCGTTGTTGGAGCCCGGTCGTGCGGAAGACGCGGTGAAAAAGGTCGAGGCGCTCGAGGAACAATTACACGACCGCGATTCCGAACTTGCACGTATTCGTACTGCACTCAAGGAGACTATCGAAGAGAAGGACCGCACACTGCGAGCGAGCGACACTCACACACCCGTCGCCGCAAATAAGGCAGTGTGGGATGCGTACGGCGGACTCGGTGTCGCCGCACTGTGCATGCTCGTGGTGGTGGCCGTTCTCGCGATCATCTTCAACGGACGAACCAAGCCAACAATCACACCATAAGGAACAGCACCCGACCTGTATTGGCAGCCTGTTCGCTTGCTTGCTCGTCCTTTTCGCGTAGCTCAGTTTGTACTCTAGTGTCGATTACGAGAGCGACATCGAGCGACAGCTCTACTTGTGCTGGGACTCGCGCCCGCCTTTCCCCTAACAAAAAAGTCAAACACAACTTTGTTCGTATTTCTCGTAAATTGTGTGCGCGCGTCATGTCACCATTCGCGAAGCACCACCGCACTCGTCGCCTCTTTCTTTATTCTGTCAGCTCATCCGCCAAGAATCTATAGTACACTGGGTGTGCCGCCGCATATCGACTTGATATCGACGCTCCCACTTCCTCCGAGTGCCGCAGCTCTCCAATTAATCGCATTTTTGTCGACTTACTCACAGGAACGACCTCGAGGTCTTCCAACAGTCCCAGAAGTCCATTCTCATCCGTCGCGATAACATCCAATGCTCGTTCCGCCGCCAGTATACCGTCCGCCATCGTCTCAATCGCATGTTTCTGCAGTGGTGACTCGGCATGCTTCGCCATCACCACAACTCGTTGAGCCATACTACGCAAAACGGCCACATCTGCCTTTCTAGTGTCCGGAATGTCCGCGACATAGGTCAAGTACTGCAAAATGAGTTGACCCTGTGCCGCCCAATTCGAGATATTCGTGTTCGACACAGAAAGTGCGTAGAGATGTTTTCGAATCTCGACTTGTTCTTCTGTTTTGTACAGAGACAGCGCTCTCGGAAACAGTTGTTTCGAAAGGATATCATGCGCCTTGTTACAACCATCCGGTGTTTTCGTTCGAATCCATTCCTTGCATTCCTCCATCAACTCGCCATTGTAATGGTGATAAATGGCTTTCGCCTCGTGAATCCATTCTACTGGCGTGCCCAGAACCGAAACAAGGAACGCCTCTGCCCCCATAGTGTCGGTGGGCGCGTGGGTTCTTTCAACCTCTACTTTTCCTTCCGTGGAGTGATCACTACAAATGGTTGATTCTCCTCCAACGTTCCATTCAACGAAATCCCGAGATAATTCCGGCCATTTTTGGATCAGCGCCGCTTTCAGTGTTGCTTCTGGCGCCGAACCACTACACATAACGTAGAATCCCCACAGCGGCAGACCAGCTGCAAACAACTGGAGCGAAAATGCCTCCGCCAAATGCCAAGCTACTTTCGAGTTGGATGCGGGGCCAACGAGTGATGATAGAATTTGATGCAGCAACCAAGGCAAACGCGCATCGAGGGCGGAATGGACAAACCCAACACTTCTCGACGAGTACACACCTGACGTAATTGGATATGAACCAGTCGGATGCGAGTACAGCTTCAACAGATGGTAAGCGGCGTCCAAATCTTTCGTCTTCTTATGTGGTGCTGTTGTCGGTAATCGGGAATGGTCAATTCCCTCTACTGCAGCCGAGACTCTCTCCGGTAACGACATATCCGAACATCCAGCACCGTGCAACAGCTCCATGATGAACACTCGATACCAAGAAAGGTTCAACTTGCGCGCAACCGGTGTAACGCGGCCTGCTAATAACAGCAGAATCATCGCTTCATCCATTGACACCTGCTCGTTGTCGTTGCCATCTAGAATAGATTTCGTTGGTTCGAGTTCATCACGTTGCACTTTTCTGATTTCGTCCATCTCAACCCCTTCCAAGCAATATTGCATTAATTGCGCCTCCGCATCCTCACGCAGTTCATCTCTCGGCGCTTCCATCCCTCTAGCAATCATGAGTCCAAGACGAAAATGACCAACATCAATCGCCGCGTCAGCCGCACCTTCAATATCCCCAATCGACATCAACAGCAGTGCTCTCCGCAGGGAAGGTTCCTGCGGTATAGACTCATCAAATCTCGTACCAGCCGGTCCACGTGCCCATTCCGCCAATCTCGACAACAAATTCTCGGACCTCACTGCGCTCGTGCCCTCGTTGTGATAGAACAACGCACGCAACAATCCGAATAGCACAACCCCGTGTTGGGCATGAGGATCAGCCACAGCTCTTGTGAAGTCATCTACGACCTCATCAAGGAAGCCATTGGCCACCTCAGGATGTTCGAATGCTTTTTTCAGTGTGGGGACTTTGAGTCGTCTCGACTGCGAACCATCCCCCTCATCCGCCATGCGCTGTGGTGCTTGCGGCTGCAAAGAATCATCGGTATCCATGGAGACCTCCATTTCACGATTCTTCCACGCCGTCAGGTGGGTGCGCATCATTCCATTGTAGTAGTTCCTATCCTGTTGTTCCAGCGCGCCATAGGAAGAAAACGCAACCACGAACCGGTTGCCACCCGCAAACTCCATGTACATCGGCTGATAATACCCGTTGGGGGCGACACCAAGTCGGAAAGATCTGCCCAGGGCAACCGCCATGTCATCGGGATGATAGATCTTTTCATGTCCTGCAATAATCGATTTTTCGATGATAGGGAACGGAATCGACTCTCCAAAAGTCGACAGTCGCACTGCATTCTGTTCGGCAGCCAGGAATTTCGAGGGGGTAGTGCCGGTGACATCCATCATATCTTCATCGTCCGATTGTTGTTCTCGGATCGGAGATAGCTTGTTGTCATTTTCAATGAACCGCACATGTCTAGAGTCGGCCTTTGTAAAGGTTGCATCACGCATCAATTCGTTATTACCAAAGTTCGACGCGTTGGTAATTGCATCGGCGGGTTTTGAAGGTTCGATAAACAACGCCTTGCGCATTCGCAATCCCTTCGGGCCGGGCGACTTCCGCGACCAGAACTCGGCCGCCGCCACCGACGGCGGCACCTGAGAACGCGGCACAAGGTCTGTGATACGCGGTTCCTCAGTGCGCAACGAGGTGACGTTGCTCGTTGTGTCGTCAGCCACTGTCTCCTCGTCCACGTTGATGGGCGCGCTAACGCCAGGACGAGTGAATACGGCATCTTCACCGTCAACATTTATAACTGAAGAAGGCAAATTCCCGATATTCGGTTCCTCGTTCTCTTCTTCATCATCATCCGACAAGTTGGGCACTCTACGATAAGGTGTTCTCCCTGCACTACTGTGCACCTTTCGTTGCGGCGAGGGCGAGTATTCTTCCTCCTCCTCAGAATCGGAATCTACGTAGCGATAGCGCGAAAATCCGGTGACTTGGAAAGCGACCGTTCCACGATCCACCTGAACAAACGTCGCACCCACACGCGCACACCACTTGCGCGCACCCTCAGTCGTCGCGTCGACGTCACGCAGCCGTACAAGTGCGCAGCAATCTAGCACACTTCCGGACGGCACTGCGATTTCACGGCGGCCCCACTCCACCAGGGCTGCATCGCTGGGCGCCGCCTTGTCGGTATAGAATGTGGCGGAGTGGCCGTAAGTATCACATCGTATCTCCATCGTGCGGCACCAGACACAGCCACGGGAATCGTGCTCGGGCACGCGTGTACGGCACGGAAATGCGGTGTAGCGATCGTCGCGTTCAGGTTGCGTTCATCCGGCAGAAGAACCCACACGTCCGACCGCGCCGCTCGAGGAGAAAAGCGAGCAGCTATATGGTCTACCCAGAGTGCGCGGCGGATTTAAATCAAATATGAAACGTGTAAATGAACACGAGTTTCGTTCAAAAAAATGACGATAAACAACGTTTTCTGAACACTCACCTCAACACGCAACCATCTGTTTCAATCCCGCACCGATTCAACGCAGACACGCCTGCAAACACCAACGCGTCTGCCGCTGGCCAACGTCACCCATCCCACGCCGCGACGATGAAGAACAGAAGCCTGCAGAAAACGCTGCTGACCATACAGCGCAAGCTGTCGCATCCGATGCCCGAGTACGTGCAGGCCGCGCGGCAAATGCTGTATCTCGTGAAAGCGGTGGACCTGACGAACGAAAGCCTCTACACCGGCCCCGCGCTAGAGCGGGCACTGTGGCGGTACGAAGCGTTGTGGCTGCCACTCGTCGTCGCACTGACCGTCGACCCGAAGCACAAGTGCACGAACGCCAGCTTTGCGCGCAAGGTCGAGGAGATACGGACGAAAAACTTCACGCGCGGCGGCCTCCACCTCAGCGGCGACCACCTGGTGCCACCGATTGACGTCGCCTGGGTGTGGCACTGCCACCGGCTGAACCCGGTCGCGTACGCCACCGACACGGCCGCTCTCACCGAGGGCGGCGGGCCGCTCAACACCACGCTGCACACCGCGTTCCGCTTCAGCAACGGCGAGGACTCGCAGAGCCGCCCGTTGCGGCGCCTGTGGAAGGTGGTGTTCCCGTTTGAGTCGTACGTGCCGCGCTACCTGCTGTCCTGCACGTACCGGCAGGAGGAGATGAAGCGGCGCCAGAGCATCACGAGCTACGCGAACGAGCTGAGCCGCGCCGGCTTCCGCACGCTGCTCTCCTACGACATCGGGCAGAACGCGATGCTACAGCGCACGTTCCTCTACCAGGTGATCGATGAGAACGACGTGAAGAAGGAGGAGCTGTACGAAACGAACGCCTACCTGAACCGCGCCTTCTACCGCTACCTGCTCTTCCTCTCCCTGCACAGCCAGGCCGGCCGCAACACGCTGCTCGTGCCCATGAAGGACATCAACATCATGTGGCAGATGCACCTGTCCTGTTCGCGCGAGTACAAGCACGACTGCCTGCACGTCGTTGGCTATACAATAGAGCACGACTCCATCGCGGTTGAGAACCTGCGCAAGCGGCGCCTGCACGAGGAGCTGGAGACGATGCTGGACAGCGGCGTGTCGATCGACGAGAGTCTGATGGAGGATAGCGAGATTCGCGAAATGCAGCGGAAGCGGGAGCGCGGGGTGTCAATCAAGGAAACAAAGGCGTTGTGGGAGTCGTGTTACGGCACGAATCCACGATACGACTTGCCGGGCACGCTGTATCGCGGGCAACCACCGGGCGACCGAGGCGGCTTCAAAATGATATTCGAGAAGCAAAACGGGTCGCGAGTGGACCTTCCCCTGTCAGAGACAATCGCGCGAATGTTCGCCTCGATCGTGATTGCGATATTCGGCTTGCTCGTCGCGGTGTGGTCGTTTTACCGCACAATGGTCTCGCACGCGAACTACCTACTCGGGGTCCCGTCGGGCGTCGGCATTGTAGCACTGGGCATTTATTGTTTCCTGGTGATCCCCATCAGCCGGCCGCTGTCGTCGGAGTCGCGCTTCTGGCAACAACGGACGTTCAAGAACTCGCACAACCCGCTGCCCACGTACCTAGTTTCGTCGACAACCATAAACGAGTGAGCACCGTCGTACCACGCTAGCGGTCGACCTGCAGCACGTCCGCGCCGCACTTGGCGCGCTGCGCGTGGATGATGTCGGTGGTCGCGGCGCGCGTGTTGTCCACGACGTTCTTCTTCTCGTTGAACACGCGCTCCTTGCGCGCGGTGAGGTAGCGCTCCAGCCGCTCCTCCTCCTTCAGCAGCGCGTTCACCTCGGCCTGCTTCGTCGCCACGTCCTTCTTCACCACCACGAACTCGGACTCGTAGAACTGCAGCAGGTGCGCCTCCAGCTCCAGCTGCCGGATCCACTTGGCGTACTGCCGTATCGCCTTGAGGTCCTTCGTCACCTGCGCCCGCGTCGCCGCGCTCTTCAGCTGGCTCCGAATCTCCGTCACCGCCTTGAACTTCCTGGGCACCGCGTTGTTGAACAGCCGCTGCTCCTTCTTTCTCTCCGCCGCCGTGCCGGTGATGCTGCCCTCCTCAATCCGCCGCTCCAGCCGCTCGTTCTCTGTCACGAAGCGCCGGTTGTTCGCGAATATCGGGTTGGCGAACCTCGTCTCCGTCTCGAACCCCTTCGCCGCCACATGCTTCCGCAGCTCCGCCATGTACTCGTCGCTGGTGAGCGCGTCGACGCTCTTCACGTACTGCTTGTCCCTACTGAACCGAATCTCGTCCATCAGCCGATAGTTCTTCGCCCTCTCCTCCAGCGTGCGCATCAGCAGCCGACGGAACGGGCTGGGGTGGTTGCGTTTCCGCGCCGCCGCGATGCAGGTGAGCTCGTTGCGGCACACGCGCACGGTGTAGAACTTGAACGCGTCACGCCGCGTGAACACGAAGTCGGGGCGCGAGCAAGTGTTCGGGCCGCGCCCCAGGAACCGGTTTTCCCGGTTGTAGTTCTCGCACGCCAGCAGTTTCGTGTACACCGTCTTCAGCCCGTCGCACGCCGCGCCCCCGCGGTTGCAATAGAAGTCGCACTTGTCCCACGACGTCGTCTGCTGCGCACCCGCGCACACCCCCAACGCCAGCACCAGTGCGACCGCTACCACTCGCTGTTGTGCCACCATCCTACTACACGCCGAGCGCACCAAATTCATCGCGAACTTCGTCCCATGAAATGCGGATCCATTCCTCCCTCACGCCCGTATAAATGGATCGCCCGCCCGCGCCTGTTTTTCAGCTCTTTCGCCTCCACTCACGACCATCCACCTATTTCGTGCCTGTTCTGCGGTCTTTTGCTTGCATCCCTCTTTCGCACTCGATTCTGCAGTGCCCTCTCCAAGGCACACCATTTGCTCTCATTGTGCCATTTCCCCAAATCGTCCTCGCTCACCACAGGCACGATTTCCGCCCTCAAGTTTATGTAGCCCACAATGCTGGCCGGCTCGCTTGCCACGACTATCTTGCGTGAATTCTACCCAAGGTTGAGAAACTGCAAATTTTGCAAATTAACAGCGCGATGGAACTGCATCATATTGTGGTTTATCGCCGTTGTCTACAGCTCGCAACGCGTGCGCCACGATGCGACGCGCGTGCACCCGGGCGTTCTGCCGCCACGCGCTGCGGCGCGCGCTCGCCAAGCCCGTACCGACAGCATGTCCGGTGCGTGCCTACTGCAGCAAGAAGCCTGAGGGCGGCAAGCCGCCGGTGGCGCTGGATCTGGACGACGAGGAGGACGAGCTGAGCTTCAACGTGGCGGTGGAGGAGGAGGAGGTGCCCGAGGTGGTGCTGGACACGCCGCTCGCCGAGGAGGACGTTACGCCCGAGATGGCGTCGGAGCTGGTGGAACGCATGGTGGCGGCCGCGTCCGCCACCGCGGCGGCGGCGGAGTCGGCGGCCTACGGCGTCGGTGGCGTGGTCACGCCGCACACCGTCGCCGTGCTGCGCGCGGCGCGCTTCACCACGAACGAGGTGCTGTCGCCCGGCGCCGTCCAGGACGACTACCCGTTGAACCGCAAGGTCACCGCCACGCTCGACGTGGCGCAGCTGGGCCTGTCCCCGCCCGCGCGCGAGGCGCTGCGCGGCATCGCCGGGTCACGCTACAAGGACGATCGCGTCGGTATCGGCTGCGTGCGTTTCCGCTCCTCCGAGGAGAACCTGACTTCCGCCGTTGCCACGCTCGAGCATCTCGTTCGCGCCGCGAAACAAGCGGTTGGCGAGCAAGTAGACGAGACGGTTTTGAGTGACTGGACCCAAGTCGAAGCGGAAGTGCGAAAACAGTGTGGTGATGAGGTGCCAATCGACGTGTTACTAAAAAGGAGGGATCGGCGGGATGAAACGTTTATCGCCGGACTACCGTCAAATATCGCGCAGTAAGTAAACAATCCGAAATTCAACTTGAAGTCTCTTAGTTTTAGTAAGGTGGTAGGTAAGGTGGGCAGTTCAAGTTGCGCACCCTCTATCTACATAGTAGTACCGGTATTACTCTGCAATACCATCAGCCCATTGCCCTGTGCCAGTTGCTTGTTTGTTATACATATCACTCATCCTCCTCGCTCTCTACATCATTCTCCATATCACTAACTTGTCTCTCGACCTCCGCTCGTGCGAGTGCCATCTGGTCTTCTCTCACCGCCAGCCTCTCTTCGACCTTCAATCCATCGATGATTCTCTGATACATCGCGTTGATATCACTTTGATTCACTCCCGCACTGTGGTGAAAATCGAGGAAATCCTCAATCACAACCGGCAACCCCGAAAGCGTACGACCCGGCAATGAGTTGCGAATAGCTTCTCGATTCCTCGGGCATTGCCGCACAAGTGCACCCAATAGCAAGCACAAATATCCGGTGATAACCTTATTCTCCATGATACGGTCCTGCGTCATGCCTTCACCATTATCATTCGTGCTACTGCTTCCCATGACTTTCAACAGGTGCAACAGAAATGCGATTGCTCCATATTCATGCTTCACTTGATTCGTCGGCGAATGGTCTTGGAACTGGTCTCTAATCGCCACACTTCCATCAACCAAGCTCACCAATAACGCGAGACACAGCACGACAATATCAAACTTTCTGCGATACCTTCCATTCGCCGTACCAATGGACTGCGCGAGACAATCGATAGTGGTCTGGACGCCATTGAATCCCGCAAACTTGTCGTTGCCCGTGCCGTATCCATGGACAAGGTTGATCATTAATCGCATCGTATTCGTCACAAAACACTCGGCCGTATCGGTGTGCAGCTCTCCTGTCATGATAAGTTTCCGCATCAAGCCAAGGGCTTGCGGAATGGCTTGACTTTGGACCGCCACTCTTTCTCTCGCACTCTGATTATGAGTCATAGACTCCAATACAAACATGACTACACCAAGTAGCGACATTTGTCGATTTCTTTCATCGTCAAGCATATTGCTTTGTGACGGCGTCGCCTTTGCCTTCAGCTCCAACAAGCTCACCATGCGTTTCACCGTGCGATACATTATCGAGGTGATCCTTGGAAGCCGATTGTGAACAATCATGAGTTCACGCGCTTCCGCCGATTCACCCAAGATTTTAGCCAACACAACGCCCGACAGCACACTCGCAATTTGCGTTCCATCACGAAAGTTCTTCAGAGTGAGGCCATGCCCATCCAAAATGGAGTTATCACTTAACGCTTTTCTGACCTCTGCCAAAACTTTTTCATTCAGGTCTTCCGCCTTTCGAAAACGACGCCCGGCCTTTCCCTTCCTCTGCTCGTTCGATGCATCATCGTTCTGCTCGGGATTAGCAGGCTGTTGACAACAAGTCCCATAGAATCCGTTCACGAATATTTCAATTTGACTCGAGTCGAAAACTTCTGCAGTATTCCCACCATCCGCAATTATGGTCAGAATGGACATCGACAGAAGCGGAATCGGGGCGGGGTGCGTGCTAACCAGCTTCGATAACCCCGCGACGACTTGCTTCAGTTCACCCGACAGACGCAAACGGTCATGCAGCAACGACCTACCATGGTCTGGTCCACCAAAATGTGCTTGTTGGTTGTTGCGCTTAACTTGCCTGAACAATTTCAATATTTTCATTAGAGCAGGTGCTGCCAGCTTGGGGTCGATGTCACCATTCTCCCTGTTTCCGCGAAACACGCAATCCCAATAATGTTGCAGGTCCTCAGCTATCTTACGCACAAAATTGTCATCCTTTCCACCTCTTCCTGATGATCCAGTGTCGCCCATTACCGAACTTCGCATCCGTTCTCGCCGATTGCCTTGATAATTGCCGTCGCTATCGCTATCCGAGTTTCGTTCCGACATGGGGATGAGATGGGTTCGGCGACGCTTCGCCGACTGCCGAGGGGCTTTGCGTGCAACATTAGTTCGCTTCGTAGGGACTGTATTCCCAGTCTCATCACCACTACCATCAGCAACACTATCCAGCCGAGAACTTGAGTCACCATTCGAGTGAGGGGCAGAATCACTATCGCCATCGAAGCTCGTAGTTTGAATGTGAATAATCTCGGTGGCACCTTCATCGAACGTCACAGTTTTCTTCGTCTTTGCAGCGGAAGTCGGTGGATTGGGATGATGATTAGAATGATTCCCTTCTTGCGGTCGATTAACCCTTGCATCTGGTTTGCGACGATCGAGTGCATTCGGATCAACCGAGCGTGTCTTTGGTAGCCTAGGTTCCTCCGCCGCGTTGTTCTCACTCGGAAGTGCTTTCGGACGCTCGTTCTGTGCCAGTACACTTTTCGTCGGATGGATTGGTGGATCGAGTTCGGCAGCACGACCAACGGTGCATTTAGGACTCGGAGTGGCGTCGCCGCTATCTTGGTTGCGAGCTTGAGGAATGGATATTATAGACATCTTTGCTTTTTTTCGAGATCGATTACTCACAGGGACTTGGGTTGCATTAGTAATTGTTTTGCCATCAAGCTCTTGTGATAAACGTTTGCGATTGACGTGAGCCTTGGCAGGCGTATCCGCAACGATTGGAGTTGGCGTCGTAGCATTCGACGGAGTTGGAGCGCTCGATGACTTGGATTGTTTCGGAATTTTTTCCGGGACGAGTTTCTTTTGGGATTCAGGTTGCGATTTCACGGGAAGAGGCGGCTTGGTAACAGATGGCCGAGGGGGCGCGGTTGATTCCGACGATGAATTCTTATTCGTTGCTTTCGACGGGCTAGTAGGCGATGAATCCTTCGCCGCATCATTGTCGACAGTGGGACCACGGAGCACACTCATTTTGAGGCGACGTTTCGTGCGCCGAGGCATATTCCTTTGCGAGAGCCCGAATTCTTGAGCGCTACCGGCGGAATCGTCATTTCGCATCTTGAGAGCGTTGTCCTCGGGGCAAGAGTCGGATGAAGAGCTGCAAGGTAAGTGTTGCGGAGCAGTAACTTCATTCGCGTGAGCGCCTGTCGATATTGGCTGGTAAGGAACATCCAATTTAGGGCAGTCTGAAAGCCCACGTTTCAGTTGGGCAGGTGCACTATTTTCGATGTTATCATACTGTTCTTCATTATCAATCACGTTATTTCCGTCTGATCCCAACACCTCCCGAATTGCCTTGTCGCTAAAGAATGCCGCGAGGTCTGGATAGGCATCAAACGGATCTTGTCCCTGCTCCTTCTCCTCTTCCTCTTCGCCATCACTTTGTCCCTTTCTTGCTTCATTTTTTTCGGCCTTCTTCAATCTTGAATCCTCAGCAGTCGAATCACCGCCTTTGTCTGCAGTGCACTTGTCAATTGCGCGATCACTTGACGTATCCGAGGCTACCGCTTCAGATTCGCACTGCAGTTGCCGACTTGTTCTCTTGCTCTCGCCATCTCCACAAATCTGGCTCTGCCTCTCACTATCATTAGATTCGCTGAGTGACTCGTTCGCGAAGCTAAACACCACCACGCCGCCATCAACTTCAACGCCGCTCTTTTTCGCACGAATTGTCGAACTCGGTAGAATATCTAATGTTGCTTCAGCTTGCGCGATTTCCGTTTCCTCAGTCGGAAGGTCATTCCCACTTCCTTCCGAATTCACAGGATCATCTTTGGTAGCCATTTCATTGTCAACAGAGTTAGTCTCGTTTTCTGTTCCTGACTCACTACTTTCTTCGACTTCTTCCGACTCTGCATCATTCACACTTTCTTTCTCGCTAGCCTTGGTTTCGGTAACTGGTTCATCCACATGCAACTGTCCTGGATCAATTACGATATCGCCTTTCGTTTCGGTATTCTCCACTTCACGTGTTGAAGTTTCCCTATCAGTCACAGGATTTTCATCTTCCAACTGCTTCAATACGGAATCCGACCCTATTGCCTTTTCGTTTGCCCCATCTTCGTTACCGGGACATTCCGCTGCTGCTGCAGGGTTCGCATCGCAAGGATCCGATTCATCATGCACCATTTCCGAAGTAAATACCTCACCGAGTTTCGAAAGCTCTTCCGGTTGAACGACACACACTTCTGGTATGTTGATATTTTCCTGCACGACATTATTTTCGTTCTCAACTTCTGCGGATGGCACCAAAGAGGCAACTTCCGTATCATAGTTTTCGTGTATATTTTCGGATGTCATGGCGTCATCATTACCATCATCGCTCGTCGCCGCACGAGGCATATCCGTCGCGACTCCATCTTCTTCTGCGACCTCTGTACGAACAACCTGTTGCATACTTTCATCTTCAACAATTTCTCCTTCTTCAACTTCAATCATCTTCTCGGGTGCAACAAACGGTTCAACAAGCTCCTCGTTCGGGCAATCGTCACTCGGTCTCATCTCCTGCGAAGTCGAAACTGTGTTTGTCTCGGTAGCCTCTTCGGTACAATTGTCTTTCGTGTCCGACACAGGACTTCTTTTCTTGGCGCATACATCAGGAATTTCCGGAGTGCCATCACGGACTACAGTTCTTGAATTGTCAGTCGGTTCCACATTCATCTGTCCACTCAGCAGCGCTACAATTTCTTCATCGTCACTACACAGCGTATCAGTAGATAAAATTTTCTTCTCAGGAGGATTAGACACGGTAGTTACAACAGCTTTGATTACTGGTTTTCCTGGAGTTTCAACCGTCACGGCGGAGGATAAGTTGATGTTTTTGTACATATCCGGGGTTTTCGAAATCGGCTCTCCGCTTTTCACTTCTTCAGGAGTCACAGGAGAGGTACCATCTACATCCTGGTTAGTATGAACAACCTGCATTCTGTCTTCCATTGATACCACATAGTGGGCTACTCCAGGAAGCGGCAGAGCGTCGGCATCAACTTCGTCAGAGTCTTCGCTAGAGTCCAGACGGTCACTGTCCGTTTTCTCAGCAGACTTTTCATCTTGCGAAACTGCCCAAGTTACAACAGCAGACTCTACTGTACAACCTTCAATGCTCTTCATTTCAGTGTCTTGTTTTCCAGATTGCAACGCGGACGCCACATCAGCAGTAGGTTGCGACATCTCAATATCGATAACTCGCACATCAGGATTCGCATGTGCCGAGTCAACAGCTAGTTCGGACGTGTGTGAATCATCAACAGGGGTTCGCAGTTCGGTTTCGGCTGAATATGGCACATGACAAGATTTCTCAACAGCACTCTCATCATTGGTATCACCATAAAGCAGCTTTAGATGGGCGAAGTCAGTTCGGAAAGGAGTTAGGACAATAGGAGAAAGTGGCGAAGGTAGAGGAGCCAAACTGTCTTCAACTACCCTTTCAGAATAATCATTCACTGGGCTGTCACGCTGAGTCGGTGCAACAGAAAATGGAGCGACTGAATCAACTGTGGTAAAAGCTTCACTGGTTGTCCTCTTCGCTGAGTCATCAATCGGAGCGGAAGCGACGTTCGAATGAACGACACTTTCCGGCTCTACAACACCATCACTATCTGGGACTTTGTTATTAGAAGGCGTTGCATCTATCAACTTTCCAGCCAATGTTGCAGCCGGGGCAGAAGGATTAGCATCTATTTCCATGGTTTCCCGCACTTCCGGCTGAGCCGGTTTAGATGAAACAGTGCTTTGATTGATACTAAGATCGTCGATTAAGCTCTCCATTATTTCGTTCACTGCCTCGAGAGCTTCATCTGATATCTCTGGCGATGAAGCAGTGGATGAACATGAACCAGCATCTGTTTCCCTGCTTTTTCGTACTTCATACTGTACTGCTGGTATGATTCCAAACGAAACATTGCATCGTTCAGCAACAACACCGTCAAGAAGATTTTCAATTATTCTGTTCGCTACCCCAAGAGCTTCCTTCGCTGTCTCTGGCGACAAAGCAACAGATAAGGAAGGATTAAAATTCACTTCCTCATTATCCAGTATTTCCGTTTGGGCTGACGTAACTCCGAACGAAGCAATAGAATGTTCGGCACTAACATCGTCAACTAACTTCTCCACAATTCTCGTAGCCACCTCGAGACCTTCCTTAGATGTGTCTGGTGATGAAGTAGTAGATAGGGAAGAATAAACATTAACTTCTCCATTTTCCAATATTTCCTGTTGCACTGGGGTAACTCCGAATGAAGCAATGTAGTGTTCGGCACTAGCATCATCAACTAGCTTCTGAACGATTTCTGTTGTCACCTCGAGAGCTTCATTGGATGCCTCTGGTGATGAAGCAGCAGATATGGAAGGATTAAAATTCACTTCCTCGGTTTCCAATATTTCCGTTTGGGATGAGGTAGCAGCAGTAGCATCGTCAACTAGCTTCTCCACGATTTTCGTTGCCACCTCAAGAGTTTCATTAGATACCGCTGGCGATGAAGCAGCACATGGGGGAGAATCAAGATTCACTCCTCCGTTTTCCCTTGTTTTTGGTTGGGTTGCAGTAACTCCTAACGAAAAAATAGTAGCATCCTCAACCAGATTCTCGACAATTTCTGTTGCCACCTGGACAGCTTGCTTGGATGGCTCTGGTGAAGGAGTAGGTAAAGAAGGATTGAAATTCATTTCCTCATCTTCCCATACTTCCAGTTGCGCGGTAACCGCTGCCGGAACAATAGAACGTTCGGCAGCAGCATCGTCAACCAGATTCTCAACAATTTCCGTTGCCACATCCAGAGCTTGTTTGGATGGCTTTGGCGATGAAGCATCAGATAAGGATGGATTAGAATCCACTTCTCCATTCTCACTTTTTTCCGGTTGAGCTGAGGTAACTCCTAACGAAACACTAGAATGTTCGGCGGCAGCATCGTCAACAAGCTTCTCGACAATTTCCGTTGCCATCTCAAGACCTTCTATAGATGACTCTGGTAATAAAGCATCGGATGAGCAGAGTGCAACTTCGTTGTCAAAGTTCCTACGTTCCGTAATGTTATCAGTCAGAGGTGGTTCGATTTCAATCGAACCATTCTCCGTGATTTCCACGTCGGGCAAGTTCAATGCCTCACCTTCTTCGGTTCGAGGAATGGAAGGTTGGTGTTCAGGGTTAACATCCATAATTTCCTTGATTTGCACATTCACTGCATCCTCAACCCTTTCAACCATTTCGACTGATGTAACGGCAGCAGCAGCAAGACGTTCAAGTGTGCCAACATTCCTATTCGAGATAATGTTCTGACTCATCAGGTTATCAGGTCCCACAAGTAGCTCAGAAAGAGATTCAATATTAAAGGTCTGTTCACAAGCTTCCTTCGCTGGCGTTGCCGCATGAGTAACATTGGAAGACGGTTGTTCGGTTACATCGTCCTTGTTCTCTCCTTCGACATCATCAGCATTACTACTCAATGTAGATTTCGGCCCGGGTAGTTTATCAAGAACAGCCGAGGTTGTTGAAGCCTTAGCCTTTTCTTGCACAACTTCGTCTTCATCCTCCATCTGGGCATTCGGGTCAAATTTGTCAGGTTGCGTGGGTGACAACAAAACAGCTGTAGATTGCGCTTGTCTTGTAGCAGGAGCAGTAATATTTTGTGGTTGCACAGTGGTTGATGGGGTTGGTTGAGCATCTCGACTCTTGATATTTTTCTTGACAGATCTTTTCTTTTCAGCTATGTTCTTCGCCGAGCTGCTCCGCGCCAACAACCGTTTTTCCCTGGGTGTCAGATTCTCATTTCTCTGTTCAATATTCGCCTCTTTTTTCCGAGCAGCTAATCTTTTCTCTCTGGATGTCAGCTTGTCAGTTACTTGTTCTTCAGTTGTTTTCACAGGCTTCTTTTTCTCACTTGAAGACTGCTTTAAGTTAGTTTGCTCCTTCGACAAAGATTTTGCGTTAGGCGAATCATTCCTCGTTCTGCTTTCTTCGTTAACTTGTTCCGCTGTCTCATCTGTAGTCGAGGAACGCAATGCATTGTTCTCCAATTCGTCGGGCCTTGCTTCAACATTCTTCTTGTCCGGAATGTTCTCTGTACTTACTGACTCCGATGCCTTCTTTAGTCGCCTTTTTGTATGTAGTTTCTCCTTTGTCTTGGTATTTTGAACATCCCATAATTTGGGGATTTCTGTTTCGAAGTACTTGATATCATTCTGCAAGAGTTTTCGTCTCTTGGCGAAGTCGATGGGTTTTGTTACTGGCTTCAGTCGCTTGCGCGAGCGAGTAGACACACTGGCAACATTAGAAACAGGTGAGGATTCAGTTGGCTTCGGAAGTGCTACATTCGATGCTGGCAGGTTACTATCTTGGTTCTGGGACGACGTCGTTGTCGTCACTTTGTCTTTGCCCTTGTCACCAGCCTTTCTAGAAGGTTTCGACGAGTCAGAAATACGAAATCTGGCCTTCTCCGCTGCTGAACGCTTCGGTCTTGATGATATTCTTGATGATTCCTGTTCCGTATTCATAGAAGCACGAGTCTTCGGACGATTTTCCACATCAATAGCAGATCCATGCTTCTTTTTCGTGCTCGCCGATAACGAAGGAGAGATGTTAGTCGTGGCTTTGTAGGAAGTCGAACGCTTATGTCCTGATGCTATAGGTGTCGATTTCTGTTCTGTATTCGGAGACACAACAGTCTTTGGTTGTTGATTCGTAACGGCAGCAGAAACAGTAGCAGACTCCTGCACCCTATTTTTGCTGACCGGCAGTGAAGGCGTAATCCGAATAACAGCATCTCCGGGAAATAAACACTTGGCTTTCGAAGCTAGCATCGCAGATTCTTGTTCTGCATTCCGTGACGGACTGATCTCCGGTTGTTTCTCAGTAACCACAGTAGCAGCAGGCTCCTGGATCCTTTCCTCACTCGCCGATAGAGAAGGAGCAGAACAATCAGTAGCCTTTTTCGTTGTTGAACGCTTTGGTCTGGACGGTATCGTCTCTGATTTCTGTTTTGCATTCGAAGACGTGGAAGCTTTCGGTCGTTTCTCTGCATTTGCGACAACATCAGACTTCTGTGGCCCTCCGTCACTCCCTGATACAGAATGAGAAAAGCCAGCTTTCGCTTTGCCGAACGTCGAACGCTTGGGGGTTGATGTGCATGCCGGTGTTGCCGGCTCCGTATTGGAGGAAGCACCAGTACCCAGTTGTTTCTGTGAAATCGCGAGAATAGCAGACTCTAGTACATTTTTCTTGCTTTCCGGTAAGGAAGAAGCGATACGTTCAATTGCTTTTTCGGCTGCCAAACGCTTAGGTCTAGATGCAATCGGCGATTTCTGTTGTACGTTCAATGACGAAGAAGTTCCCGGTTGTTCCTCTCTAACGGAAGTGACAGCGGACCCCTGCACTTTACCTTCAATCGCAGGGACGGAAGGAGGATTTGATTCCTTGGCTTTCCCGGTTGTTGAACGTTTTGGTTTGGATGCTATTATCGGGGTTTTCTGCGCTGCATTCGAAGACGCACGAGTTTTCGACCGTTTCTGCGCATTTGGAACACCAGCAGCCTCCTGCACTCTTTTCTCACTCGCCGACAAGACGAGAGCAGAACATTCTTTAGCTTTTTCAGTAGCTGAATGCTTCGGCCTTGATGCTGCCGTCGGTAGCTTAGGTTCCGCATTCAATGAGACACGAGATTTCTGCTGTTCCGCTACTACAGCTGTAGACTTCTGTGCTTTGTTCTCGTTAGCTGCCAGCGAAGGAGCAATGTGCAGGTTGGCCTTTTCGGCTGCCGAACGCTTCGGTCTCGATGCTACCGTGGCCGATTTTGGTTCTACAGACAATGATTTGTGACTTCTCTGCTGTTTCTTTGCTATGAAAGTAGACTCCCGCACCTCTTTCTCGGTTGACAACAAGGAAGGAGCAATCCGTTCTTTAGCTTTCATAGCTGCTGAACGCTTCGGTCTCGATACTGCCACCGCAGATTTCTGTTCCGCGGTCAGAGACGCGCGTGTCTTCGGACGTTTTTCCTCGACAACAGCAGACTTCTGTGACTTGTCCTTGTTCGTTGCTGCCGGTGAAGAAACAATACGAACTTTCGCTTCTCCGGCAGCCGAACGCTTCGGTCTCGATGCTGTAGTCACTGATTTCTGCTCTACATTCACAGACGCGCGAGTTCTCGGTCGATTTTCCGTTGTAGGAGCGGACTCATGGATATTTTCCTCGATAGCTCGCTGAGATTGAGCTTGCTCACGAACTTCAACATTTTTCGTCGATCCTGTCCGGTTGCTGCGCAGAGCTAGAACGAAGTCATCAACAGACCTAGAAATCTTCACCTTAGATTTGCGTGGAGATTTCGTTCGCGGGACAACCTTCTTATTCACGGAGGGCTCGGTGACATTTTCAGGTTCATCGCTCAACTCTGCGTTCTTTTCACTTCGCTCCTTTTCCCCTGATTCTGGTGGTCTCACTGCATTCTTGCTCGTAGTATCAGACGCGTTGTTAGTTGTTTGTGACGAGGACGACTTTTTCCTTTTCATAGTTCTCTGCACTTGCGCAGAACTAATTTGTTGGTCGACTGCATCGTTATGGTCATCATCCGTCTCAGGTTGTTGTTCAACTGTGACATCTGATTCTGGGCATTTTCGTTGGATAGTCCCAACAAGGGGCGTTTCCGCACGCTTTTCAACCTCCTCGCTTTCAGAATCTTGGGCCTTGTCAACAATCTTGTGCTCAGTTCTCGCTTCTTCATCTGCAGTTTGTTGTGACGAATCCAAATGTTGTTGAAGTGCCACTACTTTCTGGTCCGGGGGTCGTAATTCGGGTCCCTCGGTGAGCTCTTCGGTGTCTAAAGGTTGGGCCACCACTTCTTCATCTGCAGCATCTGACTCGAGTTCCTGCGGCGTTATCTCATCGTTCACGGAATGATTCGGCGCATCGCCCGATTTGGGGACCGGCATTACATCTTCGTTTGACTCCTGTCCTCGTCCCTCAGCAGCGCCAGAGTCGTTTAACTGCGGTAATACATCACCATACTCCTCCATGCCGAACCCCTCGAAAGGAGATTCAAGGCTAATCTGATGGTCGTTCAACCCAATATGGCTCGAACGATCCAAAATCGACGCTTCTCCGTCATCATCATCATCGTCACGATTTTCTTCTTCTTCTTCATCATCCTCTTCACCTTCATTCAAGCCCTCGGACATCGGCTCCGAATTGCCAGGCTCAGAATTGGCGGCCTCAAAGTTTAACGTACGCTCGACATGTGGGGACGACGCATTGACGCTGGCCTCATGAATTCTGCGGCTTCGTCTCGGGATCGTATCAGAATTCCTCCATTTGCGCACGATGTCATCTTTCCAATCATCGTCGTCCTCCTCCTCTTCCTCTTCCACATCGAAATCATCAGCGAAAGTGGTGTGATAGTACCTGCCACTATACTGGCCGAGATACGCCGAACTGTCCGAACGGCCATCGTAAACGCTGTACCGATAACGCAAGTTCGAGCTAGACCTAGGCAGTGGAGCACTGCGAAGCTCCATGCAATTTCGGTTCGAAGCCGACAAGTTGGAGTGCGCCGGAAGTTGCTTACTCTGAGACGAAGCGGCAGTACGCGAGGTGGTGGCACCACCTGGCTGTGTGTTGGAGTTGGAGAATTGCCCGATGTCGTTACTCTGCGCAGAAACGGCAGCACGGCGCGTGGCCTTCGCCTTGCGTTGCGGGTTTTCACCGAAGTCTATCTTCTTGGAGGGCCTAGCAGCGGCGGCGCCACGTCGCACGGGCCGAGGATTCGCAGCGGCGGCGGCGGCAGTGGAGCGAATCAGAGAGGATGCACCATCAAGTTCACTCTCCGACGCGGCCTCACGTTCAACGGCAGAATGCAGGGTGTTGCTCCGTGCCGGCGTATTAATGTTATTGCTGGGGTGGCCGATGATGGAGCGTCTGGGTCGTCTGGCACGGCGTCTCGGCGATAGAGCGGAGGCGAGATTGGCGGCGTTGAGGCGACGAGGCGGGGGCGGGGCGGGGTCGAAATCGAACTCGGCAAGATTCTCATCCATGGCGAATTGCTGGGTGGCGGCGTCGTGACATGCGCGCGCGGCGGGCGTGCGCGCGCGTGCGACGATGAGTTGCGCGAATCGAAGTGGCTCAACTCTGGCTCAACGCGAATAGGAACGTGGTGCTACAGATTTGTCTGGGTAATAGTCGTACGAGAAATTGGACCTCGGCCCCCATCAAGCATATGATTGGCAATTTCGGCCCTGCCACGATTTCCTTATTCGTAACGCACCACTCCATCCTCCTACACCAACTCGCTGCCATCGCCGCTGTGCCGTGCCATGTGAACAAGAGACGCTACCTCTTCTTATCATGCTCACTCTGCATCGACATCTCAACACTTGCCTCTCGTCTTCACTGCGTCGGCTGTGTTCCAATTCGACCACTGCGCCACACCGCTTCTCTGCTGCGTGTCACTCTTCATTTCCATCCCGATTTTGCTCGGCATCACACTCGAATCATTTTGCAAATGTTCGCTATTTTGGCAATGCCTCACCACCAACTCCTTCAACACCATCCACAACGAAAACGACACTAATTCAATTATCTTCATTTCATTCACGTCCCCACGACCTGCGCCACATCTCCACACCCCCGCCACCGAATCGCACGGAAGGCCCCGCGACGGTGCCGCTCGCCGCGGTGGAGGTCCGAGCGGACGGCAGCGCCATCGCGCGCTACGTGCAGAAAGCCGACGCCGCGTCAAGCTATGGTGTACCAGCGCGAGACTTGCGCGCGATAGACCCCACGTTTCGTTCCGACGGAGGCGCGCTACTACCACGCGAGCGAGTGATAATCGTGCATTTGGCGCATGTACGCGTGCTCATTCTTCACGACAGCGCGTGGGTGTTCGACCCACTGAATCCTCACGTGGAGAAGTTTATTCAATCGCTACAAGTGCGTTTGCGGTCACGTACACATCCCATGCCCTTCGAATTCCGCGCCCTCGAAGCCGTACTCGTCGAAGTGTGTGCGCACCTTTCCAGTCAGCTTGGCCAATTAATACCCGCTGTGGATGGCGCATTGGAAAAGCTATCAACTGGTGCGGACTTCTCTTCCGGGTTCGGCTTCGAGACTAGTTTGAATCGGTTGCTACCTCTCCAAGGAGCACTGCATGATTTTGGTGATCGCGTGGATGCCACTCGTAACGCGTTACTTGAAACTCTCGCTTCTGATGTACGTGTACATTCATGTTTCGTACACATGTCTGCTTTTTACTAACTATTGTTTCGATTCATAGGAGGATATGTCGTTGATGTACTTATCCACTTTCAAGGAGACCGGCCATCGGCGTCGTGTCGACCAACACGATGAGGCGGAAATGATGCTCGAGAATTATGTGAAACAAGTGGATTCGTTTCGCGCCGAAGTTCGTTCTACACTACGCGCAATACAGGCCACTGAGAACATCACACAGATTCGACTGGATGCCATGCGAAATCGGGTGCTGAGGTTGGAAGTGTTTTTGAACCTCGGCGCGGTGAGCGTAGGCACTGGCGGATTGGTGGCTGGTGCATTCGGCATGAACCTGTTGCACGGATGGGAAGACCATCCGTACGCCTTCTTCATGGTCAGTGCGGCGGCGGTTTTTTCTTCGTTGGCAATGTTCAGAGGATGCCTCGTGTATCTAAGATATCGGCGAATATTTTGGTAAACATTGGCGTTACTTTGTCTACAATTGTATCGTCGCACGATCCGCATACCGCATGGTGTTGGAGTACGGCAGGCGGTCAAATTGGACGATAGCTCGATATCGCGCCGCTTCCTGTTGAAACAGTCCCATCGAAAGAGACATTCACTCATATTAGCGTGCGCTTCGTGACTCTGTGAAGTCGTGGCCTACGATTTGCGATTGCATTTCAATTCGCCATGTTAACTGTGCTACAACTTGACTTTCGCCATCGTCAGACATGCCTTGATTCGAACGTTGAAATACTGTAACTTGGTGTTAGCTCATATCTTGATAGATTTCGGAACGATGCATGCCAGGTGGGCAGGTTGATGAGGACGCGCCTTCGGCGGTTGGCCCCTCATAGCGCGCTGGGCATCGGCCGACGACGGATATTTGACGGATACACGGGTGTATAAAAGTTGCAGGTGATTCGCAGGATGAGAAATTGAACCAACTAAAATTTCGAAAAAATCTGAATTTTGTTGCTGCGCCTACCCACGTGTCTATCTTGTGTTCCAATCTCCGCTGTGCAAATGACGAGATCGGCAGCTTTCCGCCGTCTCGCCACGCGCATTTTACCCACACCACCGTCGTGTCGCAGCCGTGATCGATATGGCAGCACCGGGCCGCGCGCTCTGCGCGCAGCGGCGACGCCGCCGCCCGTCGTCCCTGGCGTTCATGCACTCGAACCTGCCAATGGCGCCCTCGTCATCCGTATGGGCAAACGACGCCAACGGCCACCCCGAGGCGATTCCCATGGAGCTGATGAGTGCCGGCGCGCGTGCGCAGTACGTGGTGACGACAACCGCGCGACAGCTCGTTTCTGGTATGCTGTTTGGAGGTTTCTTCGGATTGATTGCAGGGGCGTGGTCGAAACGGTCGCTCGGTGGCGCGCTCGCCGAAGCCCGCAGCAGTGGACGTTCCTGGGGCAGCATATCGGCGATATACTCAGGACTGCACGCGGCTAGTTACGCGATACGGAAGAAGGACGACCGCATGAACACGATTATTGGGGCGTGTGGCTCAGGCGCTTATTTCTCCAACGGTGGCCCTCGTGGCGCGCTGCAAGGGTGTGTCACGTTCGCAGCGATGTCGTTCCTCATCGAGGCGATGATTGCCCCGAAAGAACAGGAAGTGGTGGAAGAAACTGACCCCGCGGTGATTTTGAAGAAGTAACCTTTCACCTGAAATAAAGTGCAAGACTTTTCCGACTTCCCTGTTCTCGGCCGCTCCACGCTTGGCTACGAACAGGCCTCTTACTCGAAAATCTGCAATGATATGTGAACTAGATTCTAAATAAATGGCAAATCTCGACATTACGTAGGTTAGCCGGCTGGGCTGTCATCCTCGTTCCTGTGTCTAATTTTTTCGACACAGAACTGACTCTACTACGAAACCATGAATGATGTGTGCCGTACGAAACGGTAATTTTCAGTTGCCGTATTTAATAGATCGACGGAACAACCACCAATCAATATTGGCAAGATATCCTTGATGTTGTCGTTCAGGATACAGTACCAGCGTACGGTAAACCTCCATGTGGATTAAAGTTGCCGACAATTTCTGGAGTTCACTCTGCTGCATTCTTCTGCCAGTGAGCTGGTCGACAGGTTGACTGCTGAATGAATGAATAACAGAACAGCTAGCGCAGCGTTCTTTTCAGAAAGTCAATTGTAATGAACAGGAATACCTCGAAGTGTAACGAATGGTTTGCCAAAAACCTGGTTAGAGCACTATCTTTGTTGTCGTTGTTGTGCTGATAGGAACTTGTGCAACTTGGGTCCGAAAACTTCCGTCGAAACGAACAGCTGCAAACATTGATGTGAAGTGTGTGCTGTACCATGCTGGTACTTCTGTGGAGAATAGCAGTTGGTGCGCTACCTAGGGTAAACCATCTGCGAACGACACCACTTTCACCAAGAACGGCATCACAGAAATTCCAACCCCACTGTGGGCTAACGTATTCGTTCGGTCCGACATCGTGTTATTGTTGTGGTACTTGTCGAGCGTGTATTGAGAACAAGGAAAACTTGACGAAGCGTCGGAAATGGATGGACACAGCCTAGAAATGGCACGAGTCATATACAAACACGTCAAGGTGGATCCCGACATTGCACAGTCACTCTTCTACCTTGCGCGTGTATACGAGGATCAACAAAGCTATGACGAAGCAGCCGAATCGTATGAGCAGAGCCTTGAGTTAGAAAGAACAGTGCCTGGTGGGGAGTCGACGGATTCTAGTATCGCCTATTCGTCGTGGAAGTTGGGCAATGTCTATGGAATCCTAGGGAAACTAGACGAAGCTTTGAAAATGCAGAAAGAGAGTCTAGAACTAAGACGAGCCGCACACGGACACAAGGAGACGCATACAGACATCGCAAATTCACTCTACGACCTTGGAGTTGTACACGAAGATCAAGAAAACTACGACGAAGCAGCGAAATTGTATGAGCAGTGCCTTGAGATGTATCGAACGATTCATGGCACCGAGTCGATGCATCCAGATATTGCGGATTCGTTGTGCAAGTTGGGTGATGTGTATCGAATCCTCGGAAAACTGGACGATGCAATGAAAATGAGCGAACGGAGCCTAGAAATGAGACGAACCATACATGGACATGAAGGAGCACATGCTGATGTCGCGAATTCTCTGTTCTTCCTTGCACTCGTACACGAAGATCAACAAAACTACTACGAAGCATCTAAGTTGTATGAGCAGCGCCTTGAGATGTATCGAACGATTCATGGCGCAGAGTCGGTAAATTGGGATGTTGAAAATTCGTTATGGATGTTGGGGAATGTGTATCGTATACTGGGGAAACTTGATGAAGCGCTCGAAATGCTTGAACGGAGCCTTGAAATGACGCGAGCCTTACACGGACACGACGAGGCGCATGTCGACGTCGCGAATTCACTCTACTCCATTGCACTCATATACGAGGATCAAGAAAACTACGATGAAGCTGCTAAAATGTGTGAGCAGTGCCTTGAGATGGAGAGAACAGTGTATGGCGTTGACTCGATAAATTCAGATATTGCAAATTCGTTATGGAAGTTAGGGAATGTGTATCGAATCCTCGGGAAACTGGACGATGCAAGGAAAATGAGTGAACAGAGCTTAGAAATGAGACGAACCATACATGGACATGAAGAAGCACATACCGATGTCGCGAATTCTCTGAACTCCCTTGCACTCGTATACGAAGATCAACAAAACTACGACGAGGCATCCAAGTTGTATGAGCAGCGCCTTGAGATGTATCGAACGATTCATGGCGCAGAGTCGATGAATTGGGATATTGAAAATTCGTTGTGGAAGTTGGGGAATGTGTATCGAATGTTGGGGAAACTTGATGAGGCGTTGGAAATGCTTGAACG
>JAAUYH010063665.1_pt1 | contig 32113 bp, 32 predicted proteins | sample 7278061 | NCBI WGS metagenome assembly JAAUYH01 (sample SAMN14350203, study PRJNA611818) | marine sediment metagenome | isolation source: surface marine sediment (0.6m) | place: French Polynesia: Moorea | collected 2018-08 | reverse complement strand
GACAACAAGATATCCCTGCTCATCATATGAGGCCTTTAGCGCTTTCAAATCCATGACAATCCTCCCAAACAGTCATGTTTTGATGGTTTACCCAAACCGTTTCTTTGACAAGAATTATTTGCGACATCAGTTCAAAGCGTGCATCGTGGCACGAAAAGAGGGAAAAGCCGATGAAACTTCGCCTGCATCACGTCAATTTCGCCACTGAAAACGTTTCAAGGATGGATGCATTTTATCGCGATGTGATGGGGCTTGATGAAGAGACGCAAGGGTTACCGGTCCTCGAAAAGAAAAAGGGATATGACGGCGACGTGGCCTTCAGGACCGATGGTGACATCCAGTTCCATCTGGCCAGGAAAGATCTGGAAGTGGGTTTCAAAACCGGTCATGCAGTCAATCCGTTAGATCGCGGCCATATCGCCTTCAGAACGGACGATATCGAAGCATTCAAGAAGTCACTGGAGGAAAAGCAAGTCCCCTACTCTGACTTTGGAAATGTCGCGGTGAAAGGCTGGCACCAAATTTTCTTTTATGACCCCGATTGCAATGTGATCGAGGTTCATCAGGTGGATGAGGGGTAGTGAATGTTGCCAGTGGCTGGAGTAAGCCCTTTTTTGAAAAATGCTGTTCAATGAATGAGCGTCAGCTTTGTTTCTCTGGTCTGGATTTTCAAATTGTTCATCTAACCTGAAGTGTGCTTTTTTGCTTCGTTTTCAGCGATCTGATGGGCAAGAGAAGCGCGTTCGGCACGGGCTGTATCGCCATCTTCCAGAGCTAAATACTCCAACAGAGCAATAACATTAGAGGAAGTAACAATGTTTCGGAGCCGTCTAGCAATATGTTGCGCTAGTCGCTCACTTACTTGGTATAGTCCATTGCCTTCTTGCCATAAATCAGAGTAATCCAATACCAAGTCTATAATCAAGCTGACGGCGGGTTCGGTGTCGTAGGGGCCAGCTAGCACATCGATAACTGGGTCAACGTCAAGCCCGCCAGATGCTGTCATTTCCAGTATATCAATCGGGTCATACTCCCAATTGACTTGCGGTCTTTCGGATAACCTCCAAAGCATTAATTCATGAAGATACTGTCTGACCGAATTGCGCTCATGGTCGTCCAACTCTTTCCACATACAGGGAAAATATGTAGAGAATAATGCGAATAGGCCGGCTGATCGCAGATCTTTCCCGGTCGCAACAAACTCTAGAGTACGAGGCAGGAGGACCGCTAAATCTTGACCTGCTCCCTCTGCCTTTGCTGCATTGTGGTATTCGCAAAGATCAACGTAAGATATTTCCTGTGGGGCAGATCTTCTAATGCGCTCAATTGCTTCAGGAGAAGCACAGCAAACCGTACAAGCTATTGGACCACCATCTGAGAACTTTCGGTGCTGAAAAGCGTCGTAAAGTTCAGCTATAGCCAAATTCATTTTTTCTGGCAGCAGAGCATTGGTTTGCAATTCTGATTGTAATTCATGCATTTTGTGATTCTAGCTTGCTGTTAATGTGTGAAAAAGTTCTAATGAAAAAGCTGACAATAAAATGATCGCTGCGGGAGGTAGCTTTACCCGCAAACGGGAATAAACAACTCTGTTTGCGCCAAGGCTACAGCTATAAAATTTTCGATTCATTGGGCTGAATAATCAGCTATTCGCCAGCTCACGCGCCTGGATCATTTCCGGCGTCATTTCCGCAGGTGTGAGTTCTACACTCTCTCCGCAACCACAAGCCGAACTTTGATTGGGATTGTTGAACACGAAACCGGTGCGCAGTTTTGTCACTTCAAAGTCCAGCTCCGTACCGAGCAAAAACAGAACGGCTTTCGGATCGATGAAAACGGTGCCCTCGGGCGTATCAACCTTGTCTTCGCCCTTGATCACTTCTTCGGCCAGATCAACGGTATATTCCATACCTGCACAGCCGCCATTTTTCACGCCGATGCGAATACCGGCCGCATCCGGGTGATTGCCCATGATTTCGCCAATACGGGACCGTGCTGCGTCTGTGAGTGTGATTACTTCAAAGGCCATTTCAAATTCCTGAAAACTCAGAAAAACAACTTAACGATTGCAACAATTGCAAGTGTGGCGGTTGAGCCAACAATTAGCGGATAATAGCGGTTTTCTGAGTTGATTTTGGCAGTTTCCGCAATCAGTTTTGAAATCTCCGCGTCAATTTTTTGCCTGTTGACCTCGTCCATAGTGCTTTTGCTCACTTTTTAACTCCCACACAATTTACCACAAACACCTGAACTAAACCATAAGACAGAATTTTCTCAATACCAACCTAGCGCCACTTGCGCCTCTTCAGACATGCGCTCCGGCGTCCATGGTGGATCATAGGTCATTTCCACGTCCACATCCATCACACCTTGCACACCGCCTATGGCATCCTGCACCCAGCCCGGCATTTCACCCGCCACTGGGCAGCCCGGCGCAGTGACAGTCATCACCACCTTGATCATCCGATTATCTTCAATATCTACCTTGTAGATGAGGCCCAGCTCATAAATATCGGTCGGAATTTCAGGATCATAAACGGTTTTCAGTGCAGCTATGATGTCACGCGTCATCCGCTCAAGCTCTTCCGGCGGAATGGAAGATGCCGTTTCCGTGCCCATTGCGACAGCATTTGGGGCTTCTTCCACTGGTGCATCCATATGATCAGCCATTTCTTAATCCTCTGATTGTTCGTGGAATCAGTCCAAGCCACATCAAAATCAATACCGAAAATCCAATTTCAGAAGCAAATTCATACTCCAGATAATACAGAATGATAGAACCTGCGATGATTATTGCAAAAGTAGAAAATAACAAACTCGTCGGAACCCACCGGTTACCAAGTTGAAAACTGCCGAGTACAAGCAAGTGGAACACGGCAAATATGGTAAAAAGTATAGCAAAAAACACCAAGAGAGTCATTTTCGTGTAACTGCCTATCCAAAAAAGCTGCGCGCTTTTTCAAGCGCTTCGACCAGCACATCCACTTCCTGCTTTGTATTATACATAGCAAAACTTGCCCTACATGTGGAGGTGACGCCATATTTTTGCAAGAGGGGCTGCGCGCAATGGGTCCCTGCCCGCACTGCGACGCCTGAACGGTCAATCACCATGGAAACATCATGGGCGTGAATGCCTTCCAGTTCAAAGGAGAAGATTGCGCCCTTGTCCGGCGCATTACCGAATATTCTGAGTGAATTGATCTTGGTCAGCTGTTCATGGGCATAATCACGCAAATCATTCTCATGCGCCAAGATCGCGTCGCGGCCAATGGATTCCATATAATCAAGCGCATGGCCCAACCCAATCGCCTGAGCAATGGGGGGCGTACCGGCTTCAAAGCGATGCGGCGGATCAGCGTATGTAACTTCATCTTCCATCACATCCAGGATCATCTCACCACCACCCTGATAGGGCTGCATGGATTTCAGAAACTCCATCTTGCCGTAGAGAGCACCAATACCGGAAGGACCGTAAAGCTTGTGGCCGGTAATACAGTAAAAATCGACATCCAGATCCTGCACATCAACCGGCAAGTGCACAGCGCCTTGGGATCCGTCTGCCAATACCGGAATATCGCGCTCATGCGCAATCGCACAAACGTCTTTCAGCGGAACGACTGTGCCGAGCACGTTGGACATATGCGTGATGGCGACCAGCTTCGTCTTGTCGCTCAACGCATCCTTGAACGTGTCCATGTTGAACGAACCGTCTTCCTCCACATAAACCCATTTGAGCTTCACACCTAAGCGTTCGCGCAGGAAATGCCACGGCACGATGTTGGAATGATGCTCCATAATGGTGAGGACAATTTCGTCACCCTCTTGGAGGTGTTTCATTGCCCAGCCATAAGCAACAAGATTGATTGCCTCGGTCGTGCCTTTTGTAAAGATGACCTCATCCACACTCGGCGCGTTGAGGAACGCCCTCACCTTCTCCCGCGCAGCCTCATAGGCTTCCGTGGTCGCGTTGGACAAATGATGCAAACCACGATGCACGTTTGAATACTCATGGCTGTACACATGGCTCACAGCGTCAATCACCGCTTTCGGCTTCTGAGCTGACGCACCATTGTCCAGATAGACTAGCGGTTTGCCATGCACTTCCCGCGAAAGAATGGGGAAGTCAGAACGGATTTGATCGATTGGATATGTCATCAAATATTTGCGTCCAGCCAATCATCAATAATGCCGGTAAAGGCCTCTTCAAGCTCTTCACCTGCTTCAAGCTCTTCAACTACCTCATCCACAAACGCCTTGATGAGCAGCCCACGAGCTGTTTTCTGATCGATGCCGCGTGCCTGCATGTAGAACATATGCTCGTCATCGATATCGGTAACCGTAGCGCCATGAGCGCAAATTACGTCATCAGCAAAAATCTCAAGTTCCGGTTTGGCTGAAAAATCGCCTTCATCAGTTAACAACAGCGTATTACATGCCATTTGTGCGTCTGTCTTTTGCGCAGGCTGGGCAACCTTGATCTGGCCCTGGAACACACCATGCCCATCACCCGCAACGACGTTGCGGAAAAGCTCTTCCGCATTGGTGTGCGGCACATTGTGCTCCAGCACAGTCGTCACATCAATATGCGCATTGTCACCAACAAGGTTCACACCACGGATGGCGAGGTTCGCATTCTCGCCATTGACCGCGATTTTCACCTCTTGCCGGACCAGTTTTCCGCCAGCGTTCAGAACAAAGATAGACAAATCAGCATCTTGCGCCAGCGTTACATTGAGGCGTGCCAAATGCGTTGCCCCAACACCGGCTTGCTGAACAATGAAATACTCAACCTTCGCGCCCTGCTGAACATTGAGTGAAACCGCCGAAGACGTCATGTGATTGGCATCAGACCGACCCATTTGGCGTTCGATGAAACGACTGGTTGAACCTTCGGCAGCGGTGATGGAAAAACGGGTCGAAGCAATGCTCTCAGCAGCCCCCGTATGCGCATGGGCGAGACCAATGGTCTGTGTGACTTCCTTGCCCTTGGCGACTGCTATGCTGACGCCAGCGGTTGTGATTTTGCTGTTGATTTGCGGAATTGTATCATCCGCACCACCATCGGCTGACAATGCATCAGGGAGATCACGCGAAACCATCACCCCTTCCGGCAAAGTCTCATTTCGCTCAAAGCCATGACCATCATAAAAATGAAGCACGCACGCATCACTCGCAAGACGCGGAAATGAATCGCCCATGGTGCGCGTTGCGTCGTCTTCAGGGCGAGCAGCTTGTTCGCCCAGTGATTTCAGGTTCGCGCGCAAATCAGTATAGTGAAAACTCTCCACCCGGCGCGTTGGCAGCATGAAACCCAGGGTCTCTTCTGCGGCTGTTTTTTGAATGTTCATCTCAACAATTCCCGGTTCAAGCAGCGCGAGCAATCACGTCTGCATAGCCGTTTTCTTCCAGATGCAGAGCAAGCGATTTGTCACCAGATTCGATGATACGTCCCTGATACAAGACGTGCACACTGTCAGGCACGATGTGTTCGAGCAGGCGTTGGTAGTGCGTGATTACGAGGAATGCACGTTCCGGGTCACGCAGACGATTGACGCCGTCAGAAACAATTTTCAGCGCATCGATATCGAGGCCTGAATCTGTTTCGTCCAATACGCAAAGCTTTGGTTCCAACAATTGCATTTGCAGGATTTCTGCGCGCTTCTTCTCTCCGCCCGAGAAGCCAACATTCAGCGCACGCTTGAGCATGTTGAAGTCAATGTTCAACTCGCCAGCAGCCGCCTTTACCGTTTTAATGAATTCGGGCGTGGTATACTCTTCTTCATCCCGTGCCTTGCGCTGCGCATTCATCGCCGCCTTGAGGAAGTTCATGGTTGGAACACCGGGAATTTCCATTGGATACTGGAAGGCAAGGAATACGCCTGATGCCGCACGCTCGTCAGGCTCCATTTCCAGAATGCTTTCGCCGTTGAAGAGGATATCGCCTTCGGTGACTTCATAGTCTTCCTTACCCGCAAGAACGTAGGACAAGGTGGATTTACCGGAACCATTCGGCCCCATAATGGCTGCGACTTCACCCGCCGCAACGGACAAGTCCAGACCTTTGATGATTTCAGTTTCTTCTTCCGCAATGCGGACATGGAGGTTTTTGATTTCTAGCATTTTTCTACTCTGCTGCTTTGAAGTGATCAATCAGTTCGATTTTTCCGACGATTTTTTCGTTAAACTCTTCAAGTTCCTCGGCAGGAACCCACAATTCCTCGTGTTGTTTGCCGCCGACCACTTTGCGGTCAAACTTGGCGCAATAAGCTGCTTGGACTTCAAATTGGGTTACAAACCCTTCTTTAGAGCTATATTTCGTATTCCAGTCACGAGCGATTTGCGCCGCGTACTCTCGATTGGTAACCGGATAAAAGATTGGCTGTTCCGGCAATCTGGGAGGAAATGCCTCAAAATCCGCTTTCTCAATGAGCTTGAGTTCGTCTGGCCCAACCGGCCGAAAAAGTGTGACTGTATCACTCATCACTTAACCCCAACATACTTCATCAAGATCGAGACTACCCAAGGACCCAGCATCCACGCAATCAGGCCACAAACCGGCGTCCAGCTTTCTTCTGCACGGCCAAAAAACATCTCAATCATCGGCAGCACAACAAAGACAAGCGGGAACACGATCATCCATCCAAAGATAATCATGCGCACCCAAACCGATGACAGGAGTTGCTCACGGGTCATGAAATTATCCCACACTCCCCTCTAACGAGATGCTGATGAGTTTTTGTGCTTCAACTGCAAATTCCATCGGCAACGCTTGAATGACCTCTTTCACAAAGCCGTTCACGATCAATGCAATCGCTTCCTCTTCCGGAATGCCGCGTTGCAAGCAATAGAAGAGCTGATCATCAGAAATCTTCGACGTCGTTGCCTCATGCTCAAACTGGGCCGTTGAGTTCTTGGCTTCAATATACGGCACAGTGTGCGCGCCGCATTGATCGCCAATCAGCAGTGAATCACACTGCGTGAAGTTTCGCGCATCCGCCGCTTTCTTGTGCGCAGAAACCTGACCACGATAGGTATTGGATGAGCGCCCTGCTGAGATACCCTTGGAAATAATCCGGCTTTTTGTGTTCTTGCCCAAGTGGATCATCTTGGTGCCGCTATCCACTTGCTGAGCGCCATTGGAAACAGCAATCGAGTAAAACTCACCTTGCGAATTGTCGCCACGCAAAATGCAGGACGGATATTTCCAGGTAATAGCAGAACCGGTTTCAACCTGTGTCCAGGAAATCTTGGAATTGTCACCCCGACAATCGCCACGCTTTGTCACGAAGTTATAGATCCCGCCCTTGCCGGTTTCATCGCCCGGATACCAGTTCTGAACCGTCGAGTATTTGATTTCGGCATCTTCCATTGCGACGAGTTCAACAACCGCCGCATGAAGCTGGTTCTCATCGCGTTGCGGCGCTGTGCAACCCTCAAGATAAGAGACGTACGAGCCCTTTTCTGCAATAATGAGCGTCCGCTCAAACTGACCGGTATTGATCTCATTGATGCGGAAATAGGTCGAAAGCTCCATCGGGCAGCGAACGCCTTCCGGTACATAAACAAACGAACCGTCAGTAAAGACAGCACTGTTCAGGGTCGCGTAGTAGTTGTCAGTCACCGGCACAACAGAGGCGAGATATTTCTGCACCAGTTCCGGATGCTCACGAATGGCTTCTGAGATCGAACAGAAGATCACGCCAGCCTTCGCCAACTCATCCTTGAATGTGGTGACAACAGAAACAGAGTCGAACACAGCATCCACTGCCACACGGCCTGAAGAATAAACATTGTCGGACGCTTCATCGTCGAGCGGGCTTGGCTCGCCAGGGCGACGAACGCCAGCGAGGATTTCCTGCTCTTTTAGCGGGATACCAAGTTTCTCGTAGGTGCGGAGCAACTCGGGATCAACTTCATCGAGACTCTTTGGGCCATCTTCAAAATTCTTGGGAGCCGCGTAATAGTAGATATCCTGAAAATCAATTTTCGGATAATCCACACGCGCCCAGGAAGGTTCGTCCATCTGCTTCCAACGCTCAAACGCCTCCAGACGCCAGTTCAGCATCCATTCCGGCTCTTCTTTCTTGGCCGAGATGAAACGGATAATATCCTCGTTCAGCCCTTTCGGGGCTTTCTCGGACTCAATCTCGGTGGCAAAACCATACTTGTATTTGTCAACGTCAATTTCGGCGACTGCATCAATGGTTTCCTGTACGGCGGGCATATCTGCTCTCCAACTTTCTTAGTATTACGCGGCCATTCGGCCAATTATTGTTCTCCACGCATCCAGAAAGCGGTCCGCCTCTTCCTGCGTAGAATTCCAGCCAATACTGACGCGCAATGCGCCAGCCATTTCTTCTGCTCCGGCTCCCATCGCTTCAAGCACATGGCTTTGTTTCACTTTGCCTGATGAACACGCAGAACCAGACGACACCGAAATCCCCTCAAGGTCCAACGCGACAAGTGCGGTCTCGGCTTTCACGCCGCTGACTGAAAAACAGGATGTATTTCCCAACCTTGTAACTGATCTGCCAAAGAATACCGGCTGTGAAATTTCGTTGCCTGCCACCAGTGATATAGTGCTCAATCCGTCCTCAATCGAGTCCCGCAAAGTATATTTCTGGATATTCATAGTCATATTATCCAGATGCCACTCGCAGGCGGCACCAAATCCGGCAACTGCCGCGACATTCTCCGTTCCGCCTCGATGAAAACTCTCCTGCCCGCCACCCTTCGAAAGCGGCAACGGAGATAATGCTCCATTGGCCAGAACTAGTGCGCCAACACCCTGCGGGCCGCCAATCTTATGGCTTGAAAGGATCAGAAAATCGGCACCGGTCTCGGACAGGTTGACCGCAATCTTGCCAAGCGCCTGCACCGCATCAACCAGGAAAAAGCAATCGTGCCGGTGAACGACTTCCGAAATTTCCTGAACTGGTTGCACAACACCGGTTTCGCTGTTTGCCAACTGGACAGCGACAATTGCGGAACCTTTTTCAAAATCATGCCCGGACAATGCGGCATCCAGGAAACCGACATCCACAATTCCGTTTTCATCAACCGGGAGCCGTTCAATGGCGTCTGGATGAAATCTTCCGCCGCCCAATACACATGGATGCTCGGTTCCGCATACATATAATGTGGAAATTGCAATTTCCTGTCCGCCGCCGCGGATTACTGGCGAAAGTGCGTGATTCGCAGCTTCTGTTGCACCAGAGGTAAAAATCACATTAGCGGGCGTTGCATCAACCAGAGCTGCTACTTGCAGACGCGCATTTTCCAGCGTCTTACGGGCATTTCTACCTTCAAAATGAACCGAAGATGCATTTCCCGGGTCCGAAAGCGCATCAATCATTGCCTCACGCGCACAATCCAACATTGGCGCGCTGGCGTTGTAATCGAAATATATGCGCTCCACTCGAGACATCCTGAATGCGTTTCACGATCGTTTCTTAAGGATAATCACTGCAATTGCCACCAGATGCGCAATTTACTTGAAATTGCAGCGCCGGATTGTTTAAGAAGGCGCTTCAGGCAGGTTTGGTTGTGAATCCAGTTTTGAATAATTCTAAACTGTTGTAGAAATCAGACCTCACATCGTCAAGTGCCGAGGCGGAATTCTTTCACGTTTTTCCGCCGCAATTGCAGCTCGGAGAATTCATGCCAGAAGTCATTTTCAATGGTCCTGTCGGCAGGCTGGAAGGCCGTTATCAGCCATCCAAGGACAAAACAGCCCCTATTGCGCTCATCCTGCATCCACATCCGCATCCAAAATTTGGCGGCACCATGAACAACAAGATCATCTATGATCTGTTCTATATGTACCTTGAGCGCGGATTTACCGTACTTCGTTTCAATTTCCGCGGAGTTGGACGCAGTCAGGGCGAGTTTGACCACGGCCAGGGCGAACTATCAGATGCCGCTGCAGCGCTGGATTGGGTACAATCAATGCATCCTGATGCCCGTGGATGCTGGGTAGCCGGTTTTTCATTTGGTGCGTGGATTGGCATGCAATTGTTGATGCGCCGCCCGGAAATCGAAGGCTTTATGTCAATTGCGCCACAACCAAACATCTACGACTTCTCATTCCTGGCCCCCTGCCCGGCTTCAGGCTTGATCATTCATGGCTCTGACGACCGAGTAGCGCCACCTGAGCATGTTCAGGGACTGGTGGACAAATTGAAGGCGCAGAAGGGCATTTTGATCACACAGAACACAATGGAAGATGCAAACCACTTCTTCACCGAACATCAGGAAGAGTTGATTGAGGAGTGCGGCACTTATCTCGACAAACGTTTGGGGATCATTCCAGGCGGCATCGAAGAAACTATGTTGCTTCGCTAACCGCTAAATTAACGTGTCTGCCCTAAACAATCAGCTAAAGGAAATCCAACGGCGCGTTGAAAGCGTGCCGGGAACCGCTGTGGCTTCTGAACTGGAAAGCAATGCGAAGGCACTTTTACAGCAACCAGAAAATGCCGCTTTACACTTCGGTGTCGGATTACTCTATGCGCGAGTTGGAGATTTTGGCAGTTCGGCCAAAATGCTGAACATTGCCCTGAACCTTACAGGAAATAACGAAACCGTTCTGGGTGCGCTTGCTTATCTATACGCAAGCCAGGTTGGCGATCACAAAATTGCATTAACGTATCTGAAAAAACTCCATAAGCTGGACCGAAAAAAAGTTTCAACTGTTCTGCTGATGGCGCATAGCCTGCTTCAACTGAAAAAGCCTGATGATGCCATTGCAATCCTAAGGAAAACGAGGACAGATGCTCCGCATCAGATACAATTGAATTTCCTTGTTGCGCAAGCACATATACAGCGCGAAGAGATTTCCGAAGCAAAGGCGATTATCGACACTTTAAAGCAAGGAAGCAATTCAACTGCTGAGCCAATGGTCGAGATTTTGGAAAAACAGATTGAATTGGCAACAACGAATTAGATCGATCTGTGAGTGAGACCAAGTAATTGTAATCTACTTCGGCTTAGCTATGACGCCGCCAGTTACTGCCTTTGAACAACCTGTCGTTCCGGGATAAGTGAGCTGCAATCCCAAATTTGACCGCACAGCCAAATAGGCCCAGCCTTCGGCCTCCATCGCATCACCGTCAAATCCTGCAACCTCTGCAGATACAACTTTTGACTGCATATCCTCGGCCAATTCAACAAGGTCCTTCATGATATACGGATTATGCCTTCCACCTCCGCAAATGATCCAAAGCTTTGGCGACCTGGGTAGATGCTTTACCGATTGAATAATACCTTCGGCAGTCACCCGTGCAAGACTTCGAGCAACTGTTTCAACCCCGAGCGCGCTATCTTCCGGCACTGAGAAATCATTGCGATCAAGGGACTTTGGAACGGGTTTGTCAAAAAACTCATCCACGAGGTAGCTTTGTACAAACGCTAAATCGATTTTGCCTTCAGCGGCAATTGCGCCGCCGGCATCATGGGAGATTCCGACATGGCGCTGCACCCATTGATCAATCAGGGCATTGCCGGGTCCACAATCAAAGGCCAAAAGTTCATCACCAACATACGTGATGTTGGAAATCCCGCCGATATTGACAAAACACACAGGCGATTCTGAGCTCTGTTCTCCGGCGATATTATCTGCCAATGCCTGATGATAGACAGGGATAAGCGGTGCTCCCTGCCCTGAATGTTGCATGTCATTGGCGCGCATATCGAAGACGGTTGCTATCCTCGTTTTGTCTGCAAGCAATTGCCCGTGACCGATTTGGACTGTCAGCGCTTCGTCGGGACGATGCAAAACAGTCTGACCGTGAAACCCCAGTAAATCGATATCATCAGAAGACAAATTTTGACCGGAAAGGAATTCATTCACTGCATCTGCATGAAGTAGCGTCACCTGTTTTTCTGCATCTTTTAAAACACCTGACCGCTCATTTCGGCTAGTTATTTCCTTTGCTTCCTCCAATGCAGTCGCAAGCAGTTCACGCATTGCAGGGCGGTAAGGATAAAACGCAGAAGCCCCGCGCTGAACAACCGAACCACCGTCTGTTTTGAGTAGTGCAACGTCAATCCCATCCATGCTGGTACCACTCATCAGACCGATTGCTGTTTTCAAAGCTGACAAAATACATTCCCCAAGTGGATATTTTAACTGCGTCCTGCTAAGTGACACCAGATTCTTCACCAACCTGCCAGAAAAAGTGCCGACAAACCATGACCGCGTTCAAATCCGAGTTCCTGCATACGCTCCAATCCAGAGGATTTATTCATCAGATTTCTGATGAGACAGGACTTGATGAACTACTGACAAAAGAAACTGTAACGAGCTACATCGGCTACGATGCTACTGCGGCTTCTTTGCATGCCGGCCACCTTGTTCAGATTATGATGCTTTACTGGTTCCAACAAACAGGACATCGCCCAATTGCACTAATGGGCGGCGGCACGACTATGGTTGGCGACCCTTCCGGAAAAGATGAAAGCCGGAAAATGTTGACTGTTGACGATATCGAAAACAACAAGAAAGAAATAAAGAAATCTTTTTCCAGTTTCCTCGAATTCGGCGAAGATGGCAACAAGGCCATTATGGCCGATAATGCCGATTGGTTGCTGGAACTGAACTACGTTGAGTTCCTCAGAAACGTCGGACGTCATTTGTCTGTAAATCAAATGCTTGCACGGGATTCGGTGAAACTGCGCCTTGAACGCGAACAACACCTGTCTTTCCTCGAGTTTAACTACATGTGCCTGCAAGCCTACGACTTTACTGAACTGTCGCGGCGTTATGACTGTCGTTTGCAAATGGGCGGATCAGATCAATGGGGTAATATTGTTTCTGGTGTTGACCTCGGTCGTCGCATGGGTACACCGGACCTGTTTGCATTGACGACGCCACTGCTAACCACCTCCTCTGGTGCGAAGATGGGTAAGACTGCTGCAGGCGCAGTTTGGTTATCGGAAGAATTCCTGCCCATCTATGATTACTGGCAATACTGGCGAAACACCGAAGACGCGGACGTTGGACGCTTCATGAAACTCTTCACCACCTTGCCGCTCGACGAGATTGCTCGGTACGAAGCATTGGAAGGTGTGGAAAAGAACGAAGCCAAAAAAGTTCTCGCAACCGAGGCAACCGCAATGGTTCACGGACGCGAGGCTGCAGAAGCAGCCGCCGAGACAGCACGAAGGACATTTGAAGAAGGTCAGGCCGCTGACACTTTGCCAACTGTCAATGTTTCCGCTTCCGAACTCGAAGACGGAATTGGATTGCTTACGCTGATCGTGAAGTCGGGCCTTGCCGCATCCAACGGCGAAGCACGCCGTCATGTTAAAGGTGGCGCAATCAAAATCAATGATCAGCAAATCTCTGATGAGCGACTGGCTGTCAATTCAGATGCTCTTAATGCGGATGGCGCTATCAAACTTTCCATGGGCAAGAAAAAACATTTCCTGATTAAACCGGAATAGTCGAGAATATCTCGCACTACTTGAATTCGAATACCCGGTTGAATACCCCAGGCGCAACGATCGATAACGGATTGACTTCCAGTTTCGGGTTCTTGCGTTGACCACTCAGCTTGTAGGTGATTCCAATCAGCGCATTGTCCCTGCCATTCGACAACAAGCTGCCGAGAATGGGAATGGCTGAAACCGCCAAATTTACACCATTCGCCGGCATGAAGGTGCCTGACAAATTCATGCGATCTTTCTGATCATAAACGTCACCATTTGCAGTGAACCCCATTGTGCCACTGCGTATGACTGCGTCCCTCATGCTCAAATATCCGCTGCCACGTTCAATCTGGGCTGAAGCAATTTGAAACTTGACTTTTTTGTCACCTGCATCGGGAAGTATACGAACATTTTCGCCACGCTCCGTCGGAACCTGACTCTTCACACCAGTCGCCAGACGCGCCAAACGTGGTTCGTTGACAACATCAAATCCTTTAACCGTGACTGGTCCGTAGAATGGACCATTCTGTGACTGAATGAGGTTCGCATCAAGCACACCTCCTTCCATTTTGGTATAGATATCTGTGAAGGCTAATGCATTCCCCGCATCATTCGTCGCCATGGTAAAAAGCGTGTCATTGCCATTAAGCTGAGCTTGAACACTATATTTGCGGCCATCACTTCCGGCAGCGGTCATATCGAGCCGGGTCAGCTGACCATTGCGGCTTTCATAAAGCAAAATGGCATTGCGCATTATCCTTCGATTGAAGCCGCGAATGGTTTCGAAATTTGCAACAAGATTGACAGATCGTCCGCCCTGAACTTTCGAAAAACTGCCAGAATGGATCAAGGTGTTCAGAATACTGCGACCATCAAACGAGAGGCCACTTGCATTGATGTTATACGTATCTTTCTCTCTAACCACCTTTAGCCGAATATCATCACCCGCATTCAGCGCAACTTTGGAAAGGTTGGCTGACAAAAGTCCTTTTTTGCTAAGAACAAGATTGCCAGTAGCTTCGAAACCCGCGCCAGCAAGGCTAAAGTTCTTGAGAACATAATTGCCCTTCGATTGTTCAAGGTCAAAACGCCCTTTTGCATCAATCCCCTTACCTTTGCTCCAGCCAACCCATGGCAGCGAGATTTCTGAATTCTTGAAGTCAATAGAGTGACTTTCCCTGCCATTCGCCCGCTCAATAACCACCGAAATTGGGCCTTTGATAACGGGGTTCAAATCAAAGCCAAGCTCTTTGCGGTCCTTTTCGGAGAGCGTTGCCGAGATTTTCCGGCTCGGTTTTACTGCGCCAGATTTTCCAATGGGCTGAACAATTTCCACCGCTGACTTCACACCATCAATATTCGCAGTACCAGATACTTTTGCTCCGGATGAATTCGCATCGATCAGCAGATTGGCATTGCCAATTCTTCGGCCTTCAAGTGACTTCGTGCTCGCGCCATTTTCAAGTTCAAGCAGTACGTTCCAATCCACCTCATCATACGAAATCTTGCGTCCTACCGGAAAAACTGCCGCCACGTTTGCGTGACCTTTACCGGAAAACTGTTCAGGCGATACTTTCATTCGTTCCAGAACCCGCAATGGCTTTCGATCAGAAATCCGTGCTATCGCCTGTATATCCCCATCAAGTTCAAGACTTGCCTCACCGGTTCTGTCCGTGTCGGCAAAATCGGCCATCACAAAGCTGGCCTTGCTGATATCCACTGATTTATCGTTGCCATCCTGCGCGATTCCCGACGTCAAATGCGCTTCGATTTTCATTCCTTCAAGAACGACCTCCCCCTTAGCCTTTTCAATTCGCGGCATATCGCCAAATGGCCTGAATGAGAAATCACGCACCTCGAGTGTAGATTTGTAGTGTTCCGGCGAGAGTTTCCTGCCTTCTCGCAATTTGAACAAGATGCCAGGCGGGATGTCAGCAAACACTTCACCCTTTTCGACCCAGCCATCATGAATGTGGCCAAGCACCCATTTTCGAGCTGCTGAGGCAACGAAAAATGGCCAGAACTGCTTCAATGCGCGAACTTGTATCCCATCCGTTATCAAGCGCCCTTGCAGTGAAGGTGTTTCACCGTCGAGACCAATTTTCGCGCTGCCAGTAACCCCGCCTTCTGCAGTTGTGAAAATCACCTTTGAAACATCGATAAACTTATTTTTCGGATCAAAAACACCAGAAGCCTGAAATCCCCCCGGGACCGGGGCATCATCTGAGCCTTCGCCAGTATATTCTCCGCGTTCGATGATAATGTCATACAGAACTGAACCATTATACCCCAAAGACATGTCTGTCGGTTTCAGACCGCCGATCAACGTGCCTTCAAATCCACCAGCACTTACAAACGAGCGTTCCAATTCAATCTGGTTCTTATCCAAAAAGACTTTCAGATTGAGGTCGAGGGAAGAAATTTCAACTCTCTCATTCTTTCCCAACCGCAACAATCCCTCGCCTGTTACCAGTTTCAAGGTCGGATCTTGCGCGTTTCCCTCTCCATCAAACACCAGCGAACCTGACACACCGACAATGCCATTCAGAGCGACAAATCCGGCGTCGCCTGCCGGGTCAACACTCCACTCACGTAAGCTGACCCCAGCAATTTCAAAGTTGTAAGAAGAACCAAAGCCATCACTAGTAGAATATGAAGACTGCGCTGAGATACTCGAAAAGGCGGACGAAGCCTTTGCTTCCAACGAAATCTTGTCATTGCCCGACTTTTGAATCTCAAGGTTTGAAATCTTTACCGGCTCATCGTTCTTTCGCCCCAACAATGGTCCGGATATTTCACCATCCACCAATTGGATTGAATTAAATCCGTTCCGCTGAAATGAAGAACTGATTTGGGATAAAAACTTCCCCAGATTATTCGCAGATTGTTTGAGGTCTGGCGGCAGACCAACCGAATTTTGCTTCAGAACTTTCGAGGTATCGAATGAAAATTCCGAGATTTTGACTTCATCAAATCCGCCTCCACCGATTAAAAAACTGAACCAATCAGCATCAAGCGTGAGGTTTTCAATAACCCCGATCGTTTGATTGGACTGAACATCGTTAACCGCCAATCCGTGTGCAACAAATGACACTCTGCCGATGCTCGACAAATCGGTGTCGCCTGCCTTGATAACCACATCAAACCTTGGCCCGAGGGCCTGCTCGATCTGCGTTTCGATCTGCGTCAAGAGCGTAGAACCACGGTCTGAACGCCCGTGTAATGCAAAATAGACAATCGCAACACCAGCCAAAATCAGGATAAACAGACATACCGCAACCGCAGAGAAAAACCTGACAGTACGCTTAAAAACCGAGCCTCTCTTCGAACTGACCATCCGCTGACTCGCCTCACCGAGATCGTGTTTGTCTCTCAGCTTGTTGTTTCTCAATACTTTTTTCAGCTTCAAAAGCCCCTTGCAAAAAAGCCAGCATCCGTTCAGCAAACGCCTTGTCCCGAACCTGTCACGGCATATATTGCCAAGTTCTGGACTGGTTTTTCTAAAACTATCATGATTCTACAAATCATTAGTGCCGAAAGGATGGCAGATGACAAAAGTTTCAATTGGTGACCTCGCCCCCAATTTCGAATTGCCACGGGACGGTGGAGGATCGTTTTCTCTTGCGGATCAAAAAGGTAGCCCGGTGATTTTGTTCTTTTACCCAAAAGACGACACGCCTGGCTGCACAAAGGAAGCCATCGGTTTCTCAGAGCTAATTTCAGAATTTGATGCGTTAGGCGTTAAGGTCGTTGGAATGTCCCCAGACCCAGTCAAGAAACATGACAAGTTTCGTGACAAACACAATCTGACAACCATTCTTGTATCTGACGAAGACAAAACAACGTTGGAAGCCTATGGCGTCTGGGTGGAAAAGAGCATGTACGGGAAAAAATATATGGGCGTAGAACGGACTACCCTTCTCATTGATGCCGAAGGGAAAATTGCTGAGGCATGGTACAAGGTCAAAGTTCCCGGGCATGTAGACGCTGTGTTGGAAGCTACCCAAAAGCTGGTCGGCTAGCTCAGTATAGCAATGGTTTATCTGTGATAAAAAGACCTGAAAGCCTGATTTCGGGCGCGCATTCAGCTCTTCTGGCTAGCGATCTTGATGAAAAAGTTGAGCTGACGCAGCTTACAGCAACGCTGTGGCGCCAGCGCACGCTATCATTTTCAACTGGTAGCATCGAGAAACCGCCGGTACGGCCTGGAAGACCTCAGAAGCCAGACCTGCTTCCCCCGGCCCAGGTTCCCAAACGACCCCTGAAGTCGAAACGCGGACGTTTGGCACTTATTCATGCCATTGCCCATATTGAGCTCAACGCCATCGATCTTGCGCTGGATATTATCGTGCGTTTTGCCCGAGAACCAATGCCGCGTTCCTTTTTTGATGGCTGGATGAAAGTCGCCGATGAAGAGGCCAAACACTTTTCATTGCTCAGGAAAAGGCTTCAGATCGAAGATCATGATTATGGCGATCTACCAGCCCATGATGGTTTGTGGGAAGCCGCTGGAGAAACCGGACATGATCTAACAGCAAGACTGGCAATAGTGCCATTGGTGCTGGAAGCCAGAGGTTTGGATGTCACGCCACCGCTTGTTACCAAATTGAGGGCTTTTGGCGACAACGAAACCGCCGACATTTTCGAAATCATTTATGAAGATGAAAAAGGACACGTAGCGGTTGGCGCCAAATGGTTCCGCTTTCTTTGTCAACGGCAAGGGCTTGAACCCGCTGCAACCTTTTCCAAACTGGTGTCAAAATACTTTCGTGGCAGCCTGAAGCCGCCATTCAACAATCAGGCTCGTTCCGCCAGCGGGCTAACACCTTTATTCTACAGATCGCTTTCACCATTGGGCAATTGATCATGTTCAATGGAAAACAACAGTCGTTAAAACCCGATCAATCTTGAATACAGTTCCTTAAGTGCCATATCATTATGGTAACATGCGAAAAGTTTTGGTTATGGCAGAATGATGGGCGGCTATTCTGATGGAAAATATCATTTCACAAAGAGATGCGTTGGATTTGGTAGACAATCCTGCCGTAACCTTTATCGACGGATCGTGGTATCTTCCCTCTCAAAGCCGCAACGCAATTGCGGAATATGCTGCCTGCCGAATTCCCGGAGCCGTATTTTTTGATATCGATCAGATCGCTGATCCTGATACTGATTTGCCGCATATGCTGCCCCATCCGGAAGTCTTCGCCCATGTTGCAGGCGAAATCGGAATATCATCAGAAAATCTCAACATAGTTTATGATGGACCGGGAATGTTTTCGGCACCCCGGGTCTGGTGGACGCTGAAAGTTATGGGCGCAAAGAATGTGAAAATTCTTGAAAGTGGCTTTGATGGCTGGAAAGCAAATGGACTACCAACCGAACAAGGCACTCCAAAAGGACGTGCTGCGACTGTTTTCACCGCGAACTACAAAGCTGCAAAAGTAGCAAACCTTGCTTCGATTGAAGCCAATCTGGCCAAGAAAGCATTTGAAGTCATTGATGCCCGGCCCCGTGAAAGATTTAACGGGAAAGCAGCTGAGCCGCGACCAGGCTTGAGAAGCGGACATATTCCCGGGTCGAAATCTGCGCCCGCAAGCCAGTTCGTCAGAGACGGCAAACTTGTTGACATCAATACGCTTGAGCGGCATTTCAGAAAACTTCACATCGATGCAGACACTCCGGTAATCACGACCTGCGGATCGGGTGTCACAGCGGCAATTCTCGCGCTTGCTTTGACCGAGTCAGGCCGGGAAAATTACAAACTTTACGACGGATCCTGGGCGCAATGGGGCAAACCTGACGGTCCAGCTATAGAAACGCATGGCCAAGGCTAAAACCCGGAGGAAAAAGGACCTGCTCCAAACCAGGGTTACCTACCTTGAAATGACGAGGGCTTTGGGTCAGTTGCCACCGGTGCCAACAAAGCCCCCCATTGCATTGATCCGGGCTGAGAACATTCCTTCAGCGTTTTACGCTTATCTCTATGAGCATGTCGGAAAACCGCATCACTGGGAAGAACGCCGCAATGCTTCCCAAGATGAACTGGCTGAAATCATCAATAGCGAAATAACAGAGATATCAGTCTTGTATGTAGAAGGATGTCCAGCGGGTTTTTTTGAACTCGACCTTTCTGATGCACCAGCCAGTGTTGAGATAAAGTATCTGGGCTTGGTCAGAAACTATCAGGGGATAGGACTGGGAAAATGGTTCGCGGCCGCGGCAATTAATGCCGCGTGGCTGCACAAACCCGGCAAAGTCAAAATCGAGACCAATACGCTTGATCATCCCGCAGCCTTGCCCTTGTATCAAAAGCTTGGATTCTCACCAGTTGGGATTGCAGAGACTGAAATCTCGACCTGGTCCTGAACCTTTGAAAAGGTTCCTTATGCAACGTTCAGCGCTTCAGTCGGTTCGCTCAAATCCAAATTCAAAGCCTCGGCAACCGCGGCATTTGTAATCCGCCCTTTGTGAACATTCAGCCCGTTTCGCAGATGCAGATTATTGGCGATCGCTTCTAGGCCATGGTCAGCAATGGAGAGACCAAATGGCAGCGTCGCGTTGTTAAGAGCATGCGAAGACGTGAGCGGTACTGCGCCCGGCATATTGGCGACACAGTAGTGCACCACGTCATCAACCACAAAGGTCGGATTAGAATACGTTGTCGGTCGTGACGTTTCGAAACACCCACCCTGATCGATGGCGACATCCACGATCACAGCACCGTTTTTCATTCCAGCGAGCATATCACGGCGCACAAGCTTGGGCGCTGCTGCACCGGGAACCAATACCGCGCCGATTACCACATCAGCAGCCAGACACTCTTCCTCGACGCTTTCAACTGTTGAGTATCTTGTCTTCACCGCGCTTCCGAACACATCCTCAAGCTCGCGCATTCGGGGTAAGGAACGATCCAGTATGGTAACATCCGCACCAAGCCCTAGCGCCATCTTTGCGGCATGTGTACCCACAACGCCGCCACCAATCACCACAACCTTGGCAGGTAACACGCCTGGCACGCCGCCCATCAAGACTCCGCGCCCACCATTGGGTTTTTGCAAGGCGGTGGCCGCACATTGTATCGACAGACGACCGGCAACTTCACTCATGGGCGCGAGCAACGGAAGCCCACCATCATTATCTGTAACGGTTTCATAAGCAATTGCAGTACACCCGGATTCCATTAATCCTCTGGTCTGATCAGGATCCGGTGCAAGATGAAGATAGGTGTAGAGAATTTGACCTTCCCGCAGCTGCGTCCACTCCGATGGTTGAGGCTCTTTCACTTTTACGATCATATCCGCAATCGTAAAAATCTCACTGGCGGTCAGCAGAATTTTAGCGCCGGCATTCTCATAAGCTGCATCTTCTGCTGCTATGCCATTGCCTGCCCCTGCTTGCACAAATACATCATGTCCGCGTGCAACATATTCCCTGACAGAACCGGGTGTTAGCCCAACCCGAAATTCGCTGTCCTTGATTTCCGCTGGAACACCAATGCGCATCGAAACCCCTCCAAAATAAACAATCATTCTAAGCAACATATTCAATCTTCCAGAGTGATATCGAGCGTTCTTGGCTTGAAACTCACTTGTATTGATGAAATCATGCAATTTATTCTGATTTCTTGATGGATTTTCGCGAAAATGAAACTCGATCGTATCGATTCCAACATTCTGAATCATCTTCAGGATAACGCACGAATTTCTCACGTCGAATTGGCCAAACAGGTCGGGCTTTCTTCTTCTGCATGCGCGAGGCGGATAGAACAACTTGAGAAGTCGGGCGTCATTGAAGGCTATCATGCGACGGTCTCAAACAAGGCACTTGGGCAATCCATTACGGCAATCGTGCATATCTCTCTTGGCGGACAGTCCGGTTCCGACTTGGACAAATTTGAAAAAGCCGTCAAAAACTGCCCACACATCGCCGCATGTTTTCTGATGTCTGGGGAATATGACTACATCCTCCGGGTAACCGCTCGTGACATGGAAGCTTTCGAAAACATTCACAAAAACTGGTTGTCAAATCTGCCTGGGGTCGCCCGGGTTCATTCGAGTTTCGCTATGCGAACAGTCGTCAACAGCGCGAATGTAGATATCGGTAGCCTTTGAACCAGTCGATTGCTAAGTTCTCGTCTGGAATTTGACAGGTAAGGAGAAAATCGTGCGACGCTTTTTCAAGGTTCTGATTGGCGTCCTTCTTTTGGGGGCAATCATGTTTTATCTCGGGCCAAGGCCGGAAACAGTAGATGGTGTTACATTTGATCCATCTTCCATTGGCGGGGATGTTGAAACCTATCTCTCAAATTCAGAAACAAACATTCCCAATCTGACACCTGGTGCAGAAAAGGAAATTGTCTGGCGCAACCCGGCAACAAAGGAAAAAACCAACTATTCAATCGTATATGTGCACGGTTTTTCTGCAACCAAGCATGAAATCCGGCCAGTTCCCGACCGCGTGGCTGAGGCCATAGGCGCAAACCTGTACTACACCAGAATAACCGGACATGGCCGGGATGGGGCCGGACTTGCGGATGCCACAGTTCAAGACCATGCCAACGATTACGCTGAGGCGGTGGAAATTGGCAGGCGCGTTGGTGAAAAAGTCATACTTGTTGCAACTTCAAACGGCGCAAACATCTCCACATGGGGATTGGGTCAAACAGCGCTATCATCGGACGTAGTTGCAGCGGTTTTCCTGTCTGCCAATTATGAACTTCAAGGCATCAGCACTTCCCTCGCGAACATCCCCTGGGCCGAGACAATACTTCCCATCCTGGGAGGCGAACATCGGGAATGGGAGCCAAGCAACGAGCTTCACGGGAAATGGTGGACAACTTCTTATCCAAGCAAGGCGATTTTCCCGATGACTGCCATGTTGAAAATGCTCAAAGACGTCGACAAATCCAGCATCACACAACCTGCCTTCTTCATATTTTCACCAGACGATACTGTGATCGTCCCTGACGAAATTCGTAAAGTCGCAGGTGAATGGGGAGGCCCGGCGGAAATTTATGAAATTGAAACGACCGAAGATGCGTCCAAACACGTGATTGCAGGAGACATCATGTCTCCGGGCAATACGGATAACGTCACAAATCGGATCATCGAATGGCTGAAAAAGACATTGCCTTAGTGCGATAAACCGTTATCGGTTACGTATTTGGCTTGGCGTCCTTTGAGAACGCATAAACCAGCAGCGCAAGAACGGTGAATGCTGCGTAAAACCCGAACAATGCCTGATACTGGGGTTCAAAATTGTTTGAAACGGTGAAGGCGCTGACAATAGGTCCGGAAATCCATTGCAAGAGTCCGGCTCCTCCGATCGCGCAGAAATTCAGCAATGTAACTCCTCTACCAACCATCCTTTTTGGAACGAAAGACTTTCCGTGTGCCATTTGGACTGCATAAGCTGCGCCAAAGAATCCAATTGCCGCAATCGCACCAGTGAAAATGACCGGGTCGTTCGGCAGGCCACAGGAGAGCCAGGTGCAAATCACGGCTACAACGGCACTGCCAGCGAATACAACCCATTTTCGCGAGTTGAACAACCGATCCAGCGGGCCAAACGCAAACGTGCCCAACACGAGGGCAATCGCCATGACCAAAACGGCGTTACCGGTTTCCAGATTATTGTATCCATAGACTTCAGAATGGATTGGACCAACCCAAGAACCTCTCAAACCAGCTGATGCAGCATAACCAGCGAAAATCATTGGATAGATAAACCAGAGCTCGCGAATCCTGAGTAGGTCCAAAAAGCCTCCGGATTGATCACCTTCTTCCGCTTCAACTTCCAATGGTTCGCGAACGAGGGCCAATATGGCGATACCTACAATCGTTGCAACCAAACCAAGGAAAATTGAGCAGTTTCGCCAACCAAATGCTTCAACCGCCGCTGCAAGTGGTGCCGAACTTCCAATATTCCCGAGTGTCCCGATACCAATAAAGACCGAAACCAGCGTTGCAAACTTTGCCGCGTCATACTCACGGACAAAGATATACATGGGTCCCATTAGCGCTGGTGAACACCCTACCCCAATGGAGGCCATGGCGATGATGATCATCAATGGGCTTTGGGCAACGGCAAATAGCAAAGCGCCACCACCACAGAAAATCGTGAAAATGTATCCCGTGGTCCGCCTCGGACCCCGAGTATCAAGAAGAATGCCGACCGGAAACTGAAAAATTGCGAAAGCAAGAAACCAGGCACCGGATGCGTAGGCCAGATCTACTGCACTCATGCCCAAATCCGTGTTCAACACATCATTCAGAACTGCCAGAAACGCGCGGAAAAACTGGCTGAATACATAAGAAGCGCATAGCGCAATGATTCCCGGCATGCCTCTTCTCCAAATTCAGCATCGAATGCCTACGCCCTTCCCGCACCCTTTTCAAGCAAGTAAGGCCGCTACATGTGAACGATCTGTAAAAGATATCGAACCTTCCATTTTTGGTGATGAACGATAGGTTTTGCAAAATATGATTTGCGAGGAACCATCATGCTGAAAGAAATCCAAGGCCTGCATCACGTCACCTCCATGGCAGATGATGCAAACGCCAACAACGCATTCTTTACCCAAGCTTTGGGATTGCGACGCGTCAAGAAAACAGTCAATTTTGACCGCCCGGATGTGTATCACCTCTATTATGGTGATGAACACGGGTCCCCTGGTTCTGTCATGACGTATTTTCCCTTTCCTGGAATGCCACGAGGAAAAAAAGGAACCGGTGAAGTGGGGCAAACCGTGTTTGCTGTCCCCGAAGGTTCGCTCGACTTCTGGAGCAACAGGCTTAGCAAACTTGGTATAAAGGACATCACGGCCAGCGAGCGTTTCGGAGAAAAGCGAATTTCATTCTCGGGGCCAGACGCAGATGAGTTTGCCCTGGTGGAGACAAAGTCAGACAATCGCAAGCCCTGGATTTCCGCTGACGTGCCTGAAGACTTTGCCATTCGTGGATTTCATTCTGCCTCAATGCGCTTGGACGATGGTGACGCAATGCAAGAACTTATGACATTCATGAACTACGAAAAGGTAGATGAAAAGGACGGGTTTGTCCGCTTAGCCGTTGAAAATGGTAACGGTGCGGACACTCTTGACCTTGAGATCCTCCCGTCGGCCAACCAATCAGGCCAGGGTGCAGGGTCTGTTCATCACCTTGCATTTTCAGTCGAGAACAGGGAAGCGCAATTGCGTGTACGTGACGCCCTGATTGATACAGGCTACGCTGTTACACCAGTGATTGACCGCGACTATTTCTGGGCGATTTACTTCCGCACCCCTGGCGGGATTTTGTTTGAGGTAGCGACAAATGAACCAGGCTTCGATCGAGACGAGCCAACAGACCAACTCGGCACCGGGCTCAAATTGCCAACACAACATGAGCACTTGCGGGAACAGTTGGAAAATATGCTTCAACCTATTGAAGACTGAAGCTATAAACCATGCATGAAAGTATCAGAAGCAATCGCAAACCGGATTTCTGTCCGGGCGTTTACAAATCAATCGGTGCCACCAGAAATCGTTGAATCTGTTTTCAAGTCCGCGGCACGTGCTCCTTCGGGAGGAAATGTTCAGCCTTGGAAGATCGTTATTCTCGGCGAATCCGCTTTGGCAGACTTGAAAACACTCATGGCTAAAAGGCTCGGAGGCGAAGCCCATCCCGATGGGGAAGCGCCAGAATATGCTGTTTATCCCCAAAAACTGAAGGAGCCGTATCGCACTGCCCGTTTTGAAGTTGGCGAGGATATGTATGGGTTACTTGGAATATCCCGCGACGAAAAACCAAAAAGGCTTGAGTGGTTCGGAAACAACTTTCAGTTTTTTGGTGCTCCTGCCGCTGCATTTTGTTTTGTCGACAGGGATATGGGGCCTCCGCAATGGTCGGATCTTGGCATGTATTTGCAAACCGTAATGCTGCTATTTCAGGAGCATGGCATCGACACCTGCGCGCAAGAATGCTGGTCATTCTATCCAAGGACAATTTCAGACTTTTGCAACACACCGGACGAGTGGATGCTGTTTTGTGGAATGGCGATCGGTTATCGCGATGAAACACATCCCGTTAATGCCCTGCGGACAAAACGGCTGCCAACAGATGATTGGTTGAAAATACTTTAGGCGACTTCCTATCCGAAAGAAGATCCGGCCTTTTGCGGCTTAAAGCGAACAAGGCGGGATGTCTCCACCGCAGCATTCCGGTGCTTCACGGCCTCCTGATATTTAGCGTCTTTCACCATATCAACAAACGCCTGAGGCGATGGATATTCTGCAATGAAGGCGATATCCCACGCCTCTTCACCGGGTCCAATCAACACAAGCTCAAAAGCGCCGCTCCAGAATATACGCCCGCCAACCTTTTTCAAAATTGGTGCCGACTCCCGCCCGTAAGCAGCATACGCCTCTTTGCCCGAAACCATGGTGCCATCTTCATAAATCGCCGAATCTTTGAGTTTAACCAGATTGAGCATGTGCACCGGGCCAGCCCGATCCATCTCACGAAACTGCTTGAATGCTTCTTTTTCAGGATTCACAAATTGATCCATATCGTCCTCAACTTTCGACTTGGTTCTTGTATCGCAGCCTTTTGGGTTATTTGTCCCTGCTCAATGCCAGAATATTGGCTGGTAATATGATTAGATTTGTAGCCAGTGCAATGGCAAGTGTAGCGATGATCAATGCTCCAATGGTGGTCAGGATGGGCAAGCTGCTTGTCAGAGCAACGGCAGTGCCGGCACATATGATCATCGTACTCGCACCAAGCGCAGGTGCCACTTCCGCTACAGCAAATCGAAGTCTCTCCCGCACGTTGCCGGTTTCTTCGCTTTGCGAACGAAACACATTGATGACATGGACCGCATTATCGATGGCAATTCCAAATGCGAGCGTAAGAGCAACAACCTCTGTGACACTGATCTGGCCAATTTGAAAATAGATGATCGCTTCCACAAAAAGGATCGGAAAGAGGTTCGGCACCGCCACCATTGCAGCCAACCACAGGGATCGCGTTGCAAATCCGATCAGGAGAACACCCAACCCCGCTGCAATCAAGAGATTACGGCGCAACTCGTTGATCATGTCGCTGAATTCGGTTGCCAACAAAACAGGAAATCCGGTCACCGTGATTTCATCATAAAACGGCAAGGTCACAAGTCTCTGGTGCAGGTCGTCCAGAAGCACCTGTGTTTCAGAAATCGACTGACTGGATGGGATACGCAGAGAGACAAGCAGTTTGCTTCCGTCGTAGGATATGTAGCCTCGGCGTGCTGCTTCCGGAGCTGCTTCGAGCTTCTCTCCAATTAGCGCCTGTTGTGCTTCTTCCCTACCTCGCCACAACGCTTCTATGGAATAGATTTTTTCTGCCCCAAATGGCTCGGCCAACAAATCTGTAATTTCTTCAAGGCGCTGACGGTTAGCCTCATTGGAAACACCGCCCTCACCCACCACTGGAATTGAGAAAAAAATCAGCGACCGGCCACCAAATACATCATTAGCATAAGTCTCCGCTTCAAGGGTCGCAGACCCTCGAGGCAACAAGTCCGTTATGCGGTAATCCGGTTCCAGATCAGAGTGTACAAAAAACATCGCACCCACTGCCAACAAAGCTCCAACGGCGATTGTTTTAGGGCTAGATTCATACAGATTGCTTGCCACAGATCCAAAACGGAATGGCGACGAGGTCCGTGCGCCTGTCGATATCCAGCCTAGCCGGATCAGCGCGAGACCCAGCACCGGAACGGAAACAATCACTGCCAGAAAGGCAAACAAAACCAACACAACACCAACCCAGGCAAACTCCACCAATGCCTCGCTGGAAGAAAACGCGAAGGATGATAGTGCAAAAGCTGTTGTGAGTGACGTGAGCGCAGAGGCTGGCCCGACGCGCAACACAGCCTCTTTCAGATTAGAATGCGCATCCTCTTTGGTCCCCGACCCTTCTCGGTTCATTTTATTCCACCGGTGGAAGAGCACAATCCCGTCTGCATAGGCGAGAACAAGTGCAAGCGTTGGCAAGATGGTCGTCATATAGGTAACCGAGACACCGGTCAGGCCAAAAAATCCGATTGCCCAGATCGCTGTCAACAAGGGAGGCAAGGCACAAAACAATGCTGCAACAATGCTTCGAAAGAAAAGCACCGCTATGATTGCGCCAAGCAACAAGCCGAACAATGTCAGGCGAGTTTGATCCGTCAGCAATGTCTCAAGGATAGTAAGGCCAATCGGCGTCAACCCGGAAAACAGCAGATCAAAATCTTCAGGAGCAAGGTCGGCCGCCTCAGCTTGTATATTTCGGAAAAGAGAAAATGTGGCTGCATCATTTCCATCATCCTGTGACAAGTCCAAGGCCACCAAAACAACAGCTGCATTTTTATCAGATGAGATAAGGCTGTGCGCCTGCGGAAATTGCTCAACAAGCCTTGCCAATAGCTTTTCTGCGTGTTGGTCATCCTCAAACTCAACCGGAAAATAGGTCTCAAACTCTCCTGTAGCGTCATTGAAAGTTGGTGCAGCCATAACCGAGATAGCATTGGAGACCCCCTCGACGAGCGACATATCAAGCTGAAAATCCCTAAGGTCAGAGAGCCCATCAGCTGTCGTCAATCTTGGCGACCTGACAATAATAGCCACATCGCGGGAAAAATTCCGGAAATCGCTCTTTTGCGCCTCATATGCAATGAAACTGTCAGATTGCTTTGGAAGAACGCCTGTAACCGACCCGTTAAATGTCACCGAAAACAGGTTGAAAACGGAAAATGCGGTGAAAAACAGGAGCCCGAGCGCAAACAAGACCGGTTGCCGCATTGCAGCGATTCCGATGCGTTCCAAGCCAAACCCTATGCTCGATTGATGAGTTATGGTGCTTCTCCCCTTTTTGCGAGTTCATAATTGAACCTTTACGTAAAGGCAAAAGCGAAAATGTATTTCCACTCAATTGTTCATCATCTTTTCGCGAACAGGCGTGGTTATCATGAGATCACTGCGTGCTTGCTCCCTTAAGGTGAAATTTCCGGCGCTTCAAAACAAACGCAGTTGTGAACAAGAAAACGGTTTAATCGTTGCGACTAAGCAGGTAGTTTGCGATGGCAATGAGACTTTGAATCGCGACCTAAAAACGCCAAATTCTCAATCACATGGTGAGCCAGTCGGTCACTTTGAATCAGCAATTGGTGCAAGTCTTATGTTTCATCGCGCAAATGGTCTCAAATTCCTGCTTGCTACGATCTTTGTTTCAATACTGCTTATCGAGAGTATACTTCCTGCAGAAGCGCAAAGACGGCGGGGTGGTCTACCCCTTGTTCGCGATGCCGAAATTGAAGCGCTGATCAAGGATTACACCACACCCATATTCAAGGCAGCCGGCATTCACGGGAAAAATGTTGAAGTCTTTCTTCTAAACCGCAACGAATTTAATGCCTTCGTTACTGGCACTCGCATGTTCATCAATACAGGCGCGATCATGCAAGCAGGCACGCCCAACGAGGTTATCGGCGTTTTTGCCCATGAAACCGGCCATATTGTAGGTGGTCACCTGACGCGACTTAGGGACAGTTTGGAAAAAGCACAAATACTCTCGGTGTTGGGACTCTTGGCGGGCGTCGGGGTTGCAGCTGGCGGCAATACCGATGCAGGCGCAGCGATTGCTTTGGGCAGCGGCACAGCGGCCCAAAGAAACTTCCTGAGCTATCAACGTAGCGAGGAAATGGCAGCGGATAGAACCGGTGTGGATCTGCTCAATAGAACCAAGCAATCTTCAAAAGGTATGCTGACAACCTTTAAACGGCTTGGCCAAAACCCGCTGTTCAGCACTGGTCGATTGGACCCTTATGCATTAAGCCATCCACTTCCGCGAGAGCGCATTGGCCTGTTGCAAACCGTTGCCCAGGAAAGCCCGTATTTTAACAAACTGGATTCCCCCGTTCTTCAAAGACGTCATGATTTGGCGCGTGCCAAAATCGCAGCATATGCGGGCGGCGCTGGCCTTGTCCGCAATCTGTTCCGCAAAAACCTCAATGGAGAAGCGGGTACCTACGGCATTGCGATATCACACTATTTGCAAGGATCAGCCAAAAAGGGCATCGCCTTGATCGACAAACTGATCAAAAAAGATCCAAACAATCCATATTTTCACGAGATTCGAGGCGAAATGCTGCTCAGGTCCGGCAAGGCGAGCGCGGCAGCAAAGGCCTTCCAAACCGCAGTAAAACTGGACCGGCGCAACAATGGGTTGATCAGAATACAACTCGGCCATGCGTTGATTGAGACCGGCAACAAGGCAAACCTGGAAAGCGCTGTAAAGGTGCTAAAAGCTGGTGTCGGGAGAGATAAATATTCCTCCAGAGGCTATGGATTGCTAGCTCGAGCATACGCACAACAAGGCAATCAAACTCTGGCAATTGCAGCTACCGCCGAAGAAAAATTCTTGCAGGGGCGCGTAGACGAAGCCAAACAATTTGCCGCCAGAGCATTACCTCGAATAAACCGAGGCTCACCGCAGTGGCGAAGATTACAAGACATTATGGATTTCAGGAAATAGGTTGGCGCAACCTCAGTTGGGAGAATTCGGAATGAGAATTTGGGCAAAATTTGCGAAGAGTGTTGCAGATATTGGGATCGGAATTACGGCATTTATTATGCTCACGTGCTCAATTGCCAATTCTCAGGAAGTTATGAACCGTGCCGAGGTTGAGAAAATTGTTAGGGAATATCTTCTGACCAACCCGCAGATTATGTTGGAAGTCCAGGAAGCCCTGCAAAGACAGCAACAGGAGCAGCTCAGCCAACAGCAGACTGATGTTATCGCGCAAAACCAGGATGCCTTGTTTTCGTCTGAAGGTCAGCTCGTATTCGGTGACGAGGACGCCAAACTAACCGTAGTCGAGTTTTTTGACTATAATTGCAGTTTCTGCCAGCGGGCACTGGCGGATATGCAGCAGATTGTCGAAGCGGACCAGAATGTTCGGTTTGTTCTGAAGGAATTTCCCGTTCTTGGTGAAGCCTCAGTGGAAGCCAGCCGCGTAAGCCTCGCATTTACAAAACTGATGCCTGAGAAAGCTGGCCAGTTTCATATTGATCTGCTGGCAATGCCCGGATTGAAAGATGGCGACCGCGCTCGGGAACTGGCGGTAGATATGGGCGTTGACCTCGCATCTCTAAATGCAGAAATGGAAAAATCCCATATTATCGAATCAATCAGCGAAACCTACGGCCTGGCCGAAGGTTTGGGCATTACCGGAACACCTTCCTATGTGGTTGGAAGCAAGGTAATATTTGGTGCTGTTGGCTATGATCAATTAAAGCAGGAAATGGCGTCGCAACTTAACTGACGTATATACAGGTCACTGGCTTCCCAAGCCGCAGCTTCTGTGTGTATAAGCGCCACAAACGACTGCTAATTTGGTGGATTGATCCCGAATTCTGTCGTAATACTTCAAAATGTATCCGGCTTGAATGCGGATTCCCCAAATATTGAAAAGCAGACCAACTGATATGGCTACAAAGAAAAACAACATTGACCAGGATCTGATCAAGGATCTCGCAAACCTGTTAACCGAAACAGATTTATCAGAAATCGAAGTTGAGCAGGATGACCTGCGCATCAGACTTTCGCGCACATCTTCGGTCCAACCGGTGCAGGTACATGCACCTGTCGCAGCCGCACCGGCGCCAGCTGCTCCAGCAACAGCAAACGCTCCTGCCCCAGCGCCAGCCGCAGATGCCAAACCTGCAGGCAATGTACCGTCACCAATGGTTGGTACCGCTTACCACTCCCCGGCTCCCGGGTCGCCACCATTTGTAAAGGTTGGAGACAGTGTAAAAGAAGGCGACACGGTCATGATCGTGGAAGCCATGAAGACAATGAACCAGATCCCAGCACCAATGTCTGGCAAGGTAGCGGCCATTCTGGTTGAAGACGGCCAACCGGTGGAATTCGGTGAACAATTGCTGTTGATCGAGTAGGACCACGAAATCATGTTCAACAAGGTATTGATCGCCAACCGTGGAGAGATCGCGCTTCGTGTTTTGCGTGCGTGTAAGGAACTTGGCATTCAAACGGTAGCAGTGCACTCCACAGCTGACGCAAATGCCATGCATGTGCGCCTTGCTGACGAAAGTGTATGCATTGGCCCACCACCATCGCGTGATAGCTATTTGAATATTCACGAAATTCTGGCTGCTTGCGAAATCACAGGCGCAGATGCCATTCACCCAGGTTACGGGTTCCTCTCCGAGAACGCCAAATTTGCTGAAATCCTTGAGGCACATAATCTGACATTTATCGGACCGTCTGCTGAACACATCCATACAATGGGTGACAAAATTCAGGCAAAGGCCACCGCAAAGCGCCTGGGAATTCCAGTTGTTCCGGGTTCTGATGGGGAGGTTCGCGAACCAGAAGACGCAAAACGGATCGCTGCCGAAATCGGCTATCCGGTAATTATCAAAGCAGCATCCGGCGGCGGCGGGCGCGGCATGAAGGTCGTCCACAACGAAGTTGAAATGGACCAGGCACTGCTGACAACCAGAAGCGAAGCAGGTGCTGCCTTTGGCGATGATGCGGTATACATTGAAAAATTTCTAGGCAAACCGCGCCATATCGAAATTCAGGTACTCGGCGATGGCAAGGGTGGCGGCATTCACCTTTGGGAACGCGATTGCTCTTTGCAACGCCGCCATCAG
>JAAUYH010132804.1_pt1 | contig 32147 bp, 26 predicted proteins | sample 7278061 | NCBI WGS metagenome assembly JAAUYH01 (sample SAMN14350203, study PRJNA611818) | marine sediment metagenome | isolation source: surface marine sediment (0.6m) | place: French Polynesia: Moorea | collected 2018-08 | reverse complement strand
GGTGATTCAAAATCCTGTCGATTCTTGCGCGAACACTAGACTGGATAGTTGTCGCATAGTACCATCCACCAACAGCAGTAACGAGTAAAGGAGAAACGGAAACGAAGTCACACAACTTTTGGCTGTACAGGTGAAACTTAACATTGACTTCGTATGTGAATATGTAGTCAAGTTTCTTGTGTTTGAGCGCAGTAATAAGAGTCCGCAGTGATTCCATTCGTTCCCAAGAAATACTGGAATCGTTAAACGCGTTTTCTTTGTTTACAAGAATACGAAACTTCGTTTCGCTTGCGCTCTCCCTCACCACACCGAATCTATTAAGCCCCAAGCTTGCCAGTTGATTAAAACTTGTCACTAGTGGACCACGACGATGGAAGATAGAGAGTGCGACTGCAAGCTCGTAGAGGTAAATGCCGAAACCAATAGATTCCATGTCATTCTCTGTTCAGCATTCGTTACTGGAACACCATTCAGAAGCCAGGTTATAGTATTTGGCTGGTTTTGCGCCGCTTTCGAAAAGCATCGCACAAACATGATAAGAACAAGTACTTGTATCTATAATCTATAAGAATGTGATACCGACAAGCCAGCTGTCTGGCTTGAACGGTTTCAACACCTTTTCCCAGGCCTCAGTGAATGGTTTATGTAGTTGTTTCCTTCGTCTGTATATCAATACCATTGAATCGGTGAAAATCGGAGCAGACTGTTCGATGTTTTCGGCACGCCTGTTCGGCATGAACATGACTCGGCCGCCAAGGATGAAATTGTAATTGTTGTCGCCACTCACAGCAACGGTGTTTTCGAGGAAGCTTACTTCATCATCAAATGTACAATTGGGACCAGAATATATGCAGTAGGCGTCGCGAATTGAAGACTTGGCACCTTCTGGTTCGTGGTCAGCAACGTGGCGTAAAACATCGAAAAAGACACCATCTCGGCTGGGGTGGAGTTTTCGTGAACTGCAGCGAAAGTGTCTCGGGTTTTCAGCTTTTAGCTTTTTGCTCGGGAGAATGTGGGGGGCTTCGAATTGGAAAAGAAAGCACAATTGTGTGCGGCAGACGTTAAACCAATGGGAGTCTGTCCAGAACGATGCGACACAGATGGACCCATTGCGTGGCACAGATTGTGCTTGAACAGTGGTCAGAATCAACAAACCGAAGATAAGAGATTTCATCATCATCGTCGTCACCTACTGATTTGAATGGAGAGCTTCTTAAACAAAATGTTCTTCGTCTTAAGCAAGTGAGGAGATGACTTGCGCAAACATGCTTGAACAATGTTAAGATGGTAGAACAAACGATACTGTACTCGTGCTAAATTTCTGTAATTGGGTCCGATAATAAATTGCGCTAATTCATTCTTTTCGTAGCTAAAACGTACAAGATAATACCTGTACGCTGCCCGAAATAACCATAGGAATTAGGAAAGGTTTTGACGAAAAGTGCAATTACGTTCCATTCTGTCAACTCCTCGTCCAGATTTCCACAACCCGTTGTGGAACACTTCATTCCTCGCTGTTACAAACTGGAAGAATCAGTGAGTAGCGCAAAGTGCGCACTTAATGCAACCAAGTACTATATAGGCCATATTGTTTCGTACGAAGTATTTATAGGAATGGATTCTAAATCTTCGTTCTAGGTACAGCTAGTATCGTGTAGCACCGCCATGACACCGATTCACCATTGCCGAACGACGAGGAATAGATTCGAATAGACGCTTAGTGCGTTGCGGAGTAATTTTTTCCCAGGCATACGTGACTGCCTCTTTTAAGTCTTCTACACATTCAAATTGTCGATACCCATATTATACTTCTCTTGCTAGCATTCCCCAAACATTCTCGATAATGTTGAGATCCGGTAATTTAGGAGGCCAACTCAAACAATCGATATCGTTATCAAATAACCAGTCTTTTGTCATTTTCGAAGTTTGCACACTTGCATTATCTTGCTGAAACAAACAATAATCACCCTCTTCTCCGAATTTGTCCTCAATGAAAGGCACAAGAGTATCTTGCAAGACTGATATGTATCCAGCAGAATCGATAGTATTGTCAATAAACGCTATAGATGTCGATCCTCGTGTTGAATTTGCCGCCCAAACCATAACGCCACCTCCTCCTCCTTGCCTAGTTGAAAACAACCGCCTGGGTATCCGACTGTCCGCCCAGTAGTGACGGGCTCCATCGGGCCCGTCCAAGTTAAATTGTTTCTCATCCGAAAACAGAACAGCGCGCCAAAATTCAACACCTTTGTCAATATGCTGGTCGACCCATTCTAATCTTTTACCTTTGTGAAATGGTGTGAGCTTCGGTACCTTTTTCAATTTCACATACTCCAGATGAGTAGCGGACGAAAGTACTTGTTGTACTCCGAACTGTGACAAGCAAACGAAACATGTCACGGATCTCACGAGCTGAATTTGTTCCCTTTTGTCCTTCTCTTACAATAGACCTTACTGTAGTTTCAGACAAAACTGGCTTGCGCCCAACTTTACTCTTCTTTTTCACCATCGTATTTTTGTTTCGCAAGTAGTTTCTTACCGCATTTCTCGAACGGCATATGTTATTACCAATGGCTCCTTATCCTAGCCCTTGTTTGACAAGGGAATCGATAGCAAATTTTTCTTGTGACGTTAACAACTTTCCTCTTGGCATCGCAATACTTTACTAGGAATTTGTTGGGGTAGATAATGGCGTGCTTCCTCTCAGATATAGAGTTGATCTTGATCTCATCAGAGCGTTAGTACTTTTTGAGATACGGCTTTACGAGACTGTATTCTTATATATATTTCGTACGAAGCAATATGGCCTATATAGTACTTGGTTGCAAAAAGTGAGCACTTTGCGCTACTCACTGATTCTTCCAGTTTGGAACAGCGAGGAATGAAGTGTTCTACAACGGGTTGTGGAAATCTGGACGAGGAGGTGACAGAATGGAACGTAATTGCACTTTTCGTCAAAACCTTTCTTAATTCCTACTGTTATTTCGGGCAGTGTACATACGTAAATGTAAGTCCAACTTTTTATAGCATTAAAATAAATAAAATGTTCAGTTTACTAAAGTTTCGATACATGTCCATAGTACAGGATAATTTTATTCCACGGGTTAATGGAAAAATTATGATTCCGTGAACATGGTCATAGAACAGAACTTTCTGTAATTACCATGAGACGAAGTCATATCTAATTTTCCAATTCTAGAGACACAGGAATTCAGCGGTTTGCAATTTTTGTTGACCTGACGGTTTTTACAGAGAGAGCAAATAGAAACATTGGGATCGTTTCATGAATATTTCTTCCTGATAGAAATTGATGTGTTCACTGTGGAGGACATGAGGCAGGAAGAGCCGGTCGAGAACTCTTGTAATAAGCCTGCTTGCAGAATAATTAGGTATCTGTTTGTTCGAACTGCACGCCATGTTCGCCTGGCACTATTTTCTCAATGATCGTAGCCATCGCATTGTTTGGGTCTAACATTTATCTCTCGTCTTTCTGATTTAGAAAATTCTATTTTATTACTGGAACCTGTCCTGACGCAATGCAGCAGCACTAATACATTGAGGAATGATCGTGCTAGATAATTCTGGTATAATGTTCAATTGCAGCATATACAGCAACAACTTACAATTAAATAGAGAAGCACAACACCACCGATTACCGAAATCACAATTAACAGGAACTTGACATCTGCCCATGTTAGTTCCGAATCGCAACAGTACGAAGAAAATGTACTTAATTCACGATTCGGGGTTGGCAGGAGCTCCGGAATTGGTGCGCATTCGATGGCAGCGAGGCAGACAGCGATAAGTAAGGCCGTAGCAAATTGTCGACGACACATTGCAGTCGGTTGTGATTGTTCACGAGAACCAAGTGTGCCAGCCTTTTTATCAGAGAAAGTTGTGGCAGCGTACAGCCGTTTTGAGTGTCCTGCGCGACTGCTGGACAAGTCACATCAGTAGAGCTGGATTGTTAAAAACTGGATGGCACTCGAACGAATCTAGTTTTTGTTCTAATGAATTCATTTGGTGGAATATAACTGCAAGTGAAATGGCTTTTAGTCGAGAAGACAATAGACTAGATGAACGAATGTCTCTCTGTTTCCTAGCACAACAAGCAGGTACTTCAATATCGATGATGCATCGTATATTCTTAGTTGATGTTCAATTCGTTGAAGGTTGAAGAAGACGAAGGTTCAGGATTCATGATCTTCTTCGTCTCCATACATAACTCTGGTCTACTTCTGTGTAGGTCATCATTTATACTTTGGTACGATTCGGAAAGCTGTTCAAATTTAGACTGTACGGGCTATACACGTAAGAATAGAAACCGAAAGCAGGCTGTGCCTTGCCTTGCTGATTCTAGACCAGCCTGCTCTTGCGGGTTTTTAATTTGACTCAAGGTTGGTTGTTTCTAATACGTAATTTTACCGTGACCAGTTATTATTATATTCTATTCCGAAAAAAGGTGTGCGTGTAACGTTAATCACGGGAGCACCATCGCTAAGTATTTTATTGCATTCGATGCGAATGCCGCATGTTAAACAGAGTTTGTTCGTGAGCCCCGAAATACAAAATGCCTACTTGGAGAAACTGCTCGTAGATAGGAAAGCACCCTGATGGGCTCGGATTGGAAGGCTTCAAATCCCGTTTCATATTACTTTTTGATGGGGACTTGGCGAGATGTAGACAGACGAAAATGACTATTGTTCGTGAGAGGAGAAATAAGGACTACGTCTTGGTTTCTACTTTCTCATATGAACAGGATATGTTGCAACATCTGATACATCCTGTTTCAACTTTTAGCACTGTTTCTCATCTTGCGAAAGCAAGCGGCGTCGCGCGGCCCAACTATCCACGAACTACTGCACGGAATTCTCCGGAAATACGAGTGAATGCAAATTTTTATGGATAGCTCAAGAACGACAGCAGCAACAACAACACTGGAAAACACAATAGAGAGTGGGAATAACCACGATTGCCGAGCTCGCCACAAGTGCAGTCCTAATCCTTTTCCACTTGGTCTCGATCACGACGCTGGTCCCACGATGGGGCTTTTTCCGTGATGCCTTCGCAAGATGTGCCGGCTGCGAAGGAGCCGGCTCCTGCGCCATTGTGACGATGTAGAGAGCAAGAAGTACGACCACCACGAGATGTAGACGACTCATGATGACTGGGAAGTGCCAACGATTGTGGCCATCGAAACATCGTTTCTCTTATTTGCTATGATACTGATTCACACCACTTCGAGAGTTGTGCACGACTGATGGACAACACCTTGTCGTATTACCGCTCCTGCACAACCTGTGCCATCGTTGTAAACTTCGGGACGCTTCTCTCATCGTTGTCCGTTCGTCATTGCAAATCCAATGAAGATGGCAGGCATGTTCCGAACAAAATTTTAATGCACGGCCTAAGCGTTCTGCATCGCAACTCCAGCTCGCGAATGACTATTGTTCCTACACAAAACAAAAGTTCCACACAATATTTGTTCGCCCATTATTCCTCTGCGGGCTCGCTCGACTCGGGCGCCGCTTTCGGCTGCACCCGGAACTTCAACAGCGTCGGCAGTTCACCACGAACGCCCGCCGTGATGAACGAGGACAGTAGGAGTGCCGGCACGATGTAGATCAGCGCCGGCTGAGGCGCCTTTGTCAGCGTGTTGGCACCAAAACAGGTGAGCAGCCCGACGCCGTACGCCGATATCGCGGCGTTAAAGTACGGCCCATTCGTCGCCTCGCTAATCGCCGTGGTCACGCGCAGAAACAGTCCAGGCACGAAGATGTCGCCCAGCCCTAGCACTGCGTACTTGAACTCGTTGGCGCCCGCCTGCACGCCGTCGATTACCGGGCGAGGGAACATGAGCTTTCCCGGACTATCCAACGTTGCAACCGCTACCATCACGTTGTCCCCGGATACCGCCTCAGATCCGAACACCCACCTGAAATACACAAGTTAGTCTTACTGCTCTCGAAGTTGCGATGAATAGTCTGAGTAGCTCAGGATCACTTACCAAGCGTCATACAATAACTGCAACAGTCGCATGGAACCCATGGGCACACCATTTTTTGGTTAGTTGATTCATTACTTTGCATGGAATGGCGGTACATACCAGTCCCATCAAGAGGGTCACAGCCACGCCAAACGATTCGATTTGAACGAGAGACAGCACACGCGCCGCGATCCCGAGTGCAAGCGTATTGGACAGCACGTACGACTTGGTGGTGAGGTAGCCGACGGCGACAAGAATCGCGGTCGCGGCAGCAGCCCAATCGCTGGCAGCCGCGGGCGGCAATTCGGTGGGCTTCATGTCCTCGGGCGGCGTGCGAGCGTCGGGTTGCTGGAGGCCCAACAGCTCGAACAGATATTCGAATACCGGGTCGAGCGTCTCCTTCAAAAACACGCAAGCGGAAAAAGTGGTTAAGCCGCCGAGCAATAGACCCACGTCGATGCTGGTGTACCGCAGTAGCAGGTAGGCGCCGAACAGCATGAACGAAGCGAAAAATGGCGCGCTCACCGCCATCTTCGAGGACAGCAGCGTGACGGGGCTGCGCTCGGCGTCGAGCTGCGCGCGGCGGCAGCCCAGGAACAACACGGTCACGGCGGTGATCGAGAAATACGCGATGTCACCCGCCAGGCCGCTGTCGGGGAACAGCAACGGTATCAGCTGCGCCCCCACCAGCGTCAGGTAGAGCGGCCCCGTGCCGTTCAGACTCGGCGATTGTGGCGTCGGCGCGGCGGTGCATCGCGGGGTGACGGAGAATTGCTGCGTGCGTGGCCGACGTGCGACATGGGCTTGATGGCGGTGACGCGCAGTGGTGGGCGTGAAGGAGGATGCTGTGATACACGCGCTTTTTCGTCGTGCAGAGGAAAGATGCAGCGGAGTGGCGAAGCAAAAACTGGGAGCGTGGGCCACCATGAGGACGGCCGATGGTGGTTGTACAGTACAATTCGATGCTCGGAGATAGGGTGCCCTATTTCGTGATAATAAATTGAATGCTTTCTGAGCTCAACCTCCTTTTGCGCAATACCCAGCTCTAATTCGTCGCATTTACTACATCATTTGCCTCTGCACGGCGACTTGCATTTCTCCTTCTCTGTCCTGAAGTCGACGTGGGAACCGTCGCATCTGAGAACACAAGCAAACATGCGAGTCTTTAGAGTTGGAAACGCTGCTGTTATAGAACAAGATGACGAGAATGGATGTTTTAAAAATCAACGCAAGCCTTTTTGCGCCACAGAGTCAATTCTTAGTAATTGCATGTTCACGTTCCTCGAACCAATTATCATCTGACGGAGCAGCGCAACACGCTAAGTTGGTTTGAAATCCGAGGAAAGGCACCTACCTTTAATGAAGAAGAAGGCAAGGAATGCATCCATGGGAAGTTCGTTATCCCCGTAGTATGAGATTCCCAGCAGCCGGGGTTACCGCCAACCCTAATTAAGACCGGGTTTGACCTGGCACTACCAAAATCCCGAGCCATCGCGATGATGGTTACATCCAAGTGTAGATGAACGAACATCCCACGACCATTCCCATTATTTCGGCTGAAAAAATCAACCACGATGGATCGCGATGTTGCGCTCGTCCGTTGTCTTGTTCAGTGAGGCTGTGATTCCCTTTCTCTTGGCGAATGTAGTAGGCAGTTTGAGAAGCTTGAATTATACGAGCGGTCGGTTCTCGTTTGCCTGTTTGCACTGAAGCTCCAATGATACAAACATAGCCGAAAAAGTGAAGTAGCAAAGTCATCAGCCTTCGTCGAACCATGCCAATTTGTTGTGATGTCATGGACTGTCAAGCCAGCATTCTGCTTATCCATATTTGGTGAATGCAGTGAGCGCCTATTGTGCTCTGCCGTAACTTCCGGAAATGCAGCACATGAACAATTCGATTTAGTGTAGTGCAGCTCTTGATGACGGAAAATGTCAAGTTGTTGATCGTCTTTCCCCCCACTATACATATCTGATGTATCGGTTATGATAGTCGGCTTGACTAAAACTGGTAGTGCAGAAAGCCATACAATCTACGAACATCATGAACAAGAATAGACCAACGCTAAACAGCCCTGCAACCACGTCCCGAGACGTTTCTTTGACAATTGAATTTCTTACATTCTCCTCATTTCCCACACCTGCGCCTCTTGGATTATTTTCGATAATGCGATGTACACGGGCGCTGTTCACGATCACGATGTAGAATGCGAACAAGACAATGGACTTGAATTTGATTTCCATGATCGAATCAACTGAATCAAACACTTGCCATTCATAAGAACGCCATCGAAGATGATCGTTTTATACTCCGGTATTGTAGGTTGCAACAGAGCATTGGAATAATCTATCTTCGGATTCGGGCAATCGGAATAGCTGAAGATAAAATAGTCTTTGCACGATGCTCAATCTGGATAATAAAAGTGGCAACTGTATGTAAAAATAAGATATTCTATGTGTCTAACTGCTTCGGGATGGTTTCAAATTACGGAAATCCTACAAGGCGGACCTCTCGGGCCGTGGAATTGTATTGCAATCGATCATCTGGAGTGATGCATCGAAACGTTCTAAGTTCGCAATGGTGATACAAAAGGTGACAAATATTTACACACAAGTCTCATTTACGCTTCTGAAAAAAAGTAACAGTAAACTGTTTTCTATTCGTATTTCTGTTCTAGTTCGTTCAAAATTACTTATATCGCGCGAGAATAGTTTATTAGGGACATACAGCTCTGCTCGACTGTAATTCCGGCCTTCTTGTGTGGTGACGCTTAAAGCCATCATATCGCAGCTTCCGGCTGTTGTCTTACTTTCTCGAACAATAGAAGACATCCACGAATATATTCCAAGTATTTTTAACCTGGCCGATGCTAGAGGATCGCTACGTTAAGTTTGCAACACAATCGAATTGGAACTGAATGGCGAAAGAATTCTTAATTTTGGGATCATTTCGATGGAAAATAGTTGAGACGACAATGTGGAAAGCAGTCCACAGCTTTAGCGCTTACAATTTCAACACCAATGCAGCTCCGCCATTGACTTTTGTCCCTCCATAATTTATTTGTTTTAGATAATAATTGTAATTAAGAGAAACCAAAGCAATACTTCAATAATTTGTTGTGTGTCCAACAAGAACCTCTGATTTAGCGGGTCCGTCAACGTCTTCAAACCCGAAGGAGGGTTTGAACTTCACAAATTGCGGTAAACATGACACTGTCATGTGATGTACATTTCATCACAAGTGTAGAGAGTACGCATTTGCTGTTGGTTGAGACTTGAGAGTGTGGAAATCAGTATTAGTTCTTTATTGTCCTCGAAGTCGTGGGCTTTTGCTATCGACGAGATTCGTGGTTCTCGAGTTCGATCTGCAGCACTAACATCACCTTTACTAGTTGACACTGTGGTCAGTAACTTCTGCTCAGTGTTCCTGCTTGCTCCTCTGCCTAAACATGGGACAGAGCTGCTCTATTACGCTGGTACTGGAGTAATGCTTACGCAATCCTCTCTAGCTAGTTCTTCCCACGTAAGTATTGCCAAGCACTACCATGTAATGATAACCCTAATCTGTGGTTTTGCGATTATTACATGTGCTTTAGGCCCCCTTTTAGCTACTTTTCAGTTGGAAACTCAGTCCAGTTCAACGAAAGCTCCAAGTTGATCTGTTGATTTCTTGATTTTTAGCAGAGCTGCCGCAGTGCGGTAGATCGAAGCGAGACTAATTTGTCCGAAGACAAAGTTCAGGGAAGGTGAGGCAGTGGAAAGAGAGCTGTTTACTGCCTAGAAATGGGACTCGCCGAACCCGCAGGATCTACGTCCGTGAGTCGCAAACGAATTCGGAAAACTGGAACACCCCGACTTCTCGATACTATGGAGAGCGCACAACGTCCCGATGCCACGCGACATGCCGCGGATTTCGCACGAATTATGGGAGACCCGAACGCATCGAACATAGGGTGCCCTGAGAGATCGCACACCTGCGTCATCTCGTCCATTATTTTGCGCACAATCGATTGCACTAACTCCTCCTCGGAGCCTGCAAGTGTATCCGAACTGACGATCTCCAACAACGAACGCTCGCCCGCTTCCCGTAGTCGTTCGTACACAGATTCTGTCAAGTTGAAGGGAACTGGTAGTTTCCTCCTATATCCTCGTGCATCAGCCCTTGATCCAGATTGTATGACAGAACCTTCCTATCGATCGAACCCCGCACGTTCGTGTGGTGGAACAATACTTTTTTCAAGCTATAAGCAGTAACACCGACGCGAACAGATAAGAAGCTAGTCGTTGACGAAACTTTGAGCCTACTACCACTGCTTTTGCTAAGGTTTGTGGGTAATGGAGCATGACTAGCCGCAAGATGGAACGTGCAGGCTCCACAAGTACCGCCAGTCTTTCGTTCTTCGTACAATCTACAATGAGCACGATTTCTTGAGAGCTCTTCGGAAGACGGATCGCAAGTTCTATTGTGTGGATCGCGGCCTGCTCCGCGTCATCCTCCACATGACCGGAGAACGGCTTGAGCATCATACATGCCCATCCTGCACCTTCGAGACGCCCGAAAACCTCTGCGACCCCGTTCACGCTACACGAATGTGCAGCTGTAAAATACTTACCGTCGGGCTCCGAGGCGTTGTCGATTCGTTCGGTCGACGCCATAACAAAAGTTTCTAGGAGTCGGTAGAGTGCGCGGAGAAATTCGTACTTCGACTCGCGCACAACATGTTTCTCACTCTTCTACCAAAACCACCGCAGACATATCGAACATGTGCGTTGTTAGGGCCATGCCTAAACCGGTAACGAGCGTGTTGAAAATTTCGTCGGTCATCGTTGTTGTGTCTGTTTGTCGAGCGTTCTCTACAACTTCGTAAGGAATACTAGTTTTTCGTGTGCTTACTTTAGTTGTTTCTTGCCGAAGCGAACCACCTAGTTAGTAGATAAATCGCTTTGCCTGATGACTTCTCCGCGATTTGCACCGCCTACATTTATAGTGCCTCACAACCAATTCGAAGATGGCATGAATTGCTGAGTAAGCGTGAGCCTGTGTGGGATAATTTTTGACTGAAGACATGAACCTTACAGTTGGAATACTAAGAGAATCGAGTCCGAAGAAGATACCAAGGCAGTTAAATGTAAAAGTTCTAAATCGCTGAGTTGGAGGCTTAACATACGGAGGAACCTGTGAATTTTTATGCTACAGAGGAAGTAATATTTGGATTGACTGTGAGTTGTGACTTTCGTACAGCACTTCTGGAAAGTTGCTCATGAACTGAGTCAGCTGACATTGCTCACTCAGTGAAATTCATAATCTTTTGAAATCACTCTGGAATTAGCTAAAATGTTTCTACTTCAACTCAACTAGAAGCGCAGCCGCTTTTTCTTACCACGCAGTTCTCAATTTCTCAGAAACCGCTCATTGCTTATTTTCCCGAAATGTCCGTAATCATTTACTAGTGTTCACATTTTCTACCGTGAAACTTTCCCTGAAACTTCCAAATGACTCTTCGTAGCCTCATAGCCGGTTTTATTCATTCAGCAAGTGATTAGTATATGATAGAAGCAACTATCCAACGTTTTAGTGCTTAAAGCAGCCGTATTTGATCTGCCATTTCTTGTCACCGCAACGATGATTCCAGCACTTGAGTGATTTGCATTCCGAACTTTTCGTGCACCTGTCACAAACCGCCTTGTACTTGTAGCACTTGGCAGCGATTTGAGCATGCTCGTCACCGCATCGTTTCGCCCAGCACTTTCCAAATGCGCATTCACTACTCTTCCTGCATGGTGCACAGTCCTTCTTCAGGGTGATGCAACCAGCTGCGCTCTGAGCCTTCTTGTCTCCACACTTCTTGGCCCAGCATTTGCCAGATGCACATTCACTGTTCTTTCGGCACGAATCGCAATCTCTTTTGAGCTTGATGCAGCCTGCAGCTATCTGTGCCTTACGATTACCACAACGCTTGGCCCAGCATTTTCCAGAGGCGCATTCTTTGTTCTTCTTGCATGCGTCGCAGGCTTTCTTCAGCTTAATGCACCCTGCAGCAATTTGCGCCTTTCTATTTCCGCATCTTTTAGCCCAGCACTTCCCTGCTTTGCATTCAGAACTCTTAGTGCACGCATCACAATCCGGCTTGTACTTGTAGCACTTTGCAGCCATTTGTGCCTTCTTGTCTCCACATCGCTTCCTCCAGCATTTTCCAGCGGCACATTCCTTACTCTTCCTGCACGGTTCGCAATCTTTCTTCGACTTAATGCATCCAGCAGACATTTGAGCCTTGCGATCACCGCATCGCTTGGCCCAACACTTGCCAGATTTGCACTCTGAGTTCTTAGAGCATGCATCACAATCAGCCTTGTACTTGTAGCACTTCCCAGCAATCTGAGCGTGTTCATTCCCACATCGTCCAGCCCAACACTTGTGTACCTTGCATTCAGAGCTCTTCGTGCACTTATCACAGACAGCCTTCTTCGGCGGATACCCAGTTCGCACGGCGGTGTCGAGATCGCCTACATTAGCTGAGACAATGGCGGTTAGGGCGAAAGTGAGAAGGATGAAGACAGGAGACTTGATCATGGTTGCGATTGCAAGTGTGCTGATGAAGTAGCTTTTGAAATCGATGCTTAAGTACTGATTGCTAAAATAACTTTCGCTTGCCATACTCCAAGTGAGATATATAATTGAGCTTCATATTTATCATGATTAGGAGGATCCACAAGTCGATTATACTCAGCGTTACGAATGATGGTGCTGTGCTGTGCCTGGAACAGATAGGAACTCTGCCGTGTCGTGTCGTTCGGACCCATTTGTAGTATATTGATTTCGAACTAACTTCAGGTGGATTTCTTCCCAAGCTTATATTCATTGTTTTTTTCGGTTTGGGTCCGCAATGCAAATGATGGAATGGTGTAAATATTTAGATATACAAATCCCAAACGAATCGGTAAACTCTTTCTCGTATTCACCCGATATGCAGTACAAGTACAAAAATATATTTCGGATATTCTTAGATACACGTACTTCTCTACTGGCGATTGAGAAAATTTTTATTTCTGTACTACTGTCCACAACACACTGTATCGTACAACACCACTCATTGTTGGTCACATGCTGAAATCGACTGATTTGTGCGACCGTAGAATGTTTTTTCAAAGGGAAAAAGCATCCAATCACTTCTTACGTAAACGCATTGAACCATTTCCCAAGTCGTTACTTCTATAATGACAAAATTCTAGGAGAAACGCCAACAGTTAGACCTGGTATCTGTTATTCTTTCCTTCAACAAAGAAAAGAGAAATACGTTTTGTGTCAAGGTGATTTTCTTCAAAGACCATTCGACAAGATTTATTCTTTTACTAGCTTTTTCCGTCAAAAATAAATGCAAAATGTTGTCTCAATCATCTCTTGTAACCCATTCTGGCTGCTGAATAATTGCGCCCATATAGAACTTTATACAGCAATGAACCATAAAATAGCTAGGAGTCATCCGTCGATAGTTAGAAAATAGTCTAATGTGGCAGAAATGTATTTGGATGTAGCTAAGATGCCTTGAAACATCTTCCACATCTTGCTGCACTCTCTCAATCCACATTATTCTCGCAGCAACTCATAAGAAGTATGCCGCCACCAAATAACCAAAGCAGAAACGGTTGCAGGACATATATTACAGCACTTCCAGAATATAATGCGAATCGAGTCCCTCCGCCCACTAGCCTCTTGCGGATAGCTAACTACGGATCGAACTGGTATCAAATAGAATTTAACAAATCTAGACCTACGAACTCAAATTTATTAATAATTACAGTTGCTTTATAATAAAGATCAACTCCATTGATCATTCAAAGCTACTTGAAATTGGCTGATGCTGATTTAGAAATCAATGAGAGGTTTCTCCATGAACAAATTCTATCAATTGCGTTGTCCTCAGTGCAAAGCTATTTCTTTTTTACTATTCTCTTCGTACGATGTATTACTTCTCATTCTATTGGCGATGAATCTAATCTAAATCTGCCAATAATTTTTTTCAGAATTAAGTTGGATGGCCGTGAAGCGCCCTCTTTTGTGCAGTGTGTAAATTTTCATTTTGGTTTTCCCTTTATTTCACTTATTGTTCTCATGCAAGAATTCGAGATTTCAATCGCACTGCGATCACAAAGTAATAAATAATTCAGGAAAAAGACACACGCACCCACAGACGAAATACAGTTCAAAAAAGCCAGGCACTTAAATTAAACTTCTGAATATTCATTTACAGTACTGTTGTACCTAAGCAGTCATTATTCTTCAACAGAATTCAATACCGTTTTCTCAATCTACAACATAGTGCTTCTTCTTCGACTAGGTTGGGATTTAGGTTAGGAGAGATAAATTATCCAACCGACATAAAGAATAAAAATTTTGCAGATTTCAGTTTTCATTTTGACCTTGGATGGAATGCGGATAGAGTGTAGAAAAATGGATATACTGAGCATATTGTCATTGTCATAATAGGCCCAAAGATACTGACCGCAGAGAAAATAAGAAGGCAAACTATCTTTACAGCAGATCAAAATTTCGATTGAAATCAGGCACGTTAAATGAATACGCAAACAGTAGCGCATCTGGGACACAAATCTTTCTTCTGCCTAAGAAACCGTATAATACAATGCCGGATGTTTCTGTTTGAATGCCATCGGATAACTGCAGAATTGTAGCAGCTATCTCACCTACTGTGAAATAAGTAAGCATCACGAATGATGAATCCTTGAAATCTCTATTCTAAATCTGTTTGAACTTCCCGCACAAAAAAGACAATTGTTTTCGAATTTGGATGAGTGTTCAACCATACAAGATTCCACTTTGATTTTTTTTCGAGAACAACTGTGTATCGCCGTGCACAGTCAATAACATTGTATCAACTCGTGTTGTGAAGTCGAAAACTACTACACCGGTAGAAGTAGATGCAAACAATATTATCGATTGCACTGATGAGTCAAAAGCGGATTCTCGATCGACAATAGCGAATTCTGTAGAATTGCCTGCGAAGATTCATTCTAGTCAAAAACCAGTCGCCGCTGTTGGTGCGATATATCCTCCATCAGCTTGAAGGTTTTTGTCGAATCGAACCACATATTCTGGTGACGTTTGTGTTGCAGTACGAGAAAATGAACTGTTATCGAAGCTCATACTTCAATACAACAATCGAGTAGGTTATAGTTGTTAGTAAGGCTTTTCGTTCTGTAGAAACTATGGAGCGAGCATCAAACTGTGTCAGTTAATTTTTAAGTCTAACCGTTAGAAATGATACCTCAAATATTGCTGGAATGAAAGCTGACTGTAATTGCCTACCCTATCAACGGATTTGTACGTGCGAGTTTGACGCTGGCGTTGTGGACAATATATAAAAATGAGAATTTTGAACATTGAACACTCACCTGCGAGCGAATCACACTTTGGCAGTGTACCAGAAGGGTGATAAGCTTCTTGGCCTCCAAATTTCGATGGAGAAGATATTGATATGCTCATTGTAATACAAGCCATAGATCGCAGTTCCAGAGGCTGCTGCCATCGTCACCGTTCCGACGGGCGTGGCTAGGCGCGTGCGCGAACGAGGGGTAGTGCCTCTACTAGATGGTGGTCAAATCCATCCCTGCCCTCCAGATGAGGGAGAGACGCCCTATTTATTGTCATTCTACCGTAGAATTAGATTGAAAGGAACGTTCTAGAGCATTGAGGTGCCTGTTCCTGTAAGGCAAAACACTTGTGAAGGTACTGTCTCGTGAACACGACATCGATTCTATATGAGTTCGAATATCGCGTTGACCTCAAACTCCGACTTGAGAATCCCATCACAGATGGGAGTCAACACTCATGGTGTTTCATCGAAGCTGCTTGTCATTAAGATTTGAAACTCCGCTACGTTACCTCAAGATGAGCGGTACACGAAGCTGTACAAGTGAAACACATATTTTCCCTTTTCACCAATCCATTTTAAATTATCCCTTTCTTTGTTTCCTTTAATTAGATTTTCTTTCATTTCTGATTTTATATTGGCTCTTTTTAATTCCTTAAGCTTTTTATTTCAAGCTCACACAAGCTATCTGTCAGCAGTTAATCTTAACTATCACCATCCGCTGACACAGCAATGAACTATTCCTCGAATCATTTGCTGACACAGCATCAAAAACTGTTGCCAACACCATCTGCTGTCATAGCAATGAACCACTGCCAGCATCATATGCTGGCAGTGCAATTTCCAAGTAATTGGTTACTATTATACCTACCTAGTTATATAAACTTGATCGGCCACTGACTTCTCGGTCACCGGTATACTACCCTGAGCCCTACCCCTGTAGTTCTTTCAACAAGTCAATTCGACATAGGGTCACTTGTATTGTTTGCCAGGAAGTAATTGGATACCGCATGACGTGCATTCACGAAGTAGAAACGTCGAAGTATTTTTCTAAGCAGACAATAAAAAAGATACAGCCTTTCTGGAAAGCGGTGCAAAGATTTGTGATGTGTTTCGAACCGATTCTACAGAAGGCGATGTTAAAATTAAACGCGTCACCGTACCAAATTAGATAGGAAATAAGTATATCTCATTCGCATTATAGCTCTTTCGTTTTTTCTTGTACCTCTGGTGAAGAATCATTGGCAGGCATGATTCAAGCAGTAACAGGGAAATATTGCGGAACTGAGGAATCACGAAATGATGGTTCTTTCTCTGGCTTTGATATGTAAATAGTTTGGTCATCTTGTGCTGGAAGTTTTGAATTTGCTGAGGCTGAAAAAATATACCATAAGGAAGCCTAACTGCATGTTTTGCACGATGTAAAACTCAAAACAATCCTATCGGATTTTCTTCATCCGTATTTCAAAAAGGTTTAACTTACGAAGAAGCAAGATTTCAAGTGTCTGAAAAGCGATTTTCCACTAAGGAATTAGTGCATGTCTGGCAGTAGGGCATTTGCGGCAGAAGAGGCACGTTTTTTGATGCGGTTGATTCTTGGACTGTAAAAACACTTATACCAATTCCAAAGTTTTCGAGTATTGCTAGAGAACCTAGTGTAAAAAGCACACAGAAAATGAAGCCCTTGTTGCATTTCTTATGAATTTGAAATTCCCCGGCGAAAAGGAAGTGAGCCCTTTGCTTTCATGCTGGACATTTGAGAATTTGTTACCCAACAGAAATCAAAAAAATGAGCTGCGTCGGAATAATCGGTACGGCGATGGGAATTCTCGGTGAATTTCCGAGATTTAGACAGAGCCAAGAAGTTTTACAGCCAGTTTCTGGTAGCTCTGATAGGCATCATATTATACATCAACCTAAATAACGGCAGTTTTTTTACGCTGTCTTGGTGAAGACGCAAAATTCTGATGGAGAAGACTATTAAATGGAGGATTCTCCAAGAACTATAATAAGAGTTTTTCGTGTAACTTCCGTTGAGTTTGTTTAACGCAGCGCTACTTTATTTTGTATTAAAACAGAGAGCCGTGTCCAAGAAAAGAATAACGATGATACCGACGATGAAGCTACTACATTTCGCCACACATTTAATTTCACGTACAGCATGGGAAATGTTGACGTACGGCAAATAATGGCAGATTTGGACGGCGCTTCTGCTCGGGTTGTATTGCCAGTGTCACTTTAGGAGATAAATCCTCGGCAACAGCTGTTGAAGAGAGATTCAGCATATGCCGTAGGTTTCCCAAGGTAATCATGAATTGAATTTTAATTGTGGAGGTTCAGTTTTCATACGTCACGCAGCTTGTGAGTACTGCAACAGTGCCTTGATCTCTATCGGCAAGGCCTGTGACTCAATTCTAGCTTCTGCTGCGCTTTTATGCTGCTCTATAATGATTCTTTCCTTTCCTATTAGAAAAAAATTTTCGGTCTCTTTCTGCTGCTGCTGTAGATGTTCTACAAGCCGCTTTGTTTGCACGAACTTGCAGCTTGGCTTTCTTGGAACAGTAGAAAGATAATGTTGTAAAGACTTACGCAAGTACGCACAAATTAGGAACCAGACTAATTGATGATGGTGAAGTATGGTCGGCAGAGGCGCAAGCTACTTCAGAAATACTTGCAGAGAGGCTTCAAACTGGCCCATGCATCTATTTCGGTAGATTTTCCAAGAAATAAAACAATCGTTCTTGCCAAGAGCTGTACACAAAATCGGAATCCCATTCTCTTGGTATTTTCACTGTCCCCTGTGTTTGCGAAGTGTTTAAGTACCTCCGTATTTCCTTGATAAGTGATATGCCAACAGTCAGTGTCGCACTTTCTTTTCTTCTTTCCCCTATTAAACTTCTTTCAGATGGTTGATATTATGAAAATGATTGGAACATGACGAATTCTATAGTATTGCGCGTGACTTGGGTAATTAATTCCAGTACTACCATTAATTACCGGTTTCACGACAAATCCCACTAGTGCAACTCTGTCTTCAACCCTGCTAGTTATTAAATATGCTAATTCAGGAGCGGAATCGTTAAACCATCTATGTTATTTTTCTAAGTCGCATTCACACTTCTTGAGGTCGGTTATTCAGACTCCTTTCCTCGCAACTCGTATATTTTTCAGGAACGTAAAAGCATAAATAAGTGGAAATCAGGTAAGGCTGATATTAGAGCTAGCATGTTTAAAGATTTTCCGTCGAACAAACGGCCCGTCCAACTGCCCACGGTTTGATTCGCATATATATCCTTTTAGTATCCTATGAACATTTGAATCAAGTATGAAGCATAGAGTCGACGTGGCCGCTGTTGAATATCAATCAGCGTCATTGTTTGAAATTTTGCCGCCAGCAAGGTATCGGGTCTACCATCTCATTACATGCCAAGCGCAATGAAAGTTTCAAAGTCTCCAGTGATTGAAACTGAAACTGTAATTCGCTGGATTAGAATATTTCTGCCCAAAAGAATAGATCTTCTTCTTACACTATTCAACATGAAGGCAATGGGTGCATGAGAAGCAATGTATTAGAAAATGAGCAAATAGGGCTGACGAAACGTGAAAACAGATGATATCTGAAGTGGTAAAAACAATCAAATGCGCACGGGAAGTAGAATAGGAGCTAAATTAGCTTGCTCTAGAACGAAATTGCTCTCGATTATGTAGCCCATATGCTCCAGTATTCAATTGTTCGCAAACTTCTCCACTCCAGTCTGGTTGAATGGCAACGTTGTTTTCAAGTACGTTACGGGATGGAACATATCTCTTCCATTTACAGCATTTGTATTGCAAACCAGGAACAAGCTCAAAAGAGAGGAGGGAATTTTCTTAGTGTTGCTAATCTGGATGTGTGGATGCATAAGGAGAGATATTCCGGAGCATGCCTGCTAGAATAATTTCTGCGACCGGTGTATTGCTGCACAAAAATAGGTGAACAATTCGTTGTCAAAGGTAGACCTAACGGAATCCCAGATTATTAATGAAAGAGAAGCGGCTGGAATTGTCGTATCAGAGGAACACGCGGAATAATATTTGCAAGCACCAGGCCAGGAATTCATTCTACGTCTGGTTCTGTGCAATAGATACGGTATTTTCCATGAAATATGCTCATCTGCGCTGATACTCCGGAATGGTTCCCTGCGACTAAGACGCCGGGCATAGAATTCGCTGTCGCATTACTCCTTCTTCCGGAACGGTATGTTCAGTTCCAGCGTTACATTTCTGGTGCACGAGAGCGTACTCCCAGCAAGTGATTATCTTTTGTCGGAGTTTTGGGTAGATACTCCTTCTAAACACAACAAGGTCCCAAACCCTCCTTTAGCTGTGTGAGGGAAATCTAGGAGATGTGGCTCAGAATAGTATACCGGTGCCCGAGAAATCAGTGGGCGAGGTAGTTTATAGGCATGATAGAAAGATTCCTCTGGCAACGGATAGTCGACAGTGTCCACCTTGCAGACAGAACGACCTTGCTGGTTGAAGGTGCTTACAGTGTAAGTAGAGCTTACACAACCGTAAAAGTATAGATGGTACACATGGAAATCGTGTCTATGGGAAATTCGTAAAGTGTTCCAGATTGAGTATAAATTATAGAAAGTTCAAGTTCAAGTACATCTGTAGGAAACGGTTTGTTTCTATCGTTAATTGTAGAAACGAAAGGAGAAGAAATTTGATAGAGGAACATAAACGGATACTAAGGAAAAGGGTTGAAAGATAAAAGAAGACAATTAGGAGGAATTGTATAGAAATAGGAAAGGAGGGGAAACAGCGTTTCACTGTGATTAGGAATAGTCAAATAATTCCTCATGCGCTGTGGATCTCACGATAACTGCGGTCGAGACGAAAGTATCGAGTACGTTTATAGCGCAAATATTACCAACTTCGACTACCGATCTCGGGACTACGCGTTAGGCTGGTGTAGCGTTTGAGTTTTTGCAATATTCGACGATGTATTTATTTTTGTAGACGACGATTAAGCATGTAGAAATTTGTCAATGTAATTACTAATCAATTACATCGAGCCAAGCTAACTAATTATTTCTAGTTCTATGATTTCTGATTTCTATATCTTTTCTTTCACAGTTAGTCACGCGAAGTTTTGTGGTTTGACATTGTTTGCCGCCATGAGATGTTAGGCTGGACGTATTCCTACAACGACAACGAATATTGTTATATTGCTGGCTGGCTAGCTCGTGACGAGTCCGTCCATCAACCTGCTGGAATACTGGTCGTACGGAAAACTGAAGTTTCATCCCATTTGGATACAGCCTATTACAAGAAGAAGCACGCCGTTGCGGTTGCTTTGGATCAGCCTTTCCAAGTATAAGCTCCGCGAAAATGTAGCGGCTATTGTTTCTTTTCCGAATTGAGGAAGACTATCGAGAGCTTTGCTGCTCCCTTTCCAAAATACTATATCTCCCACAAACATTATGTGGCGAAGGAATCCCCAGTGCCAACTGAGCTTTCCGAAATGCGTCAAACTGCTGAAGATAATACCAATTTCTTCGCTTGGGGTAGAGGTTGCCAAGGATTGTGGTTTTGATTTCGTAATGCCATAGTATCAATCGCTTGGATGTCATTGTTCCAATTAATTTGCTGAGCTACTGTGCAGTATATCTTCTTTTAGCCTTCGAGAATAACTTTAAATAAGCGCCTCTTTTCTTTCGCTTCCGCAAAATACTAATCTTTCGCTCTCCACTAGCAGCACCACATAAAATATTACTTAACTTCAAATAATTCAATGCCTTTACGATAATTCTTCTGGAATGGCAGCAACTGCCGCAGCAGTTGCTGCAACAGCAGTTTCGACAATTTCTTACGAATAGTACTATTTTAGTGGCGCTTTCCGCTCAATTAACTGCACTCACAACATTTCTTCATCACCTAAACCTCTCATAATTCCGGCTTTCTTCTCACTAAGAACATCGGCTACCACAAGCATTAAAGAATCAACATAATAGCTGAAATACTATCTGAAACGAAATATCTAACGCTCTTTCAACAAAGCAAGCGTCTCGAAAATCGAAATGAATTAGCGCCAGTATCAACGGTAGTTCTATTGAAAAGTAACTATGACACGGCAGCGCTGCTGCCAAAGCAACTGCAACGACGTTAGTAGTGTTTCCATCCGGATAATCAAGTAAACACCATGAAAATACTTCGGCCAGCAAAAATACCAGCCATATACAATAAAATTACCACTGAATTTGTTGAAAGCGATAGTAATTCAGATGCTGCAACAGCTGGGGCAGCTTCCGCAGCGATAGCAACAGTCTTATCAATACTATCGTCCAAATCAACTATGTTTTCGCAATGAAATCGGCTTCGTAGAGCAAACTCAGCAGCTAGATACAATAATATTACCATTTGAGTGGTTTAACGCCGTTGTAGTTGCGATGCTGTAACGACAGCGGCAGTAGACGCAGCGAACCAACACTTTTAGCAATTATTTTGTCTACAAAGAATGGTGAGAACGCAAAAAACTGCAACTGCAAGCATGTATCACCACCGTACCTCATTCAGCACTGCTGCAGTGTGTGGGATGTTGAATAACAAAACTACGCTGGTGGAGGGCACGCATTTCTCGCTAACGGATTGAAACCCTTACTACTCTATCCATTCTAGAGTGTGCTTATGGCAAGAATACTATATTGTCCGATGTAATCAAGGCTGCAGTAGAACCGTTATGAATTCAACCTGAAGTTGTTCGCTGTGCCTCAATTAATCTGTCGCGTGCCTGAAGTAGATACTCCTTCGAACATAGTTTATTCAGATACTGGAATTGATTGTGTACCTGATCAATCCTCATTGGATTTCGTCTTTATCGAACCTCCATTTTCAAATACTGTATTAAACCACTCTTCGTATTAGCTGGAAGCGAAATTAACGACATCGGCGAGGATATTCATCCCGAGAAAACTTCGATTTTTCAGGTTCGCTTTAAACGGTCAATGAAGGAGAGTACCTAATCAACTCTTATTGTATTTGAATTTCGAAATATTGTACTCGAGTGGGTCCAAATATTGATAGCTCCATTGCTGTATTGTGTTGTCTTACCTCAGTTGTATATGAAGTATTAGAGAATTTATAGAGATTGATATCGTAAATGTAAGATCTCTTAGTGCTATCAAGCAATTTTTGTAGAATCAATCGAACCTCGAAGTGGCAAGTTATAAAACGATTCATTTAAATGATGAAATTTTTAAATAGAAGACTCATAGGTTGTGTTTTCGGTCTTATTTTGACTCTGTTGAGGTGAAAAGAACTGCCTGCTACCGATAAATATTGTTCAAGGACATGTAGAATAGCTTAAATTGAAAGTAGAAGACTGTAGGTAGCGATTTTTAGCTACAACTGCAGATTATGAAGCTGAGAGTGATTCAAGTCGAAAAGTTTTTCCAACAAGACAGATCTCTGAAGAAAAATTGGAAGCTATTGTACCTGCTAATTTTAAAGGTAAACTCCACAAGTTACTTGTGAATGACACAGAAAAATAGCGTATCCCAGGTGTTAAATTCATTGATATTTATTCATAATGCAATATCGATCACACTGCAAGTGTCATTGTTATTATCATAAATTTATCTTTTCAAAAAATGGAGCAAGAGCTGCTCATTAGTGAATGGATACCAGATTTTTGAGAACGTTGTTGCGACTTCCAAACTCAATTATTAAAAATTTGAATAGCTTCTTATTTAAATGTATAGAAATCGTTTTAGAAATCGATACAGTTTATATTTCTTTCTCTTTCTTACATACATCGTCTATAAAAGGTCTACTATAACCTACAATATATGAATAATCAAAAACTTGCCATAAATTACGTACTTATGCTAACGAATTCGGCATTTTCATCAAACCATGTCTGTTTTTAATATGGATCAGGAGAATATATAGTGAAGTACATCACAAAGAACCTTTCGATATTCTTGATATGTGCTAATGCCAATGCCACTGAAAAAAATCTAGAGAAGTGATATTTTTCTATGTTCAGTTCAGATGTGTCGGTCATTACTCATTAAAACACATGTGAACTGGGTGCACTATCATCTTCAGTGTTCCAATAAACTCAAATTTTTTTCAACACTTTTTTGATCTGACTTTTATGCCGGAGAATATCTGATCCGAAATATATTACTAACTGGCAATTTTTCGTGCGAACTTCACTCAAAACTTAAATTCTTTCTAATTTTAGATCGGCATTCGACCTAAGAGAGCTTCCTTAAAATCACGAACTAAGGATCCCGGTAATAAAGCAGTTGTAAATATATTGAAGTTCAGTTCAGTGGAATACCATTAGCTGTAAGCGAATGTGATGACAATCGCACCCGCTATAACCGTTTCTCAATCGGCTACCCAAATATTTTTTTCGATAAGGCCCAAACTATTACAGAAAATGAATTTTCATGTAATCAATCTGAGATTGATGACCGAGATGATACCTCTATTACATACGAGGCAGCTATTCCCTCTGTGGTATTTGTCCAGTTCCAAATAGTTTAGCTCCAAATTAAAATCAATGACTTAAACAAAAGGGTATTTCATAAACTAGGCCTTTTCAATTATTTACAGGGATTCAGAAATGATTTTTAAATACAAGCATTTGTTTTCATTATTTTACAACGCTTTCTATTTTGTACATTTCCATTACAAGTTGAAGCACTCTTTACTAGTCCTTGACGTCATTGCTATCGCCGACCACTGTTGTCCATAAGATTCGAAGTTATTAAGTTCGATCTACAGCGTCAGCCTCAGGCTTACTATCGAAACCTTGATCTGGCATTCGCTTCTCCCCATTGTCTAGAATGTTGAGAGCAAGAATATCGAGGAAGTATGTCAACTCTATTATATCCAAGTGTCTGTTAACGGTTAGTTCGTACAGTACAGTACACGAAACCCGTAATTAGTGAGGATACAGAATAAAGGGTAATCTGACGGGTAGCATGAGTACTAGTTATCAATTACAGGACGAACCATGGAAAGTTGTGGAAAAGCACAGTTGGAATCTGCAGGACCTAATTAGTGTTAAAACCCTAGACACGTGTGTACGAAGCACATCCAGTAATAGTCACAAAAGAAAATCAACGAACTGTTGTAGTATGTAAGGAAGAGATGGAAAAACACGGATCAATGTAATAGAAGTAACACGGACCAACTAAATAGAGAGTAACACGGACCAACTTAATAGAGAGTAACACGGGCATACTTGAAAACCAATAACAGAGATTAATCTATAATAGGATTGTTCAAGCCTAATAACAAACAGTACGTAGTATGAATCTAGGCATTATTGAAAACAACATAAATGAGAGATAATGATCAATGGGAAGAACACAACGACCGTCATGTTACCACGTCACTCCCAAATTGTTTCAACGAAATCTCAACAGAACGTGGTCATCGAGTGGATGATGAATGAAGTGAGTCAAAGTCTATCTGCGAAAGAGATCTCACTAAAAGCCGTTGATCGATTCCCATCTGTATTCAAGTTCATCAACGCACGGACGCGTAAGTGTTGCATTCAAAAAGCGTACAGGTGGTACAACGGCAGACACGCCTTTCTGATTGCGTTGCAAACGGTGAAAACAAACAAATGGTCGTTTCAAGCAAGAATACACCTGGTGTTGCAACGAGACGTATGGGAGTCAAAGCTCTCGCTGGACGTGGCAAAAAGCGCAGAGCTTGGGTGGAATATTTGCATTCCATACTGTTGCTTGAATTTTAGCGATAAAGCTCAACTAGTATGCAACTCAGTCGGGCGTTGATTCAATCCATTGCTGTCGATCTGCTTCATGAGCCAGACTCGCCATTCAAAGCTGACAAAGTTGATCTTGTATCAAACAAAACGCTGTCGAGTCATATCACGTTGAAGTGGGTGGATGCATTTTTGAGTCGTTGTAATATTGTCATCAGGAAGCAATTTGGATCATTGATTCGTTCTCCTACTCAAACCCGCTTTATTGAGCGTAATGTTGCCTACTATCTGGGACAATTACAACGACGTTTTGATCTTAGCGATCTGGACGAAAACATGCTGGAAAACAAGGATGAGACACATTTCATATTCAATATGGACAACCACAAAACGCTTGGTTTCAGAGGTATTGGTAAGGTGAAAATTGCAAATGTTGTGTCAGTTGGTGATGGATTCACAATGGTGCTTCGCTTGTGTGGAGGTGTGGATGCAAAGCTGGAAGACTCTTTCTTGATCTTTAAAAATAGAAGTCATAATTATCCATTAGTCAACCTGCCCGATGACATTCCTCGAGTTACCTATCGTACGCAAAAGCGAGGTTGGATGGACAATATCACTTTCCAGCAATGGTTGCAAGAGCCTCGTGCGATTTGTAAGGACTGATAACAGATTTCGTACGTTTTTTTTTGGACAATTTTTCAGGACACGAGCAGACTGAAGCAGTGACGGAAGAATTGCACAATATTTCTAAGGTGATGAAATTTCTGCCGCGGAATGCTACGCATTTGTGCCAGCTGTTAGATTCTTTCATTATACAGAAGCTGAAAGAGTATTAGAGGAAGGAATGGGAGACAAAAAAGATTGAGTTGTAGAGTGCTGGAGAATGGAGCGTTGGCGAACACTCATCTGGAAAATTACTCAATCCTGGGAAACAATACAACATGTCCTTGGCTGTACACGCTGTTACTTGTGTGAATTCTATGGTTGATGAAGAAGGTATTCCTCTGGCTAGATAAGCGATGATTAGTTGTTGTTTATCGTTGAACAGCACAGGTCAGTGGGAGAAATCTCAACTCTTCCAACACTTACAGGAGATTATTGATAGAAACCCGATGGAATTCGCAGGACATCAACCGGAATATGATGAATAAAGTTGCAATAGTTCTATTTTTCGTTTTCATTACACTAGATCTCGTACTCAGTATTAGTTTTCTCGTCCTCACTAATTTCGGGTTTTCGTGTACAGTACATTGTTTTATTAATGCACAAGGATAAACTATCTATCAAGTAAAGAATTTAATGTTCCGCCGAGTGCGGTCCTAAGACTCACAAAACAATACAGTACCCATTACAGTACTTGAACATGTGGTAAGAACGGTGGGCATTTTGAATAATTGCGAAACAGAAGATGGGTTACCGCAACTTCTTGGTTCGTATGGAAAAGGACTAGAAATTGTCAATTTACTGTTTGAGGAAAAGAAACTGTAAAAAGAAATCAAGAGTGCTTTCGATATAAAATGATCTGTAGTGGGAAAGTATGCGGTTCGCGAATGTCTGATATTACAGAGGGATCTTGAGGTCAAAAGCCTGTTCGGAGATGAAGGAAGAAAAGCTGTGATGGCAAAGATCTCTTCTCGCTTGAAATCAATTAGCTGCCGGGAACCGGAAATGCGATACGCTGAACAGCACAAATCACTGATACACTTTATTTTACAAATGTGCACTAATAAAACACTGTAATAACTGAGTGTGAAAAATGGGCAGTTAGAATTTCAGACCAGGAAATGGGTTTTTGGATAGGAAGGACAATGCCACAGTCCGATTACTAGAAATTCCCTGTTTCCAATTTATTGCTACTTATGTTACGTCGTCGACGCCAATCGACGTCAAACCACAGTTGCAATCACAGCTGACGATATGGCACGAATCACCTGGAACCTGTCGTCGTTGTCCCCAAGCTGACCATACAAGGTAAGTCCCGATTTCCTCCTAGCGTTCAAGTGATGTACAATATATTTGCTACTCTCGACGCCTTGCGCGAGTGACGAATACACTTAACTACCTACCAAGATCTCTGATGAACGCTCTCGCCATCTCTTGTTTTCAATGATTACTGACTTCATTCGAGCTCAGATTATATGGTGTCAGTTTGTTCTTCAGCTATTGTCGTCTCACCCTGAAAACTCTCACGAAGGTCTGCAATTCTATGAACTTGTCCGTGGATTTATGAATCATCCCCATCGGTGACTTATTTGTCGATTGTGAACGACCTGCCGTTGAACCTTTGCTGTAGCAGAGCAAATCGAAGTACTACCAGATGAGCAGTATCGCAAAAACGTGGTGCCGACTAAGTATGGGTTGTAGTTCCTACAATGAGCACGCAGGTCATGGCAAACGGTTAGGTTTTCTATCTCGCTACGACTGATGAAGACCGCCGTAGAATAGCAAGTACTATTCCTAGTTGTTTTGATTAAAGACGAAGTACCGTAGTCACAACCACCGACAACTTATCCGGTTATACCCAGCAAAAGTATAACAACGCTGTGCGTAAAGTTCGTTGCTGTTCTGTTATCTGTCGACTGCAATATTTCTCAGGTAGAAGTAGAAGTAGCCCTAGCCCAGCGTGCCATCTCGAGTTCTACGGATAGATATGCTGCCCGATGCGCAACAATTTACAAACTTCGATCTCTGACACAGGTCTACACATCTGTTCCCCTACCACAAAAAATTCGGCAACTTGCGTTGGGCTGCTCGCTTAATCCGTCTACTCGGAATGGGCTGCGGGCTACCTCGATTGGCTGTCCAGTAAATAGTTTTACAGAATGAGCTTGAACAATTAGGAGAGGTAAGTCATGTAGATAACTACTCCGCCTCCTCAACTTCCATAGCATCTCCTTCGGGAGCGGGAAGCTTACTCTTTCGCTTCTCCCGCTTCTCCTTTTTCTTTTCCTTCTTCAGCTGTTTCTCCTCGCTCGATTTCTTCTTCTTTTTCTTGGAACTGTCCTTGTCCTTCTTACGCAGCTTCTTCTTCGGCTCAGGAGTGGTAGTCGTAGTAGCTTCCGCTTCAACATCTTCAACTTTAGTTTCAGGCTGCTCCTTGGTCTCACCATTTGAAGCTCCTGGCACCTCCTCCTTCGTCTTGACAACCTCGATTTTAGGTGCTACGGCCGCATTCGCCGCAACCGACAAGTCGGGTTGAACAGTAGCCCAATCTTTCGGTGTATTTTCGTTAGGCTTTCCATACTTGTCAAGTTTTCCATCTCGAACTAGCCCCTTCTTCTTCGCTGCAACGGGTCCCAACCCCCATCTCCTGGGGTACGTGTCACGCTCCATAACCACACGCTTAATACGCGCCACACGCCCATGGTCACAAGTGGCCATGACAGACGTGCTCATCTCCGCAATACCAATCGCGATGGCTTCGCCCTTAGTAGTCATCATGACGACTTCTTCGTTGACCTCAATATTATCCTCGAACCTCAACAGTCCAGGAATCATCAGCACCGCACCATAACAGACCGAGTTAATAGCCGAATCCTTCACCACCAAACGCTTGTGGTTGACGAGCAATGACTCTAGCGGTTTGATAATAGTTCTGAGGTAGCTTTCATCTTTCGAATTATCGTACAGCCACTGCGCATCCAACACGTCATGCATGGTGCACATTCCGTCCTCTTCGCTCATAGCACCCGACTTAACACGGCGCAGCTCCTGCATGTGGGCACCGACACCAAGAATGTACCCTAGATGAACGCAAAGCGTCCGAATGTAGGTTCCAGCCTCGCAACGAACGTGGAACACGCCAAGCTTTCGTTCCTGATCAAATTCCAGTAACTTACTTTCGTACACGGTGCGGATACGCAATTGCCGTTTGACGGCGGAGATGAGCGGAGGACGTTGGAACAGGGCACCCGTGAGCATCTCGACACCTCGACGAACTTTCCCGACATCGCTATCGCCATGCAAGCGAACAACAGCGACGTACTCCTTTCCGGCACCTTGTTGGCTTTTCACCAAGCGAGTGGCACGCTCAATGCAGACCAGCAGACAACCCGTCACTTTCGGGTCGAGCGTGCCCGAATGCCCAGTTTTCTCGACGCGCAGAATTCGCTTGATCCAAGCCACGACTTCATGGGACGACGGATTCGCCGGTTTGTCCAAGTTGATAACGCCAGAACGGATGTATTCGCGAAGCGGGCGCGACAGAGGCGTACAGCCCATGGGTAAGGGAGTAAAATGGGCAGTGCGAACATTCAGTTTGTGATAGTTCTTCAGTAGGAGGGGCCATTTCGACGTATCGAGCTCGGGCGTCTGCGAGTCGTTGGTTAGTACGGTAGATTGTTCGCGCATTGTTGCAAGGCCACTTACCTTCGATTCGGGCTTGATGGAATAGTCTTGCTCAGGTTGCTTGGCGGGTGCCATCGCGTCGTGCGGAAATCAACGCAGGCCGGGGGCACGCGCAGATAGCCTGTAGAAGTCGTGGGTGAACCGTAAGTACGGCTATTGCACCAAGTAGCGAAAAGCGCTACCTCAGGCAACGACGGCGGATCAAATGAATTCACACGTGTCCCAGTGGCACAGCGGTATCATACCGAACTCGCCATTACAGTAGCAGGATGCACCTCAACTCCCCACTCCCATTCGAATCACTCCTGTGATTGCTGGACAGGCGGTGCAGCTGCAATGAAGACGGCATCGTTGGGACGTGCATCCGTGGTGCTGCTGTCGGGAGGCTTGGACAGTGCGACGGTGTTAGCCATGGCGCGGAGTAAGAGCGATGCGGTGCATGCGTTGTCGTTCTCGTACGGCCAGCGCCATTCGATAGAGCTGCGCGCGGCGGGCGAAGTGGCGAGGCAAGTCGGCGTTACGTCACATCAGATATGCACACTAGACTCGTCAATATTTCGCTCGGCCCTCACCGATACCACCTCCTTGATTCCCAAGGGGCGAAGCACGCACACGATGATGACGAGTTCGATTCCTTCTACTTATGTGCCCGCACGAAACACGGTATTTCTAGCGCACGCGTTGGCGTACGCGGAATCATTAGGTGCAGAAAACATTTACATAGGCGCGAATGCAGTCGATTATAGCGGGTACCCCGATTGTCGACCGGCGTATTTCGAGGCGTTCCAGCGGTTGGCCGACCTCGCCACTCGCGCGGGCGTCGAGGGATCGGAGGAGGCACCGCGCATCGTGGCGCCCATGCTCGACTGGCCGAAAACACGGATCGTGAGGGAGGGGTTAGCCCTGGGAGTGGATTTCTCACTCACGCACTCGTGCTACGACCCGGAGCCGTCGGGACGGCCGTGCCAGCGCTGTGACGCGTGCATACTGCGGGCGGATGCATTCACGACGTTAGGTTTCGCGGTGGACCCCGCCGTCAAACGGTACGACGAAATGGACGAGCTGCTGAATGGGGGCAGAAAGGAGAAAGAGAAATAAGCGAAGAAATGAGTCAGCATTACTGTGGGGTGCGAAATTTTTACGAGGCAACGCTATGACGGATTTCGCCCCTCAAAGACATGGAAGGATTTCCTGTGGAGTCAAAAAAACAAGCCCAACAAACGGCGCGAGTTTTTGACGCTCAGAAATACACCTTCGTTTCTCAGCCTAACCGTCGATAAGGTACTGTACAGTGGGCGCACTCATTCGTGCAAGCACGCAATGCGCATCGCGGATTCGGCCGGAATCTTCAACACAAGGCTGTGCTGACGACAAGGCCGTGGGGCGAATCGATAGAATGGCATTCGTGCTCAGGAACAGCAGTAAAAATTTCGAATTTTGATCCGATCCATAACACAGTGGCGGACTGTACCGTACATGCGCAGCATTGGCGAATGGGCACACTCGCCCAGCCCGCCCACATAATTATCGTACGCCACCACGCCTCGGCACGACTGCAATCGACTCGACCGCAGCGAATTGCCGCTCCCATTGAGGGATCATTGCGTCGACCCATTGTTCATCCCGATATTGATACGCTTGTACACCGTTCCTACATATTTCGTTTCTCCGAGAAGGACGCCGCCACCACCACCGACCCTCATTTCGCAATAATGATTGCAACTGTCTTGCCCGCACACTTACAACGCCATCGTCAAAAGACGCCTTTGAAAGCGCCATTTGAAACTGACGCGGGACTTCGCATGACACGCGCAGGTATCGAAGGAGTAAGTCGTAAGCGATTACGTCGGTTGAATTAGAGTTGCAGTTTTGAGTGAACGCTAACAGCACCTTGTCGCTTGGCTGGTTCTCGATAACATTGCTGTTGTCGTCGTTAGCATAGTTGGGGTACCACAGTGACTCGCTATGCAATGGACCACAGCCACCCAGATAGGAGAGTAACATCGCGGTAATGAACCAACGACAATTTCCGCGCGTACATGTCGAAGCAGAAGGAATAGTAGTTTTCCAAGTGTATGGACGGTCATCGGGTGTCTCTAGCGTTACGTAAGGCGAAACATGATACGGAATGAGAGCGCCGGTCACATGGAAAGGAAGCGAAGTATGGCGACGCGAACGAATTCCGAAGGCACGTAGAGTGAGTAAGGGCGTTCGTGCGGTTAGTTGTACGGATAAATTCGTGCACGGAAGATGTTTCAGGCGAGTAATTTGGCTGACTCGAGATAGCATAGTAGAGGGACAAGTGGAATCGGGCGCAAACAAGAAGTTGCAGTCCCCAACTCGGACTCGAAGAATTCGTGCGCCATTCGACGTTGGTACAGGTAATCCGATAGTAATTGACCCAGTGCAACGATGCGGCAGCGATGGTGGGGGTGGTGAAGAAGAAGAGGATTGTGCACTCGAACGATTCGCAGCAATTCGAATATATCGGGGGAATAATAGACGCGCAAGAAATGTAGAGAAAATAAGGCTGGCGGCTAACGTCGCGACAACACGCACGAGCTGACGAAAAGTTATTCGGCGGCGTGACAGCGCGGAACCAGAGGTGGGTTGATAAATCGCCGAAAGCTGTGGGGGTTGAATTTGCGAGGATCGTTTGCGTAGCGACATAATTCGTGCGATTGCAGCATGTGATT